>Ga0335072_10004695_pt1 | contig 20177 bp, 22 predicted proteins | sample Lox_Sample_21_FD_206725 | JGI IMG/M metagenome (GOLD analysis project Ga0335072, IMG submission 206725) | Soil microbial communities from Loxahatchee National Wildlife Refuge, Florida, United States - Lox_Sample_2.1 | ecosystem: Environmental > Terrestrial > Soil > Wetlands | place: USA...
GCTGGTTCTGCCATCTCTTCTTCATGGCCAGAACCGCGAGCATGATAGCCTCGGAGCTACCGACTGTGGATGTACCAACGGCAGTAGCGTTGCCGGGTTGCGTTGGGGCGTTAAAGAGCCTTGCGATCATGGAAACACAGCGGTTTTGGATGTCAGCGGATTGAGGATACTCCTCGTAGTCAATGAAGTTCTTGGAGAAGGATTCGGCCATGAGCTTCTCCACCTCCTCTTCCATATAGGTAGTCACGCTGGCTTCGTCAGTAGGAAGGGTGCTCAAATGAGATTAATGACATACAATGATGCGAGACTGTGGTTGATTTGCACATTAGCTTCCTTCGGCTCAATAATGTTTGTCCTTCAAGAAACTCACTTCAGCATTGGATTTCCATCCAAGCTCAGATCATCCTTGATCATCCTGTAAGCAACCTCCTTTGGCATTGATTCCTCGGGCATAACATGCTTAGGTAGATCCTCAGCTGCGAATTTGGAGCCATAGACTGAAGTAGTGAAGGAGTCTGTCACAGCACTTGTACCAAGCTGGAGCTTCTCGATGCCCTTGGCGAGCGTGCTCTTGTCATTCTTCTTGATTTGATCGTCGTTGGGGACGCCCGCGAGGTGGACCATTTTTGCGGTTTGACTTAGTGAGGTATCTGCAGCTGCAAGGTACAGGTTGTGTTTTCAGATTGAGGAAGTAACGGGATGATGTACTGATGTAATGTGTTGTACGGTGGAAAGGTGGGAGGAGGTGGAGGTGATGGTGACGGTGATGGTGGGGTAGGTAAAAAGCAACGGGTGGCCAGGATGAGTTTGCGCCAGGGGTTGCTCGGCCCCGAATCTTGACTAAAAAGCTTGGTAGCCAACCCGCTATTTCATCCAACCAGTGCACTGTCCCGCTATTCGTCAGGCCCCAGGTGTGAGCTGCGTCATTGCCTACTGGACAGGTTTGTCTCCCTGCAGAGCTGAATATGATAAGATACTTATGTGCTAGTGATCCATAGGACGCCAACGCTCATCCACGGTGCATGCCTATCTATGTCCGAAGGCAAAAAGCAATGAAGTAGAGTTGATACATTTCGATCGAGATTCTGTCTTTGCCAGTAGTAGTCAGGGATTCTCAGGCACATGCATGAAGCAGTCCCCACATATAACTCCGTATTAGGGTAATTGATTTATCCAATCAAAGTCTTCGTACACCTGCGAGTGGGAGTGGGAGTGGTATGTGGCATTTCGAACCGAAAAGCGCTATCCCATCTCGTCTATTTCTGAGGATCTAAAGAGACTATTATACAGAGCTCTCCTTCCGTGAGAGATCTTCTAAAGCTGTATGATCTACTCTAAAATCGAGAAAGCACCGGTACCCTAAAAGACGAAAAAAAAAATACCGTCTCTAACAATGCAGAACAAGAAACCGACTGTCTGGGAAACGTCTAGCGTCTTGGATTTGATATCGCCCAAAACATGTCCAATTCGATCAGACCTTCCTTGACAATTATTGGGCCTTTCTGGAATTTCTGGGCAACTCTATTTCGCAATATCAACACCACCTGTAGCTCCAAGGGCCTTCTTGATATCGCCGTAAATAGCGAATTGACCAGCTGTCAGGGTTCTGGAAAGACTGTTAGTATCTGGACGGAAGAGGCTGATGCAAGAAACTTACCCAACCATGAACAAACGAGCACCGATACCAGTATAGCTACCGCGGAAGCCAAGCTCCTTGGCGATCTTGATCAAACGACTGGTAGTTCCCTCTCCAGGTAGACCCTTTGTCTTGTTAATCTTGCTCAGCATAGTATCAGCAGGTTGGGAGACTAGAGCTGCGGCAAAACCGGCAATGAGACCAGAGCCTAGGTTGACGGTGGTCTGCATGGCATCGGATAGGGTGGATTTGTCGACCCTTTGGTAGATTGCTTCGGCAACCTTCTCGTATACGACGAACTTAGCCATGGTGTATGGGACCCTTTAAATGTTTTAGCTATCTGTAAAGTATAGAAAGAAGACATAAGGCTTACTGCTTGAATAGGATGGGACCGAAACCAGCGTAGAAAGCACCAACACCCTCGTTCTTCAGCATCTTGCCGAAGCCACCGATGAGACCATTTGCATATGTTGGCTCAGAGACGAGACGGATACGGGTGGCCTCAAGGGGGCAGAGAGCAATATCGGCGAAGAATTCTGCAAGAGCAGAAGAAGCCAGGTAGACAGCTGTGCGGTTGTTGGAGGCAGTCTCATATCCAAGGAAGTTGATGGATTGCTGCTTGAACAGCTCGTATCCTCCGAACTTGAATGCGCCCTGAAGGAAGTATCCTGCCGCAGTTGGGCCAAAGCCTGTGAGAAGTGCACCAGCGCCTTCGTTGGCAATTACCTGTCGGATACCACCGAAAAGTCCTCTGTTGTATGTGACGGGGTCCAGCTGGATTCTTGTCTTGACGCTGTGATGGAATTGTTAGTTTACTGAGCTGGCGCTTCGACAGCTGCAAAGCTGCGATGGACGAAAAATCTCGGACTTACACGTCGATGGGTGTGAGAGCTCCGTGTGTCACTGAGCAGCAGACTGCGCCAGCTAGGGCATACCTGGAATAAAGCGCAATGCCGCTGAGCTTTTCAGGAGTTTTGGATAGGGCGGTTTGAACGACGGCGTCGACCTTCGTCGAACCCGCTGCAGGTGTCGGTGAGGCCATTGTGAGATATATCTATATGCGCAAAAAACAAAAGAGGTATAAGAGTGGAGATAGGAAGGTTGAATCCCGAACAAAGGAATTCGGATGTAGGATGATGAAGAATTTAAAGGTTGAGAGTCTTTGAGGCTAGTTTCCTGTCCCTTCGTAAAATTTTAGGAGCTTCGGGTGAGATCGGGCCTAGTGGATGCAGGGATTGTGGCGTTTGGATCTAGCCGTTCGGGACGCGGCATCAAGAAACGTGCTCGCGAAGGATCAAAGGCGCATTTCCTCTGCACGTTCGTCGATTCAGCCTTGTACCAAGCCTCCTGTTGCGTCGTACCAAGCCTTAAGAATAGTAACCAGCCACTGAGCCCCATGTATCGCATTCAACACAATATCGAAAGGAGTCCATAGTCAACAGCGCAACTTCCCTGCGACAGTAGAATGCCGGCATTGCAGGTTTGCTTGAACTATAGCTTTGAAGAAAGCTGCAGATATGCATTTCTGGAGGACATGCCGGAAAATGGGTTACCCCAGATTTGATTTAGAGTCGTTACAGTTAAAGTCCGATTACAATTATGATCCGTGCTCTCTTTGAGTTCTATCGGATTCTTGGTTGCCACAGGTGCCTTCCCCCTTCCTCCCCCAATTCAACGAGGCATTAATTTCTTCCGCTTATTTTAATCAAAAGGTATTCGTAGATGTTAAGGTTAAAGTTGGGTTCGATTTCTATCCTGCTTTTAATAAAGGTGCTAGAGTTGAAGCTGGCAAAATGTTGTCCCAGCTTCCGTGACGCTTCCAGGGTAGTAATAGGAAGGACTGGAAATCGTCACATGTCTCTAACCAAAGTTTCTCTCCTTTCCATTCATTTATGAACTCATGAGAGGTGACAATGTTGTTGAAGTTAGGCTTCACACCGGTTCAATGGCTACCAAAGTCTGAAGTACGTTATCGGCATTGTACAATGTAATGCAGCCTTAAACAAGTTATGATAGTATGACTTGGCTCCCCATCCACTATTTAGACAAGCTAAGCGACGATCATTCTGCAGATGCACCACGACAAACTATCATGGGAGATGGAGCACCGTTGGAAGAACTGGATCATGAAAAGTCCCTGTTTGACGCCTCTGCACCTGTTAAAAGTCATGGCGCCAACGGCCTCTACTATCAACATTACGAAAAGCCTGGTCGTGAGGGACATACCTAGATTGAGGCACTTGGCTCTTGAAAAGAGAATCTTTTTCTGTAGAGTATAATTGCTGTATTGCTTAGGACAAATATAATGTGAATTCACTCTTCCAGCTTAACGCCCTTCTTCTCATCACTTTCAGTGACGCAATGAATCTCTCTTGCCAAGCATTGAATCTCGGAATGACTTATCTCATGAAATCTGTGAAAGGGGCAATCTTTCGGAAGCATTTCATCATCCTTTGACGTGCAAGTCGCGATATGGGGCGCGCACTGGGTTTTAAACGACGGCAACGGCTGTAGTGTCTCTATTGCTCCGGGAGCGACTTTTCAAGAGAACAGCTTATATAAATTTCTCGTTTTTTTGTTCTTTGCTCTCATATCATCACAGTTGCTGTCATTCTAAACTTTTTCCTCATCTAACGTCCTATCCAACTCTATAGTTGCAGCCAAGTTGTCGGTGCTATTAATATTTATAGCTATTCTGCAAAGAGCAAAACGTGATGTAAAGCAGTTATACTGCCAGAAATTTTCAGTATCGACCTTGTATATTCCAACCATAGTCCCATAATAACCACCCTACAATTCCTCCCCCAAAGCCACTGCTGAAGCCGCCGAAACCACCAAAGACACAACCAAAGCCACCACCGAAGTTTTCACCATATGGTGGCTGGTGGCCCTGCTATGGGTTTCGGCCAGGATTTAAATTTCCAAAGCCCCACTGAGAGATCCAGAAACGGACTCCACCACCGTCGTCGCGTCTTCCACCTCCACAAACTCGTCTCCGCTAGCATCCACCCTACATAAGGTTCCCGAAGTTGAGAGCCAGCATGGCTGCCGGTGGAGTTGCACTTATATAGTTAAAATATATAAGCGGCGAGTTCTGTTGGGTTCTTGGAGACGGAATATGTTAGACACGATCCATCCAGTTGAAAGGCCGCACTGCTTCATCTTTGTAGTTCTCCAGCAGCGAGTCGTGACGGGCTGGCGTCAAGGTTAGGGCTATAGATTCATGTTGCTCTGTTGGGTAGTTAGGGTTCCGACCCCTTCGAGGGGCTCGACAACTTACATGTATTGGACCTGAGTGTCGAGAGTGTCGATGTTGCATCTCAAAGCAGACTTCTATCTCTGCGGAAGCGATTGCAACGAAATGCAAGCAGGTTTGATTGCAAAGCCGGTAGTTCAAACGGAGCACTTTTTGGAACACCCCTCTCGGTTGCAATTCTTCATTGAAGTTTCTATATCGCTTACAACGTTTGTCGAGATACTATGGTTGACTTTTAAGACATCTACCGCCCGTGCGGCTGGGCAGTCGAGATTTCCGAAGACTTCGTCTGCTTCCCGGTAGCTGTGAGAATGAAATCGTCAGAGAGCTACACAAACATCCACCCTCGATAGCATGGACGACGAGCCATACCAAGCTCTATCATACGTATGGGGTGACTAGGCTATAACCAAACCCATTATAATCAACGGGCATTGAATTCAGGTGACCACAAACCCCGAGGCAGCGTTATGTCATATCCGGCATACCGACAAGGCGGTGGTAATCTGGGCCGACGCTATCTGCATTAATCAGGAGGATAACGTCGAAAAGTCGTATCAAGTGAGCATGATGAAGGATATCTACAAGGACTACTCGCAAGTTTATCTCTAGCTAGGCCAGCCCTAGGACCCCGCTTTGGTTACAGAAGGAGTATACTGGCTTCCATATGGGCCGACCATCCGCGTGGTGGTACCCTCTTTCCGGGTTTGGATACGCCACCGAGCGCTCTCAGGCCTGACGTAGAAATTCGTTCCGGGAAGATTTCTTGTGGCAGTGACCCTTATTTTTCCGGTCCAGGCTATAGCTTGTCCGTCACAGCTATCACTGTCAGTCTCCAGAATGCTGTTGCTAGCATGTGAAACTACTGTGGGCGTAGAGCCTTCATATATTGCTTCAAATTCGGGCGATTGACCAGTGATAGTCCAGTGGGCGCCGTGCTGCTACCAGGTGCTTGGAGGTCTGCTTGTCATGCTCGACATCTACATATGAGCCAGAAGTGGCCTGATCCTATCATCGTGGATAAAGACTGGCCGATCAATGTCCAGCGGCTTTTCCCACCAGAAAATGTATACAATGAGCGTATAGAACGCGCGTGCGAAAGTGTTGAGCTCTAGCATGCTCATAGGTAAGCGTTGCGATATCCGCCCGATGCATGATAGACAGAACCAAAGTGCCTGTACACAAGCCAAAAAATTTCGTCACAGAGCCACCCTTACTCTTGTCCTTTACATCGTCCTCAGATATGTCAGGAAGTAATTGTGGGCCATGCTCTAGGAGAAATAAAATACCGTCTGCTGTAAGCATTGAGCACTGGGAGTTGGGAATGTACTCGTCTCCGCCGCCGGGATCTATCGCTATTCCTCCCATGATTGCCGTCAGCTTCCATTTATGCTGTCTTGCGGGCTTGTGATTTTCAACATCGTTCTGCTATTCGTCACATGTCAGAAATAGCAATTGCATTAGAGGACGTGGTTTATATTACTGCTACGCCTCCTTGTGTACCAAACGCCTTCTCGACCATTTTGGAGATTCTTTTAGCTGTTCGGTTCTGAGTCCATGCCGTGACAATCAAATATTTTGGAGCAATTAGGCCACCGAGAGTCCAAGCGACTCGACGCCAGAACTTTGATGAGCGTGATCCATTGACTCCAGGGAGATTGAGATGGACCGAGCTCCAAACACATAGAGTCAGAGTAATGGTGCATGTTGATAAGATAGTAAAAGTTCCTAGCCTGCCATGACACTGTCGTTCGAGCTCGCGTCTGCGAAAAGGTCCATTCGTCGGTCTGACAACTATGATACTGTAAGACTAAAAACAAAGTATAATATGATCTCCTAAAGGTGTTAATGGATTCTGGCGAGACCGTGACATTTCATTGTCAAGGTTGCCACGCGTCTATTCAGCGGAAAAGGCTAACTGGTGCGCCTTGCGCACAGCCATTTTCTCAGCCATTGTTCCTCGGTTTTGCCATGATCTATGTCGGCTGAACCTGTGAGGTGAATAAAGCATCTTTAGTCGATGTTGCGTTGAGAAAGTGCTCTCTCCGACGATTTTTTCAACTCTTTTGAGCAATGGGTGCTCCGGCACTAGCCCGCGCATTTGTTGTACGACTCCTTTATGACATTCGCTAGTTCTTTACTTTCCTCGTCATCGGGGACGTTCTGGAACCAGAATGCCATTTCTGCAGCATCCAGGAAGGCTCTGACGCCCTTGCCCTACCCAACAAACTCTAAAGCTGGTCTAATAAACGTTCCTTGCAACTAAATTTTCGCAGCATTACACGACCAACACGTTCTACTACGTCTTTAAGATGGGGGTTAGAGATACATGTGATGATCTTTTCCAAGTATTCATTTTGCTCTTCTTCATTAATGCCGTGTTTCCCTACAACTAACTCGCTTGTCTCAGGTAAGGCCTATCATACCTCTTTGTGAATCCTAAGGTCTTAAAGCGCAGAAGTCTTTATGTTGTAACCTAATATGGTACGAAGGCGCCGGCAAAAAGTAATTTGGACACTTTAGCGAACTGAAAAAGTCGTTCCAAAAACGACCAATCTCACAGCAGAACTTATTAATAAAGATATAATTTGGATTTATTGAGTAAATCTCATTTCAATCCTTCTATTTGATAGGATTTGCTAAGGTTGTTGTGCAATTATATGCAGCTGGTTATTTAGCGATTTTTGGTATTCCAAAAAGTGTCCAATTACTTTTTGCCGGCGCCTTCGTATAGCAGCATGGCTAATATTAATAATGTATAACTTCCCCTTAATTAAGAGACAAGATCATCAACGTATTTCACACTTTTAAATGTAAGAAGCTTATAGTCTTTAAACAGTGTTTTATTAATAATCCACTTATAAAATCTTTCTAGCTTGACGTCTAACTTGGCATTAAGATCTTGTACTAGCAAAATCTTGTTAATTGCAGAGTTAGTATAACAAGCTTGTTTGTAGTAATCGTTTAAACGATGATTGTGTGACGGTTCGTCACATGCACGCAACAACTACTGTCTTAAACTAGCACTGAAACCGCCAAGGGCAGTTAGCAAAGGTCAGTTGGCCAGCTCGTGTATATAAAGGCCCAACATTCTCCCCTTCCTTCCCTTTCCTTCTCTCCTTAGCATAGTATCTTCGATTAGTGCAATCTACAAAGCGGATTACTCTCGTATTTGTACGTTCTGTTACAAGTTTATTAAATAAGTTTAGCACTAGATCATCTATAGGGATTTAGGCTTAACTTGCTAGGTATAAGAAACAGGTCTAGAAAGCAGAAAAGGTCTTTGTCGTCTTTATTATTAAGTTTTTATAGTCAAGCCTAGCGTTCTAAGTCATAAAGGGGTCTTTATAGATAAAGGATAAGGAGTTGATGATCTCTCCCTTAGAGAGGAAAGGGGTTTAATAAATCTCTAGCGTATTGAGGATGCGAGTGGGTTTGAGCGTCTCTACTTGTACAGCTAAAGACGAAGGCCATCTTAGGTTAAGGGTCGGGAAGTAGTGTGCATTGACTTCAAGCTTGTCTTGCGACTAGAGCTTCTAATTGGTGAAGGTAGGGTTAGTTCTATCTGTAAGAAGTAAGGGGATCCAAAACTTTGCGGTTTGTAATGAACGTTTAAAGGCTTTAGGAACCACTTAAGGCGTTAAGACAGTGTCTCTAAGACCTTAATAAGTCTTAAAGCATATAGGGATTGGTTCTGACATATGACGCGGAGCTTTAGGCTGCTAATTAGGCCTATAACTCCGCAATTGTGGCATGGGCTGCAGCTGGTTCTTCTTGGGGGCTTAGAATGGTATTTGTGCATCTAACAGCTGTTTTGCCATTAGCTCTGGGCATTGTGATTCATCGTTGTATGGTTCGGGGTGGCGTTGTAATAATTTCCAATGTCCTAGTTGGTGGGTCTTTTAAGAGGCTCTAGTCTGTGCGTTGGTTCTTTTGGGGTCGGCTGAATGCCCTGAGATTCTGGTTCTTGATGTTTGTGTGGATGTGTTATGGTTCTGTTCTTGTTTGTGGTACTTATATATATTTGAGTTCCTTCCTAGGAAGAAGTAAGGGGACGAGCTTTAGATAATGTAACGGACTTAGTCGATCAAGGCACTAGCACGATTAAGAAGGACGCGTGTTGAACCGTACAATTAGATTGTCTGTATACAAGGATCTAAGGCTAATGAAGAAAAGAAGGAGATGGCAGTAGTGTCGCTCGAAGAGCTGCTTTTAAGCACCCTACAGGTCACACGTTGGTTAACGGGTCCATAAACGATCTATGTGGCGTCATGTCCGTAAGCCATTCGTAAAGCCTGTTATGGGTCCGTAACAATTACAAACCAGTTTACAGGCCTAGTACCACATAAACCATTTACAGACCTATTAGCTAACACGTAACTTGTAAGCTGCTTAAAAACCGCTTTTCTAATAGTACTGCTATTCTCTTCTTCTCTTCTTCTTTAGCTTTAAATCCTTATATATAAGCAATTTAATCGTACGGGTTACCACGTATTCTCTTATACCAAATAGTCCCTCAATTAACTAAGTTTGCCATATTATTTAAAGCTTATTAGCACCCTCCTTCCTATAAAGGAATTCAAATATATTAAGAGAACCCCAACTTGAACTTAAACACTATAATACCGACTTAATAACTAGACCATCGACATGGATTCTATCCAGTTTTACAAACTACTTCCATAACTCGATCGCGTGGAGAAATACACTACTATGAACAATCGATTTTGACAAGTATAATTGTTTTTAGATGATCGGTTCTGATGGAGAAGTCGGTTCTTAATAGGGGTAGTCTGTTCTGGCTGAGGACAGTCGGTTTTGATAGGAGTCAATTTACATGGCAAAATTGCTATAGGATTCAATGTCGCTCATTGTTGCAAATAGCGAGTTAGCACTCTGGAAGGACTCCATTCAAAGGCTAGTAGGTTGTGTGATCTCTTGGCCTTCTCTGCGTTATCACTATGAGAGACAAGTTCCCCAGAATCCGTGCTAGAGCTTTCTCTACACTGGCACCTTTTGGGCCCGTTCCTCACTCTGTATCCTACACTGCTTCTATACTAGCGCCGGAGAGTGAGAGACGCTGGCGTTGGGAAGAGCCATAACGGGTCCCTTGACACTAGCGTTTCTGTTGTGCTGGAGTGTGAGAGGCATTGCAATCATAGGGACCAACCCTGGCTCTGTTTCCTATGCTGGTGCTCGTATGACGCTGACATAAAATTGCAGGCTGTTGAAGCTAGCCTTCTTACTGAATCCCCACTTGGTCAACTCATCGGTACCTAACTGCAAAATCGAGACTGGACATCTAATACTAAGTCGTTACAATACCTGGGAGGAGCGTTGAGAGTACTGGTATATCGCTAGATAGAGAATAATGTAGAAGAAACTTACATTAGCACATTACCACTTGTTAGTCAACACCATGGAAAAGATTTTATGGAGTATGAACAAGCGATGTCTTCTAAGAGAACAGGGCTTCTTTAGATCCGTAGAAAGTTCAGAGGAATAAAGCAATGTCCACGACAATTTCCAACATCAAGCTTCCTTTTTTTGTCCGAACAAGGCTTTTTCTTTGCAGGATACAAAGCACTCTCACATTCAACCATCTCATCATACGGTTGATATAGCTTATTAAACTCTGTAAACTTTTAATACTGATATGGTGAGGTCCCAATTACCTGACTACCACATTTGTACGGGCCCCTCCGTACGACGAAATATCTTGGTGAAAAAACAATGTCGTGCTCGCCGTCGCAAAAATTGCCTTTGTGACTAGGGAAAAGTTCTGCTTAGCGCTTCTATGTCAACCCCTCTTCAGCCCGAACCTAAATCTTGAAACCCTCGACATCTTCTCGAGAACTGTAGTCTCCATCCTTAGTACAGTCTCACGATAGCATGTTCCTGTAGTCCACTCATAAGAACACGCAATAGCACGCTGCATGCCGCCCTCACTCCCGCAAAGTAGCACCGCTACGGGAGGCCTTACGGCTTCGAACATCGTTACGGTCATGGTATTAGTGTCGACCAACGTGAAGAGACGCATAGCATCTGGGTTAGGATTGGTAATAGCTTCTTCCACCTTCTGGCGTACGACAGGGTCGATAGTCGGGTCCACACCAATACATTCATCGAATTTGTTCTTGCTGTGACGGGAGAGGGATGAGCCGAAAGTACTCCAGCGCAGGCGACGCATCTGACTACCGAATATCTGGGATTCAATGGTTTCGAGATCGGCGTAGCCTTCGAAGCCAAAGAGCCAGGCTTGAGTGCCCCCTAATCGAAGGTTGGTTAGCCTAGGAATCTCGGACATTCTCACAGATAAATCATTAGGGCAATGTACTTACAGAACTTGCCCCCATATAAGAGTCGGGTAAGATATGGTGACGATACGAAAACAATACCCGCTATAGTGATAAGTATGTACCCGATAGCTCCGATGAATAGCGCCCAATGCTTGACAACTTCTGCGGCCGAATCTCCTAGAAAGCCCTCCACCTTCTCGACACCATCGATAAAGGTGAAGGCGTCGTGGGCGCTGCGGCTTAAAAGCAGACCCACGAGGAGAGCCTGTGGTGCTCCGTGGAGCGCCATCTGTGTTGCTATTCGCTTCCAAGACTTTATTCGCCGATTTGCTACTTTGCGGAATTTGTCCCAGTGGATGGTCGCCCCGAATGCACCGTCAAGTAGGACAGTGTCGTTTTCGCAAATGCCAGCGACCTGGCATGTGGGATAGATGTCCCAAAGATTGACTCCAAAGGCGTCTGAAACGGAATACCAGTGCTGGGCAGGATGCTTAGGCAAGATGCACATCAAACGTTCGAGTAGCTGGTTGCTGTCGTTGGCTAGAGAAAGTCGAGCGAAAGCCTGGAAGGGACTATCTGTGCGGTCGATCTTTGGCCTCAGGCGGAGTAGACCCATAAGCGCGTACGAATGATCTCCCTGTATTATCGTCAGACGCAGGCCCACGCTTGAGGAAACTTCTGATACTTACGGGGAGATACTCGGTCGTCGTCCTCGCGAATAGACTCTGCATTGCAATGATGACGAGTTCCAGTTGACTCAGGATCAGATTTCCGTCGTAATGATCAATAAGCTGTCTAGTCGTTGCAGAGTCCTTCCAAGCAAGTGCAGCAAACTGCTTCTTAGGAATAACAAGGGGTTCATCATAGCCTCGGCGGTACACAGAGATAGGCCTATATGGGGTGATAAGCAGCGCCTCGGGCAGTGTCCACAGCCGCTCGCCCCAGTGTTGCAGCATAGACTGCGTCGAGGCCTGTCCATCCAAGTCTCTCGCTCCGGGTCCGATAGCTATGACTAGCGAGTGGGCCCCACGCACAATGTCACTGATCCGGTATACATCATCTTCGACGTTGTCCGACTACATACAGGAAGCACCTATCCAATAAGCGATCAAGCCAGCGTCTCTTGTTGCCTTCGTTGCAATGGCATGCAGCGCTTTGAGGTCCTCTAAGGAGCTGTGGCTGAAATGCTCCGTGGTGTAGGCAATGAACAGATACTCGGGGCATTTGCCGTGATAATGTTGGTTCTTTGGGTCATCCTTCCAGTCTGAGACAAGCCGGCGTCTGCCATACTGCTCATCCGCGACGAAACAAAGGTACATTGGCTCGAGAATTCGATTGCTGTGCAAATCAGAGGCATCTGTACCGTTGCCAGGTAGATGCGAGACGCCAATGCCAGTGCTATCTTCGACGGCGTTCCGTGTGATTTTGCAGAAGCCCCAATACCGATACGGGAACGGATCATAGCAGCCATGGTTGACTTCTATGCCGGTCGATGCGAGGCCGGGAATGCCAATCTAGCCAACAAGGTATGAGCAATGTATCATGTGCAATGGCAATGGAAGAGTACTTGACATACTATATGATAAAGCACGTAGCATGTAATGGGCCACTTTATGACCAAGTGAAAACGCGCCCAGCGTTTTGAAGCCTTGTCTGTAAGCTCATCGTCAAGGTGGTCAATCGGCCAACTGGCAATCCGAAGCGTTAAGGGAGCTACATTTCGAATGAAAGTTCTCTTGTATGTAGAATTCCTGGGCCCGCAATAGACTCTGTCCGTGCACTGGACAACAAGTTCTTTGACACGGCCATCAACAGGATCGAGGTACCTGTCATCGAACCGACCTTCATAAATCCGTTGAAGACTGTCTTGGTGCCTGAAGTTTCTTTTTGAGAGATTGCTGAAGCCAGGGTCTTGAAGCGAGTGTGGTGATTTAACTACTCGATACTTTGAAGTCCTGGAGAAGAAGTTGCCAAAGTAGCCTTTCAGAGGAGTCCGAGGCACGCGATACTTGGACAAGTTAGTGGTCATTAGCACTGCGTATCATAACATTCCATGTTTGGAGCTTAATGTCTAGCCATTTAGGAAAATTGAAAGCTGTACTACGTACATTAACATTTTCCTTGTTCTGAGTCCCCTGCAGCTCGATGTCATACATATCAGAAACCTGGTGCTTCAAATTAATCAACTAATAATCTTTTAAGAAACCCAAAGACCTTCTCTGACCGACTGACCTGGGTGTCTGGTGCATAAGGGGTGGATGTCGGAGTTGCTGGCAATACCTAATATACTAAGTTGGCTGATAACATTTAGGTGGGAAACATTTGCGCACCTCTGCTATGTAGGAAGTTCCCTGCTCTTTAGGCTTGTCGTTGCTCATAGTACTGGTGTGGTTTGGGGACCTCGCCCCGACTGGTACACGAGTTATCTCCTGAGTGCATTTAGGTTGTGTCGACGGAGAAGAAGGCGTTGAGTGCGCCGAAGTGCCTGACTGTGCCTCATGGCTTGCTTTTGTCTTCGAAATCAGCTCATGGCTTTAAAGTCGAGCGAATTTGCACCTACTGGGGTTCCATCTGCACTATTAAATGATATCGCAAATGGGTCAAGGCTGCCTCCGTGTGGATTGCGATTTGAGCCCCTACTGGAGCCTTCATATGCAGTTGGTGGTCCGTAGTGAGAAGACTTGCGAGCTGTAAGCTGCAGAATCGAGTGGGCCACAAGAACCTACCATGATCACTCGTTAATCCCTATTGTATTGATCTTTGAGTAGATGCTTTCGTGAAAAGAGCAAAGCTCGTCGAGTAAGGGAGAGGTCGATGAAACGGATGCACCTCTTTAAACCTTCTCATCGGACAGAAGTCCAAGAATTGAAAGTCTTCTTTAATTGAGGTGCATGCCGAAAGGGCGGACTGAAAGACAAGCATCGGCATGCACGCGCATCCTTCTGCATCCGTCAAGCTCCATATTTTTCCAGATGATATGAAACCTACATGATCTGTGCGCATCTCGCTGCTTGATTGGACGCGTTCGGTAGCCTTGTCGGTACAACATGGAAACTGAGACCTTTGCAGCGGCCCCCACCCGTGGGACGGGAAACCCAAGCGACTGTTGGAATATTAATAGAGGTCTTCTGGAGCCAGGATTTAAGTTGGAATTTAAGGAAGAGGTTTAGCAGTGGCGTCTTTACATTTCCTTTCTCAGCTGCTGTTTGAACCGTGATGGATTTAATTGAATCCCACCCAGACTTGAGAATCGATTCCCAAAAGTTACCAGAAGAGGAATGGCCGATGCTTCCAAACATCACTTACACTCCGTCACATGATTTTCCCAACAACTTCCAGCTAACGCTAAGATGGAAGTCAAAAACACACCACCCTTTTTTGGCCTAGTGACTTGCCTGATTGCTCTAGCTGCATGTTTAAACCCAAGGCTCCAGAAGAGCTCTAATAACGTGCTTTGTTCCGAACTGGTGATGTGTGCAGGCTGCAAGGCCCGCGTTCAGGGCTATGTTAATGGTACTGTATCTTATTGGATCGTCAAAGCTAGAGCGCTGTTGGGGATGGTAATCCCGCGAAGGAACTCCTACGAGCACGAAGGAACTTCCACGAAGAAACTCCATGAATCCTACGAAGGATCTACCACGGTGGATCCCCCACAAAGGATCTGCCTAGGCTTTGGCTGTTAACTGCTTTTAAAGGCCTGTGTTGACAGTTACTGTACCGCGCTCGTGGTCCAGGTGCATTCCGGCCACAACTGCTCGTCGACCCTTGACGGATGGAAGCAGGCTTAGTTGAATATTTCCTGACACTGCAACGCGGTCTCAATATCGTGCAAGTGCGACCATGAATAATGCTGGGAAGGAATACACTGCTTATCGTGAATTCGAAGTTGATGCCAATCGAGATCCGAAGGATTCGTACAGCCCCGTGAGGTTTGGTGGTTTCGAGTGGCTAGAGGGTAAGCCAAACTTTAAAGATTCGTGTTTGAGGTGCTCACGAACACATAGAGGTGGGTGCTGGAATACGCATGCCAAGCTGCACAATAGCAGAACTTTCGGCGCGGCCTTCGTGTCCATTACGAATTGTGTGGGTGGTGTGTTTCCGCTTTACTTCGATGCTTATTGCGACCCCAGGTTTGCACCTCTCGATCTTCCCAATGCCCGGACGGTCGAGGACTTGTTAGCACTGTACAAGTTGTACTCAATTCCAGGTGCCTTCGTCTCTGAGAGATTGCACCACGTTGCGCATTCGTTTGGAAGCGCCCAGGAAAAGAACGGATCCAGTTGTACGTTACTTTCCATTCGAGTACTGATGTGGGCTAAGAAGTTAGACTCCTGGTTCCACTTTTTGTGCAAAAATGTTCCAGTTGAAGAGGTCAACGGCGTGAAACACATTGGGAAGAGGAACTTAAAAGATAAAAAGGACTTCAGTCAAGCCGACTTTAGCTGGGTCCGCTCTGCGTACTGCTTGAAGGCGAAGCCCCCAAGCCAAACAACGGGCTGGCGGGAGGTGACACTGATCGCGTTCGGAGGGGAAATGCTATTGTGGGAAAAATTTGATGCACTATCCAACAACACATCATGCCAAGACATTCTAGAAGATCCATATTGCCTAATCAATGTAGTATTTGAAGTCCTGTATGCTCGAATAGACAGAATAGCTTGGGACCTTGCAGATGTCTATAGCCAGGAAGAAGAGGTGAGAGATTATCGGACCTGAACAACACTGGAACAAACACTTACCTGAACTCTAGAAAATCTTCAGATCAGCAGATCATCAGGCATCTGCTGCGGACGCGCTGGACTTCGTCGGTCTGCACATGCTCTCTAAGCATCAGATTTACCTCTTGGAAGCCACGGAAGCCGTGACGGCGACGCTGGATTCCGTGAAAGCCCACCATGAATGGGTCACGAAGGGCTCGACCTCTCCCTCATCTGCTACCAGCGAGACGCAAGCTGGCTTCCGCCACCGCAGAACGTTGTTCAAGTCAACAGATCTGCGTCTGAAGAGTTTGGAGAAGAGGACCCAGAACATGATCAATTTGGTACGTCATTGAGATCTCCAGTTGGTAAGAAACAGCGTGGTAATCTGATCCTATAGTCGTTCAACCTTGTGACCCAAGCCGACTCGAGGATCATGAAAGCAGAGAGCAGCTCCATGACGACAATTGCTGTCATGACGCTGGTGTTCCTGCCGAGCACAGCTGTTGCGGTAAGTTGTCGATACTGATGTATGTTCTTACGGCCCGTCTTGATGTTGCTTTAGGCCATCTTTAGCACGCCGTTCTTTTACCTTGGCGGTGATTCTGAAAGGGGACCACTCGGCGTGTCACCGTACTTCTGGCTGATATGGGTCATCTCTGTTCCGCTGACGATATTGGTCGTATTTGCATGGTATAGGTATCAGAAGAGGCTTAAGATACGCATAGTCGGAGGCATCCAGCCAGTACCTGCTCGGAAAATTGTTTGAAAGTGTTTTATGTTATTACGGACACATATAATGGGCTTCCTCTGCTATTTTGCCTAGGTAGAGTATAAAGTCGGCTAATCTAGCGGTAGAGTTTAGCAGTGCTCGTAAGTTTTATCTATAATATGCTGGAGTATGCCTAGGTCCGTAGGAATAGGGTTCGGAGACTATGGTTGGTCTGGAGTGATTCCTGATACTTCTATAACGTACTATCATGTGACACATATTTCCACACAGTCGCTGGGAAGTTTTTTGTATAGCTTCTCGACCAGTGGTCCTTCTTTCTACCGAATCAAATTTGGTTAAGAGTTAGGTTTCTGTTATGGCACAGTCCAAGAGCACTCGCGACGCGCCACGCTCCGGCTCCTATCTGCCTAAAGATTTGCACTCAATCTTGTGATTGCCAACTCATCAGCCTCATCCCCTCTATATAGCTGTGACTCAACCTAGAAAATGATGCTGCACATTCACTGGTCTCGAACACAGCGAAAATCTTTCCCTCCTTTACCTCTGCGATATCATAATGGACTCCCTTACTATCACCGGCCTTGTTGGAAACATCGTTTAGTTGGTGGACTTTAGTGGCAAGCTAATCTCAAAGTCGACAGAATTAAACAAGGCTGTTGAGGAGCAGTTGTAGGTCAGCTCAGCTAAGAGCGCCATAGCGGAACTTCGAGCTGCAAGTACAGATCCTGCTGTCACATTGCATTTTCCTTTTCATGCATAGGGACTGATATGGACTTAAAGGCGTCAGAATTGGGCCGTTAGTGCAGGCGAACTCTATTAGCCAATTAGAGGGCAGAGAAATGGACCCAGCCTCAACTGCCACCCACACCCGTTATCGCTGCGACCGTGTCCACAAAGATGACCAAGGCGGCGCTGCGGCCAGCCTTGATGACATCTATCGTGGCACTGGCCATGCCATTCCACTCGCTGCTCTTCTAGCATCTGAAACGCTGCTCAGCTCTAGGCGTGTTAGCAAATCCAAATTGGCCTGGCAGGCGGATAGCACTTTTCATGGCAGCGTTCCTGCACGTTTCATAGCAACCATCAACCTATACCCAAATCCATTATCGCTGCAACCACAGTCCGCGAATCTGACCAAGGCAGCGCTGCGGCCAGCTCTGACATCGCCAATCGAAGCGCCGTCTCGGAGGTGGTTAGCGCTAAACGCTGTACCTTAATGACCTTGGTATCCTGACCCTCGTCTTGCGCTACAAGAGAGGCACCGCTTTCAACCTTATCCTCGAAATCTTCGAGGTCCGCCCCCTTAAGGAGCTGACGTCTGGCGCAGCCTGGGGCAAAGAACATGATAGCTGCAACAACTCCGGATTCGACTTCTAGCCGAATTTCTTTGACCTTGATTGCCTAGACCGCTTGGGCTACAAGGACGAGATTATCAAACTAGCTACCTACCTACCTACAATAACTAATAAGACAGTGATGCCGAACTTGGCTAACTTATAGCTAAGTATATAACTACTAACATGACGACTGCTAGCATGTTGTACGCAAACAGCAAAGCTAGCAAGCTCGACATTACTAGGTATGGAATCGGAGATGTAGGCATGACTGTAATATAATTGTGGTCTATTGGAGCGATATATACAGGTCTGGGTGGCAAGGGGTGACACCCCCTGACTAGTCTAAAATAGGACGACTACGGCGGCCTTATCTGAACTAATACTAGGGCATGCCTGAACAGAGAAGACTTTGGAAATATTCAGCGACAGACCTTCGCCGAACTGCTCAAATTCATTGAAGAGCATGTTCCCGAAATAAGTTAACATACACTGTTAGTACCAAGTTGTCCGCTTGGACATCACTGACTCGAAGCAACTAGTCCTTGTTGTCAGGCCACTCGGTAGCACTGGCCCGCCTGAGTACTTCCTGGCCAATGTAGTGATGAACTTCCCTGGCACGCTCCCTAAGTACACAGTGGCTTAGAAGATTATACCTTACGCCTACACCACTCCCGCGAACGCTGACGGCATCTGGCGGTACTTCTATAATAGAAACTGTCTTTAAATGGACAGACACCTTATCCCTAGTAAGAGTGTTGGCATCGTCGGCAAAAAACTGACCGCTGTAGACTGCAATGGCCGTCTTGTCCATGATCCTGAGGTAGCTGAAGTAGGGCGAAAAGAACATTCCAGCATGCACGGTCAACGAGGACGCAGCGCGCCCCTGTACAGGTACGATCGTAACCATTAGCCCTACTCCACAAGGTTTTACGATGCCGCGCCACGCCCACAAACCGAGTTGGTCTGGCGGATCGGCGATGCTTACCACTTAACTGCTTCTCCCTCTCTTCTTGCAGTAGGACTTTGATCCTCTTCCAATCTTCTTTGAAACTCTTTCCAAAAGGTACCCGATAACCTTCGTCTTCGAAGCGAACCGGTACCAAACCATTGCGGCTCGTCTCACAAACCGGCCATCTTTCACCAGCCTTTGGGGGGAGGGAAACATTCGAAGCTGTGCAAGCCCCAGACCGGATCGCAACCGGACTCAAACCCGTAATTGACCCCTAGCATTCCCCACTAGCTACCTGGCAGGCAGCTTGTACGCAACGATGGCCAGCCTGTCTATGTTTTCAACTATGGCAACAACGGCAACGGACACTTATACACCTCTAACAATGGACCGCCCTCGACCATCGCCAAGTTATAGACCGACACTCCCGCCTACTTTAGCACTCTCGACCTTATACGGCGCGTCGCCGGCCAAATGCTTGCTCATTATGCTTTCTACGTGGCCGGCAGGAGAAAAACAAGAGTTACTTTCAAAGGTGGATGGACGATTCAGGGCAGGCTGTTTTGAACTTGAACTATGGCGGTACATTGTATCGCGCTCTGCAAGTTTCTTTTGAGAAATCTTTCACTGCTTCTTACCGCGAAGCTCTGGCAGCGTACCTGGATGATCCAGGAAATTGCCGCCGGCAAAGGAATCATTCTTCTTTACGGTCGTTCCGACATCACCTGGGATGTCCTATGTAGAGCTCTCTTGGCTATTTCACAATCAAGACTAGTGAACTTAAGCGACTAGAGGCGCAAAAGGGCTTAAAGAATATTTTAACACTCTACAATATTCGTCTGCAGATACAAGACGGGTATCGTCCGATGAGCCTTGCAGAGGCCATGTTTTCCAGCCACGGCTTCAAAGCGTCAAAGGGCCAAGATAAGGTCTATGCTCTTTTGGGTCTTGCTTGGGACTCCTTCCAGTATATCGACTTCATTAGCTATGGGCGGAATGCCGAGGAGATAGTGTGGGAGATGAGCAGAAGATATCTTGATCGAAGACGGGTGCTCGACTTCATCTGCCTATAAGTATCGTAGCCCGTAAACATTGGAGACCTCCCTTCGTGGGCACCCGACTGGCCGTATCTTGGCCACGACTCGATCCGTTTACGTTATATCAAGTATCTTTGTGGTAACGATAGACCTTCAGGCAGTGCGAACAATGGCAATCGCAGATGGGCCGCTACCACAATGCCCAAAGCTGAGCACTATGAAATCAAAATGCA
>Ga0335072_10004697_pt1 | contig 20172 bp, 23 predicted proteins | sample Lox_Sample_21_FD_206725 | JGI IMG/M metagenome (GOLD analysis project Ga0335072, IMG submission 206725) | Soil microbial communities from Loxahatchee National Wildlife Refuge, Florida, United States - Lox_Sample_2.1 | ecosystem: Environmental > Terrestrial > Soil > Wetlands | place: USA...
AGCGAAAGCCCTGATACGTGGTCGGCGGCCGAGACGAGGGCGGCGAGAACGGCGGGCGTGGGCCGGCGTGGACATGATGGAAGCCCCCAAGAATGCGAGTCACATCCGACGAAAGCGGCCGGCTGCGAAGCGGCTGGAAAGTTGCACCTTCGGTGAACGTGATCGCAACAAGAAACTGTCAATGAAACCCTGAGACCCGCGTCACAACGGGGATTCGACCCATCGCGTTGCACGGTGGGGGGAACTTGTGACGTTTCGCTGCGCGCGACGGACCGCTGGCGACGATCCTGGGGTTAGTCGAGGCGTGAACGCTCAGGAACGAAGTCGCTCGTGCCTCGGTGCCAACCGGCGCGGCGGGCCTGTGCTCCGCGGGGCCGTGCGTGCACGGCCTCAGCCCGCCGGTGGCCTCAGCCGAAGTCGGCCCGCAGCGCCGCCGCGGTGTTCGGGTTGGCGCTCTGGTCGATGCTGCTCGAGCCGTCGTCCCAGAAGGTGGCCTCGGCGACGTTGTGGGTGGCGAACCACTGCGCGGACAGGTTGATGAACTGGGCGTCGTCCCCACCGCAGACCTGGTTGTTCGCGGCGCTCACCGCCTGGCCGTCGGACGAGCACGTCCCCCAGCCAAGGCCCCATTCAGGGAAGACCATCGGTTTGTTGTTCTGTGCCGCGAAGCTGGCCAGCCAATTGAGCCCGTAGGTCTGCGTCTCCATGTAGGAGAACTCGGCCGGCATGCCCGGGTACGAGGCCCACTCGACGTCGTACACGTCGAGCCCGACGTAGTCGACGTAGGTGTTGCCCGGGTAGTAGTTGGCCAGGTTGCCGACGCCCTGGTCGCCCCGGGTCGGGTTCCACTCGAACGTGAAGCTCTGTCCGGGAACCGAGCGCATGGCCGTGACGACTTGCTGGAAGGCGCCGACGAAGGCTGCGGCACAGCCGTTGGCCGACCACGGGAACCAGCCACCGTTGAACTCCCAGCCGAGACGGACGATCGAGCCGCCGAAGCCGGCCGAGACCATGTTCTTGGCCACCGTCACGAAGTCGGAGTTGAAGTCGCCGGCTGCCTCCTGCGTCAGCCCGTAGCAGCTCCCCCCGGCCGCGCTCGGGTTGGAGTTGGGCGAGTAGCTGTTCGGCAGCATGTCGACGCCCCAGATCATCTTGAAGCCCTTGCCTGCCCATGCCGTGTAGGGCCAGCCCGCTTGCGTGATGGTCGACCAGCTCGTGCCGTCGAGGAAGTCCATGGCGTACTTGGGTTGGGAGCCGACGCTGGACGTGAAGTCGGACACCGCCGAGGGATCTCCCCCGCCGGCGTACACGCCCAGCGCCGCGCCCCCCGGTGACGACGACGACCCGCTGCTGCCTTGGGGTGTCGTCGTGGTGGTCGTCGTTGGTGCGGTCGTGGTGGTCGTGCTGCGAGGAGGAGCCGCGGCCGCTGTCGTCGACGTCGTGGTCGTTTGGTTGGCCCCCTGCGCCGCAGCGGCGGCCGGAGCGAACCACTGGTACGCCTGGTCGGTCTCGATCAGCTGATAGCCGGACTGCGCCGCGTTGACTTCCATGCCGGATACCGAGGCGCCGGTGCCGCCGAGGGACCCGTAGAAGGCCGAGTCGCCGTAGCTGAACACGCCGCCGTCGCTGGCCACCAGCCAGTAGCCCAACCCGTCAGGGGACGATGTCATCGCGACGATCGGGCTGTCGAGCTTGAGGGAGCCGGTCGACCCGTAGAAACGCGCGTCGCCGAAGCTGAAGATGCCGCCGTCGGAGGCCACCATCCAGTAGCCCCGGCCGTCCGGCGTCGGTTCCATGCCGACGATTGCCCGATTCAAGCGAATCGAACCGGTCGACCCGTAGAAACGCGCATCGCCGAAGCTGAAGATGCCGCCGTCGGAGGCCACCAGCCAGTAGCCACGGCCGTCCGGCGTCCCTGCCATCCCCACGATCGCCTGGTTGAGGCGGATCGAACCCGTCGACCCGTAGAAGTGCGCATCGCCGAAGCTGAAGATGCCGCCGTCGGAGGCGACGAGCCAGTACCCGGCGCCGTCAGGCGTTCCGGCCATCCCGACGATCGGCCTGTTCAGCTTCGTGCCGGTGAGCGAGCCATAGGCGGCGGCGCCGTCGAGAGCTGCGACGCCACCGCTCGAGTTGCTCATCCAGTAGCCGCCGTTGGCATCGGACGCGAAGAAGTTGCCCGCGCCGTACCACGCGGCAGGTTGGGGCGGCGAGGCACCGGCCGGGGCGCTGGTCTCCAACCCGAAGGTCAGTCCCGCCGCGAGGATGCTGAGACCGAGTGCGATGGCGTGAGCCGCCCGGATTGCCTTCCGGTATCGCCGACGCTCCGGTTCTCCGACGGCAGTCTTGTTGTTGCCCTCGCGACTCACAGCGTCTTGCACGTTCCCCCCCGGCCACGCTCAACGAACGTCTGCGCCTTAGGTCGGAGCGTGAAATCCGGGACTTGAACGGATCAGGGAGAGGCTGAATCAAACGTTTGCCCGTTCGAGCGTCAACGATCGGACAATGCACGGCGCTCACCTTCAGCTTCGCGAAGGACACGGCGGTGGCGTGTTCCTTCGTTGTGAATGGAGAGTTGTGCAGGCTCAGTGATTGCGTTGATCTTGGGCGGCGCCTGCCGAGGCATCGTGGCCAGCACCGGCCCGCAGATGCAACCGAGGTGGCCGCGCCGGATTATTGATGCGCGAGGCGCGCTTGCGGTGCGGCGTTGCGAGCAAACGCCAGGCGAACCGACTGGTTCTTCGAGCCCGCCACGCTGCTCGAACCGAAGTCCCAATAGGTGGCCTCGAAGACACGGTGGGTGGCGAACCAGTGTGTCATGTCGGTGATGAAGACTCGGTTGTCCCCTCCCCCGACCGCGCCTGATCCGGTCAGCGCAGCTCCGTTGTGCGACTGGCCCCAACCGAGGCCCCATTCGGGAAACACCATCGGTTTGTTGTGCTGCTTGGAAAACGCCGCAAGCCAATTGAGGCCGTACGGACCCGTCTGGATGTTGGCGAACTCAGCCTTGGCTCCGGGGTAGCTCTGCCATTCGACGTCGAACACATCGAGTCCGATGTAGTCCACATACTTGTTGCCGGGATAGAACGCGGCGAGGTTGCCCACTCCGAGGTCGCCGCGGCTCGGGTTCCATTCGAACGTGAAGTGCGCCCCGGGCACCGATCGCATCGCAGTCACGATGTGCCGCCAGTATGCGACGAACTGCGAGGCGTGGCCCTTGGCGCCCCACGGGAACCAGATCCCGTTGAACTCCCATCCCATCCTGATGATGGAGCTCCCTTGACCAGCCGCCACCATGGCACGGGCGAGCGTCACGAAGTGCTGGTCGTACGCTCCCGTTGCGCCCGCGGCAAGTGAGGCGCCGCCCTTGTTGGGCAGCATGGGGACGCCCCACACCATGGAGTACCCCTTCTCGAACCAGGCCGCCAGGATGCCCTGGGGGTGGTCGATGGTCGTCCAGGTTGCACCGTTGAAGAAGTCCATCGCGTACGTCACGGGCTGCTTCGACCCAGCTGCGAACGCCTTGACGCCGGCAAGGTTCCCTGCGCCGGCGTACACGCCGAGCGCATCGGTCGAGGCGGTGCTCGGGGGCTGGGTCGTCGACGGCGACTTCCCGGCTGACACGGTGGTTGAGGTGGACGCAGGGCCCTTGGACACGGCGGACGCAGCCGCGCCGGGCACGAGGACAGTGCCGGTGCAAACAGCGGTCACGGCGAGTACGCCGAGCCACGAGCGGATGCGGTGCGCGTCGAGTCGATCCATGTGCTTTATCGCCATCAGAAAGTGGGTCTATTCACTCTACGGACTGGTGCTTTGCCGGCAGTGGCACCCTCAGCCCCTGCGACAGCGCAACGGGCTTCCACGCTCTGGTCCAAAGGTGTTTCGTGCCCTTCCGCCTGCGCCTACGCCCCTTCCTAAGAACGGTCTGCACCGCCACAACAGGGTCCCAATTCCTCAATTCCATTCCCGGATCGGCCCTGATCTCTCATCGAAACTGGTCAGCACGATGCGCCGTTCTTCGGCGCCCCGGGATCCGGCCCGCGAGGCCAGCTGCCCCCCTCGCTGCAACCCGTGGCGACGTGTGTCGTTGCGCCTCTCAAACCAACGCGTCGCGGCCGCCTCGGTGCGCCGGCCGGGGCGTCGTTCGCCCGTCTCGAGCGCTCCGGCACCGGTGCCTTCGCACCGCATGTCACACCTGGTTTCCACCCGGTAACCAGCAGGTACCTGCCCCGATGTCCGGTCTCGGGGGCCCGGATCGCACCTGGGGTGCGACGCCCTGACCATCGTGGGCTGCGCGGAGCGCGACATGCCACACTGTGAGCGCCCCGCCCCCGACGATTGGAGCCGTTCGGACACGTGTTGGTCTTCACCTTTCCCGGACAGGGATCGCAGCGTGCCGGAATGGGTGAGCCATGGGTCCACCACCCCTCGTGGGAAGTCGTGGAGGAGGCGTCTGCCGCCGCCGATCGTGACCTGGCGCACCTGCTGCTGCGGGCGCCGATCGAGGAGCTGACGCAGACCGAGAACGCGCAGCTGGCCACGACCGTGCTGAGCCTCGTGGTGCTCGACGCGGTCGAACGAATCGGACTCACCCCTGCGGCCAGTGCCGGGCACAGCCTCGGTGAATACACCGCGCTGATGGCGAGCGGCGCGCTCGGATTCGAGGACGGGATCCGGCTCGTCGTCGCCCGCGGGGAGGCGATGGCGCGTGCCGGCGAAGAAGCTCCGGGAACCATGGCCGCACTGCTCGGCATCGCCGACGACGACGCGGAGGCCGCCTGCATGCGCGCCGAAGGCGACGTCTGGGTCGCGAACTACAACGCGCCGGGTCAAGTGGTGATCGCGGGCACTGCGGAGGCTGTCGCCTTGGCCGGAGAGCTCGCCAAGGGTCTCGGCGCGAAGCGTGTCATGCCGATTCAGGTGTCGGGTGCCTTCCACACGCCGCTGATGCAAGGCGCTCGCGCTGACCTGCGCAAGGCACTCGCCGAGGTGACCTTCTTGACGCCAGAAGTACGAGTGGTGGCCAACGTCGACGCACACGTCCACGACGACCCCGCGGAATGGCCGGGCCTCCTCTCAGCGCAGTTGTGCAGCCCGGTCCGTTGGCGACAGACGCTCGAGACATTCGCGGGGCTCGGCCTGACGTCGCTCGTGGAGCTGGGACCGGGTGGCGTCTTGAGCGGCCTGGCCAAGCGGAGCCTGCCCGAGATCCAGTCGCTGGCGGTTTCCAAGCCCGAGGACCTCGACACGCTGATGGACCAGATCGGCAACGCCGGGACCTGGCGGGCGGAGCCGGCCTTGCACCAGGGCGAACACCTCTACATGTCCGAGCGTGTCGTGGTCAGCCCCTCGAGCGGGATCTTCAGTCCCGAAGCCTCCCTCCATGCTCCCGGTACCGGCCTCCTCCCCGGCACGGGCGACGACCCCGAGCAGTCGTCTGCGGTCGACGTCGGCGATCTGGTCGGGCGCGTCGGCGTGTCCGAGGTTCGGACGCCGTTTGCCGGCCAAGTGATCCGCTGGCTCGCCGCCGACGGCGAGCGGGTCCAAGAGGGTCAGCCGCTGGCCTGGCTCCGCGTTCCCGACACGCGCTGATGGCTGTCGTGCTCGTGACGGGCGGCACCCGAGGGATCGGCGCGGCCTGCGTGCAGTGGTTTCTCGCCCACGGCGACCAGGTCGCCACGACGTTCCGCTCCGACGACCCTCCGAACGCTCCAGCGGGAGCGGACCCGCAACGCTTTCTCCCGGTGCGGTGCGACGTCCGCAACGCGGAAGAGGTCGACGCGGCGTTCTCGACGATCGAGTCCCACTGGGGTCCAGTCGAGGTCCTGGTCGCCAACGCCGGGGTCACGATCGACTCGTTGCTGTTGCGCATGAGCGAGCAAGCGTTCCTCGACGTGATCGACGCCAACCTCACCGGGGCGTTCCGCGTCGCGAAGCGAGCGGTGGCGAAGATGCTCCGGCTCCACACGGGCCGCATCGTCTTCGTCTCGTCGGTCGGTGCGTTCGTGGGCTTGCCGGGCCAAGCGAACTATGCAGCCTCGAAGGCAGGATTGGTGGGCATGGCCCGTGCCATCGCACGCGAGGTCGGCAGCCGGCAGATCACCGTGAACGTGGTGGCGCCCGGGCTGATCGAGACCGACATGACGGCGGCACTCGGGGACGAGCGGGTCGCTCTCATGACGAGTCAAGTCCCGCTCGGGCACGCCGGGACCGTCGAGGACGTCGCAGGCGTGGTGGGCTTCCTGGCCTCGGAGGACGCCCGGTACATCAGCGGTGCCGTCATCCCGGTCGACGGTGGGCTCGGGATGGGGCTGTAGCGTGCAAGAGGAACAAAGGACAAAGGAGTAGCGAGTGGACAGCGACGCAGCGTTCGACAAGTTTCGCGAGTGCGCCGTGGAGGTACTGCAGGTACCGGCCGACAAGATCACCAAGGAGGCCAAGTTCGCCGACGACCTCGACGCCGACAGCCTCGACCTCGTCGAACTGGTGATGGCGCTCGAGGAAGCCTTCGACATCACGGTCGAGGAGACCGAGCTCGAGGACATCACCACCGTGGGGCAGGCCTTCGACCTGATCTCCTCCAAGCTCTGATGCAGATCGGGATCGGTGCCGACGGACCGATCCGGGGACGGCGCGTCGCCGTCACCGGCTTGGGGGCGGTCACGTGCTGTGGGGTCGGCGTCGAAGCCTTGTGGGACGGGCTCCTCAATCCATCGGTTGTCGGCGGCATGGTCCGCGGCTACGAACCAGCGGACTGGTTCGGGCCCAAGGAGGTCCGGCAGCTGGACCGGTTCGCCCAGCTGTCCATGGTGTCGGCCGACATGGCCGTCCAGGCCGCGGGCGACCTCGCGGTCGATCCCGCCAAGGCCGGCGTGATCTTCGCCACGGGGGTCGGCGGGTTCGAGACACTGGCCGATCAGGTGGGCGTCTACAACGCCAAGGGTCCAGATCGGGTGTCGCCACGTCTCGTCCCCATGATGATGGCGAACGCGGGCGCGGCAGGGATCTCGATGCGACTCGGCTGGCGCGGACCGTCGGAGGTGATCTGCACAGCCTGTGCGGCCGGCACCCATGCCGTCGCGGGAGCCGCCCGTCTGATCGCATCCGGCCGTTGCGACGTCGTGGTCGGCGGTGGCTCGGAGGCCAGCATGCACCCGGTGGCGGTCGCCGCGTTCTCCAACATGACCGCGTTGTCCTCGTCGGGCAACTCGCGGCCCTTCGACATCCGGCGCGACGGCTTCGTGATGACCGAGGGCGCGGCCGCCCTCGTGCTCGAGGATTGGGACCGGGCGGTCGCACGCGGCGCAACCATCCTGGCCGAGGTCGCCGGCGCCGCGAGCACCGCCGATGCCCACCACATCACCGCGCCCGCACCCGACGGCGCCGGCGCGGTGGCGTGCATGGAGCTGGCCTTGGCCGACGCAGGACTTGGCCCCTCGGACGTGGCGCACATCAACGCCCACGGCACCTCGACACCACTCAACGATCTGGCTGAAGCGCGGGCAATCACCAAGGTCTTCGGGGAACCCGGACCGTTGGTCACCTCCACCAAGGGTGTGACCGGCCACGGGCTGGGCGCAGCGGGCGCCATCGAGGCGGTCGCCTCCGTGCTGACCATCGACCGCGCAACGATCCCGCCGACTGCCGGCTACGAGGAGCCCGACCCCGAGATCACGATTGACGTCGTGCACGGCGCACCGAGGCCATGGGAACCGGGTGCCGTCCTCTCCAACTCCTTCGGGTTCGGCGGCCACAACGGCTGCCTCGTCCTCCTGCCCCCGTCCTGAGGACGGGCGTCGAGGACCACGAGCGCTCGCCGACTGCCGGTCGGAACACGGACGTCGTGAGGTAGAGGGATGTCACGCCCGCTCGCGTCTTCCGGCAACCGCCGGAACGTCCTCGTCTGGGTCGCGGTGGGCGCGCTGGTCGTCGTCCTCGTGGCCGCAGGCATCGTGCTTGCGACCCGCAGCACGACACCCCCGCCGCCCTCGCCGGCAGCCTCGACCCGTGTCGTCGCCCTCGGCGACTCCGTGCCCTACGGGCACGGCCTGTCGAACCCCTACCCCACTCCACAGATCGGGTTGCCGCCGCGGGCGATCTCCCAGGGCCCGGCCCTGCAGGCCTATCCGAGCCTGGTGACGCGAGACCTGCGCCTCACCATGACGGTTCGCCCGACCAACTGCCACCTGGTCGGTGACCAGCTGGCCATCAGCGGCGCCGTGGCGGATCCCGCCGACAACACGGCGCGTGACGGGCAATGCCCGGTGCCGCCGCAGCAAGCGCGCAACCTCCCCGACGAGATCGCGGCCGCGGCGCTCGCGCAACGTCCGGCCCGCCTCGTCTTCCTCCAGGACGGCGCGGACGACATCCACTTCAGTTCCTGCCTCGAGTACGAGCTGGCGCGCGTCGCCGGCATCAGCGTCGGTCTCGGTTCGTCCTGCCTCGCCGACGGGAAGGCGACGCCGCAGCTGACCACCGAGCTCTCCCGCGTCCGCTCCAGCCTGGCCCACGCGATCGAAGAGATCGCGCCCCATGCCGGCACGATCGAAGTGCTCACGTACTACCAGCCTGTCCCCGAGCCGGGTCAGATCGCCGCAGGAACCGCGCAGTCGGGGCTCGATACCAACCTCGTGTGCGCCGGGCTCGAGCCCAACGCCGCCAGCACGTTCGCGGCGGCCCAAGTCGTGCTCACGGATCTGAACAGCGCGATCACAGGGGCCGTCGCCGACGCACGGACGCACCACGTGACCAACGTGCGTCTCCTCGACATGGCCGGCGTCATGGCCGGCCATGGCATGTGCACCGCAGCGCCATGGGTCTTCTCCGGCGAGCCGTTGCCCGCCACGACATTGGCCGACGACGCGGGGAAGATCCTCGCCGCCAAGGCATGCAACGGCACCGCAGACCTGCACGCTCCTGTGTCGTGCTCGTCGCTCGATGCGTCGAAAGCGGCGGCAGAGAGCGACCTGCAGGACTACGTCTGGCGCGCCGCCCATCCCAACCTCGAGGGACAGCAGTCCATCGCCAACGCCGTCGCGGCCGACCTCGGCCGCGGTGTCGGCCGTAGGCGTTAGTCGATCGCCTCGCGCAGCGAGCTCACGAAGGCCGACGCGGCATCGGGACCACCATCCTCGAGCAACCTGCGCACCAGGGCTGATCCGACCACCACACCGTCGGCGACCTCGCACACCTCGGCGGCTTGCTCTGGCGTGGAGACGCCGACACCCACGCAGACGGGCATGTCCGTGTACTGACGCACCCGCTCGACCACCTTGGCAGCGTCGGAACCGAGATCAGCGCGTTCGCCGGTGACGCCCATGCGGGCCACGGCGTAGACGAACCCGCGCGCCCTGGCACAGATCCGCTCGACGCGTGGGGGGGGGCTCGACGGCGCCACCAGCAGGACGGTGTCGATCCCCGCCGCGTCGGCCTCGGCAGCCCAGGGCGCAAGCTCCTCCACCGAGAGATCGGGCACGATGGCCCCTTGGACGCCGGCCGCGGCGAGCGACCGCGCCATCCGCTTGTGCCCGGCCCTGAACACGATGTTGTAGTACGTCATGACTGCGACGGGCACGGGCGCTTCGGCGCGGGCGATCCCGTCGAGCACCTGCTCGGGCGTCGTCCCACGGGTCAGGGCCCGCAGCGCCGCCTCCTGGATCACCGGGCCATCCATCATCGGGTCGGAGAACGGGATCCCGACCTCCACCGCGTCTGCGCCTGCCGCGATCACCGCGGCCAGCGACTGCCCCCAGTCCTCGGTCATGCCACCCATGAGGTACGGGATGAGGAGTTTGCGCCCGCGCTCGCGCCGCGCGCGCAATTCCTTCTCGAGATCAGGCATCGCCCCTCGTCCGGCCGAAGATCTCGCGTACCTGCGCCACGTCCTTGTCACCGCGGCCCGACAACGTCACCAACACGGTGGACCCTGCCGGCAACGCGTCGGTGCCCGCGCTCCGCGCCACCCAGGCGATGGCGTGCGCCGACTCGAGCGCCGGGATGATGCCTTCGGTGTGGCTCAGCAGACGGAAGGCCTCGAGGACCTCGTCGTCGTTCGCTGTGGAGTATTCGGCCCGCCCGATCGACGCCAGATGCGCGTGTTCGGGGCCCAGGCCGGGGTAGTCGAGACCGGCCGAGATCGACTCCGCCTCTTCGATCTGCCCCACCTCGTCTTGGAGCAGCCGCGAGTACATGCCGTGGAGGACGCCCGGGATGCCGTTGGTCACCGCGGCGCCGCCCGCTGCCTCCACGCCGACGAGCCGAGCCTCGGTGTCGACGAACCCGGCGAACGTCCCCGCCGCGTTGGACCCGCCTCCGATGCACGCCACGACGACGTCGGGCACACGGCCGCCGAGGAGGGTCCGACTCTGCGCGTGCGCCTCCTTGCCGACGACCGACTGGAACTGGCGCACCATGTAGGGGAACGGGTGCGGGCCCATGACCGAGCCGAGGCAGTAGTGCGTCGTCTCGACCGTGGCCACCCACTCGCGCATCGCCTCGTTCACCGCGTCCTTGAGCGTCCGGCTGCCGGACGTGACGGGGCGGACCTCTGCACCCAGGAGTTCCATGCGGAACACGTTGAGCTCCTGTCGCTTGGTGTCGACCTCGCCCATGAACACCGTGCACTCGAGCCCGAACAGCGCTGCCGCCGTCGCGGACGCAACGCCGTGCTGTCCGGCACCGGTCTCCGCGATCATCCGGCGCTTGCCCATGCGGGTCGTCAGCAGTGCCTGCCCGACCACGTTGTTGAGCTTGTGTGAGCCGGTGTGGGCCAGGTCCTCGCGCTTGAGGAGCACCCGGACACCGAGACGCTCCGACAAGCGCGCGCACTCGGTTACCGGCGTCGGCCGCCCGCCGTAGTCGCGCAAGAGGTCCTCGAGCTGTGTCCGGAAGGCGGGGTCGCCCCAGGCGTCGTCGAACTCCTTCTCGAGCTCGATGCACGCCGGCATGAGCGACTCGGGGACGAAACGGCCTCCGTAGTCCCCGAAGCGGCCGTCGGCACCGGGTTTGGCCATCATGCTCTCGTCGTCGCTCACCCGTCCCTCCAGTCGTAGGGCTCATCCGCCGCGGCGTGCTCGAGGGGGTCCCGCGCCTCGCTCGCCGCCTCGGCTTGGCGCGCACGCGCGATGAAGTCGCGCACCTTCAAGGGGTCCTTGCGTCCGGGCGCGGCCTCCACGCCGCTGCAGACGTCGACGCCGGCCGGGCGGAGGTGGGCCACCGCCTGCGCGACGTTCTCCGGCCCCAGGCCGCCCGACACGATCAGGCGGTGGTGGTCTGCCACGCCCTCGGCCAGCCGCCAGTCGAAGACGTTGCCCGAGCCGGGGTTCTCTCCGTCGACCATCAGGTAGTCGGCACCGAACTCCTCGAAGCGGCCGATGCTGCGCTCCCCGGCTTGGAACACCTTGATCACCGTCGGGACGCGCGCGCGCACCCACTGGGTCTCCTCCGCCGTCTCGTGCCCGTGCAGCTGCGCGGCCCCGAGGCCGGCCACGCGGACCGCTTCGACGACCCGCTGTGGCGCCTCGTTCCGAAAGACGCCCACCGTGACAACGTGCTCGGGCAGGCGCTTGGCGATGTCGCCCGCGAGTTGCACCGACACCTGGCGCGGCGAGGGGGCGAAGATGAACCCGACCGCAGACGCGCCGAGACTCACCGACAGCAGGGCATCGGCCTCGGACGTGACACCGCAGATCTTGACGAACAGGTCTTCGCTCATCGCGCTCCGACAGGATGGCCGACCAGGTCTCGCAACTGGCCCGTGCGGTCCCCTGCGCGCACGAGCGTCTCGCCGACCAAGATCGCGTCGTAGCCGGCCGCCCCGAGCCGCCGGGCGTCATCGCCGTCCCGGATCCCGGACTCGGCGACGGCGACGACGTCGCCCGGGATCAGCGCGGCCAGTTCGCACGCGCGCTCGTGGTCGACGGTGAAGGTGCGCAGGTCACGCTGGTTCACGCCGACGACGCGCGCGCCGGCGGCGAGAGCTCGCGCCAGTTCCTCCTCATCGTGCACCTCGACGAGAGCCGTGAGGTCGAGCTCGTCGGCGAGCGCCGCGCAACGCCGGAGCTCGTCGTCGTCGAGCGCGGCGACGATCAGGAGGACGGCGTCAGCCCCCATGAGCCGCGCGTCGGCGACGTCCGCCTCCTGCACCGTGAAGTCCTTGCGCAGGACCGGCAGGCCGGCCGCCTGCCGGGCCGCGGACAGGTCAGCGACGGACCCGCCGAAGTAGTCCTCGTCGGTCAGGACCGAGAGGCAGGAGGCGCCGCCGGCGGCGTACTCCTTGGCCACTCGTTCGGGCTGCAGCCCCGGGTCCAGGTCACCTTTCGAGGGTGACCGGCGCTTGATCTCGGCGATGCAGGCCAGGCCTTCCTGTCGCAGCGCCCCTGCGAAATCCCGCGGCACCGGGGTGCCGGCGGCGCGTTCGACCAGGTCGCCAAGCGGACGACCGTCGCCGGCGGCACGGGCTCGATGGGAGGCGATGATGTCCGCCAGGTAGCTGGGCATGACGCTTCAGCGTAGCGGCGCGCCCTTTGGGCGACGGCCCACGCAGCCGGGGCGAAGCCGGGCTCGAGCAACTCCAGAAAAAGAGGCAGCCGCCTGGCCGGCGGGGCCACTCCCCGGCTCAGCCGCGGATGCGCGTCAGGATCTTCTCGCGCCGCTGGCGCGCGCCGCGAGGCAGTTCGTCGGCGGCGAGTGCGGGCGGCCCGTCGGCGGCGGCAGCGGCACGGAGCAGGTCAGCGATGCCTGAGTAGATGATCTCGATGGTGAAGTCATCGATCTCGATCGATGCCGTCTCGGTGCCGTCGTCGGCGAGGTGCGTGACCCTGACCATCAGTCACCCCCGGCGTCCGGCGCGGGCTGGTCACCCTGGCGTTCGATGGCGACACACTCGCCGTCTCGGAACACCCAGCCCACGACGTGCCAGGGCATGGTGTCGGGCAACGGCTTGCGCGCCCGCGCCGGCGCCGGCGCCGTCGAGGTCGCCCCCGTCGTCGTCGTCCGCTCCTCCACCCTGCCTGCCATGGAGGAGATGTTGCGCCCGCGTTGTGTCATGTCCGGTGACGTTCGGTTGCAGTCTCGGTGCGTTCTGCAACCCCCAGGCACGCCGGCTCAGCGAGCGAAGAGGTGCCAGCCGGCGAACATCCACCCCACGACGAGCACGACCCGCAGCACGGGACCGCTCGCCAGCCGCTCCAGCACGGCGGAGGGACGGGCAATCGACACGTCCGAGGCCCGCGACCAGAGCACCGCTCCGAAGAGCGCGACTGCGAGCACAGCCCACACCGCGTACACGAACGCGCTGCTCACGCGATGCGCTCGTTCACGCGGTCTCTCCGGTGACTCCGTCCGTCTCGCTCACCGGGGTCCGGGCGGCACCCGCGCGCACGATGGCAACGCCGAGCCACATCCACACGAAGAAGACGGCTGCTTTGCGGAGCTCAGAGCGGTCCACTGCGTCCGCCATCGAACTCAACGTTGGGTGCAGGGCACGGCTGCCCGGCGCTGCGTACTGCACGATCTCCCATGCGGCGACGACGGCCAGCAGTACGACCCATGCTCGATAGGGGTGTGTCGCGTGCGCGGCGGGCTCGGCCACGCGCACCCGCGGACGAGCCGGCCAGCGCATGACCGCCGCCACGGCGAGGACGCCGATCGGGATCGCGGTCAGCAGATCCGCTTGCCAGCTGAAGGGGGACGTCGTCGCTGCAGCCAGCGCGTAGCCCGCGCCGACCAGCACAGCCGCCAGCCGCCGAGCGGGGCGCGCCAGGGCGGACACCGCCTTCGTCAGAGCCGGCCGCCGCCGATCATCGGGAGCGTCACGACCCGCACCTCCCGCGAACCACCGACGCCTTCGCCCGACCGAACCCGGGCGGGTCCGGGGGCGTCGACGCTCCGGTGCAGATACCCGAGCGCGACCCAGGCACCCACCTCTGGGCTCCAGGCTGCCGACGTGACGGAGCCTGCGACCTTGTCGTCCGCGGCGCCGTCCCCGGCAGGAGCCGTGCCGGCGTGGAGCGTCATGCCACGCAGGAGCGGCTCACCATCAGGCGGGCCCGCCGGTGCCTCGATGCCGACGAGCCGGCGTGCCACGTTTGAGCCTCGCGAGTCGATCCGCGCCACGAGCTCCTGGCCCGTGTAGCAGCCCTTGGTGAAGCTCACCGCGCGCTCGACCAATCCCGCTTCGGCCGCGATGGTCTTGTTCGTGAGCTCGGCGCCCATGGCCGGGATCCCCGACACGATTCGGCACGCCTCGACCGCGTCGGCGCCACACGCCACGACGCCAGCCGGGAGGTCCACCGCTTCGGGCCCGAGCACGACGTCATCTGGACCGAGGAGATCGGTGCCGCTCCAGCCGTTCCACTCGAAGGGAAGTGCCAGCACGCCCCGTTCCGCCAGGACCGTCAAGAGCCCCGCGGCCGCCTCGCCGACGCGGGTGCCCCGCAACGACAGGCAGCGCCATGGCAACGGATCGATCTCCACCTTCGACCGCAGCAGGAAACGGCCGAGCCGGGCCGTGACCGCGTCGCCGTACCCCGCCTCGACGTCGAGGAGGAAGCTCTGCCCGTCGCGGCGCGTCACACGCAGCAGCGCGCAGAGTTTTCCGTCGGGCTCGAGGAGCAGCGAGTCGGCCGCCTCCCCCACCGCCAGCGCGGACAGGTCCTGGCTCAGCTGGCCTTGGAGGTAGACCTCCGCGTCAGGTCCGTGGACGGCGAGCACGTCGCGCCGGGCACGGAACGCGCCGGCGCCGTTCCGCAGCGCGTCCGTCTCGGGGCCGAGCACGCCGGGCACACCGGGCGCGCCGGGCCCGTCAACCGCCCCGGTCGAGCGGGGGCTGCTCACCGCCCGGCGGCGACCCGGCGGGGCCGCGCTGCGCCCATGCGCCGCGCCGCGGTCACGGCAACCAACAGTGCCCCGGCCTTGTGCGCACACTCTTCGTCCTCGCTCTGGGGATCGCTGTCGGCGACGATCCCCGCGCCCGCCTGCACGCTGGCGCTGCCGTCGGCGGTCACCACCATGGTGCGGATGGCGATCGCCGTGTCGATGTTGCCCGAGAAGTCGATGTAGCCGACGACACCCCCGTACACGCCGCGCTTGGTCGGCTCGAGCTCGTCGATGATCTCCATCGCGCGCACTTTCGGGGCCCCCGAGAGTGTTCCGGCCGGCAGCGTGGCGCGCAGGACGTCGATGGGCCCCTTGTCCTCCGCCAACTCCCCGGACACCTGCGACGTGATGTGCATGATGTGGCTGTAGCGCTCGATCGTCATGAGCTCGTCGACCTTCTCGGTCCCGAACCGCACAACGCGACCGACGTCGTTGCGGGCGAGGTCGACCAACATGATGTGCTCGGCGAGCTCCTTGGGGTCCTCGGCCAGCTCACCTTCGAGCATCCGGTCGTGCTGCTCGCTCTCGCCACGGGGACGCGACCCCGCGATGGGCCGCGAGATCACGATGCGGTCGCGCAGGCGCACCATCGGCTCGGGCGACGCCCCGACGACGGTGAGCTCGGGAAAGCGCAGGAAATAGAGGTACGGACTCGGGTTCAGGAGGCGCAGCGCCCGGTAGACGTCGAAGGGGTCGGCGTCGAGCACCAGGTCGTAGCGCTGCGACAGCACGACCTGGAAGATGTCGCCGGCGCGGATGTACTCCTTCGCGACGCCGATCGCGGCCTTGTACTCGTCGGAGGTCATCGAGCGCGTGGCCTCAGCCTTTTCGAGCCCAGGGGGCGGCGCCGCGATCAGCTCGCCGGTGACCGGGACAGCGCCGTTGCCATCGCGCGCACCTGGACGGGCGCAGTCGGCCGCCAACTCGGCGAGACGGCTGCACGCGGCCTCGTACGCCGACGCCACTGCCGCGTCGTCGACGACCCCGTCGGGGGCTTCGGGCACGACGACGTTGTCGACGAGCACGATGCGCTGGCGCCAGTGGTCGAACGCGCAGAACTGCCCGATCACCACCAACGCGGCGTCGGGGTGCCCGAGATCGTCGGCGGGCGGATGCGGCAGCCGCTCGACCTCACGGACCACGTCGTAGCCGAGATACCCGACCAGCCCCCCGTGCAAGGGCGGCAGCCCGGCCAACGCGGGGGACTGATAGCGCGTGACGAGTGCCTCGACGGCCGCCAGGATGCCGTCGTCCGACGGCGCCAGGCCGAGCCGGCCGGTCGTCTCGACCGCGCGACCCCGCGCCGTCAACGTGGCCAGCGGGCGGCGGCCCACGAAGGAGTAGCGGCCCCAACGCTCGCCGCCCTCGACCGACTCGAAGAGGAACCCGTCGCCGTCACCGACGACGTTGGCGAAGCAGGCCACGGGGGTCAGCGTGTCGGCCACCATCTCGCACCACACGGGCACGATGGCGTGCTCCTTGGCCAGCGCGGCGAACTCTGCCGGATCGGGCCTGAAGCCGAGCGCGTCAGACGTGCCTGCACCCACGGCGCCCGGGCCCACGGCTGGGCTCGTGGCGCCGGGCGCCGTCACGGCGCGGGCACCCCCGGGCCCGTGCCGATCGTGCGGTAGAAGCAGGTGCGCTCGCCTGTGTGGCACGCGCCGCGACCGTGCTGGTCGACCAGTACCACCAGGGCGTCACCGTCACAGTCGATCAGGACCTCGCGCACGTACTGGCGGTCGCCGGACGTCTCGCCCTTCTGCCAGTACTCCTGGCGGCTCCGGCTGAAGAACCAGGTGCGGCCGGTGGTGAGCGTGCGCCGCAGCGCCTCGGCGTCCATGTAGGCCACCGTCAACACGGTCCTGTCGGTGGTGTCCTGGACGATCGCGGGCACCAGGCCGTCGGGGTACTTGGCGAAGTCGACGGCGCCGGCGAGCTCCTCGTCGACGCGCAGCGGCACCCCTTCGGCCACCACCGCACCGGGAGAAGAGGACGACGAGGGCGAGGAGACGGACTCGCTCAAAGGTAGAGCCCCGTCCCGCTGTCGTTGCGCGGCGACGCAATGGCGTGGATGTCGCGCTCGCGCAAGATCACGTACTCCTCCCCGTGCACCTCAACTTCGAAGCGGTCCTCGGGATTGAACAGCACGGTGTCACCGACCTTGACCGTTCGCACGTGCGGTCCCACCGCCACCGCCTCGGCCCAGGCCAGACGGCGGCTGATCTGCGCCGTCGCCGGGATGAGGATCCCCGCGCGCGAGACGCGCTCGCCGTCGGTCGCCGAGAGCTGCACCATGACACGGTCGAAGAGCACCGAGATCGGCTGTTTCTCCTCGGCGCCGCCACCGTGCGCTGCCTTGACCTTGCTGGTCCCGTTCTTCGTCGTGGACGAGGGCACCCTCGCACGGTACCGCACGAGGCCGCCCGCCCAGGTCAGGGGTGCCGTCCTCCGCCGCTCCGGGCCGCCCGGCGCAACGGATCACCACCACCGGCAGGCTCACACCGGGCGGACGGTCACTCCGTTCGCCGCGAGATACGCCTTGGCCTCACCGATCGTGAACTCGCGCCGGTGGAAGATCGAGGCCGCCAGCACCGCGTCCGCACCACCTTCGAGCGCGCCGTCGACCAGGTCCTGCAGCCCTCCGACGCCGCCCGACGCGATGACCGGGATCTCCACCGCGTCGACCACCGCCCGCGTCAACGCGAGGTCGAACCCGTTGCGGGTCCCGTCGCGGTCCATCGACGTCAAGAGGATCTCCCCGGCGCCGTTGCCCGCGCATTCGGCCGCCCACGCCACCACGTCGCGGCCCGTGGGCTGGCGCCCACCGTGGGAGTACACCTCCCACCCCGGGGCGTCGGGGCGCTTGCGGGCGTCGATCGCGACCACCGCGCACTGGCCGCCGAACTCGTCCGCGATGTCCCGCACCAACTCGGATCGCTCCACTGCTGCCGTGTTCACCGAGATCTTGTCCGCCCCGGCCCGGAGGAGGCGGCGTGCATCCTCCGCCGCCCGGACACCCCCGCCGACGGTCAACGGGATGAAGACCTGCTCGGCGGTGCGCGCCACCACGTCGACCATGGTGTCGCGCCCGTCCGAGGACGCGGTGATGTCGAGGAACGTCACTTCGTCCGCGCCCTCGGCGTCATAGCGCGACGCGAGCTCCACCGGGTCGCCCTCGTCGGTCAGGTCGACGAAGCGCACGCCCTTCACCACGCGGCCGCCGGTGACGTCGAGGCACGGGATCAGACGGACGCTGCGCACGCGGCCAGACCTTCCTCCACGCTGAAGCGCCCTTCGGCGAGCGCCTTACCCACGATCGCGCCGGCGAGGCGCCGCTCCGACGAGCCGAGGCGGGCCAACGCGACCAGGTCGTCGGGTGCCGAGACCCCGCCGGAGGCGACGACCGGCAAGGCGGTGGCGTCGAGCAGCGCCGCCAGGCCACCGAAGTCCGGGCCCGAGAGCATGCCGTCCCGTGCCACGGCGGTGGCGACCACCGCGCCGAGCGGCTCGTGGGCCCACAACTCGAGCAGGTCGGTCACCGACTGGCCGGACCCCGCCAGCCACCCCTGTGCCTGCGCCTCGGCCGTGCCGTCGGCGCGGAGGCGGTAGTCGAGCCCCACCGCGACCCTGCCGGGCCAGCGGCGGGCGCACCGGCCCGCCAGGGCCGGCTCCTCGAGAGCGGCCGTGCCCAGCACGATGCGTGCGACGCCGGACGCGAGGAGCTCCTCGGCGTCGTCCTCGGAGCGGATCCCACCCCCGAACTCCACGTTGGCTCGCCTGTCGGTCGCCTCCCGGACGATGGCGGCCAGCACGTCTCGCTCCTGGGGCACACCGGTGCGCGCCGCGTCGAGGTCGACGACGTGGATCCACGAGGCGCCGCCGTCGATGTACCGCACGGCCAGCGCCACCGGGTCGCCGTACTGCTCCTCGCGCGCGAAGTCCCCCTGCACCAGGCGCACGGCCATCCCGCCGCGCAGGTCGACCGCAGGGAGCAGGTGCATCACGGCTTTCTCACGAGGCGCGCGCAGGCGCGCTCGTCGCCGCCATCCGGACGAAGTTGGCGAGCAGCGCGAGGCCGGTGGCGCCCGACTTCTCGGGGTGGAACTGCGCGCCCCACAACGTCCCGCGCGCCGCCAACGCCGCGACGTCGCCGCCGTAATCGCAGACCGCGACCGTCTCGCTGCCCACCGGCGGCGCAAAGGAGTGGACGAAGTAGACCCAGGGGGACTGCGCCAGGCCCTCGAGCGCCGCCGGGGTCTCGTCCCCGCGCACGAGGAGGGTGTTCCACTGCATCTGCGGGTGTTTGACGCCCGGAGGGAGCGGGCGAACCGTGCCCGCGAAGACCCCGAGCCCGAGGGCGTCGGGGCTCTCCACCGACCCGTCGTAGAGCAGTTGGAACCCGACGCACACCCCGAAGAAGGGCACGTCCGCCTCGAGGGCGCCCCGGGCGGCCTCCTCGAGGCCGCTCTCGCGCAGCGCCCGCGCGCACGCACCGAACGCGCCCACGCCCGGGAGCACGACGGCGTCGGCCGCCTCGACCGCCGCGGCGTCGCGGACTAGGCGCGCGTCGGACCCCACGTGTTGGAGCGCCTTCTCGGCCGAGCGCAGGTTGCCGATGCCGTAGTCCAGCACCGCGATGCGGGGGCCGGTCACAGGCTCCCCTTGGTCGAAGGGACGCCGCCTCCCTCGACGCGGACGGCGTCGCGCAGGCACCGTGCCACGCCCTTGAAACTCGCCTCCACCATGTGGTGCGTGTTCTTGCCCTCGAGGCAGCGGATGTGGAGCGTGACGTTCGCTGTTGTGACGAAGGCGCGCCAGAACTCCTCGGCGAGCTGGGGGTTGAACGGCGGCGTCCCGAGGCCGGGCGTGTCGGGCGCGAAGTCGAGGCCGTAGGCCAGGTAGGGCCGTCCGGAGAGGTCGAGCGCCACTTCGATCAGCGCTTCGTCGAGCGGCACAAGCATGGACGCGAAGCGGCGGACGCCCGCCTTCTCGCCCAGGGCCTCGGCCAGGCATGCGCCCAGCACGATGCCGACGTCCTCGACGGTGTGGTGCGCGTCGACGTGCAGGTCCCCCTGCGCGTGGACCGTCAGGTCGAAGGACGCGTGCCGGCCCAGCTGGTCGACCATGTGGTCGAAGAAGGGTAGGCCGGTGCTCACGTCGGTCAGCCCCGTCCCGTCGACGACCAGCGTCGCGACGACCGAGGTCTCCTTGGTCGCGCGCTCCTTGTTGGCGCGGCGGACGACGCCGCCGTCTTGCCCAGCGCTGTTCACAGGCTCTCCTTCAAGGCGTTCAGAA
>Ga0335072_10004699_pt1 | contig 20168 bp, 21 predicted proteins | sample Lox_Sample_21_FD_206725 | JGI IMG/M metagenome (GOLD analysis project Ga0335072, IMG submission 206725) | Soil microbial communities from Loxahatchee National Wildlife Refuge, Florida, United States - Lox_Sample_2.1 | ecosystem: Environmental > Terrestrial > Soil > Wetlands | place: USA...
TCAGGTCCGGAAGTGCAATTTGACGGACTGGGAGGAATTGTTCGCCAACATTTGCCGTATAATTTAGGAGCGTTTTCCGTCGGGGCGTAGCGCAGCCTGGTAGCGCGCCTGCCTTGGGCGCAGGAGGCCCCCGGTTCAAATCCGGGCGCCCCGACCACTAACTCACTGAATTACTTGAGGCTCTTCCTGCGCGGTATTTCCACTACCATCCAACTTGGGAACATTTGGGAACAATTGATCTGCGAGCATGTTCACAGCGTCTCTTTGAGCGCTCCCACTGGCGTGCGTGTAAACCTCCAGAGTCGTCGCCATATGAGAATGCCCGAGTTGCGCCTGTGCGACCTTGAGCGGCGTTCCTTGGGCATGTAGCAGCGTGCCATGGGTATGACGGAGCGCATGCCAGTCGATCCGCTGCAAGCCGGCCCGCTTGCATGCAGTGCGAAGCGACTTTTTTCTTAGATTGTCCGCAGCAAGCGGAGCCCCCTCGCGAGTCGCAAAGACCAAAGCACTCGGAGATTGATCCGTCGAACGGATATAGCGCTCTTTCAACTCAAGTACGACTGCCGGAGCCAACGGAACCTCGCGTCTGCTTGCGCGTGTCTTGGGGGTTCCAAAATGCCCTTTGTAGCAAGTTTCCGCTACAAACAAGGTTCCCCGAAGAAGGTCGATCCGCCCCCATCGCAGTGCGAGGATTTCGCCAATTCGCAAACCGGTCATTGTTGCAAGGATGATGATTGTGCGAGTCGGTTCCTTGCTTGCTGCAATGAGACGCTGGACCTCCTCAGCGGAGAGAAACCTGTGGGGGCGTTTCAATGTCCTTTCGGGCATCTTTACACCACGCACAGGGTTGCTCGAGATGTATTCCCAATTCACGGCGGTTCCCATGACCTTGCTCAGGAGATGCCGCAAATGGTTAGTGGTCTCCCATGCGAAGCCCTGCGTGAGCTTATTCAAGAGGTACTGCTGCACTTCCACCCTCGAAATGTCGCACAAACGACGACCACCAAATTGAAGAATCAAGTGCTTGCGTAGCAGAAGCGAGTAAATCTCCCGCGTAGCAAACTTGAGTGTCGGCAATACTCCCGGCTCGAAGCATTCTGCAACGAACTGCGAGAACAACATCGTTGCTTCCGGGCGATATTGCCCTTGGTTAATTGGATTGAGACGCACGTCCAGTAGTCTGCGAGCTTCCCGACGGCCACCGATTTCGCCCACTGGTCCGAGTACGAGCGAACGCATTACCCGGCCGGCAGATCCATCAGTGAGAATCACTTCTTCTCTCCATCGTGCGACCCACATTTTCCGACGCTTACCGCGAACGAACAAACAACCATTCTGATACTGGCTACGAGCCATTTTTCTCCTCTCCATTCTGAGGTTGGCTCGTCCGCCTTTTCCTATGTCGGTTTCGAGTGTAGCGCGATTATCGAGGAACACAATCGCCTCCGCGCTGACTTTCAATCCACCTGTGAATTTCCTCTTCCCGAAACCGCCAGTATTTTCCAAGTCGGATACCTGGTAGTCGCTTTGTAGAACGTGTTCGTGTCCTCCCGTAGACCCAAGACACCCGTACATGAAGCATCGCCGCGACCTGCTGAATCGTTAGCAGTCCCCTGCCCTCCCCCTCCCCTGTGGCCGCAGGGGGTAATGCGGCATGTCGTCTGCCATCGGCATCCGCGTGCGCATGATTTTCGCTGATAGCAAGAGGGAGTGACGTTTGTCTTTCCTCGTTTATGCGATTCCTGCCAGAGAAACTGAGTGGTCCTTGGCTTGAGCCATGTCGTCGGTCAGACGCTGGGTTCTCACGCATGCCGAATTTGGAGCGATGGTGCATGGGTTCTTATTTCAGTTCCAGTTGGAAAGACTCTCCTTTCGTGGTTGGTTCTTGGCCGTTGGTGTGCTGTTGGCCTACTAGCCAGGACTGGAATTCCTTGTCCTTGCTGCAGACGAGTTTCAGGGCTTCAGTCACTACGTAGGACGGAGAGCAATCAAGAAACTCAGCATACTTTGTGAGCTTCGTTCTTGCCTCGTCGTCCAGCCTGAGTTGAACAACTGTAGTTTTTGGTTGCTTGGGTGGTGCTTTCAGTACCGCCATTGGTATTTGCTCCTTTCAGTTTGTGAAGTCTTTCCTTCGCTGCATTCGGTGTTGCTTACATCTCTGTATGCCCGCGGCCAAAACACGAGCTGCGCCTTCCCAGCAGCAAGAGGCGGGAGTGACCCCCGAAGCCCGGAGGGATCGGGCCGCGATTTTGCGGCGCGATGGGGTCGCTCCCGCCTCTGATCGTGTTTTGGCCGCGTCCGTTCTGCCGCCCAATTTTTCGCATCTGCCTCTTCCTTCTGCCTCTTACCGCCTCTCCGAGGTGACCCGGGAAGTGAAATCTCCCGGGAAAGATATCTGCTCAGCACTTTTCCCGGGGATATTGACCGGCGCTCGCGGGTAACGCTCAAACAAAGCCGCCTGACCGTTTACGGTCGCGAAGGTAATGCTGGCCTGAGCTGGCCGCTGGAACTTCACGCATTCCGTCCTAACGGCGTTCGAAGTGATCTCTTCGGCCCGCCATTTCTGATAAAGATTCTCGAAGCCGGGATCGCCAAATCTCTCATTCGCCTCGTTGAGGAAGATGATGTCGTGGTTGCTGAGCTTGGCGAGGTTCTTTTCATCCCAGGTCCGCCGCGTGCGGAAATAGTCCAACAGTCCAGAAGGCGAGTCAGGATTCCAAAGGCAGTCGAAGGTCTGTCGAAAGAGCTTTTTGGCGCGCTCGAAGTTCGTATCAGTCGTCGCGACATAGTAAAGACGGAGGTCGGGGAGCTTACAAAAAAGGGGCAGATAGGCATCCAGATGGGTCTTGAAACTGGCCATGCTTTCAAATCCCGGATCGATGAAGCTGAACACCACCACAGGTGGCAAAGAGGCTGCAGGGTTGTAAAACATCGGGAACTTATCCACAAAATAGCGGTCGGTATGCCTGTCTTTGATGGCCCCGGCATAGCGCTTGTGGGGTAGAAACTTCTTGGCGATTCCCATTCGCTCGCCGAAGAAACAGACCTTTTCGTTCTCGGATTCGAGATAGCTGAACCCCTGATTTCGAAGGATGAAATCGAACGCGATGAGCCGAGTCCGAATGTACTCGGTCGAATGTACGCGCCGGAAACGGACGTTTTCCCTGCCAATGGCTTCATAGAGATTTCGCGAAAAGAGATGAAACACCCGGCCATGTCGCAGGTACTCTTTGGTGCTGGCGTGGTTCTTCTCGACCACCTTTCGCGCAAACGCCACACTCCGCTTGCCGGGTTTCGTTTTGATGAACTGGAGGAATTGCTGACAGGTGAAATACCCAGAATGCGTGGCCACAAGGTAGAGAAAACGAGACTCCTCCTCGGTGTAGCCGAATCCCCGGAGTGCCTCGGTATAGATGGGGAGGATTTTCATAGGGCAAATATCCTGGCGGTGATCTCCTGGGTGTCGAGGACCCGGCGCAACTTGGCATGGTCCTGTCGTCGGGCGAACATGTGAAATCCCGCCTTGGCCTTCTCGCCCAACCCCTGGGGCCGGTAGTCGCGGGTGGCGATTTCCAGGTCGAGACGGCGAACGTCCCGGCAGTCATCCTCGTACTCGACGCGCAGATCGGGGATGGGAATCTTGCCGTTCACTACTTTCAGGTCGAATTGGTTCGCGATGAAGATACGTTCGTAACGTGGGTCTTTATCGGGGCGCATCCGAGAGAGCGCTTTGTAAAGGTCTTTCTTCAGCTCGAAGTCGAGCACGACCCGCCTTACCTTGCCCCCGGAGTGCTCGATTTCTCGGGCTACTTTTTGGTAGAGCCGATAGACATCTGCATCATGCCGCGCTTCCTTAGGCTTCACGAAGCCGTGATAGGTAGCTTGCCGGCTAGGGACCAGTTGCGCCCGATCGACAAGCCTGTGCCCCTCCTTCGTCAGAGTCACGACTTTGGTCGAATAGGATCGATGGCCCTCAATGGTCCGCTCCTCGATGAGACCTTGACGCGTGAGGCTACGGATGTCGCTTTGCATCTGGTCACCGCTGCCTTGATATCCGAAACGAGCGAGATCGTCTTCCGGCACCACGCGAAATTTGGCCAGGTCGGTGAGCGTGCGAACTTCGGAATTGCGCAGAGAGTAGTCGTGCTCGCGACCCCGGTAGATTGTGCGGGAGCGGTCTGGCCTGTGCTGATGGCCGGAACTTGAACCCTTTCCCGACTCTCCTCGGCCAAGCTCCCTGTCCGTGCGCGAATCTCGACCCGCTCTCTCGACCACATCTGGACCTTCGTCGCGGTCCCATCGGTTTGGAAATGCAAAGTCGGAGATGCTATAGGGACGGTCCATGAGGGGCTTCCTTTCCGTTCAGCTTGGCGATATGACGGGGATAGACTTCGAGCAACCTGAGAGAAAACGGATCGGGAATTGCGAACTATCAGACATCGTCTTGCGACTGCCAAAGAAGGAACTCAGACCTGCGGGGGACACGGTTGGTCTGCTTCCTCGGGATACAAAAACACCTCTTCCACGTTCTTTGCGAAAGCACGGGCGATCTTGAAGGCCAGCGGCAAACTCGGGTCGTACTTACCGGTCTCAATGGCATTGATGGTGCCACGTGCGACGCCGACGTAGGCTGCAAGCTCAGCCTGCGACCATTCCCTTTCCGCTCTTAATATGCGCAACCGGGTTTTCATCGGTACCGCCACGAATAGAGAATCAGCCCAAAGCTCCACAAAATGATCATCACTGGGGGAATGCCTAGCCAGGAGACGGGATGGAAGCCAAAACTCTGGAGGAAGCCGACGGCCGCAGAAAACATCAACGTTCCAACGAAGGCGAATGTGAGGGCACGATAGTTGATGAGCCGTTCGTGCTCGTCGTTTGAGCGCAGGAAACGCAGCAAGAGGAGGATGGCCGCGACTGTCCCAGCGACAGCGAGAGCTCGCAACGGCGTGCGCAAAGCCGGAGTTCCGCCAGCGAGGGTGACGGCGATAACGGAGAGAACTGCCACGGAGTAGAAGAGCAGAAGCGTGGTCCTGCGCCGCTCGGCTGCCTGACCTCTAAAGGGTTGATGGGGCACGATGACCTCTCCCCGGAAGACACCCTTCAGAGTACGCTATTACCGAAGTATTTGTCAAGTATAACGTACTTAATGTAGCTCTTAGCACCCTCTTGGCCGGGGGAGCCCTTCCCGGCCTGAAATCGCGATGAGTTAAGCCTCCCGTGGCCGACGTGCTGGCTTTCTGAATTTGGGGTTCTTCTTCTCTTCCTTCGAAACCCGCACCGTGTATTGCTTGATTCTGACGTAGCAGTTTTCCAGCTTCGCGCTCAGACGCCGCGCCGTTTCATACAGTCGCTCGACCTCCGCGCCGAGTTTTGCCGCGCGGGCCGCCTGCTGCCTGTCGGTGGCACTAAGGTCTCTGCGAAGGATGACCGCCTTGTCCTCTAGTGCCATGGAGTCCGAAAAGAAGAGTTCCCGGACTTTCCCCGTGTGCTCACGAGTAAGAGCGAGAACCCTCCCACAATGGAGGGCAGTGGCTCCGTCATTTATGATCCAAGCGGCTCGGTGGACCCGATGCGCTGCATGCCTCAGATGGACCGTTAATGACTGAGGTTTGCGTTTCATGCCTCGACTCCTTTCTTCCGCTACCTCGATTCCCTTCCTCGGACTACCGTGGAATCGGCTTCATGTACTCGTGGATCATTTCGTAGTTTCCGGTCTTCCAGTCGCTCAGGTCCGCACCGACGATGGAGATGTCGCAGGCGAAACGCAGCGAGAATAGAGTCTTGTCGTTGAAACAAACGTTGACGCAGAGCGTCCCGTCGTCGATAGAATGGCTCACGTAGTCCACAACCTTGCCTTGGAGACCGGGATACCGCCTTGCGGTATAGCGCGAGCGTGTAGTTTGCTCTGCTCGGCTCTTACGTTTCGCCATTGTTCGCGTCTCTTTCCGCCGTCGGTGTGACTCTTGTTTGCGGAGGGTTTGCCGCATGCGGCGACGGCTTTGCACGGTTCGGTCTCCGGCTCGGTCTTTTCTGGCCCTTGGTTCGGAGGCGCTTTCTTTTCTTCGCTTGCTCCTCGTCGTAGCGTTCTTCGTCGGACATATCCCAACCGGGCAGGATCACCAGGCGCGGAGGCAATCCCTTCTTCTTGCGCCTCTCTTCCGAGTCCTTGATTTCGAGATACAGGTCGTCTGGGTCTTTCATCTTCTTGTTGTATTCGCGTTGGAATCTGTAAGCCCATAGCGCATCATCTTCAACGAGTTCGTCGAAGCTATCGAAGAACTGTCGGTTCACTTCCACTCTCGCGCTTTCTACGTCAGCACGTGAAACACGGAGTATGTCGCTGTGAAAGAAACGGACCTTTTCCATTCGTTGAAGGCCGCGAATCACCTGTTCAAAAGCCAGGTTTAGCTCCATCAGTTCCTGAAAGAGGCGGAGATTCATTTCTGGCCTCCTTGTCGGCGCTGCCCTTCATCGCTCTGGTCCACGGAAGGTTTGGGGTACTGTCGCTCCCACGCCAACTGCTCCTCGCTAGAGAAAAATCGGACCTTCGGGGCTTTGCCCTCCAACCGGCGTGCCTCCTCTACAGCCTGAACATCCCGATAGACCTGGACTTCGTCCAGCATCCTTTTTTCGTGCACGCGGTGCAGCTTCGCAAACCGGAACTCGTCCTGCTGTTCCGCAACCTCGACGTTGTTACAGAAGAAGCCGTTGAACAGTGCTCGGTGCATCTCGAACAGAGTCAACTTCTCGTCGATGTAAGGGGCTGTCAGTCCCGAGCCCTTGGCGCGCTTAAGACGTTCCAAGCCCCGGACTGCATCGTCAATCCCGCGGTTCACCAAATGAATTGCTTCATAAAGATGGGCCTTTTGCATTTCATCGTTCCTTTCAGGGGCGTCGAAACCGCGCGTTCGGAGGTTAAAAAGGTCTGGAGGCGCACACACCACGATTGAAGCCGTGCGCCGACGGGAGTCACTCAGAGTTTGATTGGATAGGACTACGGCGGGGGGTGCGCTACGGGTGTAGGCGCGGAGCGAGGTATAGTAATAATGGAGTCAGTGAGTTGCGCCCGAGGGGCTAACTCGATAACTTCTAATCCAGCCATCGTTGCCTCTTAACCAGGCGACTTTGGTCAGGGACGTGTTCGGTGTTGGTAGCACCGACGCGTCCCGTTAGATCAAGAGCCTAGACTTGTCGTCACGCCTAGGCGCTAGAACAGACCCACATAGTCCCGGACAGGATAATGCCGACTGCCCATGCCAAAGGATAAGCGAAATAGGTTGAATAATTCAACCATTTTATCAAAGAAAAGGTTTGTCACAAAAGAGTGGGTATCCCAATCGGAAGCTGCCAGAATCCGCAAGGTCACACCTCAAGCCATTGGTCGCCTCATCAAGAAGGGACGATTTCGCACGCTGGAAATAGCTGGAAAGGTGCTGCTTGATCGTCGCGAAGTGGAAAATTACAAACCTAGGCCGACGGGCCGACCGCGCAAGTAAAGGACCGCTATAGGGGCTCTGTTCCCTCGCTTAGTATATGCAAGTATCGAGGGTAGGCAAACAGGCGGTCTCTGCGTTTGCCGGTCGATTCCTTCGCAATCTTAAGCTTGGCAAGAGTTTCCAGAGCACTCGTGACGGTGGGTATGGATACTTTGAGGTCTCTTGCTGCCGGAGCAATCTTGGTCAGTGGATGTGCCTGCAAGTATTCATGAACAGCCAGGCTTGAAGCAGCCTTTCGGCCCACCGCTCGTATTTTTTTCCGGTCAGCCTCAAAGAGATGAAGAATTTGGACTGCCGTATCGGCGGCCTGCCGCGCAGTAATCTCTGTGCCTTCCAGAAAAAATTCGGTCCATTCTTCCCAAATCCCTTCAGTCCGAACGCGCTGGAGCAGATGGTAGTAGCGTTGACGGTGTGTTTTGAAATAGAGGCTCAGGTACAGAAGTGGCTCCCGCAAAATTCCTTTAGCACACAGAATCAATGTAATTAACAGACGACCGAGACGCCCATTTCCATCCAAGAACGGGTGAATCGTTTCGAACTGCACATGAATGAGTCCGGCCTCGACGAGCACCGGTAGCTTGTGTTTTTCGTCATGGAGGAAGCGTTCGAAAAGGTCGAGGCATTCCATCATTCGTTCTGGCGGGGGCGGAACGAACGATGCATTCCCGGGTCGGCTACCACCAATCCAATTCTGTGAACGGCGAAATTCTCCCGGTGTTTTGTTGGCGCCGCGTCCACCACGCAACAGTATTGCGTGGATTTCTCGGATCAAGCGGAGCGAAAGAGGAAAGCCTCCTTTGATCCGACGGAGCCCATGTTGCATTGCAGCGACGTAATTGGAGACCTCTTCAACGTCGTCGATGGAAACGCCTGGGATTGCCTCATTTTCGAAGAGGAGCAGATCCGAGAACGAAGACTTGGTGCCTTCGATTTGGGACGATAGGAGGGCCTCCTTGCGGACATAGAGATAGAGAAAGAGCCGCGTGTCGGGTAGGAGGGTGGTCAACCCGTCGAGACGCCCGAGGGCTTGATTTGCCCGGTCAAGATGCTGGTAAAGTCCGCTAAGATCGAGGGGAGGCTCTGGCGGCAAAGGTGGGGGCAGGAATGCCCTTACCGTCTCTCCGGCGGTCGTTGTCGAGATGTAGCTGCCGAGCCTTGGGCTCTTGTCAGCACACACAGCGTAATTCAACCTCGCTTTAATAAGCGCACTTCTTATTAAAACATATGCCATCTAGTTTTAAGAGGGTGTTTTTGAGGAAATTCGCCTTACATCAGTATGAACTCCGCTCCCTCTGCCTAACAGACATGACCATGCCTTCGAGCCGTATTGATATACCAAGGACATGAATATTGAACTTATTGGACCTTGGTAGCCTGTACTCGCATGCGCCTGAACATTTCGGCTTGTTCGATTGCGTCGTCGAGTGCATTGTGCGTGTGGGGCGACGGTCCCTTCAAATCAGAGTTGATTCGGTTGGAGCGCGTGTCTTCCCAGGCGCAGCCTGTCATGCCCATATAGTAGGACTTTATGTCGATCCCGCCGAATCCGAAGGGATTCTCACCAAGATACGCATGAAAGTAAAAATTAACGAATGCCCAGTCAAAAGTGGCGTTGAAACCCACAAAAATGGGCTTCGCGGTTTTGGCTACATCGCGGAGCCAATCGCGAAATGCAGTCATCGCAATCCTAGGCTCGCGGCCAGTCTTCGCGAAGTCCCGCAGCGACCTGCCGACTATTTTCATAGCATCCGGGACGAACTTATCGTTCACGGGCTTTAGCTCGACGTAGAAGGTTTGCTTCGGATCATGCACCACCACCGCGCCAACCGAGAGCATGCTGTAAATCGAGGGCACCGGACCTGCAGCCTCAATGTCCACAGATATGTAAGTCTCGAGTGATTTGCTCATCTTCATGCGTTCTTCACAATCGGTGGCCGGTTGATGTTCTTCTCCCAGAATTCGATGAAGGCTTTCTTGCGCACATCAGCCGTCGCGGCTGGCTTCCAGAAGTGACACGGTATCATCTCCTGGTCAAACGGCAGCTTCGTGCCATCTTCCGCCGTCACAAGCACACGGTTCGCGGTGCCCAATGCATATCCGAGTTCTATGAAGCAGTTGGGCCGCTCGCCCGTTACGTCCACGATGGCGAGTGATGAGAAGTACAAGCTCTCAAAGATCGCCACGTTCATGAAAGCATGTTCGCTTTTGTCGGTCCCGATTTCGACCCGCGTCATTCCCGCCTCGTGGACCACCGGATCAACGACTTCCCGGAAAAACGACTCGACCGCAGAGAATTTAGCGTGTGCGGGATTGAGAAGCCTGACGAAAAATGTCGTTGGGCGGGTAAGCTTACGAAGAAGGGCTGAGAGCTTCGCTGCGACATCCGCGGGCTTTGCCGCACCGGCGCGGGTAGCGATCTCCGCAAGAGCTGCACTCTCCGTGTTCGCAAACGCTGCATCAAACCGGAAAAACCTCGTTGGCTCAGTCCGCGCCTCCTTAGCAAGCCGCAGCGCGCCTCCAGTCCCATCTTCGCGGCTCGCTCCCAGCGGAAGGTCCAGCGGCACAACCGGCTTTCTACGCTGCAGGTATAAGTTCGCGGAATGCTCCACGCCCGTTCCGCCTCCGAGAATGACCAGCGCGTCTCCGAACAGCGCCTGCCGCAGGCGCAGGAACGCAGCAGCTCTTGACCCTGCCATGATTGATTCCACGTGAAGGAGTTTGCTGCTTAGTAGGGCTTCGTATAACGGCCTCCGATTATCAGGAATCTCGCATTCCGCCTTTTCCGATGTCGCAACTACAATGGGCAAACCGAATTTTGACGGCCAAGCAGGAAGCGCGTGCTGGATAGCCTCAGCTGCGGCTTCAAGTGCCGTCCAGTCAAAGGTCAGGCTAGGCGCGTCTGGCGCGGCCGCCTCCCCTCGCGGCTCTCTGCCTAGGGTCACGACTATGCCGCCACCGGCAGCAATAATCGCTTTCACCAAATCGCGGACAATCTGGTGCGCGGCCAGAATGAGGGTAGGATCGGTCTTCGCGTTGGCGGACCCGGAAATCTGGATACGCCTGCCGAATAGAGGCAGCGAGAGACCAGCTGAAGCGGGCGTGGCTGTGCCGGAGGGTGCGGTCATGATCCGTTCTTGAGCGTCGGAGAAGGCCGCACATCCCTGGCTGCACTCAGGAAGTCCTCATCGGTAAGAGCACGGTTCGGGAATGCGCGGCAAAGCGCATCCGGCAGCAGCTTAGCGCGAAGGTCCGAGAACGTGAATCCTGGCTGGCTATCGCGTGCCGCGGTCAGCTTCACCAGTTCATGAATCGTGTGGTCCTTTATATTCAGGCCGGCCAGGTCCATGCGCAGCAGCTCCTCGCGCTCCTGCTCGTTCGGCCGCTCGAAGATTTCCGTCCGGGCAGACCGGCGGACGATGGCGGGGTCTAAAGCCCCTGCCCGGTTGGTGCATAAAAAAACCAGAATCCTGCCGTTGTGCCGGCGAAGATCATCAACCTTCTGGATGATGGTGTTGACGGCCACCTTGTCCTCGTGGTGGCTCTGTGCCGTCTCCCTCGTCGAAGCAAGGGAATCCGCCTCGTCTATGATGAGGAAAGCTTGCCGGGTCTTGCCCGCTTGTTTTGCAACTACCTCAAAGGCTTCGTTCAGAAGCGTGCTCATCTGGCCGACCTTGCCCGAGCCGCGCACGCGCGTGCTGAGCTTGAAGAGCATCGCTTCCTTCCGGGCTTCCCGCGCCAGGCGGTCACAGGCGCCCTCTGCAGTGGCGGTCTTTCCGGTGCCCACGTCACCCGCAAAAATGACGAGCGGGTATCGGTCAGAAATCACCGCGCTCAGCGGAAGTTCCTGTTTGTGGAATTTCTTGCTCCAGTCGCTCAGCTCCTGCGGATCGGAGAGCAGGCGCAAATCCCGGTGCAGCCGCTGGTAGCGGCCTTCAAAGCCCACGAGCCGCTTGGCGGCCGCCGCGATCTTTTCGTCGGGCAGATCAAGCTCCAGCTCAAACAGCGCGCCTCTCTCAATCACTTCGGTCATCGGTGTCGTCCTGTGGCTGAATCAGTAGAACATGGTTTTGGTTACGCCCCAGCCGTTGCTGACATAGCTCCGGTCGGCATAGCGTGTGAGCGACGGAAAAGAAATATCTGTGTTCGACGGGACCCAGTTGATGTTGAGCGACTCGTTGAACGACGTGCGCTGCGAATCCGTGAGGTCGTGCCATTTCTGGCTGTTGCGTAGCACGATGCTGAGTTCGCCTCCCGGCGTCGTGGGCCAGCGGTTGTTACCGGGCCTGCTGGCGACAAGACTCCCGGCGTCGGTATTCACCTCGTACTTCGCAGCCCGGATTACATTGCCTGCAGCATCCCTGAGCACGATATTGGCCTCGAGCAGGTAGCCCTTCTGCGCCTTGGCTTTCACGTCGGCCGCGTATTTCCTCACCAGGTCGCGATTGAGAAGGCCGGTGGACTGCGATGTCATGTCCAGGTCGGCGGCGAAACAATCGATCACCTTGCCGATGTCGGCGATGGTGTAGGTCTGGGTTAGCGATTCGCTGTATGTCATGGCTTCAATCCTCGATCACGAACGAGCGGCCGAAAATTTCCTTCCAAAGTTCAAGCGTTTGCGTCTTTCCATCGTAGTTGCGCGCATAGGTAAGCGTCTCCCACGCCGCCAGGCACTTCTCGACGATGGCCTTGCATTCCGCGTCGGTCATCTTCCGCGCCACGTTGTTGTCCACGTTGCACGGATCGAGGATGACGACCCGATCCTTTGGGAAGGATTGCGGCGTGCCGCATTCCTTGAAGCAAATGGGCGTTTTCAGCTGCGAGTCGGCCACGTACAGGAAGAAGCGCAGCAACCCCTCCTCCAGGGATGCCGGAACACCCCGCGCGTCCTGCAGATGGCTGACGATCAGTTCAATCGTAAACGAGCGCAGGCTGTCGTCAAGCTCGTGAAAATTGCGCCAGAACTTGAGCAGGCGTACCAGCGCGGTGAAATTGGCGTAGGCGTCCTTCCTGGTGCGGATGAATTCAAGCTGCTTGGTGACGCTGGTTTTCACCGGCTTGTCACCCTGCGATGACGGTTGCCATCCGTAGTCACCCGGCCCGTCAATGCAAAGCAGCGGCACGAGGTCCATTTCAAGGCCCGAGTCGCGGAATTCGATGCCGAGCGTTCGTGGCTGGACCGTAAAATCCTCAGGCTTTTTCGTGGGATAGATTTTTGCCAGCATCCTGCGGATGCGGTTGTGGAGGGTTGCGAGATCATATCCGGAAGCGCCGTTGGTGTTGAGGAAGACCGCCACGTCGGCGTCTACACCGAAATCGCCGCGCGGACGCAGCACCGTGCCCTTGCGCAGCGAGCCGGTCTTCAGGAATTTCCTGATGTCGATAAGCTTGTCGCCCTTGGCGGCCGAGTCGAAGCGTTCGATGAGGTGGTCTACCTGCGCGAGGTAGTCGGCCCGCTTGCCTTGGGGAAGCTTCAGGCGATTGTTCACGAAGTAATTGAGCTGGGTATCAGTAAGTTCCATGGGTCCGCCTGCGGTACTCCTTTTAAGTGTCTTGTTGCCCGGCCCCGGGGGAAACAGCAGTGTAAGCGGACAGTGCGTACACCGTCAACAAATTTTTTTACAGGTGCAGCTGCCCGGTCTCAGCGGGGAAAAGCTCATTGATGCGAATCCTTGCCACGACGGGATTCACGTTGAATATGTCGGCCAGGGAGCGGATCGACTGCTCGCGGCGGGTGTCGGCAAGCACCTGCACGCCAAGTTTCCCACTGGGATCAAGGAAGGGCTTCATTGCTTCCTGAACCAAGGGGAGCGGACAAAGCAGGCCACCCATCGCGCGGTTGGCCTGGTATTCCCACCAGCGGCCGTCATAGCCACGCGACTTTCGTTCATCCCCCTGCACGTCCCTGCAGAGAATCTGGTCTCCTGTGTGGCTTTCCTTGTCGAACAAGTGCAGCGGAATCTCGTCGAGAACGAAAAGGTGAGCATGAAGCAGCCCGTGCCCGGCCTCATGCGCCAGCGTCGTCCTCACCCGGCGCTCGGCGACTATGCCTCCCTCGGCATCGAGCGCCGCGGAAATGACCACAGCCTTTACTCCGTTTTTCCCGAATCTGGTAAACCCAAGCACCCCGGCAGGCAGGTCTTCGTATTGGGGCGAGACCTTGAAGCGCTTCTCGATGAAGCGGTCGATGCGGATCGCTTCCGGAGAGCCGGGATACAAGCCCTCCTTGCGGAGTTCATCACAGCAGATTTGATCTATCTGGCTCGGCGTGAAGTAGTGCTGCCTGGAGGAAGGGCCGGAACGGAAAGGCTTCATTTCCTGTCCTTGCCTTTCTTCTCGTCCTCCTTCTTCTTCACGAATTCAAGGAGCTCGCCAGCGCTGATTTTCTTGTTAAGGACCGTGCGGAACGCAAGCGCAAAAGTAGGATCGTCGTGGGCAGCCCGTTTGATTTCCTCAATCGGCGGTCGCAGATCCATCTCGCGCAGTTCCTCGACTTTGACTTTGAGGATGCGCGCGATCTCAGCCAACACTTTGTCGGAGGGATGTCTGCGGCCTAGTTCGATGTCTGAGATGAAGGCTGGTGAGCAATCGAGTTTCTTGGCGAGTTCGCGCAGTGAAAGGTCAAGCGCGTCACGTCGTTTGCGTATGAATGGCCCTATTCCTTCCATTGGTGTCAGCTTATAGAGCGGACAGTATGCTGTCAATGCTCGGTTCCACATAGCTAAGCGGACTTTGCACTCTTCGTGGATTCTCCCGACGAGGTCAGGGCGTGATGCAGGATGGACTGTAGGGCATTACGGCTCTGCGTTTGACTAGTAGCTAATAGAACTTGCAGTTTGTCGCACAGCCCCATCAACTCGCGAACGCGCGCCACGATTCGGAGTTGTTCGGCCGCAGGTGGAATTGGGACCACCATCCGACCAAGGGTCTGTCCATTTACGTTTGGCTGCCCGGCCCCGCGTGCGCCGTCCTCCAACTGCTTCCAATATACGGGGGATTCTAGAAAAAGCTTCAGGTACTCATCGTTGATCGCGGATGCCTTCTGGACACGAATCAGGTATGACGCGAAGACCGCAGTGACAGGGACTTCGTTTACGAGAAACGTTTTTCCGATTGTCCCTCCTGTCCGTGCAATTAAGATGTCACCCTTCTCCAGTCGATACTGATCCACCTCACTTGCAGAGATTTCGCATCCCGGCACAGTGAGCCAATCTACCGAATTGTTTTGGATATCCGTGATCCGCAGAAGCCGCACTTCCGTCAGTGACGCGTTGGCGGAGGCAGTGAATCCATAGTGTATCTTGCGACTGATATTGCCTAAGCGCGCCCATTGCCAACGCGAGGGGACGTGATAGGGCACGTCGTCTTCGGCAATCGTCAGGAAGGGCTTGGGGCCGCTGTTTTTCCCATTTTTGACGAGCTGGGCCTTTTCTGCCTCTATACGCTTAAGCAGTTGAGACGCGGGTTCGTCCTGCGGATTCTGATCCAGCAAACGCCCCCGCACAGCCAGGTCCAGAACGAAGCTACGGAGGAGATCGATTGCATCGGGAGCTTCCGATAGCTTGTCGAAGTGGCCGAAGAGGAGTCCCGGCAACGGGCGTGAAGAGGTTTCAAGAACAGACCTGATTTGCGAAGACAAACCAGATCTCTGGCCTTCGGTATTAACGAGTTCTGCGAGCAGGTCTTCAGGATTGCCGTGGTTTGCCGCGATTGTGTGGGGGTTCTTGAAATCGAGGTCATATCCCCTTGCCTTCACCTCATCGATGCTGACACGCCAAGAAACCTCAGTTGCCATGCGGCCTTGTCGCCCTGCCCCACCCCACCACTGAGCACAAGCCTCAAGGTGCTCCAGGCGAATGGGCTTGGTCATTGAATATGCTTTCTGATCGGCCGGCACTCGGTGCTCGTAGAACCAAATCTCTTTCGTTGGCTCTCCCTTCTCGAAGAACAACAAGTTGGTGCCGATGCCAGCGTAAGGCTTGAACACACTATTGGGCAGGCGCACGATGGTATGGAGGTTACACTCCTGCAATAGATGTTCCTTGAGGGTTTTCTTTATTCCAGTGTCTCCAAACAGCGAGCCGTCGGGCAGCACCACCGCCGCGCGGCCGCCAGGCTTCAGCAAGCGGACGATAAGAGCGAGAAAAAGATCCGCTGTCTCGCGCGTTTGAAAGTGTTTCGGGAAATTACTTTCAATCCCATCTTCCTCCCGCCCTCCAAATGGAGGATTCGTCAAAACTATATCTACGCGATCGGCAGCGCCGTAGCTGATGTAAGGCCGGGCGAGCGTGTTGTCATGACGGACAAAACTCGGATTCTCAATGCCGTGGAGCAGCATGTTGGTCACACACAGCATGTGCGGTAATTGCTTCTTCTCCACGGCACGTAAGCCTTGTTGCATGGCTTGTTCATCTTCGACTGTCTTTACGTAGTGGTCGCGCATATGACGGATTGCGCAAGTAAGGAAGCCGCCGGTGCCGCACGCCGGGTCCAGCAACACCTCTCCAGAATGTGGATCAATTCGCTCTGCCATGAATGCGGTTAAAGCTCGTGGCGTGTAATACTCGCCGGCGTTGCCGGCGCTCTGTAGGTCATTGAGGATTTGCTCGTATATGTCCCCGAAATGCTGCCGCTCAGCAAGATTGTTGAAATCGACTTCGTTAATTTTGTTCACGACCTGGCGCATGAGCTGGCCGGATTTCATGTAGTTGTAGGCGTCTTCAAAAACATCGCGCACGACGCGGCGTCGGTCGTTCTTCTCCCCGGCGACGGTGAGTGCCTTGAGTTTCGGGAACAGCTCGGTATTGACGAAATTCAGCAGCTCGTCGCCGGTGATGCCTTCGGGATCGGAAGCCCAGGAATGCCATTGCAGTTGCTTGGGAATGGGCGAGCGATAACCGTCCTGCATGAGTTCGAGCTGTTGGTCCTGATCGTCGATGATCTTGAGGAAAAACATCCAGCAGAGCTGCGAAATGCGCTGCGCGTCACCATCAACGCCGGAATCCTGGCGCATGATGTCCTGAATGGATTTGACTGTGGTGCGAACTGTCATGTCCTAAGCTTACCTCTGGTAAAGTGCGGTTTGAAGTTCCTGCACGGCAAACATGAAATCCGCGCGCGTGCCGAATTCCTTGATGAGCTGAATAGGCGTACCCATTTTATCGAGCGGTGGCACCTGCAGAATGCGCGGGTCGCCTAAATCCAGCACGCCCTGATCCTGGTATTTCTGCAACAGCGCCTCTAGGACGGCGTGGGCCTGGGGGCCGTATTTCGTGAAAACGTCGCGCGTGCGTACATTCTCAGCGCGTTGGCGGCGCGTGAGTGCCGGCTGGTCGAAGGCGACGTGGCAGATGAGATCAAACGGGTCGAGGTCTTTTCCGACTTCCTCGGCCAGGGGATCGAGCGATAAGCCTTCGTTCTCAAGTTCCTCGACGATGGCCTGCTTGCGCTCTGCGGATTTCCAGCGTTTCAGGAAATCGTCAAGACTGGCGAAACGCTTCTTTAGCGCCCGTTTCGTGAAATCCTTCAGGCTCTCGGTGATGAGCCTGCCATTCTCGTCGAGATATTCGACGCGCTCGGCAAGTATGGTGACCCCTACCCCATCCACATAAACTTTTCGGATTGGCTCCGGGGCGGTGTTGATGGAAATATCCGGTTGAACTACTAAGGTTTCATCTTCGCCGGGAACGATCGGAATCGATTCATCGCCCGGAGGAACATCATCGGGCGGCGCCATCGGATCGTTAGCACCTGGCTCATAAATCTGCACGGGCTCACCGTCAAAGGCCAGATCGGCAAAGTGGCTGGTGGCTCCACGGAAATCAATCAGCGTGAAATAAAACTTCTTCGTGTCCTCATGCACGCGGGTGCCGCGGCCGACAATCTGCTTGAATTCCGTCATGGAGCCCACGGGCCGATCGAGCGCAATCAGGCGGCAGGTCTGGGCATCCACTCCCGTGGATAGGAGCCGCGAGGTGGTGACGATGACGGGGTATCTGGCTTCGGGGTCGATGAAGTTGCCCAGCTGCGCCTGCCCTTCGTTGTCGCTTCCTGTAATACGCATGACGTAGCGGTGGTTCTCGTTACAGAGGTCTTTGTTTTCGTTCACGAGCGCCTGGCGCATGCGCGCGGCATGCTCTTCATCAACGCAGAACACGATGGTTTTCTGGAAACGATCGCCGCTTTCTTTAAGGAAATCAGAAACTTTTTTGGCGACGAGCTTGGTGCGGTCATCAATGACAAGCGTGCGGTCGAAGTCCTTGGTGTTGTAAATGCGGTCTTCAATCTCGTTGCCGTCACGGTCGGTGTCTCCCCGCTCCGGCCGATAACCGTGCACATCAACGTCGATGTGCACCTTGATGACTTTGTACGGCGCAAGGAAGCCGTCCTGAATACCTTGCTTGAGGGAATAGGTGTAAACCGGCTTGCCAAAGTAATTGATGTTGGAGACGTATTTCGTTTCCTTTGGCGTCGCCGTCAAGCCGATCTGCGTCGCGCCCGAGAAGTATTCGAGGATTTCCCGCCAAGCCGCGTCGTCCGCTGCGCTGCCGCGGTGACACTCATCAATAACGATCAGGTCGAAAAAGCCAGGCGAGAATTCACGGAAGAGTTTCTGGCGCTCCTCCGGTGCGGTAATCGCCTGGTAGAGGCCCAGATAAACTTCGTAGGCCGTGTCGATGCGGCGTTTGCGGTCAAGCGCAGTGGTCAGCTCCACTTCCGTGCCGTCCTCGCGCTCGATGGTCTTTGTGCCGGTGCTGAGCTTTGCCATCGCCGGGCCAAACGGCCGGAAATCGTTCACCATGGTCTGATCCACCAGGAGGTTTCGGTCGGCAAGGAACAGGATGCGTTTCTTCCGGCCGGCTTTCCACAGGCGCCAGATAATCTGGAAGGCCGTGTAGGTCTTGCCGGTGCCCGTGGCCATCACCAGCAGAACGCGGTCCTGGCCTTTGGCGATAGCTTCTGTCGCGGCGTTAATCGCATTCGTCTGGTAGTAGCGCGGCACCTTGCCGCTGCCGTCGTCGAAGTAATCCTGCAGGACGATTTCTTCCTCTGCCGGGGTCAACCCCTTCCAGGTGCGGTATTTCGTCCAGAGGTCTTTCGGCGTCGGAAACTCGTCGAGGCTAAGTGACGACTCTTTCTGCGAGCTTATACCTGTGCGGTCGTGAAAGACGAAGCCGTCGCCGTTGGAGGAAAACACGAAAGGAATATTCAGCGTCGTCGCATAGTCGAGCGCCTGCTGCATGCCGTCGCCTACGCTGTGGTTGTTGTCCTTCGCTTCGATGATAGCAATCGGAATGTTCGGCTTGTAGTAGAGGATATAATCAGCGCGCTTGGCCTTGCCGCGGGTCACAAGCTTACCGCGCACGATGATGCGGCCCTTGGTGAAGGCCACTTCCTCGCGGATCTGCATCATCCCGTCCCAGCCCGCCCGCTTGATGGAAGGGCTAATGAACTTGGAGCAGATGTCGCGCTCGCTGAGATCCTTCTTGTTCATGCGGCCGTTCCGGCGTCGTGTTTGTGCATGCGCTGCACGGCTGAGTCGGCGCAGTAGTACGCGGCCGGATTGTGGTTCAAACGCATGTTTCCTGTGAATCCCTATCAGAACGGTCCGGGGCTGTCAGCGCAAATGTCTGACTGGCAACCCGAGGGCAGTGCAGGGCTAAGGCTCAATCCCAAGCAGATGGCCCCTCCCCTTTTATACATTTAAAGGGATTTAAGTGTCATTTCCGAAAGCGGATAAGGGTATCTCAAGGTAACGAGGGGAGACTCGGATAGGAGTCGCAGGAGTAGCGCCGAAACTCGACGGAATACTCCATTCCGCCATCGCCAGCAGACGCCCGCAGCGGAGAGACTGTCAAGGATAGCAGCTTGGCGCTGCCGCGCGAGCGGCACGAAGCGTCCTTGACTGACTCGTGAGCGGAGGGCAGATACTCGCTGAGGTGAACCACGCAACGGCAGAAGTATTCAACTGTCGAAATTAGGAAATTAGCTAAATCGTGGTAGCAACTCGGTGAACTTTTGCTCAATGAAATTCTTATCCTGAACCTTCAGCCCCTGCTCGTCGCGAAACGTGCGGTTAGGGTCACCCTTAAAAGAAAGCCAGTTAAAACTGCTGGTCACGCTGAAATCGTGGTCTTTAATGAGTATTTTCGCGTGAGTGTCTCCCAGCCTCTTAAAATGGAAATTCGAATACCTACCAGCAAGCTGAGCCAGTTCGTCCCGGGCAGCCTGGTCTTCCGCATCGAGCCGCCCGGTAGGCTGTTTCTTGATTCCATACCCGATGAAAACAGCGACGCTTTTCTTGAGGAGAGCTTCCAGTTTTTCCAGAAACGTTTTGTCGACAACATTCGCCATGATCCACGGAGAAATGATCATCAAGCGTTCTTTCGTTTGATTCAGAGCCTCCTCAAGAAGAGGAGGATGATCATAGGTATAGAGATTGCGGATGGGAAGAGCTTGCAGAGCAGCTTCGGCGTCACGCTTCACTTTTTCAAGGCTTTCTAACTCCAATTTCAGAGTCTCCTTGACGGCCTCGTCATCTGCTGTGTAGTGCTCCCTTCAAAACTAGACAGTCAGGGCCTCGTTTTTTAGGTCAACCGCAAAACTCAAGAAGGCCTCGTGCGGAGTGCGATTTCGAACTCCACGGTGAGGCCGGTCGTGATTGTACTCTTC
>Ga0335072_10004700_pt1 | contig 20168 bp, 18 predicted proteins | sample Lox_Sample_21_FD_206725 | JGI IMG/M metagenome (GOLD analysis project Ga0335072, IMG submission 206725) | Soil microbial communities from Loxahatchee National Wildlife Refuge, Florida, United States - Lox_Sample_2.1 | ecosystem: Environmental > Terrestrial > Soil > Wetlands | place: USA...
GACAAAAGTCTTGAAGGAGATCCAGAACTCCACGCGGATTCTCATGCATGACAGAGCGGGTCTCGGGTCGAGTGATCCTGCCCCCGGTCCACGAACGAGCAGCGAGATGGTGGACGATTTGCGTGCCATCTTGGCGGCGGCGCAGGTTCGACCTCCGTACGTGCTCGTTGGTCACTCCATCGGAGGTTTCAATGTTCGGCTCTTCGCAGGAAGATACCCGAGTGAAGTGCTTGGCCTGGTTCTAGTGGATTCCTGTCATCCCGATCAAATGGGCAGGCTTGCGAGCATCTTGCCGCCGGAAGCACCCGATGAGGCTATGCCACTGAAGCTGCTGCGCCGTGGTCCAGGCGCTGCGCTTTCGAAGGAGGGCATCGACTTCCGGGCCAGTGCAGAGCAGGCGCGCCGGGTTATGACGATCGGCCGCAAGCCGCTGGTTGTCGTCAGTCAAAGCCCGCATGCCTTAGGGCCGCCGGGCATCCCGCTCCCAATATGGGAAAAGATGCGAATCGTATGGGGTGATCTGCAAAGCGACCTTCTCGGGCTGTCCGCGATGAGCACTCAGGTGATCGCCATGCACGCCGGCCATCTGATTCAGTTCGAAGAACCAGAACTGGTGGCCAATGCGATTCTCGGTGTAGTGAGAAACGCGCAAGTCGGTCCAGATCGCATGCACTGATCGAGCGAGCCCCAACCACGACTGGATGCCCCGTCCCGGGTTATCGACCGCCGGTGGCTCCTCTTCTCAGTCCGCGGTGGTGGCACGTAGCTCGCGCATCGAGAACAAGTATTCGCTGCTGGCCGCGAGCGTTTTGAGCTCCCGAAGCCAACTGACCACCTCGGGTACGAGCGGGAGGTCGAGAGCGGTGGCTGTCTTGGTACGGGAGGCGGGGAGATGCCAGACCGCGCCTTGAGGCGTGCTGCCGTCGGGATCAAATTCTTCCCACCGGGCGCCCAGCAGTTCGCCTTTGCGCACGCAGAGAGCGAGCAGTAGTTTGAGGGCAAGTGCGTTGGCGGCTCCGAAGCTCGCCGTTTCGCGGATCTTCGCGAAAAGCTGCGCCAACTCATCGAGGCTCAGGGCGCGCCGGCGAGGCCTCTCGGTGCCGCCCCCATCGAGGCGCGGTGAGAAACCGGAGGCCGGGTTGGCAGGGACCATGCGCCGAGGCACGCCGAACGAAAAGATGCGATGGGCGAAGCGCAGCAAGTCGTTTGCCGCCGTCGGTGCTCGTCCCTTGACATCGTCGATCACGCGGGCGATGTCCGCTGCGGTGACCTCCGCCGCCGCCGTGCGGCCGAGCTTGGGCAGCAGGTATTTGTCGAGATGCCGGCGTGGAACGCTCGGGTGCTTGATCCCCCGGCCGATGATCTCGTTCCGGTACCACTCTTCGCACAACTCTCGAAACGAGCCGCGCTGGCGCTGCGCGGCTTGAGTGGCGCTGCGCACGCTCAGGGGGTCCTGCTGCTTATCGAGCAGCACACGAGCCTCCCTCGCTTCGATGCGGGCCTGTGCAAGCGACATGGCGGGGTAGTGGCCGAGGGTCAGCCAGTGCTCACGGCCGGCGAAGTGATAGCGCAGCGTCCACGAGGCGCCATCGCGAGTCTGCTTCCGCAGATACAGCCCGTCGCCGTCACTGAGCAGCATCCGCTCGCCCGATCGGTGCGCCCGCTCAACCGCGAGCGTAGTGAGTTTCGCGCGCTCCATTCGACCCCTCCATCCGCAAGGATTCGATCCGTGGCTCTCGATTGGGTGATTTGCGAAGTGTTTCGGCCCCCCTCGCAAGCCGTCCTGATCGTCGGATAGCAGCCACGGACTTAGCTACAAACCAGCTACCGCACTAGCTACAGGATAGCCGCTATGGGGTTGGATGGAAGTAGCCATTTATGGCCAAAACCACTAGAAACACAGCGTATTCAGGTCGGCGATGGATGCGCCTCGATACGCCTGGACGCTATTCGGCGTTCTGCACCTGCTCGCGCATCTGCTCGATGATGACCTTCATGTCGACGGCCGAGCGGGTGGTCTCCAGGTCCTGAGACTTCGATGACAGGGTGTTCGCCTCGCGGTTGAGCTCCTGCATGAGGAAATCCAGCCGCCGGCCGGCGGGCTCGTTGGCGGCGAGGACGCGGCGGATCTCCTGGATGTGGCCGGAAAGCCGGTCGAGCTCCTCATCGACGTCCAGCCGCTGCAGCAGCAGCGCGAGCTCCTGCTCCAGCCGGTCCTGATCCACGCTCGCGGTCAGCTCCTTCAGCCGCTCATCGAGCCGCGCGCGCATCCGCGTGTGCACCTCGGGCAGGCGCTCCCGCACCTGGCGCACCTGGTCCTCGAGGCCGGTGCAGCGCAGCTCCAGGATCTCCTTCAACCGCAGTCCCTCGCGCGCCCGCGCCGCGACCAGATCCTCGAGGGTGCTGCCGAAGAGCGCCTTCGCGGCCACCATCAGCTCCTCGCCCGCGGAGCTGTCTTCCTTCAGCACCCCGGGCCAGCGCAGCACGTCCACGAGATTCACGGTCTGCTGCGGGAAGGAGCGGCCGATGTCCTTCAGCCGGGCGAGCAGCCGCTCGAGCGCCTTGGCATCAACCTCCAGGCCGGCCTCGGAGACCTGCGCGCGCCGGTAGGTGAGGGTGCAATCGACCTTGCCGCGGCGCACTTCGCGCGCCAGCTGCTGGCGCAGCTCGCCTTCCGCGGAGCGCAGCTCGTCCGGCAGGCGAAAGCCGGCTTCGAGGAAGCGGTGGTTGACGCTGCGCAGCTCGCAGACGAGGGTTCCCCAGGATCCGGAGATCTCCCGCCGCGCGAATCCCGTCATGCTCGCTATCATTGAGTTAAACGCCTTAGCCCCTGGCGGCTCGGGATGCTATAAAGACAGGCCGAAAGTCTAACAGATGCACGGACTTATTCTTGCGAGTTGAGTACGCCGACGTCAGCCTGCTGGGCGGGCGCGAGGAGAACCAGGATCGGGTCACCGCCGCCGTCACGGATCATGCGGCGTTGCTCATCGTCATCGACGGCATGGGCGGCCACGCCAACGGTGCGCGCGCCGCGGAGATCAGCCGCGAGATCGTGCTCGAGGCCTTCACGCATGCCCCGCAGCCGCTCTTCGATCCGCTCGGATTCCTCCACCTGGTGCTCGGCCGTGCCCACGAGGAAGTCGTGAAGCTGGGCGCAGCGCTGCCGCTCGAGCAGCGGCCGCGCGCCACCTGCGCGCTCTGTCTGGTGCAGCAGGGCGCCTCCTGGTGGGCGCACGTCGGTGACAGCCGCATCTATCATCTGCGGGCCGGCGGGCTCGTCGGCCGCAGTCGCGATCACAGCCACGTCGAGGTACTGCTGCGCGAGGGCCTGATCACCGCGGAGCAGGCCCTGACCCATCCTCACCGCAACTATGTCGAATGCTGTCTCGGCGGCGATCCCATCCTCCCCGACATGGCGATCACGCGGCGCCGCCCGCTGGAGTCCGGCGACGTGTTGCTGGTGTGCACGGACGGCCTCTGGAGCGGATTGAAGGATGCGGAGATCGCCGCGGAGCTGTCCGGACCGGTGAGCGCGGGCGCGGCCCCGGCAGCTTTGCGCGAGAAGCTGCTCGAGCTCGGCCAGCGGGCCGTGACCCGCAACGGCTCGGGCAGCGACAACACCTCGGCCGCTGCGCTTCGCTGGCTGTCATGACACGCCCCAGCGGACGCGCGCCCGATCAGATGCGTGCGGTCAGCTTCACGCACCGGTTCGCCAAGCACGCCGAGGGCGCGGTGCTGATCGAGGTCGGCGACACCCAGGTGTTGTGCACCGCCAGCGTCGAGGACACCGTGCCCCCTTTCCTGCGCGGCAAGGACCAGGGATGGGTGACGGCGGAGTACGGGATGCTGCCGCGGTCCACCCATACCCGCTCGGCGCGGGAAGCGGCCCGCGGCAAGCAGAGCGGGCGCACGCAGGAGATCCAACGCCTCATCGGCCGCTCGCTGCGTGCCGTGACCGACCTCAAGGCGCTGGGGCCGCGCACCGTCACCATCGACTGCGACGTGCTTCAGGCCGACGGCGGCACGCGCACCGCCTCGATCACGGGCGGCTACCTCGCGCTCGCGCAGGCCTGTGCGAAGCTCGCCGCACAGCGCACGATCGCCGCGAGCCCGCTGCACGGACAGGTGGCGGCGGTCTCCGTCGGCATCGTCGGCGGCCAGCCGGTGTTGGATCTCGACTACCGCGAGGACTCGCAGGCCGAGACCGACATGAACGTGGTGATGAGAAGCGGCGGCGCCTTCATCGAGCTGCAGGGCACCGCGGAGGGACACGCCTTCCGCCGGCACGAGCTCGATGCCATGCTGGCGCTCGCGGCCGCCGGCATCGAGCGGTTGTTCGCCCTGCAGACGCAGGCTCTCGCGGACCTCGGCGCATGACCCGGACCGTGCTCGCGAGCGGCAATGCCGGCAAGCTGCGGGAGCTGACGGCCATCCTGGCGCCGCTCGGCCTCGAGCTCGTCGCGCAGAGCGCGCTCGGCATCGAGTCACCGCCGGAGACCGGCAGCACCTTCCTGGAGAACGCGCTCATCAAGGCCCGGCACGCGGCGCGGCACTCGGGCCTGGCGGCGCTGGCGGACGATTCCGGCATCGAGGTCGATGCGCTCGACGGCCGCCCGGGCGTGCGCTCGGCCCGATTCGCGGGCGAGGGCGCGAGCGACGCCGATAATCTCCACAAGCTCCTCGCGGAGCTGCACGACGTGCCGATGGAGTTCCGCCAGGCGCGCTATCACTGTGTGATCGCCTTCGTGCGCCGCCACGACGACAGCCAGCCGATCGTCGCCCACGGCAAGTGGGAGGGACGCATCGCATTGGAGCCGCGGGGCTCCGGCGGTTTCGGCTACGACCCCATTTTTCTACCGGCCGATGCGCAGGGTACCGCGGCGGAGCTCGACCCGCGGGTGAAGAACGACGTCAGCCATCGTGCTCAGGCGCTGCGCGCGTGGCTGGCCACGGCGCGTGACGAGCTCGACTTCGGTGCGGCCCGGACGACTCCCTCCACCCGCGGCACGCTCTTCGTGCTGGCCGCGCCCTCGGGAGCCGGCAAGACCTCTCTCGTCAAGGCGCTGCTCGATCGCATGCCCGGCCTCGAGATGTCCGTTTCCCACACCACGCGGCCGCGCCGGCCCACCGAGGAGCACGGGCGGGAGTACTTCTTCGTCACGGTGCCGGAGTTCGAGCGGTCGGTCGCCGACGGCCAGTTCCTGGAGCACGCCCGCGTCTTCGACAATCTCTACGGCACCGCGCGGGCGCCTGTCGAAACCCGCCTCGCACAGGGCGGCGACATCGTGCTGGAGATCGACTGGCAGGGCGCGCGGCAGGTGCGGGCGGCGATGCCCGACTGCGTCACCATCTTCATCCTGCCGCCATCGCGCGAGGCGCTCGAGAAGCGCCTGCGCAGCCGCGCGACCGACTCTCCGGAAGTGATCGCCCGGCGCCTGCGCGATGCCGTGAGCGACATGTCGCACTGGCGGGAGTTCGACTACGTCGTGGTGAACGACGACTTCGAGAAAGCGGTGGCGGACCTCATGGCGGTCGTGTCGGCCCATGGCGAGCGGGCCCCTCCCGACGCCAGTGACGGCGGCACCCCTCATCGGATCGTCTCGCGCGCGGGCTCTCGCGACGGCGGCGCCCGAAGACTTGCCGCCGGCCGGCCGGAGCTGGCGCCGCTCCTGGCGCGCCTGCTGGCCTGAGGGCGCCCCGGGCCCCCCTCATTCGCTCGCTTTTGCGCTATAGTAGCTAGTCTTCCGCGCCCCCCGGCGCGCCATCTTCCTTCGTACCTCTACCATGGCCCGTATCACCGTCGAAGACTGTCTGCAGAACGTCGATAACCTCTTCCAGCTCGTCATCCTGGCGGCGCAGCGCGCGCGCCGGCTCGCCAACGGCGCGGAGCCCACCATCGGCTGGGAGAACGACAAGCCGACCGTGGTCGCGCTGCGCGAGATTGCCGCGGGCAATGTCACGCTCGAGATGCTCCGCGAGCCGGAGCCCCCGGCCGAGCCCGCGATCCCGGAGCTCGAGGCGCAGTCGACGTTCCGCGCGCCGCAATTCGGGCTGGGAGATTAGTTTCAGGCGCCACCTTCGGCGGCGGGGCACATCCCTGTGCCTCATTTGGACTGGCTGGCAACACATGAGCGACTAGCTTCTTATGGATTATGCGTCTTCGCTCCTGGGACTGCTCCCCGGCGGAAGACGCACTCCGGGACTCAAAGAGCTGCTCGCCGCCGTCGGCAAGTACCTGCCGGCGGAGCAGGTCACGCGCATCGAGGAAGCGGCTGAGTTCGGCGCCTCCGCGCACAAAGGACAGAAGCGCCTCTCCGGCGAGCCCTTCATCGCCCATCCGGTGGCCGCGGCCGCCATCCTCGCCGACCTGCATCTGGATGCGGATACGCTGATCGCGGCGATCCTGCACGACGTCATCGAGGACACCCCGACTCCGAAGGATCAGCTGGCGGCGCGGTTCGGCGCCGATGTCGCGGAGCTCGTCGACGGCGTGACCAAGCTCGATGCGATCCAGTTCAAGAGCCGCGAGGAGGCGCAGGCGGAGTCCTTCCGCAAGATGCTGCTCGCGATGGTGCGGGATCTTCGCGTCATCCTGGTCAAGCTCGCCGACCGCACCCACAACATGCGGACCATCCAGGCGATGCCGCTGACCCGGCGCCGGGCCGTCGCCCGCGAGACCCTCGAGATCTACGCGCCGATCGCCGAGCGCCTGGGTCTCTACAACATGAAGCTCGAGCTCGAGGACCTCGGCTTCGAGGCGCTCTACCCGCACCGCTACCAGGTGCTCGAGCGCGCGCTGCGCAAGGCGCGCGGCAACCAGAAGGAGTTCCTGAAGAAGATCGACCAGCAGCTCACCGGCGCCCTGGCCAAGAACGAGATCCACGCGCAGGTGGAGACGCGCGAGAAGCATCTCTACAGCATCTACAAGAAGATGCTGCGCAAGCGCGCCTCGCTGGCGGAGATCGTGGATGTCTACGGCCTGCGCATCATCGCCGACAAGCCCGATACCTGCTATCGCGCGCTCGGCGTCGTGCACGCGGTGTTCAAGCCCATGCCTGGACGCTTCAAGGACTACATCGCCATCCCGCGGGTCAACGGTTACCAGTCGCTCCACACGACGCTCTTCGGTCCCAACGGCGTGCCCATCGAGGCGCAGATCCGCACCGAGGACATGCACCGCGTCGCGGAATCCGGCATCGCGGCGCACTGGAAATACAAGAGCGGCGGCGATGCGGACTCCATGCAGCAGCAGCGGACGCGCGAGTGGCTGTCGAGCCTGGTGGAGCTGCAGGAGGACGGCACCTCGGAGGAATTCCTCGAGAGCGTCAAGGTCGACCTGTTTCCCGACAAGGTGTACGTCTTCACGCCGAGAGGCACGATCCTGCGCCTGCCGAGCGGCGCGACCGTCGTGGACTTCGCCTACGCGGTGCACACCGACATCGGCAACCGCTGCGTCGCGGCGAAGGTCGACCGGCGGTTGACGCCGCTTCGCACGGTGCTGCGCAACGGCCAGACGGTGGAGATCATCACTGCCAAGGGCGCGATGCCGAACCCGTCGTGGGTCAACTTCGTCGTCACCGCCAAGGCGCGCAACGCCATCCGGCACTACCTGAAGAGCCTGCGGCGCACCGAGGCCATCGCGCTCGGCCAGCGCCTCCTCAACCAGGCCCTCGGGGAGTTCCGCCTCGGGCTGGAGGAGATCAGCAGCGAGGTGCTGCACGCCGTGCTCGGGGAGTTCGGCATGAAGGATCTGGACGATCTCTACGAGAAGATCGGCCTCGGCGAGCGCCTCGCGCCCCTGGTCGCGCGCCGTCTGCTGCCTGCGCCCCCGGCGGCCCAGGGCGGCCCGCACGCGCCGGCGCCGCTGGCGATCGCCGGCACGGAGGGACTGCTCGTCTCCTACGCGCGCTGCTGCTTCCCGCTGCCCAACGACCCCGTGTTCGCGTTCCTCTCGGCCGGCCGCGGGGTGATCATCCACCGCGAGCGCTGCGTCAACGTCGAGGACTACCGCAAGCATCCGGAGAAGTGGCTGCCGGTGAGCTGGCGGCAGGCGCCGGAGCGGCTCTTCAACTCGGAGATCCGCATCTACGTGGTCAACCGCACCGGCGTGCTGGCGGCGGTCGCCGCCGCCATCGCCAGCACGGAAACCAACATCCATCACGTCTCGATCGAGGAGCAGGAGGGCGACGCCTCCATCCTGACCTTCGAGCTGAAGGTGCGCGACCGCAAGCATCTGGCGCGCGTGATGCGCGTCATCCGGCGCATGCCGGACGTGACGCGCGTCAGTCGTACGATCGCCGCTCATGCGCGCAGCGAAGATTCCAACCCTGACAGCGAGTGAGAGAGCACATGAGCCGTAAGACGATTCATACCGAGCGGGCGCCGCAGGCGATCGGCACCTACTCCCAGGCGGTGCGCGCGGGCGACACCGTCTACCTCTCCGGGCAGATCCCCCTGGATCCGGCCACGAAGGAGCTGGTGACCGGCGACATCGAGGCGGAGATCCGCCGCGTGTTCGAGAACCTCAAGGCGGTCGCCGACGCCGCGGGCGGCACCCTGGCGCAGGCCGTGAAGGTCAACATCTATCTGACCGACCTCGCGCACTTCGCCAAGGTCAACGAGATCATGGCGCTCTACTTCCCGCAGCCCTATCCGGCGCGGGCGGCCGTCGGCGTCGCGTCACTGCCCCGCGGCGCACGCGTCGAGGCCGAGTGCGTGCTCTACCTTGGCTAAGCAACGCGACGCCGCGACTCAGGCACAGGGACGTGTCCGGCCGCCGAAGGTGGCCGAGTCTCGGGCAAAAACCACCCTTTTTGCCCGAGACGGCGCTGGGCCGGGCAGGATGCCCGGATCCAGCGCATCACAAGAAGAACAACGTCCAATCACGGCGTTGCGCGGCGTCGGCGAAGCTCTCGCGCAGCGCCTCGCGCACCTCGGGGTGGCGCAGGTCCAGGACCTTCTCTTCGTGCTGCCGCTGCGGTACGAGGATCGCACCACCGTCGTCAGGATCGGCTCCCTCCAGCCCGGCATGCGCGCCGTCGTGGAGGGCGAGATCCAGCTGTCGCAGGTCGCGTTCCGCCGGCGGCGGCAGCTGCAATGCAGCCTGTCGGACGGCTCGGGATTCCTGACCCTGCGCTTCTTTTATTTCTCGAAATCGCAGCAGGACGGGCTCGCGCGCGGCACGCGGCTGCGTTGCTTCGGCGAGGTGCGCCGGGGCCCCCAAGGCCTGGAGATGGTCCATCCGGAGTATCGCCGCGTGAGCGGCGGGGAAACGCCGCCGGAGGAGACCCTGACCCCGATCTATCCCCTGACGGAGGGCGTACCTCAGGGGCGGCTGCGCGCGCTCATCGCGCAGGCGCTGCAGGAGCTCGAGACAGCGGCCGTGCGGGATTGGATCCCGGCGCAGGTGCTGGAGTCCCTCGACCTGCCGTCGCTGCGGGACGCGCTTCGATACGTTCACCGGCCCCCGCGTGAGGCGCAGCTGGGCCAGCTCGAAGCGGGCCGGCACCCGGCACAGCGGCGGCTCGCGTTCGAGGAGCTGCTCGCCCATCAGGCGAGCCTGCGGCTGGTGAAACGCGCCGCCAAGACCGACCCGGCGTGGCCGCTCGATGACCCCGAAGGCCTGGTGCCGCGGCTCGTGACCTCGCTGCCTTTCCCGCTGACTCGCGCGCAGACGCGCGCACTCGCCGAGGTCGAGGCGGATCTTCGCTCAGGCGTGCCGATGGTCCGGCTGATCCAGGGCGACGTCGGCTGCGGCAAGACCGTCGTCGCGGCCATCGCGGCGGTGCGTGCCGCCGGGACCGGTCTGCAGGCGGCGCTGATGGCCCCGACCGAGCTTCTCGCGGAGCAACACTGGCGCAGCCTGAGCGAGTGGCTGCGGCCGCTCGGCCTGACGGTCGCGCTGCTCACCAGCGGACAGCCGGCCCGCGCGCGCCGCAGCGCGCTGGAAGCGATCGCGTCCGGTGAAGTTCGGGTGGTCGTCGGGACGCACGCCCTCTTTCAGGAGGGCGTCGAATTTTCGCGGATCGAGCAGGAGCGCGCCGAGCTCTCGCGTCTCGCGCTCGTGATCGTCGACGAGCAGCATCGCTTCGGAGTGCAACAGCGCCTTCGCCTCCGGGAAAAGGGCAGCCGGCACGGGCGCGTCCCCCACCAGCTGATCATGACCGCGACACCGATCCCGCGCACACTGGCCATGACGGCGTACGCCGACCTCGACATTTCCGTGATCGACGAGTTGCCGCCCGGCCGCACCCCGGTGCAGACCGTCGTCGTGCCGGAGCAGCGGCGGGCGGAGGTGGTGGCGCGCATCGTCACAGCCTGCCGCGCGGGGCGACAGGTCTATTGGGTCTGTCCGCTCATCGACGAGTCCGACGAGTTGCGCTCTCAGGCCGCGGAAGAGACGGCCGCCTCGCTGGCGGAGGCGCTGCCCGAGGTCCGGGTGGGCCTCGTGCATGGACGAATGCCGTCCTCGAAGAAGGACGCCGCGATGCTGGCCTTCAAGGCGGCCCGCATCCAACTGTTGGTCGCGACCACCGTCATAGAGGTCGGAGTCGACGTTCCCAACGCCACGCTGATGGTCATCGAGAATGCCGAGCGCATGGGCCTCGCCCAGCTGCATCAGCTGCGGGGCCGGGTGGGCCGGGGGGCGGAGGCCAGCACCTGCGTGCTCCTCTACCGGGCACCGCTCTCACCGCTGGCGCGGCAGCGGTTGAAGGTCATCCGCGAGACCAACGACGGCTTCGAGATCGCGCGCCGCGATCTCGAGCTGCGGGGCTATGGGGAGCTCCTCGGCACCCGGCAGACCGGCCTGGCGCAACTTCGCGTGGCGGACCTGACGCGTGATGCGGACCTGCTGCCGCGCGTACAGGAGGCCGCGGAGCTGCTGATCGCGCGGCACCCGGATAATATTGCGGCGCTCGCGGCGCGGTGGATCGGAACAGGGGAGCAGTATGCCCGGGTCTGAAGTGAACGCAGATGAATAGCACGGCGGCCTCCAGCGATCTGGGTCTGCCCGACGCTCCCAGGGAGGCTCCCCTCTATCACCGCTTTGCCCGGCGTCTGCAGGAGTACGGGCGGCTCGCACGCTTCGATCGTCCCATCGGCACGTGGCTGCTGCTGTGGCCGGCGCTTTGGGCGCTGTGGGTCGCGGGCGGCGGCAGGCCGGATCAGAAGGTCCTGATCGTCTTCGTGCTCGGCGTGGTCGTCATGCGCGCCGCCGGCTGTGTCATCAATGACTACGCCGACCGCGACATCGATCCGCACGTCAAGCGCACTCGCGAGCGGCCGCTGGCCGCGCGCCGGGTATCCCCGAAGGAAGCCCTGGTGCTGTTCGTCGTCCTCGGCGCGGCGGCGCTGTGGCTGGTCACCCGACTCAACCTCTTCACCATCGAGCTGGCGGTCATCGGCGGCGTGCTCACGGTGTCGTATCCCTTCGTGAAGCGGTTCTTCCCGCTGCCGCAGCTCTATCTCGGCATCTCCTTCGGCGGCTGGAGCGTGCCGATGGCATTCGCCGCCCAGCGCGGCTCGCTGCCGCGCATCGCCTGGGTCCTGTACATCGCCGCGGTCGTCTGGGCGGTGCTCTACGACACGATCTACGCCATGGTCGACCGCGAGGACGACATCACCATCGGCATCAAATCGAGCGCCATCCTGTTCGCCGACATGGACCGGCTGCTGATCGGCGTCCTGCAGGCGATGATGCTGTTCGCGCTGGTGCTCGCCGGGCGCGACATGAGTTTCGGCTCCTGGTACTACGCCGGCCTGATCGCGGCCGGCGTGCTCTTCCTCTACCAACAGTGGCTGATCCGGGCGCGCGAGCCGGCCGCCTGCCTGCGCGCCTTCCTCAACAACAACTACGTCGGCATGGCCATTTTCATCGGGATGCTGCTGCAGTACGTGTACTCGCATTGAGCCCGCAGAAAAACCAGCCTCTCTGGCGCCGCATGGGCTTTGCCCTGGCGGGCCTGATGTACGGCCTGCGCACGGAGCGCAGCGTGCGCTTCGAAGCGGTCGTGCTGGTGCTGGTCCTGGTAGTGCTCGCGATCTTTCGTCCCGAACCCATCTGGTGGGCGGTGGCTGCGCTCGCGAGCGCGGGAGTGCTCGCCGCAGAGCTGCTCAACACTGCGATCGAAGCGCTCGCCGATCATCTCAGCCCGCAGCAGCATCCGCGGATCCGCGTAGTCAAGGACTGCGCCGCCGCCGCCGTATTCGTCTGCGTCATCGGTGCCCTGGTGGTGGCCATCGCCCTGGCCGTGCATCTGCTGCATCGGTGATCACAAAATGAGCAACTGTATACGGAAGGAGGGCCTCTGCGTTGACATTGGCCGCGCCGGCCGCGACCATCCCCGGCGTCGCGCCCACCGGATCCGCTCATGAACCCGACTGCTCTCGGAACCATTCGCCACGACTGGACCCTGCCGGAGGTCACCGGCCTCCTGGGCCTGCCGCTCATGGATCTGCTCTACCACGCGCAGCGCGTGCACCGGCAGCACCAGGAGCCCAACACGGTGCAGATGAGCACGCTGCTGTCGATCAAGACCGGCGCGTGCCCCGAGGATTGCGCCTATTGCCCGCAAAGTGTCCGCTATGACACCGGGCTCGAGCGCGAGGAGCTGATGGCGGTCGCGACCGTGCGCGAGCGCGCGCAGCGCGCGAAGGACGCCGGAGCGACGCGGTTCTGCATGGGCGCGGCCTATCGCTCACCCAAAGCGAAGGAGCTCCGGGTCATCGCCCGGATGGTCCGCGAGGTGAGCGCGCTCGGACTCGAGACCTGCGCCACCCTCGGCATGCTGACGCCGGCGCAGGCGCGGGAGCTGAAGGATGCGGGCCTCGACTACTACAACCACAATCTCGACACCTCGCCGGAGTTCTACGGCGAGATCATCACCACCCGCACCTACCAGGACCGCCTCGACACGCTGGAAGCGGTCCGCGCGGCGGACCTCAAGGTCTGCTGCGGCGGCATTCTCGGCATGGGCGAGTCGGCCGGCGATCGGGCCAAGCTCCTCGTGACGCTCGCCAACCTGCCGCAGCATCCGGAGAGCGTGCCCATCAACCAGCTGGTGCAGGTCCCGGGTACACCGCTCGACGGCACCGCGCCCGTCGATCCATTCGATTTCGTGCGCGTCATCGCCGCGGCGCGCCTGATGATGCCGCGCGCTCACGTGCGCCTGTCGGCGGGACGCCAGGGAATGAGCGATGAGCTGCAGGCGCTCTGCTTCCTCGCCGGCGCCAACTCCATCTTCTATGGCGAGAAGCTGCTGACCACCGGCAATCCGGACGTCGAGCGCGACCGCAGCCTGCTCGCGCGCCTGGGCATCGAGCCGGAAAGCGCACCACAGGAGGGCGCGGCCGCGGCGTCTCGGATCGCGCCTCGCAAGGAAGCCGAGCCGGCCGGCAAGCGCAATGAAGAGACGGCCGCTTGAGCCGGTGCTCGAGGACATCGAGCAGCGGCATCTGCGGCGCCGCCGCACGACCGTAGAGGCATTCCCGGAGGCGGGCAGCCACACGCGGGTCATCGTCGACGGCAGTCCGCTCGTCGACTTCAGCAGCAACGACTACCTCGGGCTGGCCGGACACCCGGCGCTCGCCGGCGCCATGGCGGAGTGCGCCTTTCATTGCGGCGCAGGCAGCGGAGCCTCGCACCTCATCAGCGGCCACGGCCGGGAGCACGCCGCTCTGGAGGAGGAGCTGGCCGCCTTCACCGGCCGTCCGCGCGCGCTCCTTTTCTCGACCGGCTACATGGCCAACCTCGGCGTGGTGACCGCGCTGGCGGGTCGCGGCGAGTCCGTATTGCTCGACCGCCTGAGCCACGCATCTCTGATCGATGCAGGCCTCCTTTCCGGTGCGCGATTCCGGCGCTATCCACACTGCGATGCGGCCGCGGCAGCCCGGCTGCTGGCCGAGAGCACGCCACAAACAGCCGTGCTTGCGACCGACAGTGTATTCAGCATGGACGGTGACATCGCACCGCTCGCCGCGCTGTCAGAGACAGCGCGTGCGCATGAAGCCTGGCTCGTCGTCGACGACGCGCATGGTATCGGAGTGTTGGGCGCCAACGGCCGTGGCGCGGTGGAAGCCGCAGGCCTCAATTGCGAAGCAGTCCCGCTACTGGTTGGCACCCTCGGCAAGGCATTCGGCTCCTTCGGCGCTTTCGTCGCCGGCGCGGAAGACCTGATCGAGCTCCTCATCCAGCGCGCCCGTTCCTACATCTACACCACGGCGTTGCCCCAACCCGTCGCCGCGGCCACTCGCGCAGCTCTGCGCATCGCGCGGGAGGAGACCTGGCGTCGCGAGCGCGTATTGGCCCTGACCGCGCGTTTCCGCTCCGCCGCACAGCAGGCAGGCGTCCCGCTCGCCAACTCGCAAACTCCCATTCAACCGATTCCCCTGGGCAGCGCGCAAGCCGCTCTCGCCGCACAACACGCGCTGCGCGAAGCCGGCTTCTGGGTGGTCGCCATCCGCTCACCCACCGTGCCCGCAGGCGCCGAACGGCTGCGCATCACCCTGACCGCCGGCCATCAGGAAAGTCAGGTCGACAGCCTGGTCGAAACCCTGAGCCGCGTGCTCGAAGCGACGCGCGGCCCATGAGCCTCCTGTGCACCGCCGAGGTGCGGCCCGTCGGCCACGGTCCCTCGAGGCGTGCGCCATGAGCCGCCTCTATGCCGAGGTCCGCGGCAACGGACCTGCGCTGGTCCTCCTGCACGGCTGGGGACTCAACTTGCGCGTGTGGGATGGGCTGATCGCCGCGCTCGACGACCGCTTCCAATTCATCGCGGTGGACCTCCCCGGCCACGGCCGCAGCGGATGGCTGCCCGAGCGCTCGTCGCTCGAAGAGCAAGCCGCGCAGGTTCGCGAGACGGTCGCCGCCATCGCCGCGGAATATTTCCTCCTCGGCTGGTCGCTGGGCGGCCAGATCGCGCTGCAACTCGCCGCGCAGCAGGCCACCTCTTCGCGGGCCACCTCTTCGCGGGCCGCCACATCGCAGGCCGCCGCGCAGCGGGCCACCGCACCGCACGCTGCGGCGCCGCAGGCTGCCGCCATACGCCGCCTGGTCTTGATCGCCGCCACCCCGCGGCTCACCACCGCCCCGGACTGGCCGCCCGGCTCGCCGCCCGAGCGGCTCGCGGCGCAGGCCGAAGGGCTGCGGACGGACTACCGGCGCACGGTGAGCGATTTCCTCGAGCTGCAGGTCCGCGCCAGCTCCGGCGGCGACGAGGCCCTGGCGCAGTTGCGCGCGGCGCTCTTCGCTCACGGATCCGATGAAGCCGCTGTGAGCGCGCATCTGGCGGCGCTCGCCCGCGGCCTGGAGCTGCTGCGCGATACCGACCTGCGCCCGCTGCTCGCCGGCATCACCGTTCCAACTCTCGTGGTTGCAGGCCAATACGATCGCGTGACGATGCCCGCGGCCTCCCAGGCGCTCGCCGAGGCGCTGCCCAACGCACGTTACGTAGAGATTCGCCGCGCCGCCCATGCGCCATTCCTGTCGCACCTCCCGGAGCTGGACGCTCTGCTCACCGACTTCCTGCTGCAGACATGACCGCCGGCGATCCCCACGATCTCTTTCAACTCGACAGGGCCGGCGTGCGCAGCGCATTCGAGCGCGCGAGCGCAACCTACGAAGCTGCGGCGGTACTGCAGTCCCGCGTAGCCGATGAGCTCCTCACCCGCCTCGAGCCCTTCGACTTCCGTCCCCAGGTCATCCTCGACCTGGGCGCCGGCACCGGCCGCGCCGCCGCGGAGCTCAAGCGCCGCTACCGCGGCTCCCGCGTCCTGGCGCTGGACCTCGCCCCCGGCATGCTCGCTCGAGCCGCCCGCCACCAACGCCTGTTCCGCCGCTTCGAGCGCGTGTGCGCCGACGCCGCCAGCCTCCCGCTGGCAACGGGCAGCGTCGACATCATCTTCAGCAACCTGATGCTGCAATGGTGCGACCCTCTCAACGAGGTCTTCACCGAAGTACGCCGGGTCCTGAAGCCCCAGGGGTTCTTCGCCTTCACCACCCTGGGCCCCGACACCCTGTACGAGCTGCGCAGCGCCTGGGCACAGGCCGACGCCAACAGTCACGTCAACCGCTTCCTCGACATGCACGACGTAGGCGATGCCCTCATGCACGCCGGCCTGCAGGAGCCGGTGTTGGACATCGAAAGAACGCAACTGACTTACGACGACGGCCTGGCCCTCATGCGCGACCTGAAATCCATCGGCGCGCACAACATCACCGCCGGCCGCCCCCGCTCACTGCTGACCCGCTCCCACCTGCAACGGGTGCTCACCGCCTACGAGGCCTACCGCAAGGACGGCAAGCTCCCGGCTACCTACGAGGTTGTCTACGGCGCCGCGTGGGGCAGCGTCGGCCGTCACGGCGCATCCGCGCCCTCTCGGCCCGGAGAGATCACCATCTCCCCCGCCAATATCCGACGACCGAAATGAAGCATCCCGGCACCATGAAGCGCAAAGGTTTCTTCGTCACCGGCACCGATACCGGCGTCGGCAAGACCGTCGTGTCGGCCGCCCTGACCCGCGCGCTGGTCGCCCGCGGCCTGAGAGTCGCGGTGATGAAACCCGTGGCCTCCGGCTCCGACCCAACACCCGAGGGCCCGAGGAATTCCGACGCGCTGGCGCTGATCGCAGCCGGGAACGTGCCCGCCCCTTACGAGCTGGTGAACCCGTACTGCTTCCTCCCGCCCATCTCCCCCCACATCGCCGCCCGCGAAGCCGGCGCAGCCATCGACCTCTCCCTGCTGCGCGCCCGCTGCGACTCCCTCGCCGCCGCCGCCGACTGCGTCATCGTGGAAGGTGCCGGCGGCTGGCTCGCCCCCTTGAGCGACACCGCCACCATGGCCGACCTCGCCGCCGCGCTCTCCCTGCCGGTCCTCCTGGTGGTCGGCCTGCGCCTCGGCTGTCTCAATCATGCGCTCCTCACCCGCGAGTCCCTGAGCACCCGCGGCATCCCTTTCGCCGGCTGGATCGCCAATGCCATCGACCCCAATCTCGACCGCGCCGCCGCGAATCTCGCCACGCTCGAAATGCGATTCGGGGCGCCGCCGCTCGCCTGTGTTCCGTTTCTCGACCGCGAAGAGCGCGCCCCCGACCTGCGCGCGGCAGCCGCCGGGCTGTGTGCTTGAACAGGCCCTCCCGCCGCTCTACCATCGATCGCAGTGCGCATCATCATCTGCCCCAATTGCTCGCTCAGCGTACGGGGCGCGGCGCTGTTCTTCGCCGCCCTGTGCCTCTTTTGCCTGACGCTGGCGGGCGTCCTCGCCTTCGAGGGAATGTGGCTCATCCTGCCCTTCTCCGGCCTGGAAATGCTGCTCGTCGGCTGGGCGCTGCATGCCAGCCTGGCCCGGCGCTTCCGCTCCGAGGTCATCACCCTCACGGACTCCGACGTCAGCGTCGAATCGCGGGATCGCACCGCGTGCCGACGAACCGTGTTCCAGCGGCACTGGGCTCAGGTTAAACTGCGCCGTCCTGCCTCGCGGCTGCAACCGAGCCGGCTCGTCATAGAGTCGCACGGCCGGCAGTGCGAGCTGGGGAGCTTTCTCACGGACGAGGAGCGGTACGGCCTGGCGCTGAGGTTGCAGCGCCTGATTGGCCGCATCAACGAGTCGCCTTCACTGGCCCGCGGGCCGAAATAGGCGTTTAGCGTAGATCGCGCGGGGGGGCCTTCAGGTAAGGGACCGCGCGAGAAAGGCACGACAACGATGTATCGCGCAAGACTGGGAATACGGCCCGGGACATGGCTCAGCATCGCGGCGCTGCTCGCCGCCGCCGGGGCGGCCTCGCCGGCCTGGGCCGAAGATCCTCCCGCCTCGGCCGGCTGGGGGCTCCTCAATCTCCCCGTGGGAGTCACCAGCATCAGCCGGGAGGTCTACGGCCTCCACATGATGGCCTTCTGGGTCTGCGTCGTGATCGGCATTCTCGTCTTCGGCGTGATGATCTGGTCGATCATCTTCCACACCCAGAAGCGCGGCGCCGTGGCGGACGTGACCCTGGTCCACAACACCCGGGTCGAGATCGTCTGGACCGCGATTCCGGTGATCATCCTGATCGCCATGGCGATCCCGTCGGCGCGCGGCATCGTGCTCATCGGCGATGACGCCAACTCGCAGCTCGACATCAAGGTCACGGGCTTCCAGTGGGGCTGGCAGTACACCTATCCCGGCAAGGACGTCAGCTTCATCTCCAAGCTCGACGCCCAGAGCATGGCCGCGGCCGAGCTCGACTCGGGCATCAGCCCGTACGATGTGCCGCACTACCTGCGCAACGTCGATCATCCCATGGTCGTGCCGGTCGGCACCAAGGTCCGGCTGCTCATCACCGCCGTGGACGTGATCCACTCCTGGTGGGTGCCGGACTTCGGCATCAAGAAGGACGCCATTCCCGGCTACATCAACCAGTCCTGGTTCGAGGTCGACGCGGACAAGCCCGGGATCTACCGCGGCCAGTGCGCGGAGCTCTGCGGGCGCGGCCACGGGTATATGCCGATCGTGGTCGACGCCGTCTCCAAGGCGGATTTCCAGGCTTGGTTGAAGCGTGAGGCCGCCGCGGAAAAGACCGCCGCCGCTGCCAACGCCTCCTGATAGCTTTTCGAAAAAGGTAGACCCCATGGCCGAGAAGCCGCACACCGAAGTCCACGCGCACGCCGATACCGCTCACGATCACGACGATCACGATCACAAGCCGCACGGCTGGCGCCGCTGGGTATTCGCGACCAATCACAAGGACATCGGCACGATGTACCTGGTGTTCTCGTGCATCATGTTCTTCACCGGCGGCCTCTTCGCCATGGTGATCCGCGCGGAGCTCTTCAAGCCGGGACTGCAGGTCGTCGATGCCGGGGTGTTCAACTCCCTGACCACCATGCACGGCCTGGTGATGATCTTCGGCGCCATCATGCCGGCCTGGGTGGGCCTCGCCAACTGGATGATCCCGATCCAGATCGGGGCGCCCGACATGGCGCTGCCGCGCCTCAACAACCTGAGCTTCTGGATCCTGCCGTTCGCCTTCCTGCTGCTGCTGTCCTCCTGGCTGGTGCCCGGCAGCGCGCCCGCCGGCGGCTGGACCATGTACCCGCCGCTCACCCTGCAGTTCGGCGCCTCCTTCCCGATGCTGATCTTCGCGATTCACATGATGGGCATCTCCTCCATCCTGGGGGCCATCAACGTGATCGTCACCATCATGAACCTGCGGGCCCCGGGCATGACGCTGCTGCGCATGCCGCTCTTCGTCTGGACGTGGCTCATCACCTCGTTCCTGCTGGTCGCGGTGATGCCGGTGCTCGCCGGCGCGGTCACCATGATGCTCACCGACCACTTCTTCGGCACCAGCTTCTTCAATGCCGCCGGCGGCGGCGACCCGGTGATGTTCCAGCACATCTTCTGGTTCTTCGGCCATCCCGAGGTCTACATCATGATCCTGCCGGGCTTCGGCGTGATCTCGGAGGTGATCCCGGCCTTCTCCAGGAAGCCCCTCTTCGGCTACGAGGCCATGGTGTACGCCACCGCCTCGATCGCCTTCCTGTCCTTCATCGTCTGGGCGCACCACATGTTCACCGTGGGGCTGCCGACCTCGGCGCTGCTCTTCTTCATGTTCGCCACCATGCTGATCGCGGTGCCGACCGGGGTGAAAGTGTTCAACTGGACGGCGACCATGTGGCGCGGCTCACTCTCCTTCGAGCCGCCGATGCTGTTCGCCCTGGCCTTCCTGTTCCTCTTCACCATCGGCGGCTTCTCCGGCCTGATGCTCGCCATCGTGCCGGCGGACTTCCAATACCAGGACACCTACTTCGTGGTGGCGCACTTCCACTACGTGCTGGTCTCGGGCGCCGCCTTCGCCATCATGGCCGGCGTCTACTACTGGCTGCCGAAGTGGGTGGGGCGCATGTACGACATGCGCCTCGGCAAGTGGCACTTCTGGCTGTCGGCGATCTTCTTCAACGTGCTCTTCTTCCCGCAGCACTTCCTCGGCCTCGCCGGCATGCCGCGCCGCATCCCGGATTACGCGGTGCAGTTCGCCGACTGGAACATGGTGTCCTCGATCGGCGGCTTCGCCTTCGGTCTGTCGCAGCTCCTCTTCCCCTATCTCATCTGGAAGTGCGTGCGCTCCGGTAAGCCCGTGGAAGGCACCCGCGCATGGGAAGGCGCGCGCGGCCTGGAGTGGGAGCTGCCCTC
>Ga0335072_10004701_pt1 | contig 20167 bp, 16 predicted proteins | sample Lox_Sample_21_FD_206725 | JGI IMG/M metagenome (GOLD analysis project Ga0335072, IMG submission 206725) | Soil microbial communities from Loxahatchee National Wildlife Refuge, Florida, United States - Lox_Sample_2.1 | ecosystem: Environmental > Terrestrial > Soil > Wetlands | place: USA...
GTGAAGGTGACGATGAAGGACGGCAAGCTCGACTTCGACATCGTCGAAGCGGCGTTGCCTGCCTTGCCGAAACCGGATGAGGACGGCGGCGACGGCTCGGACAAGGAGCAGGAAGTCGAAGTCTGAGGCGGCAACCGATCGGCAGGCATATTTATTGCAGCGCGGCCGCCCGGCCTCCGACGCCGGGCGCCGCCATGACCTGATTGCCGCCTTCCGCGCTCCGAATCTCAGCCGCGCTTTGTCGGCACGGCTTAAAACCACCGCTCGTACACCGTCACCACATCGCCGGGCTCAAGATAGGTCTGCCGCGTGGCCTTCCCCTCCAGCGCCTTCCCGTCGACCGTCCGCACCACAGAGACGTAACCTTCCACCGCGCGATAGGTGAACCCGCCAGCGACCGCCGCCGCGGTCACCACCGTCATGCCCGGCTGGTAAGCATACTCCCCCGGCTTGTTCACCTCCCCCAGCACGAAGATCGGCCGGTAGGCGGTTACCTCGGCCGCGACCGAGGGATCCAGCAGCAGCTTCTCCTGCTTCAGCAGCGCGGCGATCGATTGGCCCAATTCGGTCGGCGTCAGACCCGCCGCGCGCACGCTGCCCAGGAGCGGAACCGAGATGGTCCCGGCGGCACTCACACGGAACTCGCCGCTCAGCGAGTCCTCACCGTAGGTGATCAGCCGCACGGTATCGCCTGGCCCCAGGCGGTATGCCGCCGCGCCGGGCGGCACAGCCGGCAGGCCCCGCCCGGGCGCGCAGCCCGCCAACAAGAGCAAGACCAAGATGACAAGCCACAGGTATGGAGGACGCACGGCCATCACACCTCGTTCTGAAGCAACCCGGAGCACACCGGTTTTCGACCACGCCTGAGTGTGCATGGCGATTTTCACCGATCCGTTAACGCGCACCGGTCCCGCCGGGAAAATGTCGTCGCGTTGCACCAACCGGGCCGTGCGTTAGCCCACTATTAAGCATCTGCCGGTATTCAGGGGTTGGCGGGCAACATGCCCGGCCCTTGCGTCCCGAGGTCAGAACCGTCGTGCTCGACAGACCCGCCGGATCGCCGAATGCCCTCTCCGCACCGACCGGGGGCCGCGCCGGTGCCGGCTCCCCCGATATGCCGAAACCGCCGCAAGCCGATCAGCTAAGCCCTCGCCTGATCGTCGCGGCACTGCGCCGCCGCCACCTTGTCCTGCTGGGCAGCATCCTGTTGTGGCCCTTGTTCGGGTTCATCGCCATCAAGCAGTTCACACCGGAGTACACCGCGGTCGGCACGCTGATCTATGAACCCAGCGAGTACAAGCTGCGCGAACTGCAAAGCATCCTGCAATCCGATCCCACCACCGAGGCGGTGATGGCCAGCCAGGCTGAAATCCTCCGCGGCCTGCGGGTGGTCGAGGAAGTGGTCAAGCGCGGCAACCTGTACAGCAATCCCGAATTCAATCCGGCGCAGCGTCCGCGCGGGCCCGTGCGTCGCGCCATCGACGCCGTGGCCGCCTGGTTCCATCTCGACAAAAAGCCGCCCGCCGCCCTGGGTCCCACCCAGGACCCCGGGCGCAACGCGACCCTGATGGCGGTGCAGGAGGCATTCGACGTACACACCGTGAAATTCTCGCGCGTGCTGGAGGTCGATTTCACCGCGCGCGATCCGCAGGTCGCCGCCACCGCCGTGAACAACGCGATGGACGCGTACATCAGAAGCCAGTACGCGGCGAAGCATCGTGCGGTGGATCGTGCCACGGGGTTGCTGAACGATCGTGCCGCCGATCTTCGTAAGGAAGTGAAAGCAAGCGAGGATCGCATCGCGGCCTACCGCGCCAAGGCAGGTCTCGCGCAGGGGATGTACGCCGGCATGGATGCCGAGCAAATCAGCCATCTTAGCGAAGACCTCGTGCATGCCCGCAGCGAGCTCGGCAATGCCGAGGCAAAGCTGGACGCGGCCAGCGGCCGTGCCGGCGCCGAGGCTCAGGCGGCGATTGCTCCCAGCGTGGTTCAGCTTCGTGCCCAGCAGGACCAGATCTCCGCCGAGATCCAGGCCAGCCAGGGGCGGCTCGGTCCGAACCATCCGGAGGCGATCGCCCTGCGCCGGCAGTTCGCGGATGCGCAACGCGCGGTGGCCGCCGAGACGACGCGCGTGATGGCCGCGACCGAAGCCGAGGTTCGGGCCGCGCGGGAACGCGTCGCGGCGCTGGAGCAAGATCTGCGGCACGGCGAGCAAGCGGCCGATCACAGCGCCCAGGCGCAGGTAACGCTGAACGCGATGCAGCGGGACATGGAGGCCTCGCGCCAGGAATTGCAGGCCGTGCTCGACCGCATCCAGCAGACGGCGCAGCAGGCCGAAATCGAATCGTCCGAGGCGCACGAGATCTCGCTCGCGCTCCCGCCGGACAAGCCCAGCTTCCCCCGCGTCGTGCCGCTGATGGCGGCAATAACCGCATTCGGCATCCTGTTCGGGTTGCTGCTGGTTTATCTTCAGGAACTGGCCGACGACACGCTTCGCTCGGGCTATGCGGCGCGGGCCGCGCTCGGCCTGCCGTGTTTCGCCTTGCTTCCCGAAATACCGCGCCGCGAACTCGGAGCCCTGAGCGCCGATGACTATGTCGACCGCAAGACACTATCGCCGTTCGCCGAGCAAGTGCGGGCGCTGCGCATGGGCCTGTCCATCGGCGAGCAACATCCGCGCGTCATCGCGGTCACCGCCGCAAGACCGCGCGAGGGCAAGACGACCGTCGCCATGGCATTGGCGCGATCGGCGGCGCTCAGCGGCCAGCGCGTGCTGATCATGGAGTGCGACCTGCGCCGCCCGACCTTCGCCGACCGCATGAAGGCCAAGGCACCGCTCGGGTTGGCAGAGTGCCTGCGCCAGCAGACAACGCCGCAGCGGGCCATTTGCACCGACGCCATCACCCGCATGGACGTCATCCAGGCCGGCCGCATCGGCAGCGATCTGCCGGACCGCTTTCTGACCGACACCATGGCCCTCATGCTGGCTGAGCTTCGCCAGGAATACGACCTCATCCTCCTCGATTCCCCGCCGGTCCAGGCGATGGCCGAGGCGCGCATCCTGGCGGGGATCGCCGACGCCACGTTGCTGTGCGTGCGCTGGTGTGCCACGCGGCGCCCGGTCGTGCAGCATACCCGCGAACTGTTGGAGGACGCGCACGCGCATGTGGTGGGATGCGTGTTGACGCGTGTCGATGCGCCCGCGCATCTTCGATCCGGCTATGCCGACGCGGACGTCTACCGCCGGCAGCGGCGCAGGATGCGGGGATAGCGAAGCATGCCACGACGTTTTCTGGTGACCGGCGGCGCCGGCTATGTCGGCAGCCACATGGTGGCGGCCATGCTCGCGCGCGGCGACGACGTGGTGGTGTTCGACAACCTCCGCACCGGACATCGCCAGGCCGTGCTGCCCCCTGCGCGCCTGGTGGAAGCGGACCTCGCGGACGCCGCCGCGGTCGATGCCGTCCTGGCCGACGGAACCTGGGACGCCGTGTTCCATTTCGCCTCGCTCTCGCTGGTGGGCGAAAGCATGCGCCAGCCGTTCCGCTATCTGACCGAGAACGGCATGAACGCCATCCGGCTGATCGATGCCTGTGTCCGCAACGGCGTGAACCGGTTCGTCCTGTCGTCCACCGCCAACCTCTTCGGCACGCCAGAAGAGATGCCCATCCCGGAAACGGCGCGGATCGATCCCGGCTCGCCCTACGGCGAGAGCAAGTGGATGATCGAGCGGGCCTTGCTGTGGGCCGATCGCATCCACGGTCTGCGCTACGCCTGCCTGCGCTATTTCAACGCCGCCGGCGCCGATCCCGAGGGTCGCCTGGGCGAGCACCACGACCCGGAAACCCACCTGCTGCCTCTGGTGATCGACGCGGCCTTGGGGCGGGCGCCGGAGTTGACGGTGTTCGGGACCGACTACCCGACGACGGATGGCACCTGCGTCCGCGACTACGTCCACGTCGCCGACCTGGCCGACGCACACCTGCTGGCGCTGGAGCGATTGGACACCGGCAGCGTGACGTGGAATCTCGGCAACGGTGCCGGCCATTCGGTGTTGGAAGTAATCGGCGCGGTGGAACGCGTGACAGGGCGCCCGGTACCTCGGCGGCTCGGCGCCCGTCGAGGTGGCGATCCGGCCGTGCTGGTCGCCGGCGCGGCGCGCGCGTTGGCGGCCGGCTGGCAGCCGCGTTTCGCGGCGCTCGAGGACATCGCGCGTACCGCACTCGCCTGGCGGGAGGCACACCCGGGCGGGTATCTCTGAGCCCTCGCTGCTCTGCCCGAAATCAACGAAAGTCTGCCCGAACTCAACGAAAGTCTGCCCGAACTCAACGGGTTGCGCCTATCCGGTTAGCGCAGGCTCGCCCCGCGGCCATATCCGCCGGCAGGCACTGCAGGCCCTTCCTGCGCTAACCGGATAAGCCGACCACGGATCGCAGGGCCGCGCGCCCCATGCTCTCCCGCCGCCACATGGCTCACGGAGCCCGCCTCCGCGCGCTCCGCTCATGTCGGAAACGCATCGGCTGATCTATTCGACGGCATCATAAAGGACCCGCCGATTTGCTCGGTCACCGTGCAGGTCTTTCCCGCAAGCCCGACAATTGCGCCGCGCGACCGCGTCGCCACCTGCAATGCAAAGAATTGGCAACCGGCCTTCAGGTGAGTCCGGCAGGAGTCCGATAATGCACTACAAGATCGCTCTTTTGGCATCCGCCTCGGACCGCGTGAGGAAATGGTTCGCGCCGCCCGCGCGCGACCATGCCAGCCGTGCTTTTCGCATCGCCTGATTTCGCCGGATGCCAGAGATTCGCCATGTCCCACATGCAGCGCCAATCGGAAATCAGAAACCTGCGAAGCCACGAGGAATGGAGCCCGCGGACATCCCTTCGACAGGCTGATCGCCGTTCGAACTCCCGTGCGTCCCGCCTCGAAAAACCCGACCTCACCGTGCCAATCCTGTTCTTTGGCGTGGCGGCCGAGTTGATCGTTCCGTGGCTGGTAATCTGGCTTTCCGATCTCCTCGTGTTCGATGTTCCAATGTGGGCGACATGGCTCGCCTTCGGCGGCCCGCTGGCGCTCGGTCTTCTGGTCCTGGCGATCTATCGGGTCTTCCGCGCATGGCCCGCCCAGCCGGCATTCGCCCGCGCGCGCCACGGCCATTGATACGGCTATAAAATTGCTCTTCCCGTTGCGCTGAAGCATCGGGGAAGGCGATCCGGTTCGCGACCGTTTCCCCTCGCCCCTCCCACAACGGGAGCAATACCGGCTGCCAGATCAGCCTGCTACGTCACCTGGTACAGTTCCGCCTCCCATCCGGCCGCTGTCAGCGGGAACGTCTTCAACGTGTTCCGCACCGCGAACTGATAGATCGGCTGGAACAGGATCAGCAGGCTCGCCTGGTCGATCAGCGCCTTCTCATAATCGATATAAAGCGCCGTGCGCTTCGCCGCATCTTGTTGCGCCGCCGCGTCCAGCACGAGTTTCCGCAACGCCGGATCGGGAGTCCAATGGATGCGCTTGGCCACCCGCAGCACGCTCGCCGAAGCCCACTGGTCGGTCTCGACACCGGATGGATTCCAGAACGTCAGCACCCCGCCCTGGGAATGGCCCGTGGTGTACTGCGTGCGCAGGTTCACCTGATCCAACGGGTCCAGGACGACCTTGATGCCCACCCTCGCCAGATCCGATTGCAGCTTCTGCGCCAACACGGCGTAAGACAAACCCGACACCGCCGCATCGCCGTAGCTGATCTTGAATTCGAATCCATTCGGGAAGCCGGCCTTCTGCAGCAACTGCTTCGACCGGTCGAGATCCTGGTGCCAGCCGATCTGCTTGGTCGTTTCCTCGGTCGAGCCGTAGAGCCCGATCGGGATGAACGAGGCACACCGCATCGCCTTGCCGCCAAGCAAATGCTCTATGATGCCGTCATAGTCGATGGCGCAGGCAATCGCCTGCCGCGCTTCCTTCACCGCAAGCGCCTTGTTGTATTCAGGCTCGTTGGTCAGCGCCATGTACACGTAGTCCAGGCTGCGCAGTCCCTCGATGCGAACCTGCTTGTCACCTGTCAGGGTGGAGATTTGCTCCGGGATCAGGTTGAATGCCGCCCCGATATCGCCGCGCTTGATCGCCAGAAGCTGCGTCGCGCTGTCGCCCATGTGGCGCACGATGACATGCTCGAAATGCACCGGGCCACGGAAGTAATGCGGGTTCCGCGTCAACAGGATCTGCGCCCCGCGCGTCCAGCCCACCAGCGTGAACGGACCGGCGCCGCACGAATGCTGGTTCAGCCAGTTCGTCGCCTTGTCCGCGCTCGGCGCATCGGTGCCCGCCGTGCCGCCTTGCGCTTCCAGCACCTTTTGCTCCGTGATGCCGAAATTCACCCCCGACAGAATGGTGAGGATCGGCAGCGTCGGATCGTTCAGCACGACATCGACCGTCTTGCCATCGACCACGTTCACCGCGGCGACGTTGGTGACGTACTGCGACGGCTGGTCTTTCAAATTGATCAGCCGGTCGAACGTCCACTTCACATCCTGCGCCGTGACCGGATTGCCGCTGCCGAATTTTGCCTCCGTCAAATGGAAACGCCAGCCTTTGCCGTCCGGTGTGCGTTCCCAGCTCTTGGCCAGGGCGGGCTTCACGTTCAGATAATCGCCGGGCGACATCGTGACCAGCGATTCATACACCGCCCGCATGGTCAGCGGCGCCGTGTATTGCGATTCGCGCGCGGGGTCGAAGGTGATCGAATCGCTGATATCGACGCCCAGTACCAGAGTGCCGCCACTCGCCGCGGCATGCACCTTCCGGGGCAGTCCAGCCGCGAGTGCCGCGCCGCCGACGCCAAGCAGGCGCATCACGTCGCGCCGGCTGATCCAACCCAGGTCACTCACAGTCCCCTCCCTTACGCGCCTTCTGGCGGGACCATACCGGTTTGCTGCCGGAATACAACTTGGCGCATCGCAATCCATGCGGTATGCGGCATGGCCGGAGAGGGCAACAATCGCGTGCTTCGCTACATCGTTTCGCGTCTGCTGATCGCCGCAGCCATGATATTGTTGGCGACGCTGATCATCTTCCTGATCGCCAATACCGTGCCGGGCGATCCGGTGCTGACGCAGCTCGGCGACATCGCCGCCAATAACCCCGTCATCCTCGCGGCGTATCGGCACAAATGGGGCCTGGACCTGCCGATGTGGGATCGCTACTGGATCTTTCTCCGAGGCCTGGTGCATGGCGATCTTGGCATTTCCATCTCCTCGCAGCGGCCGGTTCTGGACGACATCGCGCAATACGCGCCAGCCACCATCGAACTGTCGACCGTCGCGTTCATTCTGTCGTTGGTGTTCGGACTGCCGCTCGGCGTGCTCGCCGCCATGAAGCGGGATTCCTGGGTGGACCACGTGGCGCGCGCGGTGTCCCTGGTGGGCGTCTCGGCGCCGACCTTCTGGCTGGCGTTCATCATGCTGGCGGTCTTCTACGGCTGGCTCGGCTGGGCGCCCGGACCAGGACAGATCGGCGCCGATCAGTTCCCGCCGCCGACCGTCACCGGCTTCATGCTGATCGATGCGCCGCTGGCCGGCCAATGGGACACGTTCTGGGACGCAATCACCCATCTGATCCTGCCGTCCATCGTGCTGGCATCCGCCACGATGGGACTGATCACCCGCACCACCCGCGCCGCCATGCTGGAAGCATTGTCGCAGGACTATATCCGCGTCGCGCGCGCCAAGGGACTGCGGCGCAGCGTCATCATGCTGGGCCACGCATTGCCCAATGCGCTGCTGCCCGTGGTGACGCTCGGCGGCCTCGCCTATGCGCAATTGCTCACCGGCACCGTGCTCACCGAGACGATCTTCTCCTGGCCGGGGCTTGGCCGCTACACCTTCCAAAGCGCCGTGATCCTCGACTTCCCGGCGATCATGGGGGTCACGCTGGTGGTCGCGGTGGTGTATGTGATCGTCAATCTGGTGGTGGACGTCTCGTATGCCTTGCTCGATCCGCGGGTGATGCGCCGATGATCCCCCCTGGCATCCCACGCAGCATCAGCGTCGCGTTGACCAACGCCGAAGCCGCGGAACTCGCCGCCAGCACGGACAGTACCGCCGGTCGCCGCAGCCGCTGGCGCCGCCGCTATTTGCTCGCGGTGCTGGGCGGTGCGGTCGTCGCGCTATGGGCAATCGCCGCGCTGGTGGCGCCGTGGATCACACCCTATGCGCCCGACACGGTCCATGTTGCCGGCCGCCTCGCCGCGCCGTCAGCCGCCCATTGGCTCGGCACCGACGAGCTTGGCCGCGACGTGCTGACCCGCGTGATCTATGGCGCGCGCACATCGCTCGCGGTGGGCTTCACCGTCGTGCTGATCGGCGGCGCGCTCGGCACGCTGATCGGTGCCATTGCCGCCTACGCGCATGGCTGGACCGAAGAAATCCTGATGCGCGCGACCGACCTGATGTTCTGCTTCCCGCCGATCATCCTGGCGATGGCGATCGCCGCCGCGCTGGGCATCGGCACGCGCAATACCGTCATCGCCATGCTGGTGGTGTGGTGGCCGAAATTCGCCCGCCTCGCGCGCAGCCTTGTCCTCGGGCAGCGTTCGCTGGAATACGTCGCCGCCGCCCGCACCATCGGCTTCTCTCCCACCCACATCCTGTTCCGCCAGATCATTCCGAATGCGCTGGGTCCTCTGGTGGTGCTGATGACGCTCGATCTTGGCAACGCCATCCTGGTGTTTGCCGGCCTGTCCTTCCTCGGCCTCGGCGTCGTGCCGCCGACACCGGAATGGGGCTCGATGGTTTCCGAAGGCCGCGAACTCGTATCGCAATGGTGGGTCGCGACATTCCCTGGCCTGGCGATCCTCACCGTGGTGATCGGCTTCAACTTCGTGGGCGACGGCCTGCGCGACTGGCTGGACCCGCATGCCAGACGCCGCTGAGCCACAGCAGGCGACGGAACCGCTGCTGCGGGTCAGCGACCTGCGCACCTGGTTCTTCACCGATGCCGGCGTGGTGCGCGCGGTCGACGGCGTCAGCTTCACGCTGAACAAAGGCGAGACGCTGGGCGTCGTCGGCGAATCCGGCTCCGGCAAAAGCGTCGCTGCCAAATCGATTATGAATTTGCTGGAGGAGCCCGCCCGCATCGTCGCGGGTTCCATTCGCTTCCGCGGCCAGGAAATCACCGCGCTGGGGGAGGAAGACCTGCGCGAGGTCCGTGGCGCCGAGATCGCCATGGTGTTCCAGGACCCGATGACGTCGCTGAACCCGGTGTTGCGCATCTCGCATCAGTTGATCGAAACGATGACCGCGCACCATCGCTTCACCTCCGACGCGGCCCGCACCCGCGCCGCCGATCTCCTGGGGCGGATGGGAATACCGGAACCGGAACGAGTGCTCCACTCCTGGCCGCACCAGTTCTCCGGCGGCATGCGCCAGCGCGTGATGCTGGCGATGGGTTTCTCCAACGAACCGTCGCTGATCCTGGCCGACGAGCCCACCACCGCCTTGGACGTCACCATCCAGGCGCAGATCCTCGATCTGCTGCGCGCGTTGAACCAGGACCTCGGCACCGCCGTCATCCTGATCAGCCACGACCTCGGCGTGATCGCCACCATTTGCTCGCGAGTCCTGGTCATGTATGCGGGCGAGGTGGTGGAAGAAGGCAGCCCGCAGGACCTGCTGTCCGATCCGCGCCACCCGTACACCTGGGCGCTGCTGCATGCGGCACCGCGGATCGACACGGAAACCGGCGGCGAACGCCGGCTGGCGACGATCGAAGGCCAGCCACCCGACGCCCGCGCCTGGCCGGAAGGCTGCCGCTTCCGCGCGCGCTGCCCCTTCGCGGTCGATGCCTGCGCTGCCCACCCCGCCTTGCTGCCCGTCGCCCCCGGCCGCAACGCCCGCTGCTGGGTGACGCAGAACGGTGCGCCCCTGGTGCCGCCGCAACCGCGCACCGCCGAAACCGCACCGCGGGCCGCCGCCGCACCGCGGCCATTGCTCGACGTCCAGGGGCTGGCCAAGCATTTCCTCCTGCCACGCGAGAACTTTCTCGAGCCACATCGCGTCCTTCGCGCCATCGACGGCGTGGACCTGCAAGTGTTCCCCGGCGAAACGGTCGGACTGGTCGGCGAATCCGGCTGTGGCAAATCGACCCTGGCGCGTGTCGTGATGCGGCTGGAGGAGCCCACCGCCGGCCGCGTCGTGTTCGACGGCACCGACATCTCGCACGCCTCGCAAGCGGCGATCCGCCCGTTGCGGCGGCGCATGCAGATGATTTTCCAGGACCCGTATGCGTCGCTGAACCCGCGCATGACGGTGGGTGAAATTCTCGCCGGCCCATTGCGCCTGCACGGCATCGCGGCCAACGCCACCGATGCCCGCGCCCGCGTCGGTGCATTGCTCCATCTCGTCGGCCTGCCGCCGGCCGCGGCACAGCGCTTTCCGCACGAATTCTCGGGCGGTCAGCGCCAGCGCATTTCGATCGCGCGCGCGCTCGCCGTGGAACCAGTGTTCGTGGTCGGCGACGAGCCGATCTCGGCGCTCGACGTCAACATCCAGGCGCAGATCATCAACCTGATGATCGGCCTGCAGGAGCGCCTGCATCTCACCTACTTGTTCATCGCCCACGATCTCGCCGTCGTGCGCCACATCTCGGATCGCATCGTCGTGCTGTATCTCGGCCGCGTGGTGGAAACCGCGCCGGCGGCAGCGTTGTTCCGCCGCCCGCTGCATCCCTACACCGCGAGCCTGATCTCCGCCGTGCCCGCTCTGCACGCCACCAAGGCACGCCAGCGCATCAGGCTGACCGGCGAGGTGCCAAGCCCGCTGAACCCGCCCTCCGGTTGCCGCTTCCGCACCCGCTGTCCCGCGGCCGCCGCACGCTGTGCCGCGGAAGTCCCGGCACTGGAGGAGGTCGAACCCGGCCACTTCGTCGCGTGCCACTTCCCAGGCGCGGTCACGGCGGCCTGACGCCCGGCATTGCTCGCGCTGATGCTCCTATCCGGTTTGCGCAGGGGCCCTCCGACCCGGCATCGCCGGCCTTGGGGATTTCGTTCTGTGTCATGGCCGCGCTCGTTGCGGCCGTCCACGTCTTCGCCGGCTTTTCCGAAGAAAAGAGGTGGGTGCCCGGCCCTCGCCGAGCATGACACGGGGAGCGTTTTCGCTGTCCTCGAGCCTTGAATTAGCGCCATGGGCCTTTACCCGACCTCACGAGATCGTGACCAATCTGGCCGGCAATCAGCGGTCGCCTCCGGCCCCTGTCACGATCGCGGTTGCCAGAATAATCCCGGTCATTTTTCCTTGCTCACTTCGGTTGCGCAGCCGTGCCATAGTCGCGCCCGCTGCGCCGCGCCGAACCATATCGGGGGCGAGAGGAGACGCCCATGGGCTGGTGGGAGCAGAATTCGTCGAGTTGGAAAGTGTGCATCGTGGCGCAGGTCGGCGGGGCCGGCGGACTCGGTGGCGGTATATTCCTGTTCCAGTTCAAATCGCCCGATCTGCCGATCAAACCGGTCTACCTGGCAATCGCCGGCGGCTTCGGTATCGGCGGTTCGATCGGCAGCGCCGCCACCATCCCGTGGAGTGCCATCATCAAGCAATTCCTCGATCCGCAGTCCCATCCCGACACCGATTCGGCGATTTACAGCGATCTCGATCTTACCGACCCAAGTGGCGGCATTTCGTGCCAGGACATCAACCATTCCCGCCTCTTGATCGGCCAGGCGACCGGATCGGTCGTTCTGGTCGGCGCGCAAAAGGTCATCATGAGTTGTTCCATCTCGCATTTGATCATCGGCTCGGACCGTCCCTTGTTCACCTGCGGCCTGCAGATTCCGACCTCGCTGCCGAAAATCGCCGCGGCGTTGGAGGATACCCCGCAAATTCAGGGCGGCCTCGGCGCCGGCATCTTCGGCTTCGCCGGCTTCTTTCAGTACATAGGAACTTCATGACATATAGGAACTTCATGACGCGGCATCGCGCTTCCAACCCTGGGGCCGCGTCGCGATATGACAGTGGGGAGGCGGCATGTCGCTGACAGGCAAGGTCATATTGATCTCCGGCGCCGCGCGCGGCCTGGGCTTCGAATACGCCCGCGCGTTCGGCGCCGCCGGCGCACACGTGGTCGCGGGCGACGTGCTGGACTGCACCGCCGCCGCCGCCGCTGCCGGCAATGGCGCGATCGCCGTGACGCTCGACGTGACCGACATGGCCTCGGCCGAGGCGATGGCCGCCGCGGCGCTTCAGACGTTCGGCCGCATCGACGCGCTGATCAACAACGCCGCGCTGTACGGCTCGCTGCGCGGCGGGCGGTTCAATGCCATCGCGGAAACCGACTGGGACGCCGCCATGGCGGTGAACGTCAAGGGAATCTGGAACTGCTGCAAGGCCGCGGTGCCTGCCATGCGGACCGCGGGGAGCGGCTCCATTGTGAACATCGCCTCGCTGGCGGCAACCTACGGCATGCCGTACGCGTTGCACTACACCACCTCCAAGGCTGCGGTGATCGGCCTCACGCGCGGTCTCGCCCGCGAACTCGGGCGCGACAACATTCGAGTGAACGCGCTCGCGCCGACCGCGGTGATGACCGAAGGCACGCAGGAGTTCTTCGCCGACAAGCTGGATCGGGCGCTGGAAACGATTCGCACCGGCCAGTCCTTGCAACGCACCCTCGTCCCGGCGGACCTCGCGGGAACAGTGGCGTGGCTGATCTCCGACGATTCGCGCTTCGTCACCGGCCAGACCATCGCGGTGGACGGCGGGACGGTGATGTTGTGATCATGCAGATAGCCGACCGTCGGGGGCACCGGGGCACGCCGTTTCATCCGGGTTTACAATTCCCCCCGCCGCGAGAGATATGATAAGAAATCAACGGTTCCTGGGAGGAGGATGGTTCAGGCGCCATTTTCCGGTGACACACGAGCTTTGATCGAGCCGTCCCCCCATGGCGGCGACCCGTAGCAACCTGGATTCGCAGGAACGATTGTCAATGCCCACTTGGTCGAGCGCCACGTCGCTGATGTCGATGAGTTCGTCGCTTGGGACGAATGTCCTGATTCCGGTGACGCTGACTGCCAAGGAGGCAATCAGTCAGGAGTTCGAGGTCAACATCACGGCCGTTTCCCAATCCGGCCCGTTCGATCCCAACGAGATGCTGAACAACCCAGCCTGCGTCACGCTGCAGGACTCGGGCAATCCGGTTCGCTACTTCCACGGGATCGTTCGCAGCATCACCGCGGAGGGCACGGCCCGCGGCTCCGACAGCAACGATGAGTACATGGTCTATCGGGTCGTGCTGGTTCCGCGGCTGTGGTTCCTGGGCCAGACCATGGATTGCCGCGTCTATCAGAACATGTCAGCGGGCGACATCATCTCCCAGATGTTTCAGGACGCGGGCCTCACCGATTTTACCGGCCCGCCCGCCGGTGCAGCGGTGCGCGAATACACAGTACAGTACAATGAAAGCGACCTGCACTTCGCTCACCGGTTGATGGAAGAGGAAGGCTGGTACTTTTTCCACCAACATACCAGCAGCAACCACAGCCTGGTGATCACCAACCAGAACAGTGCCTTCCAGCCTATTGCGAACGCGACAATGTGCATCGGCAGCGGTGCGGACGGCGTGGTAATGCTGGGCAGCTTCAAGAAACGTTCCGGCACCGTGCGCGGCCAGATGAGCTACCGCGACTACGATTATACCAATCCCGGGACCTTGCTCTACAAATCGCAACCCACGGTCCTGCAGACCGGTGGCGCGACCCAGCGCGATTATTTCGAGTGGCCGGCAAGGACTTTTGATAATGGCGTGCTCTCCGACCGCGCCTCGCGCGAGATGGAGGCAGCCGAGGCCGTCGCATCCCTGTTCGATGGCTCCAGCCAGCTTGGTACGCTCGTGCCGGGCGGTACATTCACCATCAGCAGCCAGCCGGCCAGCACCAGCGACGGCACCTATGTCGTGCGCAGCGTCGAGCATCATGCGATCGACGATTCCTGGCTCACCGGCAGCGGCGCTTCCTCATACATCAATCAGTTCGTCGCGTTTCCCTCGGCAACCACCTGGCGCGAACCGATGGAGACCAGGCGGCCGCGGATGAACGGCGTCTACACCGCCCTCGTCATGGGACAGCAAAGCAGCAAGGGCGCGGCTATCAACGTTCAGGACGGCGAGGAAATCTACACCGATGACCTGGCCCGGGTGAAAGTGCGCTTCTTCTGGGACTGGCGCGGCGAGGCCACCGGCGATCTGGCAATATGGGCACGCGTCATCCAGCCGTGGGCCGGAAAGGGTTGGGGAGCACAGTTCCTCCCGCGGGTCGGTACCGAGGTCGCAGTCGCCTTCGTCGATGGCGACCCCGACCGGCCGATCGTCATCGGCGGCCTCTACAACGGTGCCCAGGCACCGATCTACCTTTCCGCCGACAAGAACAAGTCCGGCCTGCGCACCCGCTCGACGCTCTCCGGCGGCACGACGAATTTCAGCGAGCTCACCTTCGACGACACCGCCGGCAGCGAACTCGTCTTCATGCACGCCGAAAAGGATATGTCGACCGAGGTCGAGAACAATCAGACGATCACGGTCCAGAACAATCAGACCATTACCGTCACCCAGAACCGCGACGTGACGGTGAGCCAGGGCAACAGCACCTTCACCGTCAGCCAGGGCACCCACACGGAGACGATCAAGGGCGACACGTCGCTGACGGTGCAGCAGGGCAACAACTCCGCTACGGTCAGTCAGGGCAACAACTCTCTTACGGTCACCCAGGGCAACAATTCCGTCACCGTCAGCCAGGGCAACAATTCGGTCACCGTCAGCACCGGCAACTACTCCATCAGCATCAATTCCGGCCAGATGAGCGTGAATGCGATGCAAGGCATCCAATTGACCTGCGGCAGTAACTCCATCCAGATCACCCCATCCGGCATCACCATCAGCGGCACGCAGATCAGCCTCTCCGCCGACGGACAGGGATCGTTCGACGGCGGCGGCCAGCTATCGCTGACCGGCGGCATGGTCAGTATCAATTCGTGACATGTCACAGCCACTGAGCAAACTCGCCGGCAAGCCCCTCGCGCCGATCCAGCCGCTCCTGAAGCTGCCGGACGAGGCCGCCGCCGCCGTCAAGGACTGCCCTTCGGCAAGCGAGGCGCTGGATAAGCTGGAAGCCGGCGGCTTCCTGATGGAGGCGATGCGCCTGCTTGCCCATGCGCTGCCGCGCCGCGAAGCCGTGTGGTGGGCCTGCATGTGCGCCGCCCATACCGAACCGTCCGATCTGCCGGAAGCCGACCGCAAGGCGCGCGAGGCGGCGGAGCTCTGGGTGCGCCAGCCCAACGACAAGAACCGCATCGCCGCCAAGCAGCTATCGGATGCGACCGGCCTGTCGACGCCGGAATCCTGGGCCGCGATGGCAGTGTTCTTCTGTGGCGAATCGATCACCCCGGAAGACCAGCCGAAGGTGCCGCCGAAGCCTCATATCGCCGGCCGCACGCTGGGCGGTGCGGTGGTGCTTTCCGCGGTGCGCGGGGACCCGAAACGGCAGACGCAACGGCTACAGCGATTCCTCGAAAGCGGCCGCAACATCGCGGCGGGCGGCGCCGGCAGGCTGGCGCATGAAACCTGACTTCTCCCGCCACACGGGATAGGATCACGCTATGCCCCTGACCCTGACTGTTCTCCGTTGCCCCGATGCCGTTCCACCGGAGACCCGCACCGTCATGGGCGGCGAGTTCAGCGTCGGCCGCGGTCCCGGCGTCGACTGGATCCTGCCCGATCCCGAGCGCCTGCTCTCGAAGCGCCATTTCGCCGTGGCCTATCGCAGCGGCAATTGGCAGATCGCCGATACCTCCACCAACGGCACCACGATGAACCGCGATCCGGCCCCGATCGGCCACGAAGCGGTGCGCGACCTGCGCGACGGCGACCGGATCTCGCTCGGCGCCTATGAAATCGAGGTGCGGGTGGCCGAGGACGCCATGCCGCAGGCAGGCTTTGGCGGCGGGATGGGATTTGGCGCGCCGCCTCCGGCGAGGGGTGCCAGCCCGTTCGCCGATCCGTTCTCGCAGGACCCGTTTGCCCCGCCGCCCGCCGCGCGCCGCCCGTTCGACGATCCGCCGCCGTCCGGCTTCGGCGCGATCGACACCGGGGCACAATTGCCGCACGATTTCGACCCGCTGGCGCCCGAACCCGCCGATGCGGGCTTCCTCGGTCCGACGCAGTCCGACCATCGGCCCGTGCTGGAGGACGCGTTCCAACCGCCGTCGGTCGGCGGCCAGATGGCGTTCCATTCCGGCGGCAAGCTGCCGGGTGACGATCTGCTGCCGGATGATTGGGACAAGGAGTTGCTCGACGGGATCAATGCGCAGCCCGCACCGGCAACGCCGCTGCCAGCCTCCCCGCCGCCACCGGCGCCGCACGCGTTCAGCCAGCCCGCGCCGTCCCCTGCCGCGCCGTTTGCCCCGCAACCCGCGCCACCGCCCGACGCTCACCCCTTCGCACAGCCTGCGCCCGTCGCAGAGCCATTCGGCCGGCCAACAGCACAGCCAATGGGGCAGGGGCCGGTGCATCCGACGGAGCCGCCGGCACACGACCCGTTTGCCGAGCCGCAATCGGGCCCGGCCGCGCATCCCGCCGCACCCTCCGCCGCCGATCCGTTTGCCGAACTGGACCAGGCCCCGATCGCCCGGCAGCCCGCGCCGCCGCCGAGCGCATTCTCGCAGCCGATGGTCCAGCCGGTCGTGCAGCCGATGGTCCAGCCGGTCGTGCAACCCGCAGTCCAGCCAATGGTCCAGCCGGTGGCACAGCCGATCCCGCAGCCGGTCGTCCAGCCGGTAGCGCAGCCGGTGGTCCACGCCGTGCCACAGCCCGTATCGCCTGAGGAGCGTGATCCTTTCGCCGAACCGCCAGCGCCGGGGCGGATCGCCGAACTACCGGCCGCGGCAGGCGCGGCTCGCGCGCCCACGCCCTTTGACGAGCCGTTCGACCTGGAACCCCCAGCACCGGCGCCCCGCCCCGTTGCCGCTCCCGTCCGTCCCGCGCCCCCAGCCGCGCCGCCCTCCGCAGCCCTGCCCACCGCCGCCGACGGCGCGCTGCTGGCAGCGTTCCTGCAAGGCGCCGAAATGTCCGACGTGACACCCGCCGATCCGGCCGCGATGATGCGCAACCTTGGCGAGGCATTCCGCACCCTGGTCGGCGGCCTGCGGGCCGTGCTGATCGCGCGTGCCTCCATCAAGAGCGAGTTCCGCATCGAGCAAACCATGATCCGGGCGCGCGGCAACAACCCGCTGAAATTTTCCGCTGGCGACGACGACGCTCTCGCGGCATTGCTCGGCGCCGGCCGGCGAACCGACATGACCGCGGCCGCGGCCGTGGCCGACGCGCTGAAGGACATCCGCCTCCACGAGCTCGCCTCGATGGCCGCGATGCAGACCGCAGTGCGTTCGTTGCTCGATGGGCTCGACCCGGCAAAGCTGCGCGCACAGGCAGAGCAAGGCGGCGGCCTTTCCGTGCTGCCAGCGCAGCGCAAGGCACGTGCCTGGGATTCCTATGAGGCGCTGCACGCACGCACCGTGCAGGCGCTGGCCGATGATTTCGATAGCGTCTTCGGCAAGGCTTTCGCGCGCGCCTACGAGCGCTCGCTGGACGAAGTTGCGGCGAGGGAAAGATGATCAACGGCCGACGTTCGCTTTTGCTGCTGCCGGCAGCGCTGCTGCTGGCACATTGTTCTCCGGCGCCCAAGCCGCCGCCGGTGCTGACGCTCACCATGGTGGGCAGCGCCGATCAGAACCCCGATCCCAGCGGCAATGCCGCGCCGGTCGCGGTGAAGATCTATCAGCTCAGCGCCACCGCGAAGTTCGAAAGCAGCGACTGGACGTCACTGACGCAGAACGAGGCAGCGACCCTTGGCGCCGATGAGGCGGCCCCCTCGCAGCAGTTCGTGGTCGGGCCCGGCGATACCCAGACCAAGACATTCCAACTGAAGCCCGGCGTGCAGAATATCGGCATCATCGTGCTCTACCGCGATATCGATCACGCGCAGTGGCGCGCGATGGCACCGGCCGCCGACAGCGGTCCCACCAAGCTGACGCTGAACATCGCCAAGTCGGCGGCAACCCTGCAGCCGAGCAAGTAATCAGTGCATCCGTCGCGCGGTTGCGCGATTATGGGATGGGAGTGGGGGGAATTCAGGCGATGAGCTGGACCAACCGCGTGGTCTGGCAGGAAGGCATGTTCCTGCGCACGCAGCATTTCCAGCAGCAGGACCGCTGGACGGAGCAATTGGTGCGTGCCCGGGTGCAGGCGTTGCGGCCGCATCCCTGGGGCCTGGTCGATTACGCCCTCGATCGCGATTTGCTCAGCACCGGCCGTTTTGCCGTCGCATCGGCTTCCGGCGTGTTCGAGGACGGCACGCCGTTCGTCATTCCCGGCGAGGCCAGTCATCCGCCGCCGCTCGACGTGCCGGACAGCGCGCGCAACATCCTGGTATTCCTGGCGCTGCCGATCCGCCAGGCAGGCGCCGTCGAAGTCGCCGACGCCGCCACCGAAGGCCGCTATCTCGCCCATCCGTTCGAAGCCTACGACACGCATTCCGCCTCGCCCACGCCCGCCGAAGTGCAGGTCGGCCGGCTGAAAATGCGCTACTTGCTCGAAACCGATGAACGCGCCGGCTATCTCTGCCTTGCGCTGGCGCGCATTACCGAAGTGACCGCCGACAAGCGCGTGGTGCTGGACGAGCGCTGGGTTCCACCGGCGCTGGTTTGCTCCGCGGTGGCGCCGTTGGCCGGACTGGTGGCGGAACTCTCCGGCATGCTGAACCAGCGCGGTGAGGCACTGGCCGCGCGCATGACCGCGCCCGGGCAGGCAGGTGTCGCCCAGGTCGCGGATTTCCTGCTGCTGCAATCGATCAATGGCTGGCAGAACGTGCTGGCGCACTGGGCGGACGCGGCGAACGTGCATCCCGACTCTCTCTACACCGCGCTGGTGCAGATGGCGGGCGAGTTCGCGACGTTCCTCGAAACGCGCCGCCCCACCGCCTATCCGGCCTATCGCCACGACGACCTGCAACGCAGCTTCGCACCGGTCGTGGCGGATCTGCGGCGCTCGCTGTCGGCGGTGCTGGAGGCGACCGCGATTCCAATCCCGTTGCGCGAGGCGCGGCATGGCGTGCGCGTCGGGCCGATCACCGATCGTTCGGTGCTGCGCGCGGCGAATTTCGTGCTGACAGTGCAGTGCGACGTGCCGGCGGAGACGCTGCGGCGCGTGTTCCCGGCGCAGGTGAAGATCGGCGCCGTAGAGCATATCCGCGAACTGGTGAACGTCGCCCTGCCCGGCATCGCGGTGCGCCCGCTGCCGGTGGCGCCGAGGCAACTGCCATTCTACGCGGGGGCCACGTATTTCGAACTCGACCGCGGCAGCCCGCACTGGCAACAGATGCAGAATTCCGGCGGCTTCGCGATTCATGTGTCCGGCGACTTCCCCAATCTGCGGCTGGAACTTTGGGCGATCCGGGGATGAGTGCATCAGGTTTCCCCCTCGCGCTTCGCGGGCGGGCGGGAAGCGGTGCTGCGGGAGAAGGACAAGGGAGGTCCCATGAGTGACGATCCGTTCTCCGAACCGGACGATTCCGAACGGACGGTCATCCGTCCCGCGCCGGGCGGACGCCGGCCAGCGGGTCCAGCCGCGCCGCAGCAGCCGGCACCGCCCCCCTTCGGCCAGCCCGCGCCATCGCCGTTCGCGCAGCCCGCAGCTCCGCCGCCATTCCAGCCGGCCGCGCCACCGCCCTATCAGCCTGCTTCCCCACCGCCCCAAGCCCCATCCGCCTTCGCCAACCGGCCCGTGCAATCCGCGCCCGCGATGCCGTTGGCCGCGGAAGGCGCCGAGACCATCAGCTTCGGCCTCAACCCGCTCACCGTTGCCGCCGCCCCGTTGCTGCAATTGCTCGGCCGGCTGCGCACCACCTACTCGCAGCCCAACGTGGACGACCTGCGCGAGCGCACCATCCAGCAGATGCGCACCTTCGAACGCGAGGCCCGCGACGCCGGCGTGCCGGTAGAGCAATTGCGTCCGGCGCATTACGCGCTCTGCGCCAGCATCGACGACGTGGTGCTGAACACGCCCTGGGGCAGCACCGGCGCCTGGGGTGCGCGCTCTCTTGTGGCCACATTCCATCAGGAAGTCCGCGCCG
>Ga0335072_10004702_pt1 | contig 20165 bp, 13 predicted proteins | sample Lox_Sample_21_FD_206725 | JGI IMG/M metagenome (GOLD analysis project Ga0335072, IMG submission 206725) | Soil microbial communities from Loxahatchee National Wildlife Refuge, Florida, United States - Lox_Sample_2.1 | ecosystem: Environmental > Terrestrial > Soil > Wetlands | place: USA...
GCGCCGGACCCCGAGTTCGCGTAGCCGCATCCGGGCCCGGGCCGCGTCGCGTGCGGCTCCGGTGCCGATGCAGATCCGCAGCACGCGGTCGAAGGCGTCGACGGCACCGTCGCGGTCACCAGCGGCCAGCCCGGCGCAGCCCAGATCCTCCAGCGCGGCCGCCAGCGCCAGCGGCCGCGGCCCGGTGGCCAGGATCGCCGCCGCCTGTTCCAGGTCGGGCCGGGACTGGTTGAGCAGGCCCCGGGTGTGGGCGGCGGCTCCGGCCGCGGACGGCACGCCGGGATTGAGTTCGTACCGGCGCGCGGCGAGCCCGGTGACGGCCTGCGCGAGTTCGGTATCGCCGGCCGCCAGGGCCATCCGGACCAGCAGCGGATCGTCGGCGGCCTCCATCGGGAACAGCGGGAACAGCGACAGCCGCTCCGTCTGGCCGAGCGCGCACAGCCAGCGGTGGGCCTGGTCCGGGTGGCCGGAGGCCATGGCGTGCACGGCGAGGTACCACGCGCCCAGCTTGCGGACGACGGGAACGGTCGTGGTGAGCATGACCTGGGCGATCCCGGCGACCTCATGGGCGCCGCGGTCATCCCCCGTGTAGAGCCTGGTGCGGCCGAGCGCCACCACCGCCGCCGCGTCCAGGACCCCGACGATCAGGTGGGCGTCGGCCAGGTGGAACCGGCCTTCCAGCATCGTGTTGGCCTCGTCGAGCCGGCCCAGGTGGAGCAGGTGCCGGCCCGTCCAGGTCTCGAAGACGTGGACGGCCCAGTTCTGCCGGTCGCGCTGGGCGCAGGCCAGTCCGTCCTCGGCGACCGCGATCGCCTCATCGACCCGGTCCAGGGCGGACAGCAGCCATGAGCGGTAGCTGTGGGTCAGGCGTTCCCGCGGATCGTCGAAGCCGGCCAGCCGCTCGGGGCTCACGCCCTGGAGCAGCCGGAGGGAAGGCTCGAAGCGGCCGAGCTGGTATTCCATCGCCGAGCGGCCGATCTGGAAAAAGTACTGTGCCGCGAGGTCGGTGCTGGCGGCCACGTTCGCGCGCACCTCGGCTTCGATGGCCAGGCCCTCGTCGAGACGGCCGGCGACCAGCAGGTTATGAAACAGCGAGGCCCACAGCCGGGCCCGGGTGTCGGCGGACAGGCCGGCCAGGGACAGGCCCTGCCGGGCGTTGCCTGCGCGGTCGTCGGCCGAGATGGCGAACATCGCCGCCAGGCTCAGCCGGACCTCGGCTTCGGCTTCGGCGGGCAGGCTCTGCCGCAGGGCGTCGTCGGCGAAGGCCCGCGCTTCCTTGCCGCGGCCCGCGGCGAACAGGGACACCGTCCGGCGGGCCACCAGCGGACCGCGCAGCGGGTGCCGCGACGGGACCAGCGACAGGGCCGCGCTCGCGATGTCGGCCGAGGCACCGGGATCGGTCACGCCGAGCGACTCGGCGGCCGCCGCGAGGGCACGGACGGCCGTGACGTCCCCGGGCTCCGCGCTCGCGGCCAGCTGGGCCGCGACCTCGACGGGCAGGGCGCCGCCCGCCAGCAGGACGTCAGCCGCGGCGCGGTCAAGGGCCCGGCGGACCGGGTCGGGCACCGCGCCGCGAACCGCCTCCCGGGCCAGGTCGTGCTGGAAGGCGAGACGACCGCCCGCCTCGATGAGGATCCCGGCGTCGATGACTTCCCGCACCGGGTCAACCAGGTCGGTTACGGGGATGCGGGTCATCGCCGCGACCTGGTCGAGGGTGAACTGCCGGGCCAGCGAGGCGGCCGCGGTCACGACCCGCTCGCCCGCGGCAGTGGTGCGCGACAGGCGGCGTCGCATGCTGTCCTCGAGCCGGTGCGGCACGCGGTTCTCCGCCAGTGCGGCCCGGCCGTCTACCACGCGGACCAGGTTCTCCTCGCGCAGGCCGGCCAGCAGATCAGCGACGAGGAAGGGATTGCCTCGCACCTCGGCCAGGGTCCGCAGGAGGTCACCCGCGGCCGGTGCCCCCAGCACATCCGCCGCCACCTCCGCGACCGCCGCGGCGCTCAGCGGCGTCAGGGGAATCGTCACCGCTCCGGCCGTGGTCAGCTCGGCCAGCGCCCGGCGGATCTGCGGCGCGCCCTGGTCCGGCCGGACCGCGATCAGCCACGCGACCGGCAGCGACGCCAGCCACTGGGTGAGCATGCGCAGGGCGAAGCCGCATCCCGCGTCCGCCCACTGCACGTCGTCGAGGCAGACCAGCAGCGGCTGCCGGAGCGCGGCCTGCTCCAGCAGGGTCTGCACATCCTGGAGCAGCCAGAACGGCTCCTCGCGGGAGCGGTCGCGCGATCCGAGCGCGGCCCGTTCGACCAGCGGTTCGGCGCCGCCGAACAGCGCCTCCATGAGCACGGCCAGTTCGACGGAGCTGTGGCCTGGCTCCGCGGCACCGAGCCCGGTCCGGAACGAGAGCGCGCGGGCGGTAGCCCGGGCCGCGGCGAGCAGCCTGGTCTTGCCCAGGCCCGCCGCCCCCTCGATGATCGCGACGCCGCCCGCCCCGGTCCGCACGCGCTCCAGGAAGCCGGCGATCATCTGCAACTGCTCGTCACGCCCCCGGATCGGGGGTGAGGTCACGGTCGCGCCGCCGGCCCCGGAAGCCTGAGTAGCGGAGATCATGGTGAGCCCCCCGTCCGCGCGCTCCCAGCAGTTGCGTGTACCGGCGCACAACGAACATATCCCCACCCGCAACTGCGCAATCTGGCCAGCACGCCCTCAGGCGGCGTCCCCCGGGGCAGTACCGATTCCCGGGCCTAGTCGATGCCGGGCGCGGGCAGGCGGGTCAGCGGCAGGGCGGACAGCCGGGCCAGGATGTCGGCGGTGACGGAATCGGGCGGCTGGTCGGCGTCGACCGCGACCAGGATGCCGCGCTCGGCGTAGTACGGAACGAGCGGGCCCGTCGTCTCTGCGTACACCCGGAGCCGGTGCCGGATCACGTCGGCCTTGTCGTCGGAGCGGCCGCTCTGGCTGGCCCGGTCCAGCAGCCGCCGGGTCAGCACCTCGTCGGTCGCATACAGGTAGACGGCCGCGTCCAGGGTCACCCCGAGCCGGGCCGCGAGGTCGGCCGCGGCGACGGCCTGCGGGAGGGTCCGCGGGAAGCCGTCCAGGATGTACCCGCCGCGGGTGGCGCCTGATCTGCCTGGACCTTCGGTCGCGGCCGCCTCGACCACGACCGGGGTCAGCACGTCGAGCACGATCTGGTCCGGGACCAGGTCACCGCGGGCCTGGTAGGCCGCGATCTCATGGCCCAGCCCGCGCCCGGCCTGGGCTTCGGCCCGCAGCAGGTCACCGGCGGCGATGTGCGTGGCGCCGGACCAGGCCGCCAGCCGCTCGCCCTGCGTGCCCTTGCCGGCGCCGGGCGGAGCGAGCAGCAGCAGCCTCATGGTGCTGCGAGGCCGTCCGGGATGACGATGTCACGCTTCTGGATCTTGCCGGTCGGGCCCTTGGGCAGCGCGTCCATGATCCACACGTGCCGCGGGTACTTGTACGCCGCGACCTGGCCCTTGACGTAGTCGCGCAGCTCCTCGGCGGTGACGGCCGCGCCTGGCTTGAGGGCCACCGCGGCGCCGACCTCCTCGCCCAGGGCCGGGTGCGGCAGGCCGATCACGGCGGCCTCGGCGACCGCGGGGTGCTCGTAGAGCACCTCCTCGATCTCCCGCGGGTAGACGTTGTAGCCGCCCCGGATGATCAGGTCCTTCTTCCGGTCCACGATGTAGAAGTAGCCGTCCTCGTCGACGCGAGCCAGGTCGCCGGTGTGGAACCAGCCGTCGCGCAGCGCCTCGGCGGTGGCCTCGGGCCGCTGCCAGTAGCCCTTCATCACGTTCGGCCCGCGGATCGCGATCTCGCCCACCTCGCCCTGCGGCACCTCATGGTCTTCGCCGTCCACCACCCGCATCCGCACGTCCCGGACGGGGGTGCCGATCGAGCCGGGCTTCTGCTCGCGGTCGGGGTGGTTGAACGAGGCGACCGGCGAGGTTTCCGACAGGCCGTATCCCTCCAGCACCGGGACGCCGAACGCCTTCTCGAACCCGCGCAGCACCTCGACCGGCAGCGCCGCGCCGCCGGAGATGCACATCCGCAGCGAGGAGGTGTCGTAGTCCGCCCGGTCAGGGGCGTGCAGCAGCGCCACGTACATGGTCGGCACGCCCTCGAAGACCGTGACCCGGTGGCCGGCGATGATCCGCAGGGCGTGCCCGGCGTCGAACCGCGGCAGCAGGGTCAGGCAGGCCCCGGACGCCACCGCCACGTTGAGCGCGACCGTCTGCCCGAACACGTGGAACAGCGGCAGCCCGCCGAAGATGACATCCTCCGGGCGCGCGCGCACGATGTCGGCGCGAGTCACCCCGGTGTTGCTGCGCAGGTTGCCGTGGGTGAGCTCGGCGCCCTTCGGGTGGCCGGTCGTGCCTGAGGTGTAGAGGATCACCGCGGTGTCCTCGTCGTCCCGGTCCGCGACCTGGTCATCCGGGTCGGCCGAGGCCAGCAGGTCCGGGAAGCTGGCCCCGCCCACCACGATGGTTTCCGCCCCGGCCTGCTCCGCGCCGCCGCGAGCCTGGTCCGCGAACGCATGCCAGGCGAACACCAGCCCGGCCCCGGAGTCGCCCAGGTAGTAGGCGACCTCCCGCGCCTTGAGCAGCGGGTTCATCGGGACGACCACGCCGCCGGCCCGGAGCACGCCGTAGTAAACCACCGGGACCTCGGCCACGTTGGGCATCATGATCCCGACCCGGTCGCCGGGCCCCAGGCCGCGCTCGTGCAGCAGCCCGGCCACCCGGGCGCTCGCCTCGTCCAGGGCCCGGTACGTCATCGCCGCGTTGTCCACCCGCACGGCCACCCGGCCGCCGCGGGCCCGGGTGGTGTCGGTCAGGTTCTTGGCCAGGTTCGTCACGCTGCTCATTGTCCTGCGCGCCGCCCCGGCGGTCGTCGGTCCCCGGTACCGAGGAACCAGTCCATCCTCGTGCCGTCAGCACGTTAACCCGGGGTTCGCCCCGGATTAGCGTCGTGGATCACAGTGCGATCAGGGCGGGGCGAAAGGGGACCGGCATGGAACGCCAGGAGTACTGAGCGCCATGGAATTCGACGTAGTGATCGAGATCCCGCGGGGCAGCAGGAACAAATACGAGGTCGACCACCACAGCGGCCTGATCCGCCTGGACCGGACGCTGTTCACCGCGACCCAGTACCCGGCCGACTACGGTTTCGTGCCCGACACCCTGGGCGAGGACGGCGACCCGCTCGACGCGATGGTCCTGGTGCTGGAACCGACGTTCCCCGGCTGCCTGATCCGCAGCCGCCCGATCGGCATGTTCCGGATGACCGACGAGAACGGCCCCGACGACAAGGTCCTCTGCGTGCCCGCGGGCGACCCGCGCCAGGAGCACCTGCGCGACCTGCACCACCTGCCCCGGTTCGACCGGCTGGAGATCGAGCACTTCTTCAAGATCTACAAGGAACTGGAGCCGGGCAAGAGCGTCGAGGGCGCGTCCTGGGCCGACCGGGCCGCCGCCGAGGACGAGGTCGAAGCCGCCCGGCGCCGCCTGCAGGAGACGCAGGAACCAGGCTGACGGGGAAGTGAGACCACGGCCCGTTCGGCCGAAGATCTTTAATTATCCCGAACGGGCCGTGGCGCTACGGCCCGGACCTGGCTCGAGGAGGCCATCGATGACGCCCGCGGGCCAGACCTCGCCACCGCCGCGGTGCACAACCTGCTCGGCGGCGACGAGGCTGACATCGTGCCCCTGGGCAAGGCGCAGGCCGCTAAACCTAGGTGAAGGCTCCGAGGCCGGTGATGGCGCGGCCGACGATGAGGGTCTGCATGGTCTCGGTGCCCTCGAAGGTGTGGATCGCCTCCATGTCCACCATGTGCCGCATGACTTGGTAGTCGAGCAGGATGCCGTTGCCGCCGAGCATGTCCCGCGCCTCGGCGGTTATCGCCCGGGCCTTGCGGGTGTTGTGCATCTTGGCCAGCCCGGCCACGGTGGGGGTCAGCCGGCCGGCCTCGGCCAGGCGGCCGATCTGCAGGCAGTACAGCTGCATCGCGGTCAGGTCGGCCAGCATGGACACCAGCCGCTGCTGGATGATCTGGAAGCTGGCCAGGGACTCGCCGAACTGCCGCCGCTCCTGCGCGTACCGCAGGGCGACGTCGTAGGCGGCGGTGGCGTGGCCCAGCGCCGCCCAGGCGCAGGTGCTCCGGGTGGTGGCCAGGACCCGGGTGGTGTCCTTGAACGAGCGCGCCCCGGGCAGCCGGTTCCCGGCCGGCACCCGCACGTTCTCCAGCGTGATCTCGGCCTGCCACACCGAGCGCAGCGACACCTTCCCCTCGATGACCCGGGCCTGGTAGCCGGGCGATCCCTTTTCCACGACGAACCCGTTGACCTGGCCGTCCTCGGTGTTGCGGGCCCAGACCACGACCAGGTCGGCCACGCTCCCCAGGCCGATCCACCGTTTGCTGCCGTTCAGTACCCAGCTGTCGCCGTCCCGCCTGGCCGAGGTCTCCAGGGCGACCGAGTCCGAGCCGTGCTGCGGTTCGGTCAGCGCGAAGGCGCCCAGCTTGTCCAGCCGGGCCATGTCCGGCAGCCAGCGCTCCTTCTGCTCCTCCGAGCCGCACATCGCGATCGAGTTCATGGCCAGGCCCGCGTGCACGCCGAGGAACACGCCGAGGCTGCCGTCGCCGCGGTGCAGTTCCATCGTGACCAGCCCGCACGCCATCGGGCTCATCCCGGCGCACCCGTACCCCTTGATGTCCTCGCCGACGATGCCGAGCCCGGGCAGCCGCCTGATCAGCGGCCAGCAGATCTCGGCCCGTTCCCAGTACGGGCCGACGACCGGTACGACCTCCTCGTCGACGAACCGCCGGACGGTGATGAAGTGCTCCCATTGCTCGTCGGTGAACTGCTCGCGGACGGAGAAGAAGTCTGTCCCGAGGGACTCGCCGAGGTGCGCGCTTGTCGTCTGCGTCATTGCTTGCTCTCCTCCACGGTGAGGTCGGCGTCGAGGAAGGCCTCCACCGCGGCGGCCAGGCGTCCCGCGTCCACGGCCAGCTCAAGATGGCCGCCGCGGTAGATGTGCAGCTGGCTGCGCGGGATCAGCCGGTGCATGATCCGCGCGTTGGCCAGCGGGATGATCGGGTCGTCGTCACCGGCCAGGATCAGGGCGGGCGACCGCAACTTCGGCAGCCACGGCAGGCTGGTCCAGCCGAGCGCTGAAAGCAGCTGGTAGTAGTAGCCCCGGGCCAGGCCCACCCGCGTGATCGCATGCAGCAGGTCCCGGGCCAGTGCGGGATCATGGCGGACGCTGCCGCCGTACAGTTCGCCGGCGATGCGGGCCGCGTACCCCGGATCCCGGTGGCGCCGCGGGGTCAGCATGTGCAGCAGGACCCGCGGATGCCCCGGGACCATCAGCGCGCCGGTTCCGGTCGCGACCAGCACCAGGCGGCGTACCCGGTCCGGGCGGCTCAGCGCGAACTGCTGCGCGAGCCCGCCGCCCCAGGAGATGCCCAGGACGTCGGCCTGCTGGTAGCCGAGCCGGTCGAGCAGGCCGGCCAGCAGCGAGGGCAGCGTACTCAGGTGGTACGGGATGACCGGAGCCGGCGAGCCGCCGATGCCCGGCATGTCGAACCGGATGACCGTGCGCCGCGGGTCGAGCGCGTCGACGAACGGCTGGAACAGTTCGAGGCTGGCCCCGATGCCGTTACACAACAACAGCGGCGGCCAGCCCGGGGACCCCTCCCGCACCACGACACGCAGCGCGCGGCCGCCGGCGGTGACGATTCGCATCCGCTCGGCGGGCCTGACCCGCCGCAGCCGGCCCAGCACCCGGCGCAGGCCAGACCCCGCCCGGTCCGCCCCGGCCGGGCCTGGCGTGTCAATGATCGTAGACATACGTACCGGGCGCCTCGCCGATCGGCTCCAGTCCCCCGCCGCCCAGTTCCGCGGGCGCGGCGTGCTCCTCCCCGCAGCGCTCGGCCAGCCAGTCGGCGTAGTCCGGCCACCAGGACCCGTGGCAGGTCTCCGCCAGGTGCAGCCACTCCTGGGGGTCTTCCGGGCACTCCTTGGCGATCTGGTAGCGGGCCTTGGCGTTGCCGGGCGGGTTGACCATAGCAGCAACGTGCCCGCTGGTGGACAGCACGAACCGCTGGCGGCCGGACAGCAGCTGAGTGGACCGGTAGCAGCTCTGCCAGGGGCAGATGTGGTCGGTGATCCCGGCCACCAGGTAGGTGTCCCGGTCGACCGCGGCCAGGTCCACCGGTGAGCCGAGCATGGTCGCGCCGCCCGGCGTGACCAGCGCGTTAACGGCGCCCAGCCGGAGGAAGTCCCGGTGCAGGCCCGCGGTCATCCGGGTGGTGTCCGCATTCCAGAACAGGATGTCGAACGGCGGCGGCTTCCGGCCGAGCAGGTAGTTGTTGACCCAGTAGTTCCAGATCAGGTCGTTCGGGCGCAGCCAGGCGAACACCTCGGCCAGCGACCGGCCGTCCAGGTAGCCGCGGGAGCGGGACGCGGCTTCGGCCGCCCGCGCGGTCCGCTCGTCGATGACCGCGCTGGCCAGGCCCGCGTGCGCCTGGTCCAGCACGGTGACCATGAGGGTCGAAGCGGCGAGCCGGTCCTGCTGGCCGACGTGCGCCAGGTGCGCGGCCACCATCGCGGCGATGATGCCGCCGGAGCAGGCCCCGGCCAGCACGGTCTGCTCGCTCCCGGTGATCCGCGCCGCCGCGTCCATGGCGTCCAGGATGGCCCGCCCGTAGGTGTCGAGATCCCACTTCGCGTGCCGGGCGTCCGGGTTGCGCCAGGAGATCATGAACACCTGCAGGCCGCGGCCGACCAGGTACTCGACCATGCTGCGGCCGGGCGCGAGGTCCATCACGTAGAACTTGTTGATCACCGGCGGGACGATCAGCAGCGGGACCTGCCGGACCGTGGTCGTGACCGGGCGGTACTGGATCAGCTCGAATTCCGGGGTGCGCAGGATCACCGCGCCTGGCGTCACGGCCAGGTCTTTACCGACCTCGAACGCGTCCGGCTCGACCATGGACGGCACCCGGGGCGGGACCGCCATGTCGGCCAGGAAGTGCTTGAGGCCCGTCAGGGCGCTGCCGCCGCCGGTGTCGATGGCGGCCTTGACCGCCGCCGGGTTCAGCAGCGGGTTGTTGCTCGGGGCCAGCGCGTCGACCAGGTTGGTCAGCACGAAGCCGACGCGTTCGGAGTCGGCTTCGTCCAGGCCGGCCTCGGCGGCGACGCCCGCTGCTGTTTCTGCCATGGCCAGGTACGCCTGCATCGTGCGGCGCAGCAGCGGATTGCCCGCCCAGCCCGGGTCGGCGAACCGGCGGTCCCGCCGGGACGGCTGCACCTGCGATCTGCCGATGGCGATGCGGGTCAGTTCGGCGGCCAGCTGGCGGCCGCGCCCGGCCACCAGGCGCGGCTTGCCGGCCAGCGCGGCGGCCAGGCGCAAGCCGGAGCCGCCCGGGTTCACCCGGCGCAGCATGCCCGTGGCCGCGTCGGCCAGCAGCAGGTCCAGGGGCGCGGCGGAGGCATCGGCTGCGGCCTCGGCCGCGGCTGGCCTGGTCGGATCGGTGTCGGCGCTCATTATCAGCCGAGCGTAGGCCGCCGGGCGCATTCTTCCATTGGTCGCGCGTCACGAAGCCGAGACGGGAACTGGTTCCCCGGGCACAGGCGCTCGCCGTGAGTGCCCGCGGTCTGCCCCTCGGCATGTTCGCCGGAATGTGTAAGAATCCGCAGGTGGACATCGATGGTCCCGCGGTCGCCGAGCTGATGGCGGGCGTCGCGGCGGCGGTGAGCCGGCAGGCCGCCGCGGTGTCCGAGGATGTCTATGCGGTGATCCTGCGGGAGATCCCGGAGCTACAGGGCGACAAGCCGGTGCTCGACCTGCTGGCCTCGAGCGTCCACAGCAACGTCGGCACCTGCCTGCAGATCATGCAGCACCAGATCGACCTGAGTGCCGTGCAGGCCCCGGCCGCGGCCGTGGAGTACGCGCGCCGGCGGGCGCAGCGCGGCACGTCGCTGACCGCGCTGTTGCGCGCCTACCGGCTCGGGCACACGTGCTTCTCCGACTGGCTCCTCAAGGAACTGGCCCGGCAGGCAGATGACGCCCAGATGATCACCGCCGCCACGCTGGCCATGTCCAAGATCGTGGCCGGGTACGTCGACCAGACCTCCGAGGAAATCGTCGCGGCCTACACGCGCGAACGGGAGAGGTGGCTGCGGAACCGCAGCGCCGCGCGGGCCGGGCGGATCCGGGACCTACTGTCAGGTGCGCGGGTCAATGTGAGCGCGGCCGAGGCCACGCTGGGCTACCGGCTGCGCCAGTACCACGTGGGCGTGGTGTGCTGGGCAGGCGACGCGACCAGCGCCGTCGACAACATCACCCGGCTCGAGCACGCGATCGGCCACGTGGCGGGGAAGGCGGCCTGCTCCGGCGATCCGGTTTTCCTGCCCCGCGACGAATCCAGCGCCTGGGCCTGGCTTCCGCTGGGAATCCGGGACACATTCGACGCCAAGGCGGCCAGCACGGCGGGCCTGGACGATGACATCCACTTCGCGTTCGGCGACGCGGTCAGGGGCACCACGGGATTCCGCCTGACCCACCAGCAGGCCATTGCCGCGCAGGCGGTCGCGCTCGCGGCGGGACCTCCCGCGGCGCAGGCGGTGGCGTTCAGCGAGGTCGCGCCCGTCGCGATGATGCTCGGGTCGGCGGAACTGCTGCGAGCCTGGGTGTTCAAGACGCTGGCGGGCCTGGCCGACGACGACGAGCATCACGCCCGCCTGCGCGACACGCTGCTGGCCTTCCTGCAGACCGGGGGCAGCTACAAGACGACCGCCGAACGGCTGATGCTACACAAGAACACGGTCCAGTACCGGATCCGCAAGGCCGAGGAAAGCCTCGGCCGGCCGGTGGCCGAGAACCAGCATGACGTGGAACTCGCGCTGCGAGCCAGCTACTGGCTCGGCTCGTCCGTGCTCCAGCCGACCCGGGAACGTCATCCGGCCGTCCTTGGCTTATCTGCGGCTGGCTCGCCGGGGTCATGGCCAGCCCCTCGCTCCGCCGTGCGCCGCGGGGACCGACCCCGAACACTGCAGATCAAGCCGATCCATCGCGCCTTTTCGCAGTGCTTTACCGGCGGCGGTTGTCACTGGTTCTCGCGGTATCCGCCGAACGGCCCGTTCACCCCTTCGGGGAGCGGATTGCGTCGGGTCAGGGCGGCGTCAGCCGCTCAACTGGACAGGGCGACCGCTTCGATGCCGGCCTGCATGGCGTAGCGGACCAGATCCGCGCGCCGCCGCGCGCCGGCCTTGTCCCGGATCCGGTCCAGGTGCGATCTGACCGTGTTGACCGACAGGAACAGCCGCGCGGCGATCTGGGCGTCGGTCGCCCCTCCGGCCACCAGCGCGACGATCTCCCGCTCTCGTTCCGACAGCAGGCCGGCGGAACCATCGGCCAGCGCCTGGCCAGCGGCGGGAACGGCGGACGCCGCCCCGGGATCGGGCTCGGCCGGGGCGGTGGCCAGGGCGATGCCGTCGGCCCGGCTGAGCGTGCGCCCGCGCCGGTAGGCGGCCTCGAACGCGGCATCGCCCAGCGCGGCGCGCAGGCGGGCGTGGTCGCGCTCGCGCAGCCCGCCTTCCATCGCCTCGAATACTCGTCCGGCCTGCTCGTATTGCTCGTCGGCGACGCCGTGCATGGTAGCGGCGACGGTAGGGTCGCCGTCCGCGCCCGCGGCCAGCGCGAGGCCCAGCAGCACGCCGTGAACATAAGACTTGACCCCGGTGATCCGGGTGGCGTCCAGGCTGCCGATGAAGTGGTGGCGGGCTTGGCCGGGATCGGCGTCGAGGAGGTCGGCGAACCCCATCATCTGCCGGAAAGCGACATAAAGACTCGGGTAGCTGAAGCTGTCGGCGAGCGTGTTCGCTTCCTGAAGGTGCGCCCGGGCCGCCTGAAGCTGCCCGGCAATGTGCTCGTAGCGGCCGAGGTTGCCCAGCGCGATGGCAAGCTGGTAGTTGTCTCCGGCCGCCCGGGCAAAGGTGCAGGCTTCCTGCAGGTCGGCAAAGGCGGCGTGCACATCGTTCCCTTCGCCTGCGAACACCGCGCGGTGGAGGAGAACGTACGTAATCAGCCGGGGATCCCCGGTGGTCCGGGCCAGGCGGGCGGCTTCGTCGATCCGGGCCAGTGCGCCCGGCAGGTCGCCATGCTCGAACCTGAACCAGCACAGCTGGGCGACGGCATCGGCGGCAATGGCGTCATCGGCGTGGTCACGGGCGATCGCCATAGCCTCGCCGGCCATGGCCGGGACCGCCGAGTCGTCGCCGAACTGATTGCGCAAGTGGCAGGCCGCAGTCAGGGCCCGGGCCCGGGTCAGGGTGGACCGCTGGGCGTCGGGCCGTTCGAGCAGGGCGTTGAGCACCTCGAGGATTTCGGCGCCGTGGCCGCGCATGTTGCAGAACCAGCGCAGTTCCGTGGCCAGGCGCAGCCCGGGCTCGGCACCGTCCGGGCCGGGCTCGGTCCCGTCCGGGCCGGGCTCGGTCCCGTCCGGATCGGCGAGGCTGAGGGCCAGGGCGGCGCGGATGTTGTCGAACTCGGCCTCGAGCCGGTCCAGCCAGACAGCCTCGTCGGGGCCGCGCAGGTGCGTGCCGGCCGTCTCGGCCAGGGCCAGGTAGTAGTCGCGGTGAGCGACGCGGGTTTCGTCCAGCTCGGGGCCGGGCCGGCGGGCCAGCCGTTCGGCGGCGTAGTGGCGGACCGTCTCCAGCAGCAGGTACCGGGTCGAACCGCCGATCTCATCGGCCAGCACCAGGCTCTTGTCCACCAGGGCGGCCAGATGGTCCAGTACCTGCCAATCTCCGGCGCCGCCCCCGGCGACCGCTTCGGCGCCCGCCAGGGTCCAGCTCCCGGCGAAGACCGACAGCCGGGCCAGCACCCGCTGCTCCGCGGGGATGAGCAGGTCATAGGACCAGTCGATCAAGGCGCGCAGGGTCTGATGGCGGGGCAGGGCGGTCCGGCTTCCGCCGGTCAGCAGCCCGAACCGCTGATCGAGCCGGGCGCTGATCTCCGCCGCCGACAGCGACCCCAGCCGGGCCGCGGCCAGCTCCAGGGCCAGCGGGATCCCGTCCAGCCGCACGCAGATCCCCGCCACCGCCGCGGCATTGCTCTCGTCCAGGACGAATCCCTGCCGGTGCATCGCGGCCCGGTCGGCGAACAGTTGCACCGACTCGAACGCGGCCAGGCCCGCGGGCGGCACCGCCAGATCCGCGGGCGGCACCGCCAGCGGCGGAACCCGGAACACGCGCTCCCCGCTGACGCCCAGCGGCTCCCGGCTCGTGACCAGCAGGCACGCCCGCGGGCAGCACCGCATCAGCGCATCGGCCAGCTTGGCGGCCGCGCCCAGCACATGCTCGGCATTGTCCAGGACCACCAGCAGAGACCGGTCCCCGACCGCATCGACCAGCGTGTCGAGTACGGGGCGTCCCGGCTCCTCGCGGACCCCGAGCACCGCCGCGACGGTACGGGCCACGAGCTCGGGTTCGGCCACCGGCGCCAGCTCCACGAGCCACACTCCGTCCCCGCCGCCCGCCAGCGCCCCGGCCGCCACCTGCAACGCCAGCCGGGACTTGCCGATCCCGCCCGGCCCCGCGATCGTGACCAGCCGCGACCCGCCCCCCGCCAGCGACCGCAGCTCAGCCAGCTCAGCGGCCCGGCCCACGAAGCTGGTCGCCTGCGACGGCAGATTATGACGCGGCCCCGGGTGATCCAGCGACCGCAACGGGCCGAACTCCCCGGCCAGCCCCGGCCCCGTCACCTGGAACACCCGCTCCGCCCGGCCCAGATCCTGCAGCCGGTGCTCACCCAGATCCCGCCACCCGATCCCGCCGGGCAGGCGGTCCGCCAGCAACTCGTACGTCGCAGCGGTTGCCAGCACCTGGCCACCGTGGCCGATCGCGAGCAGCCGATCGGCCCGGTTCACCACCGGACCGACGTAATCCCCGTCGCGCCGCAGGCAGGCCCCCGAATGCAGGGCCATCTGCACCCGGATGGGCAAGCCGGGGGGCCACGGCTCCGCGCCGACGGCCCGCTGGATGGCCACCGCCGCGGCCAGCGCGGCCAGCGGATCGGCGAATACCGCGCGGAACGTCTCCCCCATGGTCTTGACGACGTGCCCGCCCGCAGCCTCGACCTGCTCGCGGACCATGCGGTTGTGGCGGCCCGACGCCTCCGTCATGGCCTCGGGGTCGGCCTCCCACAGCCCGATGCTGTCCTCGATATCGGTGAACAGCAGCGTCACCATGCCGGAGGGGAGTCCCATTAACACATTGTGCGCTTCCGGTCCCGCCCCCGCCCAAGCCTTCCCAGCACCGTCGGCGGGCCTTCCGGCCCCTCCCGCGGTCACCACGGCTTGTCACGATGTGAGACGAGAGCGAGTTGCCGTTATGCGAGGATCGAGGGACGAGTCATGGGGACTGGAAGCCGAAACGAGGGGTCTTGGCCGGAACGGATGACACATCGCCGCAGGTGCCTGCGCTGACTGTTGCCCTGGACACGCCGTCAGCGCGGATCCTCGCCGATCAGGCGTCGATCATCCAGGATCTCCAATTTGTCATGGATTGCTGCATGCGGCTACTCACCGAGCTGGACGGCCCTGAGGAAGACCGGGACGGGGTGGTGCCGCAGGCGCTGTGGTTGTCCGCTCTGGTGGCCTACGCTCGCTGTTTCGGCCAGGGCAGGCGTCTCGGGCTGTCGGCTGACGACGTACGGAACCTGCCCCTGCAGGGGGCAGTAATGAAATTCCACGAATGGATTATCGGGGAGCGCGACAAGCTGACCGCGCCTCCAGCGGACCCATTTGAGGCAGCCAGGATCGGAGCCGCTCTTTCCCCGCCCGAACTGAAAGAGCGGCGGGTGCAGGGCATTGCGATCTTCTCCGCGAGCCGTGTCCTCATCGATGTCACCGGCGTGCGGCAGCTGGGCGCCCTGGCGTCAGAGCTAGCCAAGCAAACCGCGGGGAAAGCGCAGGAACAGCAGGACTCGGTCTTCGCTGACGCCCAGCAGCTGGACATAGCCAGCCTGTATGGTTCGCCACCACTGCGCTTATCGGTACCAGCATCACCGGCGGAAGAATAATGCCGTGCCCCGTATCTTCATCACCGGCTCCACCGACGGACTCGGCCGGGCCGCCGCCGGTGTCCTCATCAGCGAGGGCCATGACGTCGTACTGCACGCCCGCACCCGCGGCCGGGCGGCGGCGCTGGCTGACCTGGCCCCGGACGCCGCGGGAGTGGTCGTCGGCGACCTGGCCAGCGCGGCCGAGACCCGGGAACTCGCCGGCCAGGTGAACCAGATCGGCCGGATGGACGCTGTCATTCACAATGCCGGCGTCTACCTCGAGCCGTCCCGCGCCGCGACCGCCGACGGCCACGCGAAGACGCTCGCGGTGAACACCCTCGCCCCCTACCTGCTCACGGCGCTGATCGACCGCCCGGATCGGCTCATCTACCTCAGCAGCGGACTGCATCACGCCGGTGCCGGGTCCCTGCGGGACATCGACTGGACCAGCCGGCCCTGGAACGCCGCGCAGGCATACTCCGAGAGCAAGCTCCACGTCACCGCGCTGGCGCTCGCCCTCGCGCGGGCCTGGCCGGACGTGCTCAGCAACGCCGTCGACCCGGGCTGGGTCCCGACCAGAATGGGCGGCCCCTACGCCACCGGCGACCTGCAGATGGGCTACCTCACCCAGACCTGGCTCGCCGTCAGCACTGACGCCGCCGCCACCGTGAGCGGCGGCTACTGGTACCACCGGCGGCGACAAGCGCCCGCAGCACAAGCCCGGGACCCGGCTTTCCAGGACGAGCTGATGGACCGCCTGGCCGCGCTCACCGGCGTCGGGCTCCGTTAGCATCGCGGGCCTGCATGCTGGTTCCGGCCCGGGAAAGAGGGATGGGGTGTTGGGCTGGGTACCTTACTCCCGTAGCGTTGTCTGACTGGACCTTTACCGCAGTGACACCGGGAGCAGGCATGACGCAGACCCCGCCTTATCAGGTGACCGACCCGGCGACCGGCGAGGTGGCCGAGACTTTCCCCTTCGCCACGGACGCGGAGGTAGCGGGGGCGCTCGCCGCCGCGGCCGAGGCGTTCGCGGCATGGAAGCGGCGCCCGGTCGCCGAGCGCGCCGCGGTCGTCAAGCGGATCGCCGAGCTGTTCACCGAGCGCGCCGCCGATCTGGCCGCGCTGATCACCAAGGAGATGGGCAAGCGGCCCGCGCAGGCCGTCGGCGAGGCCGAGTTCTGCACCGACATCTTCAACTACTACGCCGACAACGGCCCCGGGCTCATCGCCGACAAGCCGCTGCCCGGCCATGACGCGGCGCGCGTGGAGTACCGGCCCGTCGGCCCGGTACTCGGCGTGATGCCGTGGAACTACCCGTATTACCAGGTGGCCAGGTTCGCCGCGCCCAACCTGATCGTCGGCAACACCGTCATCCTCAAGCACGCGGAAAACTGCCCGACCTCGGCCCTGGCGATCGCCCAGATCATGAAGGACGCGGGCGTGCCGGACGGCGTGTACGTCAACCTCTTCGCGACCCACGAGCAGGTCGCCGCGATGATCGCCGACCCGCGGCTGCATGGCGTGTCGCTGACCGGCTCCGAGCGGGCCGGCACCGTCGTGGCCGAGACGGCCGGCCGCAACCTGAAGAAGGTCGTCCTTGAGCTGGGCGGCTCCGACCCGTACATCATCCTGGACACCGACGACGTCGAGGCCGCGGCCAAGACCGCCTGGGTCACCCGGATGGAGAACGTCGGCCAGGCCTGCAACTCCAACAAGCGGATGATCGTCATGGACGACATCTACGACGACTTCGTGGCCGCCCTGGTCAAGCGGGCCACCGCGATGTCACCGCGTCAGCCGGGCGATGACTCCCCGCTCTCCTACAGCCCGATGGTCTCCCGCAAGGCAGCGGAGAACCTCCTGGCCCAGGTGCGGGACGCGGTATCGAAAGGCGCCACGCTGCACGTGGGCGGCACGCTCGACGACGGTAAGGGCGCGTACTTCGCCCCGGCCGTGCTCACCGGCGTGACCCCCGACATGCGGGCCTACCGCGAGGAACTGTTCGGCCCGGTCGCCGTCGTCTACCAGGTCAGCACCGACGATGAGGCGGTCGAGCTCGCCAACGTGGTGGACTTCGGCCTGGGCGGCGCGGTCTGGTCGACCGATGAGGAGCGGGCGGTCAAGGTCGCCGAGCAGCTGGAGGTCGGCATGGCCAACGTCAACACCCCGGCGGGCGAGGGTGCGGACCTGCCGTTCGGCGGCACCAAGCGCTCCGGCTTCGGCCGCGAGCTCGGCCCCCTCGGCGTCGACGAATTCGTCAACAAGCGCCTCTTTTACGTCGAGAAGTAGCGGTCAACACGAAGCTCGTCACGCAGGCAATCCGATCCGGTCGTCGCGCACTACCTCGCCACCCTTCATCACCCAGCGCAGCGAACGCAGGGCGGACACGTCTGCGGTCGGGTCGCCGTCCAGCGCGATCAGGTCGGCGTACCTGCCCGGCGCGACACTGCCGATGTCGTCGTCGGCCCCTAGCCAGCGGGCGGGCACGATCGTGGCGGCCCGCAGAGCGGCCGTCGGCGTGAGCCCGTAGGCAGCCATGTGCTCCAGTTCGCGTACGGTGGCGGTCGTACCCTCGATCGCCTGGAACGGCGGCATGTCGCTACCGAGCATGACCGTGACGCCGGCGGCCAGAGCCAGCTGGTAGCTCTCGATGTGGCGGGGCCCGGCGCCGAGCGAACGGCGCTGCATCCACTCCGGCACGCCGAGTGAGTCGAAGAAGTCGCCGCATCGAGTGACGATCAGCGTCGGCACCAGGCTGGTGCCATGCTCAGCCATCGACTGGGCGACGTCCCTGGTCAACTGGTACCCGTGTTCCACGCAGTCCAGACCGAGCCGCACCGCCTGCTCGATGATGCCGGCCGGGCCCGCGTGCGCGGTCACCTTCCGGCCCCAGGCGTGCGCCGTCTCGATCACCGCGGCCATCTCCTCGCCGGTCAGTTGCGGCGTGTCGAGCGCCTCGTGCTCGCCGGCGATCCCGCCGGAGATCATCACCTTGATCAGGTCCGCGCCGGCGCTGATCTGCCGGCGCGCCCCGCGCCGGAAATCGTCTGCGCCATCGCATTCCACGGTGTCGGTGCCCAGGTGCCCGTGGCCGCCGGTGCAGACGAGCGCCTGCCCGGCCGTGAATATGCGCGGGCCCTGGAGCCAGCCCGCGTCGATCGCGTCCCGGATCGCGAACTCGGCATGATCCTTCTCGGCGACGCAACGCACGGTGGTCACGCCGGAGTGCAGCGTCCGATGCGCCCCGGACGCCATGTAAAGGGCCAGCGCGTGAGCACCCAGCCGGCTGACCATGTCGCCGCCCGGGCCCGGCAAGGAGAGCGAGAAATGAGTGTGCATATTGACCAGGCCCGCCATGACGAACGCGCCGCCCATGTCCAGGTCCCGGCAGCCTGGCGTCGCGCCGGCGCGGACCGCGGGTTCCGGCCCGCAGTCGGCGATGCGCCCGTCGCGGATCCGGATCGCCGCGCCGGGGAGCGGCTGGTCGGCCACTCCGTCGAACACGGTGCAGTGGTGCAGCAGCATCTGCGCAGATGCGCGCATTCAGCCCTCCGTATGATGAGGCGGTGGCACGTATTGCCGGATCCGCTCCTGTCTGGTCTACCCCGGGTAAATCGCGATGCCACAGCCGATGAACGTCACGCTCGGCGTTCAGACTGACAAGGCCGCCGGCGACTACACCCGCCTCGCCGTCATGGCGGAGTCACTCGGGTTCGACGGGATCTCGGTGTTCCACGATCTCGGCTTCCAGCCCTCGCTGTTCCCGCTGCTCGAAATGGCTCGCGTCACGACTCGCCTCCGGCTCGGTGCCGCCTGCCTGAACCCTTTTCTGCTCCACCCGGTCGAGATCGCCGGCCAAGCGGCCGCGCTCGACCTCGCCTCGAATGGGCGGGCCTACGTCGGACTGGCCCGCGGGACCTGGCTCGGACGCGTCGGCGTAAGGCCCGCCCGGCCGCTGCAACGCCTCGCCGAGGCCGTCGAAGTGGTCCGGCGGCTGCTGCGCGGTGACGACTCCGGCTACGACGGCCAGATCTTCCCGATGGCGGCGGGGACGCGCCTGGCCTACCCGCGACGACGCGACGCCCTTGACATCCTGCTGGGCACCTGGGGTCCGCGCGGCCTGGCCCTCGCCGGGCACTGCGCGGACGAGGTCAAGCTCGGCGGCTGCGCGAACCCGGACATGATCCGCCAGGTCCGCGCCGTCCTTGACGAAGCCTGTCGCGCCGCCGGCCGCGACCCGTCCTCGGTCGGCCTGGTGTCCGGCGCGGTGACCGTGGTGGACCAGGACGGTGCCGCCGCCCGGCGGATGGCCCGCGCGCAAGCGGCCATGTACCTCGACGTGGTAGCGCCGCTCGATACCACCGTCACCGTGCCCGACAGCGTGCTGGCCCCGCTGCGCGCCGCGCTCGCTCGCGGCGACCCCGACGCCGCCGGGCGCTGCATCCCCGACGAGCTGCTCGACCGGTTCACGTTCGCCGGCCAGCCGGCCGCGGTCGCGGAGCACGTGGCCGCGGTGTTCGAAGCCGGCGCCAGCCGGGTCGAGTTCGGCAGCCCACATGGACGCACCGGCGTGTACGGCGTCGAACTGCTCGGCAAGAAGGTCCTGCCAGCCGTGCGCGAGGCGGCATGAGCCCAGCGTCCGCAGCGCAGGTCGCCGACCAGTTGCTGCACGACCTCGCGCCCGTCGACCCGGCCGCAGCCGAAGCCCTGGGCCTCAAGCCGGCGAACATCATGCCAGCGCTCGCGCCGGCCGACTTCGCCTCCCGGCGCGAGGCGTACCAGCGGGCGCGCCGGTCGCTGGACGCGCTGGGGGCGCCGGCGCCAGCCGAACTGGTGCTGGGCGCGGCACTGCGCGAACGCGTGGACGCCCAGGTCGCCCTCGACGACACCGGATTCACCACCGCCCAGCTCGCCCCGCTCGCCACCCCGATGCACCAGGTCCGCGAGGTCTTCGACAACCTGCCGCACGAGACTCCGGCCGACTGGGAGCGGGTCGCCGAACATCTGGCCCGCGTCCCGAGCACCATCGCCGCCTACGCCGAGACGCTGCGGGCGGCGGCGGACGCCGGACGCGTGGCGGC
>Ga0335072_10004703_pt1 | contig 20162 bp, 17 predicted proteins | sample Lox_Sample_21_FD_206725 | JGI IMG/M metagenome (GOLD analysis project Ga0335072, IMG submission 206725) | Soil microbial communities from Loxahatchee National Wildlife Refuge, Florida, United States - Lox_Sample_2.1 | ecosystem: Environmental > Terrestrial > Soil > Wetlands | place: USA...
TGAAGTCCCGCGGCGTGCCGTACAAATTCCCGTTGTACTCGCGCCACTCGAGGAAACCGCCCACCGCTTGGCGTGCCTCGAAGGCGGAGCGCTCTAGGAAGAAATAATGCTCGCCTTCACGCTCACCTGGACGCGGCGCCCGCGTCGTTGCCGAGACCGAATAGCGCAGACGCGGCATCCGCGCCCGCAACGCATCGACCAGGGTATCCTTGCCGGCCCCTGACGGGCCGGACACGACGAACAAGAGCCCCGGGCCGGTGATCACGCGAACTCCTCTGGACGCAAAGCCACAAGAGTTCCTAAAGGATCGGGAGGACACCTGGTACGCATGTCACTATCGCTCGCCACCATCCTCGCTGAAGGCGCCCAACGCCACGCCCATCGTACCGCGCTGATCGCAGATTCGCAGCGCATTTCGTATGCCCGGCTCTGGGAAGAGGCCCGCCGCTACGCCGGGCGCCTGCGCGCCATGGGCGTCGGGCTCGGCGACCGGGTCGGGATCCTCTTGCCAAACACCCCCGACTTTCCGCGCGCCTACTACGGGGCGCTCGCCCTGGGAGCGGTCGTCGTGCCGGTCCACGCGCTCCTGACCCCCGGCGAGATCGCCTACGTCCTGGGCAACTCCGGCGCCAAGGTGCTGATCTCCGGCGGGCCGCTTCTGGCCAACGCACAGGCGGGCGCGGCGCAGGCCGGTATCCCGGTGCTGGAGGCGGGCGTCCCCCCCGACGCGCCGGTCGAAACCCACGTTCCGCGCGATGGAGCCGACGACGCGGTGATCCTTTATACCAGCGGCACCACCGGCCGCCCGAAAGGCGCCGTCCTCACGCAGAGCAATATCGTGCTCAACGCCTCGGTCTGTGTCAGCGATCTCTTCGCCATGACCTCCGACGACGTGCTCTTGGCTTGCCTGCCGCTCTTCCACGCCTTCGGTCAGACCTGCGTCATGAACGCCGCGCTGCGCGCCGGCGCGTCGATGGTGCTGCAGCCGCGTTTCGACGGCGCAGCCGCGCTCGATCTCATGCTCGCGCACAACGTCACGGTCTTCCAGGGCGTGCCGACGATGTACATGGCGCTGCTGGAAGCCGCGAAAGCGCGGCCGGAGCGTCCGCCGCTGCGTATTGCGACGTCGGGCGGCTCGTCGCTCCCGCTCGTGACGCTCGAAGCGTTCGAGGCAACCTTCAACGTGCGCGTGTACGAGGGGTATGGACTCTCGGAGACCTCGCCGGTCGCGAGTTTCAATCAACGAGACTTCGGCACGAAACCGGGAACGGTTGGCCGCGGCATCTGGGGCGTCGAGGTCGAGATCGCGCGCGCCGACGTCGAGGACCGCATCGAACTGTTGCCGCCGCAAGAACTCGGTGAGATCGTCATCCGCGGGCATGACGTATTCAAAGGCTATTTGAACAATCCCGACGCGACGCGCGCCGCCATCGTCGAAGGCTGGTTCCGCTCGGGCGATCTGGGAACCAAGGATTCCGACGGTTTCATCACCATCGTCGATCGCAAGAAAGACATGATCCTGCGCGGCGGCTACAACGTCTATCCGCGCGAAGTCGAAGAGGTGCTGATGCGCCACCAGGCCGTCAAACAGGTGGCGGTGGTAGGCGTGCCGCACGAGACGCACGGTGAAGAGGTGGTCGCCGTCATCGTTCGCTCCGACGACGCGGGCAACGTCAGCGAAGAGTCGATCATCGCATGGTCGCAAGAGTATCTCGCGCGTTACAAGTATCCGCGTCACGTCCATTTCGTCGAAGCGATGCCGCTCGGTCCGAGCGGGAAGGTGCTCAAGCGCGAGCTGCGCGATCGTTTGCAAAAAACGCCAACCTAGGATCACGTGGAACGCTTGCGTACCAACCCGGAGCTGATCGCTCGGCTCGCGGAGGAGATCGGCGCGCGCCTGCGCGGCGCGCGCGTCCGAGACGCAGGACGGTTGCCCGACGGCCGCACGGCGATCGTACTCTGGCTGCGCGGGCGCGAGCAGAGCCTCTGCATCGACGCATTCGGAGCGCCGCCGGTCGTTACGCTCGAAGAACACGAGCTGCCCATCGAGAGCGAGCCGGGATTCATTCGTGCCCTCGGTGCGGCGCTGCGCGGGAGTACGCTGCTCGCGGCGCGGTCGCTCCCGGGCGATCGCGTCTTGCAGCTCACCTTCGGCACGCGCTCGCGGTTCGGCGTCGGCGACGAGAGCGAGCTCTTCGTCGAGCTCGTGCCGCGATTCGGCAACATCATATTGGTCCGTAAGGAGCGGGTCGTCGCCGCGCTCAAGGAATTTTCGCTCGCTGAAAACGCGGCACGCAGCGTGCTCGCCGGTCACGCCTACGAACCGCCGCCGCTCGTAGCGCGCGAGAGCACCTCGGATGACACGGTGCTCGAACCGGGAGCGAGCGTGCTCGAAGCGATGCGCGCGCATCGCGACGCGCGCACGCGCAGCGGCGCGAGCGCTCGCGCCGAGCAGCGCCGCGCGGGAATACAGCGCCGCCTCGCAGAGCGCGAGCGCAAGGCGCGAAAAGAGCTCGACGCGGTGGCGGCCAAACGCCGCGCCGCGCAGGAGCGCGAGGATCTGCGCGCGCGTGGCGAGTCGCTCTACGGCACGCTTCACGAACTCGACGAGGCGGAACGCGCCGCCGCCAAGGAAGAGGCGAGCGCCGCGTTCGCCCGTTACAAAAAGCTCGGCGCCTCGCTCGCGCATCTCGACGCGCGAGAGCGAACGCTGCGCGCACAGTTGGAAGCGATCGAGGCGCTGCGCTGGGAATCGGAGCGAGCCGAGGACGCCGATCTTTCAGACGTCGAGCACGCCCTCGCGCAGCTCGAGCCCAACGCACGCACTCGCACGGCGCATCCTCGGCGAAAGCGGGCTCCGTTAGAGGTACGCACCGCTGCCGGTTCGCGCATCTTGATCGGGCGCTCGCCGGTCGAGAACGCGGAACTGACCTTTCGCGTGGCCAAGCCGAACGATCTGTGGTTCCACGCGCAGCAGATTCCGGGCGCGCACGTGATCCTGCAGCGCGATGACAAAAGCGAGCCGCCCCTCGAAGACATCGAGCGGGCGGCATCTCTAGCAGCGTATTTTTCGAAAGCGCGCGCGAGCGGCAAGGTCGCGATCGATTACACCTTGCGCAAGCACGTCCGCGCCCAGCGCGACGCGCCCCCGGGTCTCGTCTGGTACACCAATCCAAAGACGGTCGTGGTCGAACCGCAGGACGTGTAACGGGCGGGCGCGCTACGCGAACTTACGGCAGGCGCGACTGACACACGCTCCAATCGACGTGTGCGAGGAACGCTTCGATGTACTTGCCTTTGTCGGCGGGCTTGTAGTCGCGGAAGAACGCGTGCTCCCACAGGTCCATCACCACGATCGGATCGCAGCCGGCGAGTTCGTTGATGTTGTGATCGCCGATCCAGGTGTTTACGAGCGCGTTCGCGGTCGCGTCGTAGAAAGCGATCGCCCAGCCTACGCCGCGCATCCCGCCGATCGCGGCAAAATCCTTTTGCCAGTTCTCGAACGACCCGAAGCTCGCGCCCGCCAGGTCGTGCAGACGGCCGCTGCCGGCCGGCTTCGGACTTTTGGTGAGATTATCGAAGTAATACTCGTGCAAGCGCATGCCGTTGAACTCCCAACCCAGGCGCCGCACCAGCTCGGCAAAGGCCGGATCCGCGCCGGCGTTCTTGCCCGCTGCACGAATCTCGGTCAGTCGCTCGTTGAGCAGGTTGGTGTTCTTCACGTAGCCTTCGTAGAGGCCGAAATGAATTTGCAGCGTCTCATCCGAGATGCCTTGCAGGCCGGAGAGGTCCCATTTCTTGGGTGTGTAGCTCTTCGTCGCGATCTGCGCGGTCATGGCGATTCAAAACCCCGTTTCTAGCGTATGCGGAGGTTGGTAGTTCTCTCTCTCCTTGAAGTACCCCCCGACGGCGCGGGTTGCGCGCGCTAGGGGTCGGGGACCAGCACGATTTTGCCGATATGCGCGCTCGATTCCAAGCGCGCGTGCGCTTGCGCCGCCTCCGAGAATGGGTAGACGGAGTCGATGACCGGCTTGATCGGGTCGCGGGCGGCGAGCAGCGGCCAGATATGCTCGCGCAGCCCGTCGGCAATCGCCGCCTTTTCAGCATCGCTTCGCGGACGCAAGCTCGAGCCGTAGATCGTCGCACGGCGCTGCAAGAGATAACGCAGGTCGATCGTTGCTTCGTAGTTTCCGGTGTGGGCGATGCAGCTGATGCGGCCCTCGAGCGCGAGTGCGCGCAGATCGCGGTTGATGTACTCGCCGCCGACGATGTCCAGCACGACGTCGACGCCGCGCTTATCGGTGAACTCGAGCACCTTCTCCACGAAGTCGGAGGTGCGGTAGTCGATCGCCGCCTCGGCGCCGATCTCGAGTGCGGCACGGCATTTTTCGGCCGAGCCGGTGGTCGCGATAGCGCGTGCACCGACCGCTCGCGCGAACATGATCGCGGTCGTCCCGATGCCGCTGGTTCCGCCGTGAACGAGCACCGTCTCGCCGCCGCGAAGATGCGCGCGCACGAGTAGATTATCGTAGACGGTGAAGGCATTCTCCGGCAGCGTCGCGCCCTCGACGAAGGACCAGGTCGGCGGCAAGGGCAGAACTTGGCCCGCGGGTACGCTGACGTATTCGCTATAGCCTCCGCCGTTGCACAGCGCGACGACGCGATCGCCTGCGCTCGCGCCGGTCACCTCGGCGCCCACCTGCGCAATCGTGCCGCAAACTTCGAGTCCGAGAACGGCAGAAGCGCCTTTGGGCGGCGGATAGAGACCGCGCCGCTGTAGTGTGTCGGCGCGGCTGACGCCGGCCGCTTCGACTGCGATCACGACTTCGCGGGGCCGCGGCACAGGCGCAGGCGCCTGCGCTATATGCATCACCGACGGATCGCCGGGAGCATCGAACGTGACGTATCTCACCGCTCGAGCCACATTGCATCGCCGAATGAAAAGAACCTGTAGCGCTGTTCGACCGCCTCCCGGTAGGCCCTCAGGACGCGCTCGCGCCCCGCGAAGGCGCTCACCAGTACGAGCAGCGTCGATTGCGGGAGATGAAAGTTCGTGATCATCGCATCGACGAGCGCGAAGCGGAAGCCCGGTTTGATGAAGAGATCCGTCATCGCTTCGCCCGCGAGCAGCCGTCCGTTTGCTGCAACGTTGCCCTCGAGAGCCCGGACGACCGTCGTGCCGGCCGCGATCACGCGTCCGCCGGATTCGCGCGCGCGTTCGATCGCCGCGACCGCGGAAGATTCGATCGCGTAACGTTCTGCGTGCATCGCGTGCTGATCGAGCCGCGCGCCCTTCATCGGACGAAACGTGCCGAGCCCCACGTCGAGCGTGAGTTCGGCGATCGTGACATCGCGCTCGGCGATCTGCGCCAAGAGGTCGGAGGTGAAATGAAGTGACGCCGTCGGTGCGGCGACACTGCCGGGTTCACGCGCGAAGACCGTCTGGTAGCGTTCCTGCGCCTCGTCCGACTCGTTGTGAATATAGGGCGGCAACGGCAAACGTCCGTTTCGTTCCAAGAACCGTTCGAAGGGTTCCTCGAGCGTGAACGCAAGCTCGCGTACGCCTTCCTCTTCTTCCGCGACGATGCTGGCGCTCGCCGACGCGTCGAATCGAATGCGCGCGCCGGCGCGCAGACGCTTTGCCGGCCGCACGAGCGCCATCCAGTGCGTTGCGGTGGGGTCGTAGCGCGTCGAGGCGGCGGGGTGGAGCAGCAATACTTCGACCGCGCCCCCGCCCGGTTCGCGCGTGCCGCGCAAACGGGCGGCGATCACGCGCGTACGGTTGAGCACGAGCACGTCGCCGGCGCGCAGCAGTTCGGGCAGATCGCGGAACGTGCGGTGTTCGATGCGGTCACCGCGTAAGGTCATCAAGCGGCTTGCGTCGCGGCGCGCGGCCGGCTCCTGAGCGATGAGCTCGGGCGGCAGCTCGTAATCGTAAGCGGAGGTGAACTCCTGCGGCGCACTCACCCGGTGGTGAGGCGCTGACGCTCGAGCTCGAGGAAGTTGGTGAGGCGTTTGCGCTCGTCTTCGGAGGCGTCGATGATCAGGATGCCGACCTGATAGGTCTCGCCTTGAAAGGCCCGGATCCAGCGAACCTGTCCACGCAGCTTGAGAAACGGATTCCGCTTCATCGTGAACGTGTACTTCGTTCCAACGGGAAGATACTGATCGGCGATCACGCGCATGCCGGTGGGTGAGATATCCGCGACCGCTCCGCGAAACAACATCGAGGAGAGTGGATCTTCGACGACGACGTCGATGTACTTTCGCAAACGAAGCGCGTTGCGATTCTCGCTTGCGTCTCCGGCGGATTGATTCGCCGGCCCGTTACTCATGCTCGATCTCAGTTCCCGGAAAATAAAAATGCAGAATATCGCTAAGCGCAGCACCCTCGAGCGCTAGACCGCGCGCACCCCATTGGCACAATCCGACGCCGTGGCCTAGTCCACCCCCTTCGATGACGATACGCTCCGGCGCCTCCGTCGCAGGTTCGAATTTCGTAATGAGCAGGCTGGGAAGGACGCGCGGGCCCAGACGCAATCGAAACACTTCCCCTCGAACCGGGACCGCACCGCGCTCGCCCTGCAGCACGAAGCTGCGGGCACGCCCGCTTGCATCCCGCTCGCCTTCGCTCACGGCCTGCAAGGGGCCGACCGCCGAAAGCTCGGCGGAAAAGGCTCGCGCGACGGCGGCTGTATCGATGCTGCGATTCCAACGGTAATACGGCGAGGAGGTGCACGTGGTGCAGGCTACACCCTCCAAATACGGGATCGGCGCACCGCCCCACGCCTCGCTCGAGGCTTCCGTGTGGCCGCCGCAGCACGAACTATACATCACTTGCGCGAACGCCGTGCCGTAGGAGAGAACCATCCCGGCGCTTGCATCGACGGCTGCGCGCCCGGCCGCGCTCTCCGTCGCGATGCCGCTGTAGACCTGATCGAGCTCGGAGGGCACGACGTCATAGGCGCGCCGCGGATTGCTACGCTCCAGGACGTAGGTGCGCGCGCAGATTGCTTGCGCCTGCAGCGATGCCGCCGGCCATGACGGCGACATCTCACGCGGAACGACACTGTAGAGATACTCCTCGAGCTTGACCGTGCTCACCACGCTTCCGTCGGCGAGTTGCGCGGCGCGCCCGCGATACGCGCGCCCGTCGAAGGTGAAGCCCCCGCCCGTGCCGCCCACCAGCGTACCCTGCCCGAGGAGCACGCGCAGTTCGGGCGTGGACGCAGTCATCGCGGGATCGTACTCGCTTTGCGCGCGTGCGCGCGCCGTTGCCGCGGCGGCGAGTGCCGCCGCCACGAAACCGCGCCGCGTGATCACAACAGACCGAACCGGCGGTACGCTGCGGCAGTCGCTTTGCGCCCCGCCGCCGTGCGCACGACAAAGCCTGCTTTGAGCAAATAGGGTTCGACCACGTCTTCGAGCGTCTGCGCATCTTCGTTGAGCGATGCCGCAATCGCGCTGATGCCGGCCGGGCCGCCGCGATACGCGTCGATCAACGTTTTGAGAAACGCGCGGTCCATGCGATCGAGCCCTAGCTCGTCGACACCTTCGCGCTCGAGCGCTTCTCCGGCGACCTCGCTCGTGATCGCGCCGGCTGCACGAACCTCGGCGTAGTCGCGCACGCGGCGTAAAAGCCGGTTGGCGACACGCGGCGTGCCGCGGCTGCGCTGCGCGATCGTGCGCGCGCCGGCCTCGTCGATCTGCGCGCCGAGCAGTTGCGCCGAGCGAAGTACGATGCGTTCCAGCTCCGCCGGTTCGTAGTAGTCCAGATGATGGACGATTCCAAAACGGTCGCGCAGCGGCGCGCTGAGCATACCGGCACGCGTGGTGGCGCCGATCAGCGTGAAGCGTTTGAGCGGAAGTTTGAGCGTCTTCGCGTACGCACCGCGATCGACGACGAAGTCGATCTGAAAATCCTCCATCGCGGGATAGAGAAACTCTTCGACGACGCGGCCGAGGCGGTGGATCTCGTCGATGAAGAGCACGTCGCCTTCTTCGAGCGCGGTGAGAATGCCGACCAAGTCCTTGGGCTTTTCGAGTGTCGGTCCGCTGGTCGGGCGAAAGTTCGCGCCCATCGCGCGCGCGACCAATCCCGCGAGCGTGGTCTTTCCCAAGCCCGGCGGCCCGTAGAGCAGAACGTGCTCGAGCGGTTCGCCGCGACGCTGCGCGGCGTCGATCGCGATGCGCAGATTCTCGACTACGCGCTGCTGCCCGACGTAGTCGTCGAAGGTTCGGGGGCGCAGCGATGCACCGTAGACCTCGTCTTCGAGCATCTCTCCGGGCGAAAGCACGCGCTCCGTCGCGTCGTTTTGGTCGTCGCCGGAATAGAGCGGCTTGCGCGCGTCTTCGCTCATGCGCCGGCGGCCTTGCGCCGGTAGATCTGCGCGAGCAGCGTCTCCGCGTCATCGATTCCGGGCGCGGCGTCCAGGGTCGCGCGAATCATCGCCTCCGCTTCGGGGCGCTTGTATTCGAGCTGCAAGAGCACGGCCAGCGCCTCGTCGGCGAAGTCGGGAATCGCCGCGGGCTGCGCCGTAACCGCATCTTGGATCAAGAGAAAGCGCGCCACTTTTCCCTGTAGCTTCGCCACGATGTCGCGCGCCTTCTGCTGACCGATCCCGGGAAGCCGGCGAAGGTACGCGTGATCGCCCCGGTCGATCGCGCTTGCGATCGCGGACATCGGTTCGGAAAAGGCGCGCGCCGCGGTCCGCGGACCGATCGACGCGACGCTGATCAGCGCCTCGAAGAACGCGCGCTCGATCGCGTTGGTAAAGCCGTAGTACGTGCTGCGTCCGCTATTGCCGTCGATGCTGAGCGCCGCGTAGATTTCGAGCGCGACGCGTTCGCCGGGCGCGGCCGTGACCTTCTCGGCGACGCACGGCGGCAGTACGATCGTGTAACCGAGCCCGCCCGCCTCGAGCACGATAGCCTCGCCGTCGCGCTCGATCAGGGTTCCGCTAATGCGCGAGAACATGCCTCACAGCCTCCGCATCACGTTGAGGTACGCAAGCGCGATCGCCAGCGCATCGGAGACGTCGTTGGGCTTGGGCGCGACGCGGAGTTTGAGCAGCCGCGTCACGATCGCGTTGACCTGATCCTTACTCGCGCTTCCCGACCCCACCAAGGCACGCTTGACCCGCGCGTGGCCGAGGGTCTGTACGGGAACGCCGGCTTGAGCGCTCGCTAGGCACAACACGCCGCGCGCGTGTCCCATGAGGATCGCCGTCATCGGATTTTTGTAGGTGGTGTAGAGCTCTTCGATGACGACGACGTCGGGTGCGGTCTGTGCGAGCAATGCGGTCATCGCGGCGTGCAACTCGGCCAGGCGGCGTTCGAGTGTTTCAGTAGCGCGAGGACTGACGATGCCGGCCTCGATGAGTGCGACCCCTCGCGCTCGCCGTTCGATCACGCCGTACCCGGTCACGCGCAACGCCGGATCGATGCCGAGTATGCGCAATAGGCTATTTTCCCGTACCGTTGACGACGAGCGTCACCGGCGATCCGGGTGAGAGGTTCGTGCCGGCCTCCGGGTCGGTGCGAATCACGTTGCCGTCTGCACCCTCGCTCGTCGTGTACTCGATCTTTCCGACCTGATAGCCGTACGATGCGAGCGTGTCTTGTGCTTGTGCCGGCGACTCGCCTTCGGTATCGGGAACTTCGCCGTTGACCGAGAGCGTGAGCGTCACGCGGCGGCCGCTGTTCGCTTGCGTGCCGGGCGCGGGATCTTGCGCGACGATCGTTCCGTTGTGATCTGCTTGCGTCGAAAAGGTGATGGCCGGCTGGAAGCCGAGCGTTTGGAGCTGCTGCACAGCGTCTTTGTAGCGCATGCCGACGAGCGACGGCACGACGATCGCCGTCGTGCTCGGCGCCGCGCCGGTGCTCACCGTTGCATGCACCGTCTGTCCGCGCGCGATCGTTTGGCCGGGCAGAATGTCCTGTGCGTCGATGACGCCGCTCGGGACGTTGGGATCGGCGACCTGTTGCGAGGTGTCCAGCGTGATGCCGAGTTTTTGCGCGATAGCTTGCGCATCGCTAACGCTCATGTTGACGAAGTTCGGCGCGGCGAGTGACTGCGGGCCCTGGGAGACGATCAGGGAGATCGTCGCGCCCTTACGCACCTGTGCGCGCGCCTTCGGCGTTTGATCGATCACGCTGTCCTTGGGAGCCGAATCGAAGCGCAGGGTGCGCTTGACTTTGAAGCCGTCGTCTTCGAGCGTGCGTTCCGCATCGCTGACGTTATAGCCGCGGACGTCGGGGAGACCGACCAGCGGCAAGCCGTTGCTCACGATCAGCTCGACCAGTGAATTACGATCGACTTTCGTGCCGGGGTCGGGATTTTGGTGAATGACGTGGTTGGCGGGGACCGTGTCGCTTGGACTCTTGATGAAGCGCGCAACGAGTCCGGCGTTCACGACCTCGGCCTCCGCCTGCGTGTCGGTCATGTTGGTGTAGTCGCCGACGGTGATGGACGCGCCCGCGCCCGCAAGTGTGAAGGGTCGCCCGAAAACGAGAATACCGACGCCGGTTGCAACCAGCGCCAGCAGCAAAAGCGTCGCGACCAATCCAAAGCTCGACCGCCGGGGTTCTTCGGTGAGCGCCGAAGCGGCGAATTGATCGGGCATCGGCGAGCGGCGCGGCGGAAGCACGCTGTGCATCATCTGCGTCGGCGCATCGTCGGCGATCTGGTAGGCCGCGACCGCCGGACGTTCGCGCGCCTCGCGCAACGCCGTGGCGACCTCGCTTGCCGAGTGAAAGCGATTTTCGGGACGCTTCTGCAGCAGCTTGTTTACGATGGCCGCGACCGCGGGCGAGATGCCGGAGTCACCCGGATCGATGATCGGAACGGGATCGCCGATATGTTTGAGCGCGACCGTCACCGGCGACTCTCCCGTATACGGGAGTTTTCCGGTGAGCATTTGATAGAGAACGATGCCGGCGCTGTAGAGATCCGAGCTCTCGTGCAGTTCGTGTCCCTGCGCCTGCTCGGGCGAGATGTAATAGACGCTGCCCATCACGAGTCCGGGTTTGGTCAGCGCCATCGTCTGCTGCGAGACCGCGCGCGCGATACCGAAATCGGAGAGCTTGACGACGTCGTCCTTCGTCACGAGGATGTTGGCGGGTTTGATGTCGCGATGGAGCAGACCCGAGCGGTGCGCGTAGGCCAGGCCGTTGCAGATCTGCGCTGCGTAGTCGATCGCGACGGGCTCCGGCAGCGCGCCGTCCGCGATGATCTCCGCGAGCGAAGAGCCGTCGACCAGCTCCATCACGATGAAATAGGTGTCGCCCTCGCGCCCGACGTCGTAGGTATTGACGATGTTGGGATGGGAGAGACGGGCAGCGGATTCGGCCTCTTGATAAAAGCGGCGAACGAATTCTTCATCGGCGGCGTACTGCGGGCGCAGCACTTTGATCGCAACGCGGCGGCGCAGAACGGTATCGGTGCCGCCATAGACCGTCGCCATCCCGCCTTCGCCGAGCTTGCGATCGAGTCGGTATCGATTGTTGAAGGTCTGCTGCTCGATCACGTTCGATGCATCGTTACGCGCTGCGGAGGTGTTTCCTGCTCACTGCTGCGAAGCAAGCGCAGTCTCGAGTACGTCGCGCGCGACCGGCGCGGCGAATTCCGCGCCGTAGCCAACGTTCTCGATGACGATCGCAACCACGAACCGCGGGTGATCCGCGGGTGCAAACGCGACGAACCACGAGTGCGAAAGCCCCAGCGGATTGGTGGCGGTGCCGGTCTTTCCGGCCACCTGCACGCCCCGTATCCGCGCGATGGTGCCCGTGCCGCGCTGCACCACGGCGATCATCATCTTCGTTACGTCGCTCGCCGTTTGCGGCGAGATCGGCGTCGCGAGCGCACCGGTCGGCGTGACGCTCGCAACCTTTCCGTCACGCACGATCTGCCGCACGATGTACGGCCGCGGCACCGTGCCGCCGTTGGCAACCGTCGCGCCGATGAGTGCCATCTGCAGCGGCGTCATCAAGAGCGCGCCTTGTCCGAATCCCATCTGCGCGAGCTCGCCCGGCACGATCGTATCTTTGGGAGGGATGCGGTCGGTCTCGGCCGGCAGCTGAAAGTCGAGCGACGAGCCGATGCCCCACTTCGCCATGCTGTCGTAGAATTGATCGACACCCATACGCAGCGCGATCTGCCCGAAGTCCACGTTGCTCGAAAGCGCAAACGCGCCGGTGAGATCCTGGTATCCGGTAGCTTCGCTTTCGTTGTCGTGCAGGGTGAAGTTTCCGATGTTGAAGTAGCCGGGGTCTTCGAAGTGTGAATCCATCTGCACGACCCCGGCCTCGAGCGCGGCCCCGGCGACGAATATCTTGAAGGTCGAGCCCGGCGGGTAGAGGCCGCTGGTGGCGCGATCGAGCAGCGGGCTCTGCGGGTCGTTGGCGAGCGACGGAAACTCGGTCTCGTAGTGCTCGGGATCGTAGCTGGGGACGCTCGTCATGGCGAGCACGGCACCGGTCGACGGATCGAGGACGACGCCGGCGGCGCGCTTGTAACGCGAGAGCTCCGACCACAGCGTACGCTCGATCGACGGCACGATCGTCGTGACGACGTCGGCGCCGCGAGACTCCGAACCCTTACCGCGCAGCGCCGCAGCGATCTCATCGAATTGCGCGGCGGGATCACCGGTCGTATCGGGAGGCGTGAGCGCGCGGTCGTAGGCGGCTTCGATTCCGCTCGTGCCATAGCGGGCCGAAACGTATCCGACCGTTTGTGCCAGCGCCGGGCCGAGCGGATAGATGCGTTCGCCGCCCTGCGTGCGCGCGAGTACACTCCCGTCGGTTGCGAGAATCCGTCCGCGCCGTGCGTCGAGCAGCGCGTGCCGTGGATTATACGGCTTCGCCGCGATGTTTGGGCCGGCCACCAGCATCACCCACGCGACGCGCAACGCAAGGACGACGAAAAGCACTGCGAAGAGCGCCTGTAAGCGGAGAATCGCGCGATTGGTCACCGTTCGCGCAGAACGCTGAATCCGCCGCCCGAACGTACGGCCATGTGCGCGCGTCCGCGATCGGCCTCGAGCAGCAGGTTGATGATGGCGCGCGCGCTCGTTTCATCGACTTCACCGGTCGCGAGCACGACGTCGACGTTCATTTCGCTCAGGATCGGCGGCGCGACGTACGCGCAGGCGGGCAGCGTCTCGAAGTGCCGCTCCTCGTACGGCCCGTCGTGCCAGGGGCCGCGCTTGCCGAAGACCTGCGCGTGAAAGTCCCATGCGCACAGCTGCTTCTCTTTCCATACGAACTCGTCGCGCACACAGAGGCGCCGGCACGCCGCGCACTGTACGATGGGCGCTGGCGGGTGCGCGAGACCGTCGGCGACCTCCTCGGGGATGTCTTCGATGTTGAGGACGCTTTCGTCGGTCAATGTTTCGGGCAGGTCGGCGTGCCACTGCACGCGCGCGAGCAGTTCGATATCCCGCATCGGGGCGACGAACGCGCGCTCGTCTTCGGGCGGAAAGGTGCGGTCGACCCAGTCGAGCAGATTCGTCAGCGCGATCCCGACGTTTTGCCAGCTCTCGCCGATGACGACGCCGACCGGCGTCCACGCGAGCGGAACCAGGCGTGTGGTGATCGCGCCGCCCTCGGCGCGAAAGCTATTGATGAATCCGAGCGTACTGCCGCTGCCGCCGAGCACGAAAACGCGCGGCGCATCGTTTAAGTCGAGGCTTCGGTCGTCGCCGCTTCGCTGCGATACTCTTGCAGGCTCCGCGGCGGGCCCGCCGTGCTTGCGAGCGCCTCCGCGAGAGCCCGAGCCGTATCCAAACTGGTCAAACACGCAATACTCGCTTCCACCGCGGCGCGCCGAATCTTGTAGTTGTCGGACATTTCGCGCGGTCCCTTGGCATCATTGATGACCAAATCGACACTGCGCTGCCCGATGACGTCGAGGACGTGCGGCGATCCGTCGGAGATTTTGTTGATCGGTTCGCAGGCAATGCCTGCGGATTCCAAAACGGCGCGCGTTCCCGGCGTCGCGACCAGCGTGTGTCCGAGATCGGCATAGCGGCGCAGCACCGGAACGGCTTCTTCTTTTTCTTCGTCGGCGATCGAGACGAGAATGCGGCCCCCGCTGCCCGGAAGCCGGAAGCCCGCCCCGAGGAATCCCTTGCGCAGCGCGCCGGCAAACGTGTCGTCGATCCCGAGCACCTCCCCGGTCGACTTCATCTCCGGCCCGAGGATCGTTTCGACACCGCGCATCTTCGAGAACGAGAAAACGGGGACTTTCACGACCACGTAGCGCGTGCGCGGGTGCAGGCCGGTGCCGTATTCCATGTCGCGCAAGCGTTCGCCGAGTGCGATACGCGTCGCAGCGGCGACGATATTCACGCCGGTCGCCTTCTGGATGATCGGGACCGTACGGCTCGCGCGCGGATTTGCTTCGATGATGAACAGCTCGCCGTCGTGCACGACGAATTGAATGTTGATCAGGCCGCGGATTCCCAGCTCGCGCGCGATCGCGGTGGCGACCTCGACGATCCGCCGCTCCATCGCCTCGTCGATCGTCTGCGTCGGGTAGACGCTGATCGAGTCGCCGGAATGAATGCCCGCCCGCTCGATATGCTCGAAGATCCCGGGAATCAAAATGTCCTCGCCGTCGAAGACCGCGTCGACCTCGACTTCGAGACCGCGCAGATACTTATCGACGAGCAGCGGCGCGCCGGGCAGAATCGGCGGCGCCGACTCCGCATACGATGCTAGCTGGCCTTCGTTATAAATGATCTCCATCGCGCGGCCGCCGAGCACGAAGCTCGGGCGGACCAGGACGGGGAAGCCGAGTTCGCGTGCAAAGGCGCGAGCCTCGCGGAAGCTCGTCGCGGCTCTGCCCTGCGGCCGCGCGACGCCCAGACGCGCAAGGGCCGCGTCGAACTGCGCCCGATCCTCCGCCATGTCGAGGCTGGCGCGGTCGCTGCCGATGATCCGCACGCCGCGCGCCTCGAGGGCGTTGGCGAGATTGATCGCGGTCTGCCCGCCGAAGGCGAGCATCACGCCGCTGGCCTTGGTCGCACGGTACACCGCCTCGACTTCGCCCGCGCCGGGCGGTTCGAAGACCAGCACGTCGGAGATGTCGAAATCGGTCGAGACCGTCTCGGGATTATTGTTCACGATAACCGCTGATTTGCCGGCAGCCCGGAGCGCCCACGCAGCGTGAACGCAGCTGTAATCGAACTCGATACCCTGCCCGATGCGAATCGGTCCGCTGCCGACGACCACCACCGCGTCGCTCGGTGTCGGGCGCATTTCGTCGTGCTCGCCGCTCGAGATGTAATAGTACGGCGAGCGCGCGGGAAACTCGGCCGCGGCGGTATCCACCATACGAAACGAAGCGTTCATGCCGCCGTCGTCGTCGTCGCCGCCCGCCTCCTCTTCCACGATATCCGCGATTTGGTGCAGCCAGAAGCGATCGATCGCGGAGCTGGCGTGGATGCGTTCGATGCACGCGTCGCGCCCTGCGGGCCCGCTGCGCCGCAAGAGTTCGGCGACCGCGAAGAGCCGCTCGTGGGTCGGATGCGCGACGATCTCCTCGAGTTCGCCTTCGGTCCACTCCTCGTATTCGCCGCCGGTGAGACTCTCGCGCTTGAGGTCCAGACCGCGCACGGCCTTCATCAACGCGGCGCGGAAGCTGCGGCCGATTCCCATTGCTTCGCCGGTCGATTTCATCTGCGTGCCGAGCAGCGTATCGGCGAGCGGAAACTTGTCGAAGGGCCAGCGCGGAATCTTCACCACGCAATAGTCGAGCGTCGGTTCGTAGGCGGCCTTCGTAACGCCGGTAACGGGATTGGGAATCTCGTCGAGCGTCTGGCCCAGCGCGATGCGCGTCGAGATCTTCGCAATCGGATAGCCGGTCGCTTTCGACGCGAGCGCGGAGCTGCGCGAGACGCGCGGATTCACTTCGATGATCGCGTACTCGCTGCTCGTCGGATGCAGCGCGAACTGAATGTTGCAGCCGCCCTGCACCTCGAGTGCGCGGATGACATTGAGCGAGGCGCTGCGCAGCATCTGGTAGTCGAGATCGGAGAGGGTCTGCGACGGCGCGACCACGATCGAGTCGCCGGTGTGTACGCCGACGGGATCGATGTTCTCCATGTTGCAGACGATGATGCAGTTGTCTGCGCCGTCGCGCAGCACTTCGTACTCGACCTCTTTCCAGCCCAGCAGCGAGGTTTCGAGAAGCGCTTGATGGATGAGCGATGCGTTGAGGCCCGTGTCGAGCCGCTCGCGCAGCTCCGCCTCGTTATACACGACGCCGCCGCCGGTACCGCCGAGCGTGTAAGCCGGACGCACGACGAGCGGATAGCCGACGCGCGCGGCAAATTCGATGCCCTGCTCCACCTCGGTGACGATGGTCGAATCGGGAACGGGCTCGCCGATCTCGATCATCTTGGCTTTGAAGCGCTGCCGGTCTTCGGCGAGCTTGATCGTTTCGACCGGCGTTCCCAAAAGCTCGACGCCGTAGCGTGAAGGAATACCGGCGTCATCGAGTTCGACCGCGAGATTCAATCCGGTCTGTCCGCCCAGTGTGGGCAGCAACGCATCGGGACGCTCGCGCGCGATGATGGCTTCGAGCGAGGCGACGGTCAGCGGCTCGAGATAGACCGCGTCCGCGACTTCCGGATCGGTCATGATCGTCGCGGGGTTCGAATTGACGAGAACGACGCGGTGGCCTTCTTCGCGCAACGCGCGGCACGCTTGAACGCCGGCGTAATCGAATTCAGCGGCTTGACCGATCACGATCGGCCCTGAGCCAATCACCAGGACGTTACGGCGGGGCATGCTGGGGAGCGTGGATTAGCCGTTTGGGGCCGTTAGCCTGCTGTCATGGCTGAAGGCGGCGCAGCGACCAGCTGCCCGCGGCGCGTTCGTACGCGAGACGATCGTGCAGACGATCGGCCTGCCCTTGCCAGAACTCGAGATAGTCGGGCGCGATGAGATAGCCGCCCCACGAATGGGGACGCGGCACCTCTTCTCCCGCAAAGCGTTCGTCGAAGTGCGCCATGCGCTCGGCGAGAATCTCGCGCCGCTCGACCGGAGCGCTCTGTTCGGATGCCCACGCCGAAAGCTGGTGTCCGCGCGGCCGCGAGGCGAAATACGCGTCGGACTCCTCCTCGGAGAGCTGCGCGATCGCACCTTCGATGCGCACTTGGCGATGCATCTGCGGCCAAAAGAAGGTCGCCGCCACGCGCGGGTTCTGCGCGATCTCTTCGCCTTTGCGACTAAAGTACGAGGTGTAGAATTGCAGCCCGCGTCCGTCGAGCCCGCGCAGCAGCACGATACGCAGCGACGGACGCCCGGTGCCTGCGACGGTAGCGAGCGCCATCGCGTTGGCTTCGACAACGTGCGGGTGTGCGTAGGCTTCGTCGAGCCAGATTCGCAACTGCTCGATGGGATCGGCGGACAGGCTTCCCTCGAGCAGCGGCGCGCTCTCGTAACCGGTGCGGCTCGTTTCGATATTCACGGTAACCTCCCGGTTGCAAGCGCGCTCAACATCGTGACGATCAGGAGTCCCGCGCCCGCCAGCACGAAGCCGAGCGAAGCCGAGACCGACTGCTGCGCGATCGTGGTCTCGCGCCCGAGCCGCGCGAGCGCGTCGCGCAGTTCGGTAGCGTTCTGTGCGCGGGCGTAAGCGCCGCCGCTGACGCTCGCGTAGGACTCGAGCGCGTTCTCATCGATCGTCGACTCCTCGCCGCCGATGACGTCGCCGTTGGCCGTACCGATTCCGATCGTATAGACCGGCACGTGATGATCGCCGAGGTACTGCGCCATCTCCTGCGGATCGACGCCGGTATTATTCACCCCGTCGGTAATCAGAATCACGACGCGATGGCCGGCCGGCGGAAATTGGGATGCGGCGAGGCGCAGCGCGTCGCCGATCGCGGTCGCGCCGTTGGGCGCCGGAATCTGATCGATCGCGGCCAGGATCGACTCACGATTTGCGCTCAGCGGTGAAATCAGCTCGGCATCGCCGGAGAAGCTGATCAGTCCGATCTTGATGCCGGGCGGTGATTCTTCGACGAACGCGCGCGCAGCGCTCTGCGCGGCAGCCGCGCGCGTCGGCGAGACGTCGGTCGATGCCATCGATCCCGAGGTGTCGATGCAGATGAAGACGCTGCCGTCCGCGACGGGCAGCGGAAGCCGCAGATGCGGACCCGCGACTCCGACGGCGAGCGCGCAGAGCGCGACGATCCACGCCGCACCCAAGCTGCGTGCCATCCAATCGCGTGCGCCGAGCGCGCCGCGCAGAAAGGCGATGTTCGAGTAGCGCAGCGCTTGCGCGGAGACGCGCCCTTGCGCGCGGCGATAGAGCAGCGTGAGCACGAATACGGCGATCGCGCCGAGCGCGAGCAGCCACGGCCGGTCGAAGCTCATGCGCCCACACCGAACGCCGCGCGCAGCGAGGCGACACCGTCGGACTCGAGCAATGCGCCCGCACGCCAGCCGGCGCGCTCGAACCGCTGCGCGATCTGCGCCTCACGCGCGCGGACCGCGGCTGCGAAAGCGGCGCGCTCGCGTTTGCCGACGTACGCGCGCAGCGTACCGCCTTCGGCGCCGCTGAAGCGCACGAAACCGCCGAGCGGCAGCGCGTCGTACCACGGATCGCGTGCGATCAGCGCGGTGCAGTCGCACCACGCGCCGAGATTGGCGAGCAGATCGTCGTGCCGGTCGTCCAACTCATACCAATCGCCGATGGCGAGCAACGCGGTTCCGCGCCGTAACGCCGCGCGCGCAGTCGTGAGCGCGCTGCCGATCTCGAAACGCGTCGCCACCGGCAGGTGCGGCGCACCAACGTGATCGCTCCCGACACGCAGCAGCCGGTCCCCGCCGCGCGCCGTGGCAAACCATGCGTGCGCCGCCTCTTGTGCCGCAGCGAGCAGCGAGCGCTCGCGGCCCACGCGCATCGAATCCGAATCGTCGATCAGCACGGCGAGCGTGAGCGCAACGTCTTCGAGGACCACGCGCGTCTGCAACTCGCCGGCACGCGCGGTCGCCGCCCAGTCGATCCGGCGCACGTCGTCGCCCGGTACGTAGGCCCGGAGCTCGACGAATTCGTAGCCGTCGCCGCGGTACATCGTGGGCGAACCGGCGCCGAAGCGCCGCGGACGGCGTTTGCCGCGCAGCAGCGCGTCGCGCAGCGTGAGTGCCGGCATGCCTACGGTACCGGAACGCGCGCGATCAGCGTTTCGAGCACGCCGGCCGCACCGCCGTCCGCGCTCGCGCGGAAGTTGAACCCGATGCGGTGGCGCAACGCGAGCGGAGCGACCGCGCGCACGTCGTCGGGCACCGCGTAATCGCGCTCTTCGAGCATGGCTTTCGCGCGTGCGAGATTTGCGATTGCTAGCGTCGCGCGCGGGCTCGCACCGTGGTCGATCGCCGGATGCTGCGCCTCGCGCGTTATCACGACCAGTTCGACGATATAGCGTTTGAGCGCGTCGTCGACGTGAACGGCATGAGCCTGGTCGCGCCAGGCGCGCACCTGATCGAGCGTAGCAACCGGCACGATGACGGGCGCCTGCGCGATTGCAAAGCGTTCGAGGATCGCGAGCTCGCCGGCGCGCGAGGGATAGCCCACGTCGATCTTCAGCAGAAAGCGGTCCATCTGCGCGATCGGGAGCGCGTAGGTGCCCTCCGAATCGAGCGGGTTCATCGTCGCCATGACGATGAACGGGTCGGGCAGCGGATGCGTCTGTGGACCGATCGTCACCTGGCGCTCCTGCATCGCTTCGAGCAGCGCGGATTGCACCTTCGCCGGCGCACGATTGATCTCATCGGCGAGTACGACGTTGGCGAAGATCGGACCACGCACGGTCGTGAAGGCGCTCTCGTGTTGATCGAAGATGCGCGTGCCGACGATGTCGCTCGGCAGCAGATCGGGCGTGAATTGAATCCGTTTGAACTCGCCGTGCAGCGCGTCGGCCAGGCTGCGACAAGCGAGCGTCTTGGCCAGGCCCGGCGGGCCTTCGAGCAGCACGTGACCGCCGCATAAAAGGCCGAGCAAGAGGCCCTCGATGACGCCCTCTTGTCCGACGATCGCGCGTTGCAGTGCTTGCGTTACTAGCGAAGGACCGGCGTTCATTGCGAGGCGTTCATTTGCGAGGCGTTCATTGCGAGAGGTGCTCCAATTGGGCGGTCGCGGCGGCGATTGC
>Ga0335072_10004704_pt1 | contig 20161 bp, 12 predicted proteins | sample Lox_Sample_21_FD_206725 | JGI IMG/M metagenome (GOLD analysis project Ga0335072, IMG submission 206725) | Soil microbial communities from Loxahatchee National Wildlife Refuge, Florida, United States - Lox_Sample_2.1 | ecosystem: Environmental > Terrestrial > Soil > Wetlands | place: USA...
GAGCGAGGTTTCGTTCAGCACCGTTGGAGAAAGCGACTGAGTGAGCTTGATGACCGTGCCCCAGGTTGGATTCGCAAATATATCGCCAACCGTGACATAGCTGTCATTGCTCCACATGTCGGGGTAAATCGTCTGGGACATCTGATCGTGGATCCAGTGACCCATCAGCGCGTATTTATCATTGAAGTGATGATCGATGCGAACCACGTCCTCACGCACATAGGTGGGCTGCTTGGGTGACGCAATATACTGGGTGCCATTGGCGGTGTTCGGCTTAGGAATAGCGCCCGTTCCCATAAACAGCGTGGCATTAGGGTCAATGAGATTGGCGGGAATGGTATAAACGCCGGGTGAACTCTGGTTGAACGGCTGACCCGCCACCAGCCCATCATTGGCGTAGGCTTGCAGCTTCGCAGGGTCCATCGTATTCGGAACGATCAGAGGGTCCCCGCTCAAAGGAGTATATTGCAGGTTCTGACCGGCGGTGGGAAAGTCCGCAGCCGGAATCGTATTCGCGACGGAGGCATTGGCCCCCTGAATGAACTTGCGCCATTCTTCGTTGACGAAGAAGAAGGTCTTGTTGCGGGCATCGTTATAGACGTGGGGAATCCAGACCGGGCCTCCGATGTTTCCGCCAAAGATATTCAGGCGAAGCTCGGGGCTGGGCAGGTTTTCCTGCTTGTAAAAGTAATAGCCGGCATCGAATGCGTCGTTACGGTTGAACTCCCACAGGCCGCCGTGGAAATTGCGAGTTCCGGACTTAAGATCCATGATGATGGTGCCGCCGGATGCGATTCCATAATCGGGCTCGTAGTTGCTGCTGAGAACCTGGAATTCGGCGAGGGCGTCCGGACTGGGTTGCACGTCGAGTTTGCCACCGCTGCCGCGATCGTAGACTTCGCCGCCATCAATCAGCCAGTTGTTATGGTCATACCGCATGCCGTTGAAGCTTATTTCCGCACTGCTGCCCTGCGCGGTCACTCCGTTAAAGGCAGGCAGCATGTTGGAGACGCCAGTGCCGAGGGTGGTCAGCGAAATGACGTTGCGGCCATTCGTGGAGAGCTGCAGAATCTGCTGTCCGGTGATGAGAGAACTGACTGCGTTGGTTTCCGTCTGCACCTGGAGGGCGTTTGCCTGAACGGTCACGGTCTGCGCCGCTGAACCCACTTCGAGCGGGGCGTCGGCGCGCAAGGTCTGCGCCTCATTGAGAACCAGTCCGGCCTTGGTATAGGACTTGAACCCGGATGCAGTGACGGTGAGGTTATAGGTGCCGATCTGCAATCCGGAAAACCGATAGAGACCCGCGCCGTCGCTCCGCGTGGTGCGCGCAATGCCAGTGGTAACGTGGGTTACGACGACGGTGGCATTGGGCACGGCTGCGCCGGATGGGTCGGTTACTGTACCTGTGATTGTCGCGTTTTCCTGACATACAGCTACACCACTCACGGTCAGAATCAATAAGACCGCAAGCCATATAGATCGCATCGTTGTCATAAGCCTCTCCTTGAAATTGTTTTGCAACACGGCCATCTGATAGTTCTCAGTTTTTCCAACGAAGTCATTTCAGAGGTCCCGTAAAAGCTTTTAGTAAATCGGTTCACTAGAGCAGCGTGATATTTGCCACTAAAAAACCGGCGTTCGCCTAACACTTGTTCGTTTCGCGTAAAGTACATCCACGCACATCGAGGGACTCGCCCGGTCCGATAAATTTGACCTGTATAGACAATCGTTTGTCTCAGCGTCACTCAATATTTCGGTGGCAATTAAACTGTGCGTCCACAACAGGTGTCAAGTGGAAAAATGAAAATATGAACCTGCATAGGTATTTGTTTAGACAATCGTTTGTTTTATGCTTATATTGTTGTCGTCACGCCTATGGAGCGCGCAATTGTTTGGGCTAGTAAATCCTGCAGATTAAGGAAACAATTACGCGATGCATTGCTTCGATCATCGATCGTCTTGTATAGACAGCCGCGCTACTTAACATACTCGACGGGATCGGATCATGCAGGCTTTCAGAATTCCGAAGGAGGGTATGTGCTCTCACGGCGATTCGGTGAGAAGCACCAGAAAATATCTGCGGGGCCGAGTGGCAGCTACCGGTTGAGACTTCCAACCCATTTAACGGCCACAGATAAATGAAAAAACAGAGCCCGTCCGGCGAGGGCTCCCAGGATAAGATAATAAGCCCTGATCCCGATTGCCCTTCTGATACTGCTCCCAAGGGATTACAGGCATGAGTGGTGAGCACCCCCCGCGGCTCAATTGCATAGTGTAAGTACGCACAATAAGGACGGTCGGAAGAGCCCGTGTCAAACAAAAACGGTAAGAAACCCACGGGGAAAGCAGCGGCGCCTAAAACAATAAAAGAGGCTCCGCGAGAACGAGTACGCCTGAAGGAGCTTGCTCATTATCTGGGGTTAAACCCCTCAACGATTTCCGTGGTGCTCAATGACACTCCAGGGCGTTCCATTCCCGAGGAAACCCGCAGGCGAATCCGTGAAGCCGCGTTGAGGTTTGATTATCAGCCCAATCTCTTTGCCCGATCCTTCCGTAGCCGACGGACACACACACTTGGCATCCTGGTTCCAGAACTCGGGGACGGATATCACACCGCGGTTATGTCAGGGGTTGGTGACTGCCTGATTGATGCGGGCTACTTCTACCTCACGGCACATCACCGGCATCATCGTAACCTTGTAGAGCAGTACAGCAAGCAGCTGATTGGAAAAGGCGCCGAAGGACTTCTGTGTATCGATACCGCACTGGAACATTCGACATCTGTGCCGGTGGTGGCTGTGGCCGGGCATCGCCGCATAAAAAACGTTACAAATATCGTGCTTGATCATCGGTTGGCGGGGGAACTCACCCTCCATCATCTTTATTCGCTGGGTCATCGCCGCATTGCTTTTATGCACGGGCAACCGTTCAGCTCCGACTCCGACGACCGGTGGAATTGTATTGTGACGGTATGCCGCGATATGGGCCTGGAAATGAACCCTGAGCTTACGGTTCAATTGGATCGCGACATAAGTTCGCCGGAGTTAGGATATCCGGTGATCCAACAGCTCATCGATAAGAAGCAGAAATTTACCGCGCTCGTCTGTTTCAACGATATTGCGGCCATCGGAGCGATTCGGGCTATTCAGGACATCGGCCTGCACGTGCCTAAGGATATTTCTGTGATCGGTTTCGACGATATCAAGGCTGCCGCCTACGTAAGCCCCAGTTTGACCACCATCCGACAGCCGCTGTTGGAGATGGGGCGTTTTGCAGCACGCTGCCTTGTGAACCGACTGCATCACACGGAAGATTTTAAGCAACAGGTTGCATTCGAGCCGGAGTTGGTGGTCCGCGAATCCACGGGCCCGGCGAGAGAGAAAGCCTCTGCTTGAACCTTTCGAGAGATGGCTCCTGCCTCGGAGCATATGGCTCTAAGGATTCCATTCAATGAGAGAGCGTGCGAGAGGCGATTCGAGCGCCGGCGACTCTCAAGAGGTTAGGGCACCTGCGAGGTTCCACGCACCTAAGACTCTGCAATCCGATTGACCACATTCCCTAGGGGTTGACAGCAGATTCGGCTGGCTGCACGAATCAGCCATACTCCGGAATTTTGGGTAATCTCCGAAATGTCGGAGCTAATCGCGACTTTCGATGAGCGGGATCCTGGCGGCCGATAGAGGGAAAGCCATCCCTATACCCGGTCCAATAAGACAAGTCCAATGCCTCTATTCGATCGTAAGCAATTGGTTTCCCAGTCTTTTTGCTATCAGCATTTCGCAAAGATGAGACTCTTCGTGTGCTCTCGGATAAGCGTCCGCCAATTCTCGGGCGCATGGCATGTCGTTTGCTGATGTCCAGACAGGGGCCAATTACCCGGCAAGGAAGGATTTAGTGAGGAGGAAATACTATGGATGGCCTACAACGAGCGAAGGAAAGCCTCTCCCTTGGGTTGAGCATCCTTCTCGTCTTTACACTCGGCCCCGGAGTCGCGACAGGAAGCGCTCTTCAGAGCTCAGAGCCGGCACCAGCCGCCAGTACAACGTCGAGCTACCTCGGGCAGGGGGTGCCGGAAACTGCTGAAGAGCTGCAGAGCCTGGTTGCGCCGATCGCGCTCTATCCTGATGCCCTGGTGGCGCAGGTTCTCAATGCGGCAACATTCCCGGATCAGGTCGCGGTCGCCGACTACTGGCTACAGCAGAACAAGACGCTTACCGGGACGGCGCTGACGACGGCTGTCGATAAACAATCCTGGGACCCGAGTGTCAAGGCGCTGACTCAATTTCCATCGGTTCTGGACAATCTGGCCAAGAACCTTTCCTGGACGTCGCAACTCGGCGAGGCATATCACAATCAGTCCGCCGACGTCATGACCGCGATTCAGACGTTGCGCGCAAAGGCAAAAGCCGCCGGCAATCTGAAGTCGGGATCGCAGATCACCGTCGTTCAGCAGTCTCCGCAGGTTATTGTCATCCAGCCAACCAACCCACAGGTTATCTACGTCCCGCAATATAATCCGACCGTCATTTATGGAACGACCTATGTCGTTCCCGGCTACAGCACCGGAGATATGGTCGCCGCCAGCATGCTTTCGTTTGGCGCCGGACTGGCGATTGGAGCCATGATGAGCGACGGTTGCTGCGGCTGGGGGTACAGCAGCTGGAACTGCAACTGGTACGGCGGCGCCGCGGTTTACCATGGCGGAGCCTACTATGGGAACGACGCCTGGCATGGAGGATACTACGGTAGCAGCGCGTCCGCCTATGGAGCATACGGCAGCGCGCATGCATCCTCCGGCTATAACCCATACACCGGAACCTATGCGCGCGGCGCGTCCACTTCGACAGCCTACGGTACACAAAGGGTAGGACAGGCCTATAACCCCAGCACGGGAGCCTACGCCCAAACCCACCAGACTTCCACCTACGGCTCGCAATATGGAAGCTCATACGCCTCAAAGGACGGCACGTCGGTGAACTCCGCGCATTACTCCGACGCCAACGGAACGGTTGCCGGCGCCTCGACCTCCAATGGGAACAAGTATGCGATGGCGAATGGGAACGCCTACAAGAACACCGGGAGCGGATGGCAGAGCGCCGGTTCGAGCTCTGATGCCGCACACGGCTGGGGAGACAGCAATGGAGGTTTCGGGTCGCAATCCCATAGCGATACGTCGGCATTCAGTGGCTGGGGCAGCCACTCCGGTGACTCCGGCGGCGGCTGGGGTTCGCGGTCAGCCAGCGCACAGGGCTGGGGCAGCCGCGGCGGCGGAGGCGGATGGGGTGGCGGCGGATTTCATGGTGGCGGCGGATTCCGTCGCTGAGAGATCCAGGCCCGCAGTCAAGAGCCAGCGAAATAGAGTCTCTGGAGGATTGAAATGTTCGACTTATTCGCCAAACGCATGAATTCTGCCATGTGCCGTCTGTCATGGATCGCGGTCATCACTGTGCTGCTCCCGATCGCGGGTTGCAACAAGCCGTCGGCATCGACCGAACACGGGGCCACAACTTTTGCCTCGCCAGCCGACGCCGGCACAGCTCTTGAGGAAGCTGCGAAATCGCAAAACCAGAGCGAAATCGTGGCAATTTTCGGGCCTGGATCGGCGGATATACTCTCCTCAGGTAATGCCGCCGAAGACAAAGCATCTCTTGCCGGCTTCGCCCAGGCCTACCAGGTGATGAACCGCTGGCGCAAGTTGCGGGACGGCAGTGAATTATTGCTGGTCGGCGCCGACAACCAGGCATTTCCCATCCCACTGATGAAGAACGCCGCCGGGCAGTGGTATTTCGATGCAGCCGCCGGGAAAGAAGAAATCCTGGCTCGCCGCATAGGACGCGACGAACTCGCTGCTATTGATGTAAGCGCGGCCCTGGCGGAGTCCCAGGCCCAGTACTTCTCTCAAAAGCATGGAGGCGCGAAACAGTACGCTCAGAAATTCATCAGCGATAGCGGTCAGCAGAACGGCTTGTACTGGGTATCTGCGCCGGGCTCTCCTCGCAGCCCGCTTGGACCGCTGGTTGCATTCGCGACACAAGAGGGATTCGCCATCAAGCCTGACGTCGCGCAACCGTTCTACGGGTACTACTTCCGGCAGTTGGAGATGCAGGGTCCTGCCGCCAGAGGTGGCGCAAAGCCTTATGTGGTCGATGGAAAGATGACGGGTGGATTCGCCTATGTCGCGTATCCGGCGAAGTACGGCGATACTGGGGTGAAAACATTTATTGTCAATCAGGACGGGGTAGTCTACGAGAGCGATCTTGGCAAAGATACCGACAATTTAGCGAAGACAATGACCGACTTCAATCCTGACGGAAGTTGGGCGGCGCTGAGATAGCGCCGTGAAATCCCGGCTTCATTGACTCCGACATGTGGGAGACGACTCCGAAATTTCGGGGGCGGCACGCCAGTCAATGTTAGTGGATGCCCGCAATGTCCATATTTTCATGGCAATGGCGAAATCCTTCGCTTCCGCGATGTGGTAGTCCGCTTGCACAAAGCATATGGAAGTAGGAATGCTCCGGCTCGTTCTGATGTTATCGAACGCCGGCCAGAGGAGGGGAAAATGCACAGTCTTCACGGTATTTCAAGGATCGCCCTCAAAAGCATAGCGCTCGGGGGCGTACTGATGATCGGGACCTTTCCCGGTCTTGCGAGAGATAAATATGAAACGATCGACGCCCAAGCCTACGGCACAGGCACGCAACTGGGCCAGAACATCGGCGTAACCCTGAACGTCTATGAGTTCTCGACGCCAGCGGACAGAGTGATCCTCGAGCAGGCCTACGAAAAGGGGCAGAATCAAGGGCTGGTAAATGCTCTCCAGAAAATGAGGGCGGTCGGTCACGTCGAGATCACCGGGACGCTCGGCAATGACTGTTCTTACATCATGATGACTCCAACACCAACCGGGCGTCGCATCGTTTTTGTCACCAATCGTCAGATTCGCTTCGCTGAAGCCTGGACAGACAGTCAAACGATGTCCTATGACCTGACTGCCGGCATCCTCGAACTGAACGATCAGGACAAGAGCAAGAGCACGGGAGTCCTCTATCCGGCTGCGCAGCTCGTCCTTGACAAAGAAGGCAAGCTCCAGTGGGACCTTAACCAGAATCCCTGGAGACTGTCCGGCATTCTCGATTGGAAGGGAGCCACTGGCGTCAACTAGGATCGACATTTGGAGCTCGTTCCCCGTGTCGATCAACTCTATCTATCGACGTTAGTGGGAATCCCCCAAACCGCGTGTATCAAAATAAAAGATTGTGAGGTGTGTCTTGACGATTCATCAGCGTTTTGGAATTCGGAGTATTTTGCTGGTCATGCTGCTGGTTGCGCTGGTCAGCTATGCAACCGCGCAGTCGAAGAGCAGTAAATATGTCTGCTCTGAGCCAAACCCGGCGCAAGCTTGCAATGCGGGCAACACTTGCGGGTCCGCTTCCACGCCATGTGTTGTTGACGTGAAGCGGACTGCCTATGGAGCATCCTCGACCTCCAGTGCCCCGAACGCGAAGAGTAATGCACTCTTTTGCGTGACGACCGGCACGACAACAATCTGGAAAAGCACAGCCAAGAATATTGGCTTCGTTGTCGACGCTGGACCAATGTCGCCATTCGAACCGGGCGGTGCCATTATCGGTGGTTCGGATCGCGCCGTTTCTGTCGTGGCAAAGACCGCCGGATGCTACAAGTATTCCGCGGGAGCCTGCATGTCGGGAGCGATCTACGGAATGTGTAAAGAAACAAGTGCAGAGGTCGTCGTTATCAGCAAGTGAGCGTTCCGGGTTCCGGGAAAGCACCAGGCGCCCGATCGATTTGAGCGCATCCGTATGCATCTTTGACGGTGCGGGTGCGAAGTCCAAGTGTGCTTCGCAGGCCAGCAATAGAAGTGCGCCAGATTCGTGCCTGCGTTCCTGTGTGTCAGCCGATGTATGGCGGTATGGTACAATTCGCCAACAATTTCAACGATGGAAAATCCAGATTTTCAATCGTGAAATGCCATTGTCGGTGTGACCACCAAAACGCGCATTCCAGGACAAGAAGATTGGCATCGCGACCGGTGGTGAAGTGTATTTTGCACATATTCTTCATTTTCGGAGCAGGCCATGATTCGTTTCAGAGCATTTCCCATCCTAGTTCTTTGCGTTTTCCTCTCACTTACAGGTAGTCAACTTCTGCCGGCACAGGCAACCACTTCGCTTGGCGGGCGCGTGACCGACAGCAGTGGTGCTATTATTCCGGGCGCCACGGTAAAGCTGACACTGACGACGACTGGCGCAACGCGCACAAACACGACAGATGGGAGCGGCGAATACCAGTTTTCACAGCTGACTCCCGGGCGTTATGCGCTCACGGTGAGCGCTACCGGATTTGCGCCAACTGAAAAGACCAACATGGACCTACTAGTGAGTCAGCCGGCGACGGTCAATGTGGCTTTGACCGTGGGCTCCGTCCGGCAAGAGGTGACGGTCACATCCAATGTGCAACCGGTGCTCAACACGACAGACGCGACACTGGGCAATGCGTTCGACAGCAGGCAGGTGGAGTTGCTGCCGCTCAGTCAGCGGAATGTTCCCGACCTGTTGAGCCTGCAGCCGGGCGTGACCTTTCTGGGCCGCTCCGATGATGTGACCGGCACGCAGGGTGTTGGAAACAACCCGACCGATTCGCGCGCGGGATCAGTGAATGGCGGGCGCTCCGACCAGGCGAACATTACGCTGGATGGGGTGGATGTAAACGACATCAACAATGGATACGCCTTCACAAGCGTGTTGCGGACCACGCAGGATTCAGTGGCCGAGTTCAGGGTAACGACGAGCAATCCCAACGCCGAGGAAGGACGATCGTCGGGCGCGCAGGTGGCGCTCGTGACACGCAGCGGTTCCAATACGTTGCATGGAGCGGTGTATGAGTACAATCGCTCAAATTTTCTGGAAGCGAATGATTTCTTCAACAAGCAGCAAGAGCTGGCGGCTGGACTTCCGAACCGCCCCGAGAGCCTGGTGCGAAATATCTACGGAGCGGCAGTGGGCGGCCCAGTGATTAAAAACCGCTTGTTCTATTTCCTGAATTATGAGGGGCGACGTGACTCGCAGGGCACGAGCGTGAATGCAGGGACAGTGCCAACGAACAGCTATCGCGCGGGGTATCTGAACTATGAATATGTGAATGCCGGCGGCGGCGACTCAACCTACACGCTGACACCCGCGAATATCCAGTATATGGACCCCCAGGGGATCGGCAATAGCGTGCCGTTGCTGCAGGTGCTCAATGCGTATCCGCAAGGGAATGACCCGACGCAGGGCGATGGCCTGAACAGTATCGGCTATCGCTTTCCGTATACAATTGCCCGCACGTATGACACATATATCGGGCGCATCGACTGGAATGTAACGTCGGATGGAAAGCACTCGCTATTCTGGCGCGGGAATCTGCAGGATGATAACGAGCCGACCGCGCCGGCGTTCCCGGGGCAGGTGCCGCAGACAATTACGCTGACCAACAGCAAGGGATTTGCGGCGGGCTACACATATCTGATCACCAACAACCTTGTGAACGACCTGCGCTACGGGTTAACGCGGCAAGGGGTAGATCAGGCCGGCGCAAACGATGCCCCGATCATTTATTTTGCGGAAGTCGCGCAACCGGTTTCAACGCAGCGGTCGACTTCGGTGATCATCCCGGTGCAAAACCTGGTAGACGATGTTTCGTGGACGAAGAGCAACCACAACTTTGCCTTTGGCACCAACATCCGGTTTGTGGATGACCAGCGGGTGAGCAACGCGCAATCTTATCCCGACGGCCAGATGAACCAAGGGTGGCTGACTCGAAGCTCGACGATCGCCAACAGCAACGGCCCCTTTGACCCGCCGGTGTATGGGTTTCCGGCGGTCGACTTTGCGAATTACGGCAACGAGTACAACACAGCGCTGATGAACCTGGTAGGGACCATTACCGAAGGTGATGCTGTCTACAACTATGACAAATCGGGCAACACGCTGGCCGTGGGCGCGCCACTGAAACGCGATTATCGGTGGAACGAATATGAATTCTACGCGCAGGATACATGGAAGGTGCTGAGCAATGTGACGCTAACTTATGGACTGCGCTACTCGTATCTGCAGGCTCCGGCCGAGACCAGCGGCACGCAGGTAGGGACCTGCCAGTTTTCGGGCGGGGTGTGCGAACCGTATTCTCTGACGCAGTACGTCGATGGAAGCGCGGCACAGGCAGCGCAGGGTGGCGCAGCAAACAATGTCGGCGAATTGGCCTTTAACCTGAATGGCCGCTATAACCACGCGCCGGACTTCTGGACTCCGGATAAGAACGATATTGGACCACGGCTCGCAGTCGCCTTTTCGCCGACGCCGTCAGACGGCTTCTGGAAGAAGGTGTTCGGCAACCAGAAGAGCAGCATTCGCGCCGGCTACTCACTGGTGTTCGATCATTTCGGCGCGGCAACGGTGAATACGTTTGACACGACCGGCTCGTATGGACTGTCCTCACACCTTTCGAACGCTCCGGGCTCGGTACCGATTGAGGATGCGCCTCGATTCACAACCATCAGCGGCGTACCACAATCGCTGCTGCCGACCGCGCCTCCGGGTGTTTTCCCGGCGGTACCGGCGGCAAGCGGGAACGGGAGCTTCGCTATCAGCTGGGGCCTGGATTCGGCGATCAAGACGCCCTACTCACACCTGCTGGATTTCTCGATAGCACGCGAGCTGCACAACGGATCATCGCTCGAAGTCTCATATGTGGGCCGCCTTGCGCACCGGCAGCTGGCGCAGCAAGACACAGCAATGCCCATCAATCTACAGGCGGGCGGAACAGCCTATTTCGGCCCGGCATCCCAGCTGGCGAAGATGGCGAGAGCCAATGTGCCGGTATCTTCGGTTGGAAAGGATCCATACTGGGAACAGGTCTTCGGAGGACTGGATGGGCAGGATATTGGATTGGGATATGGGCCTCTGACTGCGACGCAGAACGTCTATGCGTTATTCCTAAGCAATCTGTACAACGAGACGTATGCGCTGTATCAATTGGACACGCCGGGATCGCTGCCGAACAGCAGCATCGGCGCCGGGGTGAATTATCCGGCGTTCCGCTACTATCACGATCAGTATTCGGCACTGTATGCGTGGCGCTCCATCGGATACGCCAACTTCAATGCGTTGGAGGTGGTCTACCGGCAGCACTTTGGCGGCGGCCTGCAGGCGGATTTCAACTACACCTTCTCGAAGTCGCTGGACATCACCTCGCAGGCAGAACGGCTGGGAACTTCGGCGGGCACCAATTATGCGCAGATCATGAACACCTGGGAGCCCAACCAGCTGTATGGGCCGTCGGATTATGACGTGCGGCACCAGATCAACGGGAACTTTGTATGGGATCTGCCGGTAGGGCGGGGCAAGAAGTATTTATCAAATGCGGGCCGTCTCACGAATGAAATCTTGGGCGGATGGCAGACGACCGGCATCCTTCGATGGACGAGTGGTTTTCCCTTCCTGATGAACAATGGCGCGTACTATCCGACGAACTGGGATATTCAAGGGTTCGCCGAGCTAACGTCGCAGATTCCATCGCATGCGAATGGGAAGGGATTTTTGACGCAAAGGTTTGCCGACCCTGCGGCTGTATTCGCGAGCTTTAGTCATGCACTACCTGGGCAGTCGGGCACCCGAAATCCGCTGCGCGGCGATGGGTTTTTCGATTGGGACAACGGCGTAAACAAGACCTTCGGCCTCGGCGACCGCGTAAATCTTGTCCTGCGCTTTGACATGTTCAACATGACGAACAGCGTGCGCTTCGATCCACAATCGATCAGCGCGACACTGGATAATCCTCAGACCTTCGGTCAGGCGACGGGGCTGCTGACCAATTACCGTCTGGCGCAGTTCGCAGGCAGGATCGAGTTCTAAAGGAAGGCGTTCACTAAGGTTGCAGTGCAGGTGGCGACGGCAGGTACAGGGACTTCTGTATCCGCCGGTATTGCTTCAGAGGCATTTGCACAAGCAGCGGGTTGGCTGCCGGATCGAGCCAGCCGAGGATTACCTTGACCTGGGGCTCCGGCATGGCCGTGCAGCCAACTGTGCCAATGCCGGGGCCGCCCCAGATATGCATGAAGACACACGAGCCGCCCCCAGGGAGCGGATTACCGGTGTTGTGGTCGATGACCACTCCCCAACGATATGCCTCACCGGCATCGTGCATATGTTCGGCGCTGTTCCAGTCGGGGGAGACGGTGGAGCTATCAATCACACGATTGTAGAAGCGCGAATGAGGATCATCCACGCAATCAATGGATGGCGTGAGCGCCAGGTAAGGCATCTTCCATGCACCGGGCGGGTGCGGCGCGTAGCCGAAGGCAGTGCCGAAGCGAAAGATTCCGGCAGGGGCTTTGCGGTCACCCTCCCGCTTTACGGGGTCGTCGGCGCTACGCGCGGCAGTGACCGGCACCACCCCGATGCCCCATCCCATTCCCATTTTTCCGACAACTATAGCGACAGGCTTGCCGACGGCATGCCATGAATGGCCGGGCGCTGAACGCTGGTAGCGCTGAAGTCGGCCATCGATTGCGTTCCAGCCGGAGGTTATGACCACGATGAGCTGGGTAGAGCGCAGCTGAGGCGAAGGCGCCATGTTCTGCGACTGAGTGAAGGCGAGGCGCGGGGCAATTGCCAGCAGACAGCAAAGAAGGAGAATTCTTTTCATGCATCGCTCACAAATGGTGCCGGAGTGAATACAGGGTAATTCCTAATTCTGAATTTCCCCAGCGAGTTCTCTCCGCGACGTGAAGCGCCGCACCAACAGGGGCATCATGAACAGGATGGCAAAAACAGTGGTGACCATTCCTCCCACCACTACGCGCGCGAGAGGTTGTTGCGCCTGAGCGCCAATGCCGTTTGAAACCGCCGCGGGGAGCAGTCCGATTCCCGCGGCCATGCAGGCCATCACTACGGGACGCATTTCGTCGAGGCAGCCCTTCTCGAGCCCGTGATCAATTCCCTCCTCTCGCTGCGCGCGGCGGATTCCGGACAGGAAAACGACGGCACCCAGCGTGGCCACGCCGGTGAGCGATGTGAAGCCCACAGCAGCCGAGATGCTGAATGGGGTGCGGGTGAGAAACAGTGCAAGAATACCTCCAGTAGCCGCAAATGGAAGGGTGCCGACAACGATCAGCGCATCGCGCCAGGCGCGGAACTGAATGTACAGCAAAACCAGAATGGCGGCCAAGCTGACAGGAATGATGAGCGCAAGCCGATGTTGCTCTTTTCTCAAGCTGTCAAATTCGCCTGCCCAAACGTAGTTGTATCCGGTGGGAAGTTTGACCTCGGCAGCCATGCGCCCCTGCAGTTCCTGAATGGCACTTGCGAGGTCGCGCCCGCGCACGCTGAATTTGATGGGGATATACCGGCGTCCGCCTTCGTGATAGATCATGAAGGCTCCATTGCGGATGGTGACATTGGCTACCGTGCCGAGCTGCACCTGATTCCCGTCGGGGGTGGGCAGCAGAATCCGGGAGATCTCTTCAGGCGTGCTGCGGTATTCCGGCGAGTAGCGCACTGCGAAATCGAACCTGCGGTCTCCGTCGATGATCTGCGTTACGGGCGCGCCTCCCACGGCCGCCTGCACAACATTGTTGATGTCCAGAGGCTGCAGACCATAGCGCGCTGCCTTGGTGCGGTCAATGGAAACCAGGAGGCTTGGCTGGCCGGTGACGTCGAAGACTCCTACATCTGTGATGCCGGGAACCTGTTTCATGATTCCAGCGATCTGATCCGCAAGACGCGTGAGCTCATCGAAGTCGTTGCCGAAGAGCTTGAGCGAGTTCTCGCCCTTGACGCCCGACATCGCTTCTTCGACGTTGTCCTGAATGTTCTGCGAGAAGTTGAAGTCGACGCCCGGATACTGACGGAAGCTTTTATCGATCGCGGCGATGAGCTCATCCTTGTTTCCGTGGAACTGCGGACGCCATTGGGACGCGGGTTTGAGATCAGCGAGGAACTCAATGTTGTTAAAGGTGCTGACATCGGTTCCGTCGTCGGGACGACCCATCTGCGAGACCACCTGGGTGATCTCCGGATACGCCCGGAGGGTGGCACGGATATCGTCGGCAAGTTTTGCCGAGGATTGAAAAGAGATGTCCTGCTGCATATCGGCTCGAATCCAAAGGTTACCTTCTTCGAGGGCGGGCATGAACTCTCCGCCGACGAAGTGGAAGAGAACGATTGCGCCGAGGAGTGCGGCACAGGCGATGAACCAGCTGAGCCGGCGGAAGCGCAGCGCGCGCGCGAGTCCGCGAACATAATGACGCCGGAAGAAGGCGCTGAGCCAGGTTTCTTTGGGGTCTTGCCGAACATTTTGAGGCACAGCCAAGGATCCGAGTACCGGGGAAAAAATAAGAGCAAAGATGAGCGCGCCGACCAGTGCGAATCCATAAGTGACGGACATGGGCGCGAAGATCTTTCCGGGGACACCCTGCATGGTGAAGAGTGGAATGAATGCGACGAGAATAATCAGCGTGGCAAACAGAACCGGCTTGGCCGAGTCCGCTACTCCCGCCAGGATCAGGTCCGTCACCTCTTCGCCTTCGACCCGGCGCGACACCTTGCGATAGACATTTTCAAGCACCACGATCGAAGCATCCACCAGAATGCCGAAATCGATGGCTCCAATGGAAATCAGATTCGCCGACTGGTTGGTAAGCACCATCATGCTGAACGAGAAGAGCACCGCGAAGGGTATGGTGAGGGCGGCAATCAGGGTGATGCGCCAGTCTCCAAGCATGCTAAGCAGCACCAGGGTCACCAGAGTGAGCCCCATGATGACGACATGCCGTACGGTCTCAGTGGTGGTGTTGATGAGCTTTGTCCGGTCATAAATCGTCTTGATCTGCATGCCTTTCGGCAGTAGATTCCCGTGGTTCAGCGCAGCAATCTTCTGCCGGAGGGCGGCGAGCGCGGGTAGAGATTTTGCGCCCTTCTGCAAGAGCACGATGCCCTCGACAATGTCCGAGTCGCTGTTCCGGCCCACTTTGCCGAGGCGCGGCTGGTGCCCTTCGCGCACTTCGGCAACGTCGCGCAGCAGCACAGGAACGCCATTATGCTCGGCAATTACGATATTCTGCATTTCGTCGAGCGAATGCAGGAGGCCGACGCCGCGCACGTTTACGCTCTGGCTGCCCATGGTGAGATAATTCCCGCCAGCATTGGCATTGCTATTCTGGACGGCATTGACCACCTGCGTCATGGTGACGCCATAGGTCAGCAGCTTGTTTGGATCGACCTCGGCCTGATACTGACGGGTAGTGCCGCCGAAGGTAGCGATATCAATGATGCCCGGCACCTGCTTGAGTTCGCGCACGACCAGCCAGTCCTGCGTCGCCTTGATTTCGTTGAGAGAATAGCCGGGGCCGGTGAGCTCGTAGCGATAGATTTCGCCGACCGGGGATTCAGGCGAGAGCTGCGGCTGCAGATTATCCGGCAACGTGACCTGCTGAATGCGGTTCAGCGCCTCCTGACGATCGATGAAGTAGTCGCTTCCGAAGTCGAAGTACATTTTGACATCGCTCAGGCCGAAGATGCTGATGGAGCGGATCTGGTCGAGTTCCGGCGTGCCATACAGTCCCGTTTCCAGAGGAATCGTAACCTGCTGTTCCATCTCTTCCGCAGACCAGGAAGGGTTCTGGGTGATGAACTCGACCATCGGCGGGGAGGGATCGGGGTAGGCCTCGATGTCCAGATGCAGGAAAGAATAAGCGCCGAGAGCCAGTGCGGCGAGAAAGACGATGAGGACAACGTTGCGATACCTGAGGAGAGTGCGAATCAGCGCCTGCATGATTACTGGTCCTCGCTCGCGCGCAGAAGCTCGGCTCCGGTTGTAACGACCCTATCTCCATCGTTCAGACCCTGCGTGATTTCGTCGCTGTCGGCATGTGTATCGCCGAGCGTTACATCGCGACGTTCGTATTTGCCCGGAGAAGTCTCCACAAAAACAAAGATGTCTTTGCCGTTCTGAATGACTGCCGTGGAAGGCACGACAATGACATTGCGCTGCCGACTGGTCACACTCATGCTCGCGTACATATCTGGCTTGAAGCGATGTCCAAGATTGGGAAGCACGACGCGAACCTTTAACGTGAGGGACACGGGGTCGACGGCATCGGAGATGTTATTTATGACGCCGTGCAGAGTCAGTCCGGGGTAGCCACTGACCGTAATTTCGGCAGGTTCGCCGACGTGAACGGAGGCCTGATCTCGCGGATAGAGGTCGCCGACTACCCAGATAGAGTCGATATTCGCGATGGTGGCGATAGCGGTGGCGTTATCCAAAGACCGCTGAAGCTCGCCGGGACCGGTGCCAACGTCGAGCACCACTCCAGAAATCGGCGCCGTGATGGGGACGACATCGGAAGTCGCATCTTCGTTCAGCCCCATCAGATGAAGCGTCTGGCGGGTGCGCTCCAGTTCAGAATGGTCGCTCTGATCCACCGCCTTCAGGTCATCGTAGTCACGCTGCGCCATCACCTCGTGCACCAGGAGTTCTTTAGCGCGCGCAAGCTGCAGGTCGGCTCGGTCCACCTCGATCTTTGCCTTTTCAAAATCTGAGCGGGCCTGTGCGGCGTCGCTGCTCTGCAGGGTGCCGATCTTCTCCCCTTTGCGGACTTCCTGGCCGGGAAGAATGCTGAGCGACATTACGCGACCGCTGATGAGAGGATAGATATGCACTATCTGTGTGGGATTAGCCACAATGTGCGCGGGCAGCACGAGCTGGCTTCCCACCTGCTGATGATGGACGGTGAGCGTTTCGACCACTTGCTGCTTAGGAATCTGCGTCTGGGGGAGAGATTCGCTGCGCTTGCAAGCCGTCAGCGGCAGCAACGCCAGGGTAACGAGAGCGAACACGGCGGAACACCTTTTCATCGGACAATCTCCGTGGCAGCGGCATAGCTGAGTTGGTGAATGCTGAGCCACACCTGCTGGTTGGCGGTCAGCGCATCAAGATGGATCTGGCGATAGTCCCGCAATGCGTCGAGGTAATCCAGAAGCGAGGCACCACCGTGGCGGTAGCTGAACTCCAGATTGGCACGCACCCGCTCGGATTCGCTGACGTAATGGTCGTTGTATCGCTTGGCCATTTCTGCGGCGGCCGCGTAGGCCGCCCAGGCCTGATCCACATCGTTGGTCACCTGGTTACGAGCCGCGATTTCGGCAAAGCGGGCAGACTGCGCTTCGTCGCGGGTCCGCTCCTTTTCACCCTGGTTGCGATCGAAGAGGCGCAACGGAATTGAGACCTGGAATCCCGCGCTGTTGTACACACCCACGCGTTCGTATTCGCCGCCCAAGGTAGGGTCAACCTTAGCATCGGCGTCGGCTAGTTTTACATTGGCATCGGCAAGTGATACAGACTGGCGAGCGGCGGTATAATCGGGCCGTGCAGCCAGCGCCTCCTGTTCAATCTGAGCCAGAGTGACCGAGAGCTCTGGCGGCAAGAGCGGACCGGTGATGTCGAAATCGTCGGAGGGCTTCTGAACGCCCATCAGCAACTGAAGCGAATCGCTGGCCTGCACCAACTGAAGCTTCGCGTTCTGATAATCGGACTCAAATTCGGCGAGCTGGAGATCGATACGTTCGTAGTCAGACTTGCTGATGTCGCCGGCATCAAGGCGAATCTTGCTCAGATCGAGCGTCTTGCGATAGCTATCGAGATTGTCCTGCGCTACCTGGAGAGCCGCTTTCGCGACCAGCATATTCGTGAACGCATCTTTGACCTGAAGAACAATCTGCCGCTCCTGATCCTGATACTGGCTTCGTGTCACATCGGTTGTGTCTTGCGCAATATCAAGACGCCATCGCCGCTTTTGCCCACGCTCAAAGAGGCGCGAAACATTGCCCACGTAGGTATAGGGGCTGCTGGGATTGTCCGCCGGAAGCGAGACATTGGCTCCAGACAACGTAAAGGTGGGATTCTGCCGTAATCCCGCGGTGATTTCGCTCGCCTTTGTGGCGATCACATGCTGCTCCGCAGAGAGCAGCGACGGGTTTTTTGCCCGCACGATACTCAGCACCTGCGGGAGAGTCAGAGGTGGCGCCGATGTCTGCGGGTGCGCCGCCGAAGACGCGATGAGCAAGGCCAATATCATTCCGGGCCCGGAGAGGCGTATTTTCATGATGCGTATCCACTCATCGCACGAGTGCGATGGATTATTGCGCGAAACGAAAAATAAAAAGCGAAAGAGCTGGGTGGTCAGACAGCTGGAGGGGGACGTGTGGACCGGGTACGGAAATATCCGCGCATCTGCCGCGATGCCGACTCGTCCTTCGTGAGGAACGCGATCACCTGCATAGGCGCAGAATTCAGCGTGGGCAAGGGCAGCCCAAACGCAACAGACACGATTTGCAAAGGCCGATCAGGGTTAAGCTGCAAATCACTTCGCCGGCAGAGATGCTCGGTTTCAGCCGGTGTGACGCTGGCCTGCAGATCGTCCGTGAGCGAGATCACAGGCAGAAGAACGGCGGCGAGGACCAGCAGCGCCATAAGCTGCACTGCAATGCCGGGGAGCAGCGAATCCGGCTGCTCGCGCCGCCGGCGCAGGAACCACGACCCGAAGAGCAAGATCGTGACCGCCATCCACGTCAGATTGAAAAAGGCTTCCACAAGTTAAGGTGGATTATAACCGACTCCAGCGCATCGACGCTGAGGGCAGCCGCAAACGAAACGAGCCCTGTGGCGACTCGCCCGCTGTTTACACCGAATTGATATCGCACTTGCCAGATTCTGAGAACAGGCTGTTTCTGGCCCGGGTAAACCTGATTGCGATAAGATGAGATCGCAATGGCGGATCAACTTAGCCAAACACCCGATTCAGTGGCCGCTCCACGGCATCCCGGCATGGCTCGGATACCCGGCGGCACGTTCGCGATGGGTTCGGAAGACTTCTATCCGGAAGAGAAGCCTGTTCACGAAGTCAGCGTGGATGGCTTCTGGATGGATTGCCACGAAGTGACCAACGAACAGTTCGCGCAGTTTGTGGAGGCAACCGGATATACCACGGTCGCCGAGCGAGCGCTCAACCCTGCAGATTTTCCTGGTGCGCCTCCGGAGAATCTGGTGCCGGGCTCCTTGCTGTTCCGCAAGACCGCTGGACCGGTCGATCTAAACAATTACTTCAACTGGTGGGCCTGGGCACCGGGAACGAGCTGGCGGCATCCGTTTGGACCGGGATCGTCGATCGAAGGACACTTGCAATACCCGGTGGTTCACGTTGCCTATGAGGACGCCGAAACCTATGCACGCTGGGCCGGGAAAGAATTGCCGACGGAAGCGGAGTGGGAGTTTGCAGCCCGGGGTGGGCTTGAGGGAAAAAGATTTACCTGGGGCGATGAGGATGCTACTGCCGACAAGCCTATGGCCAATAGCTGGCAGGGAGAATTTCCTTGGCAAAATCTGCTCTACGACGGCTACGAGGGGGCTTCACCGGTAGGATCGTTTCCGCCCAACGGCTACGGTTTATACGACATGGCGGGGAACGTGTGGGAATGGACCTGCGATTGGTTCGTCGCGCGCCACGCGGACGAAATAATCAAGGGGTGCTGCGGGCCGCCGTCGAATCCTCGGATTCTCTCGCCGGACAAGAGCTATGATCCCGCGCAGCCGCAGTTCCGGATTCCGCGCAAAGTTGTCAAAGGAGGCTCGCACCTGTGCGCGCCCAACTATTGCCTGCGTTATCGTCCGGCGGCACGACAGCCGCAGATGATCGACACCAGCATGAACCACCTCGGATTCCGGTGCATTGCGCATGATCCGATAGCTGGCTGAGAGCACCATCGTTCGCGAAGCAGCAGAAGAGAACAATCCTCCGTTTTCATTGATTGTGCAGGATAAAAATAAGGCTGAATTTACCGTCACGAGGTAACGTCACTAAATTGACACCTCGATTCGGAGGCCACAACATTTTGGAGGCGGCTCCCAAATGCCGGATGCCATACCTGCTCTTGCCTTTGCTGCCACCAGCAACATCTGTGCTCTCATTGCATTAGGAGAGCTTGCGGGGACCAAAGGGAGGCAGTCCTCTTGCAATAGGACTTGGTAACAGGAGTTTCGACAGAAGGTCCTTACCCGCATTCCCCAGCGGTTCAAGTCGGGCTCTTCCGCTCGGACTCGA
>Ga0335072_10004705_pt1 | contig 20160 bp, 16 predicted proteins | sample Lox_Sample_21_FD_206725 | JGI IMG/M metagenome (GOLD analysis project Ga0335072, IMG submission 206725) | Soil microbial communities from Loxahatchee National Wildlife Refuge, Florida, United States - Lox_Sample_2.1 | ecosystem: Environmental > Terrestrial > Soil > Wetlands | place: USA...
ACGCAGCTGGTCTCACCGCTGGCGATTGCCTGGCCGGGCAGGGTGAGCCTCCCCGCCAGCCAAAAAGGCTGCAACGCCTTGCCGAAGCGCGGCCGCACTCGGGACCGTAAAGTTCCGGTTATGACAACTGCACCTTCTCCGGGTACTGGCCGTCTGGCGTTAACCGATGACGTGCTGGCCGAGGCGTGGGATACGGCGTTGCAGCTGGCCTGGGAGGGGCTCACAGCGCAGACGACTCCGGTCGGCGCGGTTGTCGTAACTGAGGCCGGCGAGGTCGTTGCCGCCGGACGTGGCCGCCGGTACGAGCCGAGCGGTCCAGCAGGGCAGCTGGCCGGGACCAGCATCGCGCACGCGGAGGTGAACGCACTAGCCCAGCTGCCCTCGGCGCGCCGCTGGCAGGATTTCTACCTGCTGACAACTCTGGAACCGTGCGGGATGTGTCATGGCGCGGCGATCCAGTCGAGAGTGGCAGGCATATATTTCGCCGGGCGTGACCCTTACGGCGGAACGGCCAGTCTGCGCTTCGAGAATCCCCAGGCCCTGCGGCAGGAGCTGCTCATCGACGGTCCGCTGCCAGGCACGCGGGGAGCGCTGGCGGAGATCATGCACGTCACGTTCTTGATGAACCGGGACTCTGCTGCGCACGTCATCCGCGCTCACACCGCCGCCATGCCGCAACTGACGTGCTACACCCGCCGGAACCGCGACGACCTGAACGATGCCGTCAGCTGCGGCGACTACCAGCGCGCCGCGGCGATTGCCGAAGGCGCGCCCCGCGACCACTAGACGCAGTGCTCATAGACCCAGTGCTCAGCTCGCCGGAAGCGCAGCGACGAACTCCGCTAGCTCGTCGAGGTTCGCCCGCTCGTTGACCCGCCTGCCGTCTTCAATGTCGTGGATGATCCCGGCGACCTTGCTGAAGATGGGGCCGTTGATGTCACGCAGCATTTCGTCGATCTCGGTCTTGCGCTTACGCACTACAAGGTCACGGTAGATGCCGCTGTACTGCTTGGCGCTCTTGCGGTTGAACTCGGCCAGCCGGTCGAGAGACCCGTCAAGGTCGTCTGGGTCGAAGCCGTCGAAGCTCTCCACCTTGACCGGCGCCTGTGCGAGAACTTCACGCGCGATGGCGATCATGACCGGCCGGTAGCGGGGGTCTTCGAGGTGCTCGGCGATGGTCAGATCGGAGACGGCGCCGGCCCACAGCATGGCACCGTAGGCCTCCTTTCCCCACAGGAAGCCAAGCACGTTTTCAGTCGGCTTCGCGTAGGGCAGCGCCTCGACGAGATCCAGCACGCGCTGGGTGATGCGGCCGCCGTCGAGCTCGCCGACGCGGAAAGTGCCGACGTTGCCTTGCATGATGCGCCCTGGGGCCATGACGTCGGCGCCGAAGTTGACGAACGCCGAGATGACCCGGTCGCGGCCGACCGCTTCAATGAGGGTGTCGGCGGTGAGACCGTTCTGCACGGTCAGCACGTAGCCGCCGGGGGCGAGTCGGCCCTGAAGCAACTGCGCGGCGGCGCGGGTATGCAGGCTCTTCACTGCCACGAGGGCGTACGGGATGCGGTCGGGCAGTTCGCCGGGGGTAATCGCGCGGGCGGCGACAGTGAACTCGTTGACCGGGCCTTCGATGCTCAGCCCGCGTTCGCGGATGGCGGCGACGTGTGCCTCGTCGGCGTCGCACAGCGTGATGTCGTGGCCGGCCCGGATCATGTGAGCGCCGAGAGTGCCGCCGATGGCGCCAGAGCCGATAATGGTGATGTCCATGGGGCGAGTCATCCTGTCTCGTTACGCTACGGGGACTGCGCTGTCGAGAAAGCCGCGCACGGTGGACAAGAACAGCTCGCGCTCCTCGATCTGCGGCGAGTGGCCAGACTTCTCGAACACCACCAGCTTCGCATCCGGTATCAGGGAGGCGATGGTCTCCGCGGCGCTGACCGGGGTAACCCAGTCGAGCCGGCCTACGGTGACGAGCGTGGGCACCGTGATCGAGGAAAGCTGTGGCTTCAGGTCATAGTTCGGCTGGTTGTGCTGGAAGCACCAGTTGTGAGCTTCGTGCCGGTAGACACCGGACTCGACCCGTGCTGCCGAGCGGACGGGGTCGTATTCGTAGTCGTAGAGCGGGATGATCTCGGCCCAGCGCGCCTTGAGGTCCTCGTCGTCACGGATCTGCCCGGACCAGTAGCGGTTGAAGTTGTCCCAGTTGATCTCGACCCGGTCCTGGTTACGTGCATTCTCGAAGGCGAGTTTCAGGTTGCTCGCGTCTGCGGAGGTGTCCCGCAGCACGATCGCCTGGACGTGCTGCGGGTACGCAACGGCATACTCCAGGGCGATGAATCCGCCGTAGGAGCCGCCGGCGATGACGATCTGGTCCGCGCCGATCCACTCGCGCAAGCCGTCGACGTCGGCAGCCCACTGGGCGTGGGAGTAAGGCGGGATGCCCGCACTGTGTCCGCAGCCGCGCGCGTCGAAGACGACGACCCGGAACCGGTCGGCCAGCGGGCCGAAGGTGGCCTTCGGCTCAGCCAGGGAACCGATCCCTCCGCCGCCGTGGTGCGCTATCAGCACCGGACCATCCTGCGGTCCCATCAGCTCGATGTTCAGCTCACAACCGTTGATGGTCACTCTCATGCTGATGCCTCCGGAGTTGACGCCTGCACAGCGGTCCAGCGCGTGATCTCGTCATCGAGCACAGTGAGCGGGATGGCTCCGTTGCGCAGCACCGCGTGGTGGAACCGGCGCAGATCAAATCGCGGCCCGAGCTCTTGCTGTGCCCGTTCGCGCGCGCGTACGATCTCTCGCTTGCCGGTCACGTAGGCGAGCGCCTGGCCGGGCCAGGCGATGTAGCGGTCGATCTCGTTGCGCACGTTGACGCGCGTGCTGGCGGTGTTCTCGTACATGAAGTCGATCGCCTGCTGACGCGACCAACCCAGGTGATGCATGCCGGTATCCACCACCAGCCTGCAGGCTCGCAGTGCCGCGAAAGACAGCATCCCGAGCCGCTCGACTCCGCTGCTGTACAGGCCGATCTCGTCGGCGAGGCGCTCGGCGTACAGGCCCCAGCCTTCGTTAAAAGCGCACAGCTCAGCGTCGATGTGGCGCCGGTACCGCGGGATGTCGAGCGTCTGGGCGGTTGCCAGCTGCAGGTGGTGCCCGGGCACCGATTCGTGGAACGCCAGCGCCTGGTACTCGTAGCGGTAGCGCTCGGCCGGATTGGTTGTCAGCAGGCAGTGCGCGCCGGGACGGCTGCCGTCGACGCCAGGCGGCCGGTAGTACGCCATCGCGGTGTTGTCCGCATCGACCGGGTTGATCTCCTCGATGACGCAGGCGGGAATGTCGTAGTGCTCGAACCAGGTGTCACGTGCCGCCTCGGCGCGGTCGAGGGCGTCCTGGACGACCGCGATGATTTCCTCGCGAGTGCGGAAGCGCAGCGCCGGGTCGTCGCGCATCCGCGCGGCGATGGCGGCAAAGTCGCTCTCACCGAGAACTTCCTGCCCGACCTGCGACCACAGTCCGGCTAGCTCGTCGAGTTCAGCCCGGCCGATAGCGTGGATCTCCTCAGGCGAGAGCGTGGTGGTGGTGTGCCTCGCGACGGCCGCCCGGTAGCCGGCTTCCCCGCCGGGGATCTCGCGGATGCCGACCCGCTCGTCTGGCCGGGCGAGCGACGCCAGTTCGCGGCGCAGCAGCTCGGCGAGCCGCTGCATGGCCGGCCTGATGGTCTGCGTGACATGAGCGGTTGCGGCCTCGCGGACAGTAGGTTCGGCCTCGCCCGCCGGCCCCAGCAGGGCATCGTCTGATACCGGCAGGGCGAGATAGCCCTCCAGCTGCCGGATGGCGTGGTCGACGCCAACCGCGGTGGGTGTCCGCCCGTCCGCGGCCTCGGCGAGGTACCGCTGACCGAGCGCGTCCAGGGTTGCGCCGATCTTCGACATCCTGCTCAGGTAGCGCGCTCCGGCCTCAGGGCTGGTGACAGTCATCGCGGGTACCGCTTGGAAGATCAGGCCCTGCCGGCTGACGTAGCTCTTCGCCGACGCGTTGGCGGCCCAGAGCGAGTGCTCGGCATCGGATCGGGCTCCCTCGACCAGGGCGGTGAGTACCCCGTGGTCGACGCGCTCCGAGTCGGTGAGACCAGCAGTGTCGAGCTCGCGAACCTGGCGGCCGATAGCTGCCAGGTCTTGGGCGGTGCGCAGGCTCGCCTCCCTGCTCGGGTCGAAGGACAGCCCGTCGAATTCAGCGACGCCGAGCAGAGTGGCGTTGTACGGGTCGTAGCTGTGCTGAGTGGCGAAATACGCCTCGCCGAGCCGCGCGAGTTCAGCTGCGGCCGCGGTGTCGGTGTCGGTCATGTCCTGTCCTCCGGTTCGGGTGCGCTGGCACGGAAGGCGCGGTGGATGTGCACTGATCGCTCCCAGTCAGCCATGCGCTCCAGGGCTGCCTCGCCGCCACGGTGGAAGACCGCGTCCACAAGGCTTTCGGTGAGCACGAGCAGAGCGGCGAATGAGTCGAACGGGACGCCGTCGACAGCGATCGGCAGCACGATGTCCGCTTCGTCAGCCGACGGAGAGAGCGACTCGTCGGTGATCAGGATGACGCTGGCGCCGGACGTCTTCGCCATCGAGACGACCTCAGTGGAGGCCAGTTCGTGTCGGCGCAGGTCATAGACGATCGCGACCGAGTCGCGCCCGGCGCGCAAGTACTTACCGACATCGGCGCCGAGAGGCTCATCGGCGTAGTCCACATTGGGGATCAGCTGGTCCAGCTGCATCGCCAGCATGCGGGCGATCAGCCGCGAGAAGTATCCGCCAGAGACGACGACGTGCTTCGGGCGTCCGGCAAGCAACGAAATGGCTCGATCGACTTCTCCTGGCGGCACGGTGTCGTGCAGCCGCGTGACGAGCCGGGCACGCTGTTCGACCGCGCGGACGAAGACGCTGTCATCCGACGTTGCCGTCCGGCGGGCCTGGGCACGGCTCAGCGGGCTCGCGCTCATGGACCGGGTGATCTCAGCGCGCAGGCGTTCCTGGAACTCGGGATAGCTGCCAAACTCGAGCCTGGTCAGCAAGCGCAGGACGGTGGGCTTGCTTGTCCCCGCCGCGGCCGCGAGCGCGGCTGTGCTCTGAAGTCCCGCGGCCGGATAGCGGGCGAGCAGGGTGCGCGCCACCTTCCGCTCGGCAGGTGTAAGCCCGTCCATCCGCTGGAAGATCTCGTCCCGGAGCGGCAGTTCTTCGGCCTGGGGCTCCGTCATGTCATCAGTCCGTCATGTCATCAGTACTGTCATGTCGATGGCGCCGTCATGTCGTGAGCACCGGCTCGGGACCGCTGCCGCGTGCGGAGAACATCGCCGGAGAGTTGTGTGCCACGACGACGCGGCCGTCGCCGCCGACGGCGACGAGCCCCCCGGTGAAACCGCGCTCCGTGAGTTCCTGCTCAAAGGTTGCCCGGATCGCTTCGGCGAGATCCGCGCCGGTGTAGCGGATCCGCGCGGCGACGTCGTAGGCCACGACGCCGCGGATGAAGGCCTCACCGTGACCGGTACACGAGATCGCGGCGACGTTGTCGCGCGCGTAGACGCCAGCGCCAACAATAGGAGTGTCTCCGACCCGCCCGTCTGCCTGGCCGGCCATCCCGCCCGTGGAGGTGGCTGCCGCAACGCGACCGGCAGCATCCCGGGCCGCCGCGCCGACCGTTCCGTGCCGGGCGGCGACGGCACGGCCGTCTATCACGCGATCCAGCTGCTGCTGGCGCACCTGCGTGATGAAGTAGCTGGGCTCGACAACTTCGAGTCCGTAACGCTCAAGGAACTCGACGTCCGGGTCGACGATGAGCACGTGCTCGGTGTGCTCCATCACGGCACGGGCTAGCCGGACCGGGTTCCTGGCGTACTTGGCGGCGGCGACCGCACCCGCAAGGCCGGATCCAGTCATCACCGACGCGTCGAGCTCAGCGTGGCCCGTCGCGGTCAGCGCTGCGCCGCGGCCCGCGTTGAACAGCGGATCGTTCTCGAGTACTTCCACGCTCGCGCACACAGCGTCGAGGGCATCGCCGCCTGCTGCGAGCACCTGCCATCCGGCGCGATAGGCGGCAAGCAGTCCCTGCTCGTAGGGCGCGCGGCCAGCGAGAGTCAGCTCCTCCAGCCGTCCCCCGGCCCCGCCGTGCAGAGCCAGGCTCGGTCCCGCTTCAGGCGACGCTGCCTCAAAAATCTTCACTGCGATCGTCCTTCTGTCCTGCGGTCCGCAACTCGCACGCCACTGGCCGTTGCTGCCGTTCGTAACTGCGCTGCTCGATCTTCTCAGCTTTGTGCCATATGTTACAGACCATTCGCGAGCAGTGCCACGGCTCTTTCAGCACTGGCCTGGCGACGCGGGCCGCACCCGGGTGGTTGGCTCAGCACTTGTCCGGCGGGCAAGTTGTCGCGCGCCGGTGACCTTCCAGGACCACCCGTACCAGGCCGCTTTCCTGGACTCTGCTGTCCTACGTCGCGGCGAGCAACGCGATCATCGACAACGCCGCCGTCGCGGCTGGCCGGGATCCGCGCGAAGTCCGGCGCCTGCTGAACATCTCGGCGGACAAGGCGACGGTCACGGACCTGCTGCCATTGGCCCTCAGCGAGGGCGTTTCGGCATCCATCCTGAGCAGCGACGACCCCGGGGCCATCCAGGCCTTCGGCGAGGAGGTCGCGCCCGCCCTGCGGGAAGCCTTGGCCCGCGAGCGGCAGGCAGCTGGGACACCATCGGGGCGGCCTGGCTACGGCCGACGACTGCTGCGCTCTAGCGCTGGGCCGTCAACTGGTCGGCGTTCACCGGCGACAGCGGCGGTTTGCCGGTCAGTACGCGGACTACTTCGTGCGCGGCGAAGTCGCGGACCGCTGTGATCGATTCTTCTGAGTAGTAAGCAGCGTGGGGCGTGATGACGACGTTGGGCAACCCGAACAGCGGGTTAGCCGGCTTCCAGTCGCGCAGCTTGGCGGGTTCTTCCTCGATGTCGTCCAGGCCCGCTCCGGCGATCCAGCCCTCGCTTAGGCCCTGATACAGGGCGCCGTCATTGACGATGGGCCCGCGGGCGGTGTTGACCAGGACGGCTGTCGGCTTCATCCGGCGCAGCTCCGCCTCTCCGATGAGGTGATGCGTCTGCTCGGTGAGCGGTGCCTGGAGGACCAGGTAGTCGGAAGCCTCAAGCAGCTGGCCGAACGAGACGGCGGAAGCGCCGTGGGACTCGATGTCGGCTGCCGGTATGTAGGGGTCGTGAACGATGATCCGCATGCCGAAGGCACTGGCCCGGGCCGCGATGGCCCGGGCTATTGAGCCGAATGACAGCAGCCCGAGGTGCCGCCCGCAAAGGCGGTGGATGGGCTGGCCGGACTGCCATTGCCAGGCCCCGGCGCGGGTCGCGTGGTTGTAGACGCAGATCTTGCGCGCTACGGCAAGCAGGAGCGCCATCGCGTGGTCGGCGACCTCGTTCCTGCACCAGTCGTTGGGCACGTTCGTGACGAGGATGCCGCGCCGGGTGGCGGCGTCGACATCGACGATGTCGACGCCGGTGCCGTAGCGCGCGATTACCTGGCATCGGTTCAGTTCACCAATTGCCCTGGCGCCGACGGTCGCGTACTGGGCGATGATCGCGTCCGCATCATGTGCGGCGCTGGCGACGTCCTCCTCGGTCTTGCACTGCGCGGCCTCGAGGCGCAGGCCTGCCGCTTCGATGATCGCGCGCTCGATATCGACATCGCCGTAGTCGTAGTCCGCTATCACGACCGTCTGGCTGGCTGTGGTGTCCGCCACGTCATGCCGCCTTCCCGGGACGCTTGCCGGTTAAGTGATAGACGCGCCTTCTGCAGCGTCGCGTGCCACCCGTGAGTACAGCGAGAGAATGCCGGTCTCGTGCCGCGGCCGTGGTTGCCGCCAGATCCGGCGGCGCTCGGCGAGCATTTCCTCGATCTCCTCAGGTTTTCGCGTCTCGCCCGCTATGCCGACGATGTCCAGGCGCCGCCGGGGGACGTCGATCGAGATCAGGTCGCCGTCCTCCACCAGGGCGATAGGGCCGCCATCGAGGGCTTCCGGTGCCACGTGGCCGATGCACGGCCCGCGCATGGCTCCGGAGTAGCGCCCGTCGGTCACGATGGCCGTGGTCGTGTTCAGCACCGGGTCGGCGGACAGGATTGCCGCCGCGTAGTACATCTCGGGCATGCCGTTCGCGCGCGGTCCCTCGTACCGGATGACGAGCACGTCTCCAGCCGTGACCTGGCGCTGAACCAGGGCGTGCACCGTCTCCTCCTCGAAGTCGAACACTCTGGCCCGGCCCGTGTGCACGTGCATTTCCTTCGGCACGGAGAACGTCTTGATCATGGCGCCGTCCGGGGCCAGGTTGCCGTACAGCACCGCTACGCCGCCGTCGGTGCCGAACGGGTCGGCACGCGGCCGGATGATCTCGTCCTTCGTGACCTTGACGTTTTTGAGGTAGCCGAGGCGCTCGGCCATGAAGAACGGACTGGCCTCGATCTCCTCCAGGTTCGCGCCGAGCGTCTGGCCGGTGACCGTAAGCACATCAAGGTGCAGCATCTCGCGCAGTTCCAGCATGACCGCGGGCACGCCTCCGGCGTACCAGAAGTACTCGACTGGGTACCGCCCAGTCGTCTTCACGTTGGCTAGCACCGGCACCCGCCGGTGGATGCGGTCAAAGTCGTCGATGCCGATGTTCACGCCGGCCTCGCGGGCGATGACCGGCAGGTGCAGCAGCGCGTTGGTGGAGCCGCCCGTGGCAGCGTGCAGGATGATCGCGTTCTCGAACGCGTCGCGAGTGAGGATCTTGCGCGGGGTGAGGCCGGTGTCGATCAGCGGCAGCAACTGCTTGCCCGCGGCCCGCGCGTAGCGGAGCAGCTTGGTCAGCGGGGCGGGGACCAGCGCGGAACCCGGCAGCGCCAGGCCGAGCGCCTCCGCGAGCACCTGGCCGGTGCTGGCGCTACCCATGAACTGGCAAGCCCCGCACGTCGGGCAGGCTCCTCGTTGCGCGACCTCGAGGTCCTGCTTTGGCATGTCACCCCGCTCCACCTCGGCGCCCATCCACCACAGCTTGTTCGAGGTGACGTAGTCGGGCGCGTTCAGTTGCGTTCCGCCGGGCAGGTGGATAGCGGGTATGTCGCAGCGGGCGATCGCGAGCAGGTGCGCGGGCACCGACTTGTCGTTGCCGGAGATCAGCACCATGCCGTCATGCGGATGGCCGAGCGCATGAATCTCGACCATCGCGGCCATGATGTCGCGAGAGATCAGCGAGTAACTCATCCCGCTGGTCGCTTGCACTACTCCGTCGCAGATGTCGCTGACGGCAAAGACACCGGGCTTGCCGCCCGCCTCGAAGACGCCGTTGCTGACCTCCTCGATCAGTTCCCTGAAGTGAAACGTGCCCGGGTGGCCCTGGCCGTACGCGCTATCCACGAGCACCTGGGGCTTGCCGAGATCCTCCTCGGTCCAGTTCATGCCCAAGCGGAGCGCGTCGCCCTGGTGATTGATGAGGCGCAGCCGCTGACTGCGCAGCTGGGCACGGGACTGTGTCATCGCGCTGGCCCGTCCGAGCCAGCCGGGTAATCCTGAAGCGGCACGGCGTCTTTCGCCCATGCCTCAAGCACCGGGGTGACGACTCGCCAGGACTCTTCGGCTTCGTCGCCGCGGATCGCCAGTGCGCAGTCGCCGCTGAGCACCGACTGCAGCAGCTGGCCGTATGCGGGAAGCACGGGCGACTCGAGCTGGGCTGCCAGGGACATGGGCGAGAGGGCCTGAGGGCGCGGCCCAATGCCGGTTAGTTCGAGGCTGACGTTCTCCGGGTCGAGTCCGAACCTCAGCAGGTTGGGCGCTTCGGCCCCGCGGTGCGCGAACGGCAGGTGGGGTACGTGACGGAAGCGGACAGCGACTTCCTTGCGGTCCCGTCGCAGAGCTTTGCCGCTGCGGAGCCGGAAGACGGTGTCCGGCCAGCGCCAGTTATCCAGCCTCAGCTCAACCTCGGCGAAAGTCTCGGTACGGTGCGCGGGGTCGACGCCGTCCTCGTCAACGTAGCCGGGGACCTCGCTGTCACCGATCCGGCCGGCGATGTACTGGCCCCGGCATGTCCCCCGCGCAATGTCATCGCCGGCAAGCGGCCTTACTGAGCGCAAGACATCGACCTTCCGGTCGCGCAGGTCCCGCTCACTGAGGCTGATCGGGGGTTCCATGGCCACCAGGCACAGCAGCTGCAGCAGGTGGTTTTGCAGCATGTCCTTCAGTGCGCCGACGCCGTCGTAGTAGCCGGCCCGGCCTTCCAGCGCGAGCGACTCGTCCCAGACGATGTCGATCTCTGCGATGTGGGAACTGTTCCAGATGGGCTCGAACACGCGATTCGCCAGCCGGGTACCGAGCAGGTTCTGCACGGTCGTCATGGCCAGGAAATGGTCGACCCGGAACACTGCCCGCTCGGGAAGAGTCTCCGCGAGCAGCCGGTTCAGCTCGATCGCGCTGCCAAGATCCTCACCGAACGGCTTCTCCAGCACGACCCGGCTGCACTCGGGCAGACCCGCGTCGTGCAGAGCCGACACCGCGCGCGGGAACACTGCGGGCGGTAGGGCGAGGTAGCAGGCAACCGGCTCGCCGGCGACGACGCTGGCGACGTCGGCCGGGTCGGTGGCATCCGCCTGCTGGTAGGTGGCTGCCGATGCGACCGCGGCCCGGATGGTGGCGGGCAGGTCCTCGGCGTGCCGCGCGAGCTGAGTAGCCGCCCAGTCGCGAAACTGAGCGCTGGACCAGTCGTCGCGCCCGGCTGCGATGAGCTGCAATGCGTCGCCGGCCTCGCCGCTGGCATGCAGCGCCGCGATCGCGGGGAGCAGGTACCGTGCGGTCAGGTCGCCGGTGGCCCCGAAGATGGCAAGGCGGTTGATCACCGTGCTGGCTGCCTTCGCGTCAGGCTGGCTATGAGAAGGTGACGAGCGGCTTGATCACGTCGTCGAGTTTCTTATCGGAGATCTCGAATGCCTCGCCCATCTGGTCGAACGGGAACCGGTGGGTAGTCATGAGCGTCGGGTCGACGCGCCCCGTTTCCAGGATCTGCAGCAACCGCTGCATCCGCAGCCGGCCGCCCGGGCACAGCCCGGTGGCGATGGTCTTGTCCGCCATGCCGACGCCCCACTCGACCCGCGGGATGCGCACGAACTCACCCTCGCCGAAGTAGCCGGTATTGGAGATCGTCCCGCCAGGCTTGGTTACCTTGACAGCGGTCTGGAAGGTCACGTCCGCGCCGAGCGCCTCGATCGCCGTGTCGACGCCCTCGCCGCCGGTCAGGTTCGTGATCCGCTCGACCACGTCCTCGGTCGTGAAGTCAACGATCTTGTCGGCGCCGTAAGAGCGGGCCAGCTCCTGCCGGCGCGGCACGGCTTCGACTCCGATGACCAGGCCGGCGCCGCGGAGCCTGGCCCCGGCGGTCGCCATCAGGCCGACCGGGCCCTCGGCTAGTACGGCGACCGTGCCGCCGATCGGGATGTTGCCGTTCTCGGCCCCCATGAAGCCGGTGGAGAGCATGTCGCAGCAGTACACGGCCATCTCGTCCGGGACACTGTCGGGGATTTTCGCCAGGTTCGCGTCGGCGTCATTGACGTGGAAATACTCGGCGAACACGCCATCCTTGGTATTAGAGAACTTCCATCCGCCGAGCGGCGCGCCGGACTGCGACGCGTGCCCGTCCTGCGCCGCCGGCTGACCCCAGTCCGGAGTGATCGCTCCTACTACGACCCGGTCCCCGGGGTGGAATACCTCGACCTCGCTGCCGACCTCATGCACTACGCCGACGGCTTCGTGACCGAGGGTGAGGTTGTGCCGCTGGCCAATCCCACCGCCGACCGTGTGCGAGTCAGACGTGCAGATCAGGGCCTTCGTCGTCTGCACGATCGCGTCGCCCGGGCCCGGCTTGGGCATCGGCTTGTCCATGAATCCGACCTGGCCGATCTCCCTCATCACGAATGCTTTCATCCCCGTTGTCCCCCGATAGCCAGATAACTCGGGCCCTGCGCTGCCACCAGTCCTGTCGTGCGGATCGCACGGCCGCCGCTATCTGGAGATGTTCCCTGCCCGGACCGCTGAATCACCAGCAGCCAGTCCCCGTGCCGGGATATTGCCGGCCGCTGCGCGGGTAGGTGGCAATGCGGGCAGCTATCCGGGAACCGGCAGCACGGGCGCCCGACAGCTCGATATCCCGGATCCGGGCGAGGTGTGCCTGCAACGGTGCATGCGAGGCTGAAAACGAGCCCTTAGACGGAGGAAGCGGCAACAGTGGCCCTAGTTCCCGGTCAGGATTCGCATCCGACGACAGGCGGGAGCCCGTTCCCGGCGATCTCTGACTATGGCTTCGTATCTGACTGCGAGGTATGCGCTCTTGTCGCGCCGAGCGGGAACGTGGAGTGGATGTGCCTGCCCCGGATGGACGGGCCAAGCGTGTTCGGGGCGATGCTCGATCGGGACGCCGGATCGTTCCGCCTCGGCCCGGCTGACGTCACGGTTCCCTCTGGCCGGCGGTACCTGCCAGGGACGATGGTGCTGGAGACAACCTGGGGCCTGCCGGGCGGCTGGGTGGTAGTCCGCGACGCCCTTCTGATGGGCCCCTGGCCGGCCGACTCGCCAAGGTCGCCTACCCATCAGCGGGTGCCCGGCGACTACCGGGCCGAGCGCGTCCTGCTTCGGACGATCCGTTGCCTGAACGGCTCGGTCGACATGCTGCTGGAGTGCGAGCCCGCGTTCGACTACGGCCGCCAGCGCGGCACGTGGCAGCACACCGGGACGGGTTACGGCCAGGCAGAAGCCCGGGCAGGTGACAAGGCTCAACTGCGGCTCACGACTGACCTCAAGCTGGGCTTCGAAGGCGGCCGGGCGATCGCGCGCGGTCGGCTCCGGGCTGGCGAGCAGGCATTCTGCGCCCTGTCCTGGGGCGACGCGAACCCGCCGGCAGACTTTGGCGAGGCGCACCGCCGGCTCGGCGTGACGGCTGACTTCTGGCACGACTGGCTCGGCCGCGGCCGCTTCCCCGACCATCCCTGGCGCAAGCATCTGCAGCGCTCCGCGCTGACACTCAAGGGGCTCATCTACGCTCCGACGGGCGCGCTGCTCGCCGCTGCCACTTCCTCGCTGCCCGAGACGCCCGGCGGGCAGCGCAACTACGACTACCGGTACACCTGGCTGCGCGACTCGACATTCATGCTCTGGGGCCTGTACACCCTCGGCCTGGACCGCGAAGCCGACGACTTCTTCTACTTCCTCGCCGACGTTGCCGGGCAGGACACCAACTTGCAGATCATGTACGGCATCGCGGGTGAGCGCCAGCTTGATGAATCCGAGCTTGATCACCTGTCCGGCTATGAGGGAGCCCGGCCGGTGCGCATCGGCAACGCGGCATGGAACCAGCGCCAGCACGACGTCTGGGGCGTGCTGCTCGACTCCCTCTGCCTGCATACCCGCTCCCGTGACCGGCTCGACGAGCGGCGCTGGCCGATGATCAGGCACCAGGTCGAATCGGCGCTCCGGCACTGGCGCGAGCCTGACCAGGGCCTGTGGGAAGTCCGCGGCCCGGCGCGCCACTTCACAGCTTCCAAGATCATGTGCTGGGTCGCGGCCGATCGCGGCGCGAGACTGGCACAGCTCCGCGGTGACCAGGACCTGGCCGCCAGCTGGCAGCGCGCCGCCGACGAGATCCACGCCGACGTTTGTGCGCACGGCGTCGACAAGCGCGGCGTGTTCTGCCAGCACTACGACACCACCGCCCTGGACGCCTCCGTCCTGCTGATCCCGCTGGTGGGCTTCCTGCCGCCCGGCGACGAGCGAGTACGAGCCACCGTGCTGGCCATCGCTGACGAGCTCACCGAAGACGAACTCGTGCTGCGCTACCGCGTCGAGGAAACCGACGACGGCTTCGAGGGCGAGGAGGGCACGTTCACCATTTGCTCGTTCTGGCTGGTCTCCGCGCTGACAGAAATCGGCGAGGTCACCCGCGCCCGCGCCCTGTGCGAGAAGTTGCTGTCCCTGGCCAGTCCACTGCTGCTGTACGCCGAGGAGATCGACCCCCACACCGGGCGGCACCTGGGCAACTTCCCCCAGGCGTTCTCCCACCTGGCCCTCATCAACGCCGTCATGCACCTGATCCATGAAGACAGGCAGATTGCTGCCAGCACCGTCCTTGCATCCGGGCTTGACCCGGTCGAGTCAGACCGCGGCCTGGCCAGCAGAAGGGCAGGCGAAGCGTCCCTGGCCTGGTAACGGAGATACCCTCCGTGTGCCCCGGGTCAGGACCGCCGGTCGACTGGCCCGGCCTCGTACGCGTAGACCACCGCCTGGACACGGTCGCGCAGCCCGAGCTTGGCGAGCACCCGCCCGAGGTGTGTCTTCACTGTCGCCTCGGCGAGGAAGAGCCGTTCGGCAATCGCGAACGCGTTCGGCCCATCGCATCGGTGGCGTCCGGCGGCGTGGCCTGTGTGGCAGGCGCCCTGGTGATAGCCCGGCTACTGCCTGGCTTCCGCTACCTCCGGTCGCCGGCTACCAGTGACCATGGCGGATGACCTCGCCGACAGGGCGCCGGTCAGGCTTGGCAATGGGCCGCAAGGGCCGGTCAGCGGGATAGCCGACGCCAAGCAGGTAAGCGACATACTGGCCGGCGGGCACTCCGAGGATCTCCCGGGCTTTATCCCGGTCGCCGACCCCGGCGTGGCCCGTGCCGACCCCGAGGTCAGCGGCGGCAACCGCCATGGCGTAGGTGGCCTGGCCGAGGTCGTAGTAGTCGACGAGACGGGTGTGGTCATCGCCGGTCTCCGGCAGCACCAGTGCGATCGCCGCCGGAGCGCCTGCTATGTGGCCGGCTCCCCGCCACACGGTCGATAGCGCCCCGAGTTGCCCCGGATCGGTGACGATGATGAAAGCCCAGTGCTGCCTGTTAGACGCCGACGGCGCTCGCCAGCCCGCCTCGGCGATGCGGTCAAGGTCGGCGTCAGGCACGGGATCGGCCCGGTAACTGCGGACATTGCGCCGAGCACGGATCGCATCCCAGGTCTGCATTGGCTGGCGTCTCCTTCGGTGTCGTCTGCGGTCCTGTCAGTTCTGATCTTCCCGGGGACCGGCAGGCGGAACCGGCCGCGCTCAGGGGCTCACGAGCACGGGCCCTAGGCCGCGAGCGGCCAGGAATGCGTCGACGATGGCGTCGGTGACCGCTGGCGGCACCGCCTCCCCGGTGATCAGTACCCGGTAGTAGACAGGCCCGGCGAGCTGGTCGATGGCCAGATCGATGTTCGTGCCGGGTGCGAGATCGCCGCGGGCGCGCGCTCGCAGGAACAAAGCTCTGTCGAGCGCGTGCTGCCGGGCGGTGAATTCCGCGGCGAGCCGCGCCGCGACCGCGGGGTCGTGCTGGGCCTGGCCAACGAGGGCGCGCACGACCGCGCCAGCATCGGTCGTGGTGAGGAACGTCGCCACCTCGCGGAGCCGGACACGCAGGTCGCTGCGGAGATCGCCGGTGTCGGCGGCGGTGAAGAACTCCTCGGCGTCTTGGATGAGAGCGTCGAACAGGATGGCCGTCTTGGAGTCCCACCAGCGGTAGATCGTCTGCTTGGCCACTCCGGCCCGCGCCGCGATGCCCTCGATCGTCACCCGGCGAAGCCCCGCTCGGCCAGCAGGTCATCCGCCGCCTCCAGAACGGCGATCCGGGCTTCCTCGCTGCGGCCGTGCCGGTTGCCGTGGTGGCGTGGCTCGCTGGTGGCACGCGCGGTCATGTCGGGAAGAATACCCGGTTATTGACTAGACGCAACGTTGCGTCTAGGCTGGCTTGCATGACGAACTCACTCAGGACAGCACAGACCGACGCGGTCCTCCGCCGCCTCCACGCAGCTGCCGACGACCAGGAGTCGGGGCGGGTGACCGTTCCGCTGCCGCCGCCGCCGGACGGCCTGGAGTCCTGGCACGACGCGCCGGCTGCCGTGCGGGCCGACGCCTATGCGGACATCTACATCCCGATCTCAGCGGACGCAGGCAGGCTGCTCTACGCGCTGGCGCGCGCGATCCGGCCGCAGACCGTGGTCGAGTTCGGCACCTCTTTCGGGATCTCGACGATTTACCTCGCCGCGGCCGTAGCCGACAACGGCTGCGGTCACGTCTATACCACGGAGCTGAGCGGCAAGAAGGTCGCAGCTGCGCAGGCGAACCTCGAGGAAGCCGGCGTCGCCGAGCCCGTCACCATCCTGGAAGGCGATGCGCTGCGCACACTGACGGACGTGGCCGGCCCGGTTGGAATGGTCCTGCTCGACGGCTGGAAGGACCTGTGCCTGCCCGTACTGCGGCTACTGGAGCCAAAGCTCGCGCCCGGCGCGCTGGTCGCCGCCGACGACATCACCCACGCCGGCATGGCGCCATATCTCGAGTTCATCCGCGACCCGGCCAGCGGCTACGTCAGCGTGGCGTTCCCGGTCGAGGACGGCATGGAGATCAGCTCCTGGACTGGCCCCTGACAAGATCCCGGGTCAGGCTGGTGTGAGAGAAGCGATCCGCTCGCCGCACTGAGTCACGTCGTAGCCCGGCAGACTGGCCAGCTGGCCGAGCAGCCAGGAGGACGACAGGACCCGCAGGAGGCCCTGCACTTCGCGCGTGCCAGTCATGCCGAGGGGGATAACTAGGTCGAATCGTTCCGTAGTGAGCGGCACAAAAGAGAGGCCGTAGGCAAGGGCGGCTGGTTCACTGGCCACGCCCGCATCGGCCAGCCCGGCCGCGATCGCCGCCGCGACCTCCAAGTGGCCGGTTGCTGTGGTGTCATATCCGGCCAGGCCGGGTCCGCTGATACCGAGCCTGGCCAACTCGCGGTCGAGCACACGCCTGGCCTCGGCGCCTGGCTGCCGGTTCACCAGCCGCAAGCTTGCGGACACGACTCCGTCGACATCACGCACCTGCGCCGCGTGCTCGGACCGGAGTACCAGCCCCTCGCGCCAAGAGCAGAAGCCGATGACGTCGGCGCCGTCGGGCAGGAGTTCCCTGGCCGCGGCCGTGTTGTAGTCACCCGACCGGCCGCGCAAGTGCGCTCCCGCGACGTGCACGAGGCCGGCCGCCGCCAGCCGGAGCGCCTCCTGGCTCGCGCAGGGCCACCACAGGAACTTCACTGGCGGATCGAGCAGGCCGAGCGGCAGTTCCAGCAATGGCAAGGCTGGATCACATCCGGCCACCAGCAGCGTGGGCCGGTGCGGCTCCAGCGGGATAACCTCCTGCGGACCGCTGACCCGGCCGCCAGCCGGCGTGAAGCCCCCTCTGGTGACAGTGGCGCCCGACAGGGGCATCGCGACGAAGGCATCTCCCACCGGGGCGAGCGATACCCGGCTGCCCTCGCCCCCAACGGGTGCGATCGGGCGCACCGGCACGGCTGCCTCGGGCATGGCCGGCCCGAACAGCTCTTCCACCGTCAGGCCGAGCGCCCGAGCGAGCGTCAGCGCGACCCGTAGCGACGGATCGGACAGCCCGGCCTCGACTGCCGACACCGCCTGCCGCGAAACCCCTGCCATCCGTGCCAGCTGGTACTGGGAGAGGCCCCTGGCCTGGCGGGCGGATCGCAGCCGCGTACCGGCCGCTCCAGTGCCTGGCTGTTGTGCGCGGCCGCCCTCGTCAGTGGTGCCCGGCCAGTGCTGATCCGAAGCTCCCGGCTGACCCGGGCCCGCTCGCTCGCTCGTCATGGCGCGGAGCCGGCGTACACTCGCCAGCCCGCTCGGCCATCGGCCGCCAGGCTGCAGACCGTGAGCCTGGCCAGCTGGATGCTAGGCAATGACAGCCCCCGGACCATCTCGCACCGCTGGAGTTTCACCGACCTCCGGTTCCGACCATACCGACACAGCCTCCTTGTCAGTCTCTACCCGGCAGGCGGCACCCACGCTGAGGTCGGGTATCTCCAGGCTCCGGGCCCGGAGCTCGAGCCCGGAGGATAGCGCCACCACTATCTCGACGGTGCGGCCCAGGTCGATGACATCGGCCACCCGAGCCAACCCGAAGTCCACGGCCGACCCGTTGGCGCCCGATGGCGACGGTCCCGAGCGGACCCGGAGAGCTTCGGCCGGAACCTGCCATAGCAACCGAGCGCCGATCGGCAGACCCGTAGTGAGCCCGAGCGGGACTCCCCCTTCGACGCCGACGGCGCGGTCCGCGGCTGCGACAAGCATGCCGCCGGCACCGGCCACGCCCTCGAAGAGGTTGTCGATGCCGAGCAGACGACCGATCTGCGCCGAAGCGGGACGCTGGTACACCTCGCGGCAGCTCCCGGACTGGAGTATTTGCCCATCGCTGACGACAACGATCTCGTCGGCCAGCATCGCAGCCTCCTCCGGGTCGTGGGTGACGAGGACCGTAGAGAGGTTGACGTCGCGCTGGAGGCGGCGTAGTTCCCGGCGTAGCTCGGCCCTTACCGGAGCATCGAGCGCGGAGAACGGCTCATCGAGCAGGACCACCTGAGGATCACCGGCGAGTGCCCGGGCCAGGCTGACGCGCTGGCGCTGGCCGCCAGAGAGCTGTTCCGGCAGACGGTCGAGGAGGCCGTCGAGGTGGAGTGTCTCAAGCCACCAGGCCGCCCTGGCCGGATCCGCGTGGACGCCGAAGACTGCCTGCTGCCAGACCGTCCGTCCTGGGAGCAGACCGAAGCCCTGGGGGACGTAACCGAGCCGGCGCCGCTCGGGTGCGGTGCGGCTCACATCGACACTGCCGAAAGTCACGGTGCCAGCGCCTGGCCCGAGCAGTCCGGCGAGGGCACGGAGGGTGACCGACTTACCCGAGCCTGACGGTCCGACAACCGCAAGCCGGTGGCTGCCTTCGGGGTGCGACACCTGCAGGCGAAACGTCCCGACGGTGGTGTCGATGTCGAAGCCCACCGGCTCCGCCGACGACGGCACTGGAGCGAGCGGGGCTGGGATCGCACGGCGCCGCACGCGGGCCGGGCGCCGGGCGCGGCCGACGGCGATCGCGAGCGCGGCGACGCCGAAGGCGAGGATCGTCGGGGCCTCGGCCTGCGACAGCGGCGCAGAGGAGAACAGGTTATCGACGTAAACCGGGAGGCTGTAAGGGTGGTAGGCGAGGACCACGGTCGTGCCGTACTCCCCGAAGGCCCGCAGCCACATGAGGATCATGCCTGCGCGCAGACCGTCGGCCGCGGCCGGCACATCGACACGGAGGAACCGAGCCAGCGGTGCGTGGCCGAGCGTGGCGGCGACGTCTCCTAGCGACGGGTCGACGGCACGGAATGCGCTCCGGGCCACCACCACGAGGAACGGCGCGGAAACGAATGACTGGGCAATGACGACCCCGTACATCGTCTGGGTGAGCCGCTCCCCCGACAGCTGGCCGAGGAACGAGTACGGGCCAACGATGTAGATCAGCATGATGCCGCTGATCAGAGGTGGCACGGCCAGCGGGAGCTGGACGACTGCGCTCACCGCGGAGGATAGCCACCCTCGCCGGTGGGCTAGGGCGTAGGCCAACGGGATCCCGGCCACCACCCCGATCAGTACCGAGATGGTGGCGCCCTCGACCGACACGACCAGGGCTGACCAGAGCCCGGGGACGTTCCACCCCTCGTTGTGCCCGTCGATCACGCGAACGACGAACGCCCCGACCGGATATGCCAGGTAGAGCACCAGCAGGGCGCCGAGCCAGCGAACCGGGCGCGGCGCCCTGCCAGTGGTCACTACTTGAGGAGGGTCGTGAGCCCGCTCGGGACGCCAGAGCCGTGCACCTTCGCCGGCGAGACGACAACGAACTTGTCGGCCTTCATTTCGCGCTGACCGACGGGGCCGAGCAGGAACTTGATGAAGGCCTCGGCCGCAGCCACGTGGGGTGCCTTGCTGACGATCGTGATCGTGTAGTCGCCGGCCAGGTTGACGCCGGTGAGATTCACGAAGGGGCTGTCCTGGGAGATAGCGTCGGCCTCGTACATGAACGAAGCGTCAAGCTGCCCGCTCTGGATGTCGGCCTCTTCGGTGTCCTCTACATACTCATCGGACGTCTCCGTCGCGAGCGTCTTCAGCGCCGGGAGGTGCTGCGCAGTCGCTGTCTCCTCGAGGGCCTCGGCGGCCAGCACGCCACCGGGATCCTGAGACGGGTTGGTCCGCCCGAGCCGGAACCCAGGCATGGTAATGACCTTATACCAGGGCATGGTCTGCAG
>Ga0335072_10004708_pt1 | contig 20157 bp, 10 predicted proteins | sample Lox_Sample_21_FD_206725 | JGI IMG/M metagenome (GOLD analysis project Ga0335072, IMG submission 206725) | Soil microbial communities from Loxahatchee National Wildlife Refuge, Florida, United States - Lox_Sample_2.1 | ecosystem: Environmental > Terrestrial > Soil > Wetlands | place: USA...
GGACGGAAGAATGACGCCGCCGGGGATCGAACCAAAGAATGCCACGAAACAGGAGGATAACGTGCCATCAGATTACATAGCTTGATCCCAAGCTCTCACCTCTCCACGAAATCGGGGCAAGTCCACCGAGGAAGTTTCAGACGGTTTTGTTGTAGCGCGTGGCGATGGAACGAAACTACTTGAGCTTGGCAAAGAAATTTTCAATCCGATGGCGGGTTTTGTAGAGTTCCCGATCATAGCCCCGAATGGTCAGACGATTGGCTTTGGGCGGGATCACAAAGGCTTTGTCGATTCGGGTGAGCGGCTCAATAACCCTCTCGTCGGCGTCGAAGGCCTTGTCGGCGATCAGCGTATCGGCGCTCATGCTCGGTAGCAAATGGTCCGCGCCGACCAGATCGTAGGCTTCCCCGCCAGTGAGGAAGAAGCGGACTGGTTTGCCCAGGGCATCTGCCATGGTGTGGATCTTGGTGCTCAATCCACCGCGTGAGCGCCCGATCGTCTGGTCTGCGCCGACTTTTTGGGCGCCCGCGATGGTGCTGTCGATCATCGCGTACTCGTTATCGGCATCCGCAGCCAGGCGACTAAAAAGCCTTTCCCAAACGCTCGACTTGGACCATCGGCTGAACCGACGATGGACGTTCTTCCGGTCTCCAAAGCGCTCCGGCAGATCACGCCACGGAGTACCAGCACGATAGCGATAGAGCACTGCCTCGACGAACAGGCGATTGTCCACCGCAGTCGCTCCTACATGGCCATCGCGCCCAGGCAGCAGATCTCGGATACGATCCCATTGATCGTCACGAAGGGCGTTGTCAGGTTGCTGTCCTGGTCGGCTCGCGGGAGGCCACCGGCATGACGACAGCCTCCACTCCAGCGATCCGTACCGCGGCTTCCGCTCTCCGGGCGAGATCATCCAGCATGCCGTTTGGCTTTATCACTGCTTCGGCCTGAGCCTCCGCGATGTCGAGCCGATCTTGGCCGAACGTGGCATTATCGTCAGCCACGAAAGCATCCGTGAGTGGAGCATTCGCTTTGGTCGGATGTTCACCTCTTCGCTGAAGAGCCGTCGCCCCAGACCCGGCGACAAGCGGCATCTGAATGAGGTGTTTATTCGCATCCGAGGTGAGCTGCACTATCTCTGACGGGCCATTGACCAGAATGGCCACGTGCTTGACGTCCTTGTGCAGAGTGAGCGGAGCGCCAAGGCGGCCAGGCGGTTCTTTCGCAAGCTTCTGACAGAGCCGCGATATGCCCCGCGTGTGATGATAACGGACAAACTGCGGAGCTATGCCGCGGCGAAACGCGAAGTCGTGCCTGACGTGGAGCACCGACAAAGTCGCGACTTGAACAACCGGGCCGAGGCCTCACACCAGCCGACGCGACGACGAGAACGGCAGATGCAGAGATTCAAGCCAGGCCGCCATGCACAGCGCTTTCTGTCGGCCCACAGCCGCATCCATAGTCTCTTTCGGCTTCATCGCCATCACCTCACCGCCGACGCATATCGAGCCGTTCGCAACGCGGCCTTCCGCATGTGGCGAGATGTCACTCCCGTCGAAGGCATTGTGTGGCATCCAAGTCGAGCACGGACCAAACTCTCCCAGACGCTCACCAACTTGACAACGCCTTGATGGCCGTAGCCTCGGTCGGTAAGTAGGATCTGCCCTTCCCCGACAGTGTCGGGCAGGCCGTCCACGCGTGAGTCAAAGCCAAATTTGCACGACAAAGAACAGTATCTCCATACGTCAGACCGAGGTTCCTCGCCGACGAACACTCAGCAGGCGGTATCCAATCCGCGTATAAGAAACTGCTCAACCGTCGATTACGCCCTGGCCTCTGGCTCGGTCTCGAACTTGTCGGAACACCGCTGCCCCCTCGCTCGCTCCACCCAGTAAATCTTTCTTCCTTGACCGCCCTCATAAGAATCTTGCACGCTCAAGAAGAAGCTTGGTGCACCATGACGTTTTGTCCCGAGTCTGCCAAAGCCATGCTAATTGGCTCCGCATTCGCCTCCTCGCCCTCTGGATGCCCAGCAGGCGACGGGGAGGATACCAAAAACTTTCTCGAGGCGGAGGAAATCGCCGCCGACAAGCGGATCGGAGGAAATGAGAGCGTTTCGCCATGTTCTTTGGACAGGCACATGAAGGACGGTTCCAACCCAAACAGCAGGGTCGATCCAAGGAATCTGGGCGACGCCGAGAAGCGGTACAGCGAGTCGAGTGACGGCGATCATTAAACAATTCGGTCCGTCTTCGCGCAGGAAGGCCAGTGCGTGATCTGCTCGCGGGCCGGAAACCGCGAGAGGGCGATAGGTGCCGGTGGCAAAAAGCCGCGGCAGTCGGGCGCGGAGTTCCAGCATGCAGGCAATCAGCGCCTGCTTGATGTGTCCGGTTCGCCAATCATTCAGGAGCTCAAGCAATGATGCTGTACGCTTGAGCGCCTGTTTGCGGATGGCGAAATCGACCGGCCGACGGTTGTCCGGATCGACCAGGCTCTCATCCCAGAACTCCGCGCCTTGATAAAGATCGGGAACGCCCGGAACAGTGAGGCGGAGCATCGTCTGGACGAGGCCGTTCACCGCGCCGGCCGGCCCGATGCGGGCGGCAAAGCCCGCGACCTCCCTCCTGAAAGCAGGGTCGGCGAGCATGCCCATCAAGAATTCCCGACAGGCGGATTCGTAATCCTCGTTCGGTGCTGCCCAATCCGAGCGCTCCTTGGCCTCGCGTAGCGCCTTCTCCTGCCAATCTGCGATACGCCCGACGAAAGCCGCCACCCCCGGTTCGTCCGTCGGGTCGAGCAGTGCCGGCCAAGCGCCAACGAGGATCTGATAGAGCATCAGCTCGTCTCCGCGGCACGGTGCCGCCCCTTCCGGGAACATCCGCCTGCGAGCTTCGTTCCGTCGCATCCAGGTTTCGATCAAGGCCATCCATTCGGTGGGAATCTCGCTGAGTGCTGTGAGCCGCGCGCGCACGTCCTCGCCACGCTTGTGGTCGTGGGTCGCCGTGGCAAGCATGGCGTGGGGGAAGCGCTGCTGTCGGGCGATCATGGTTCGATGGAATTCATGTGGTGCAAGGGCGAAGCGGGTCGGCGAAGTGCCGACTTCGTTGCGCGAAAGGAGCCGGCCGTAGCGGTAGAATGCCGTATCCTCCCCCGCCTTCGCCGCGAGCGGTGCAGTGAGAAGCTGAAAGCGGATCTGGCCCGGGCGTGCCTGTCGGTCTGCCACCGTCAACGTCGCCCGGACCTGTTCGAGCCAGCACTTTTCTGCCCGAGGAAGAGCCTTCTCTGCTGCCGCGAGCGCGTGCTCAAGTGGTTCTGTCTTCCCATCCGGATAGAGTCGGTAGACGGGAAAATGGCTCGCGACCGCCGTCACGATTCGTTCGAGCGAAGCCGAAGGCAAGTCCCGCCCGTCACCGGCCGCAGTGAGTGCCCGCACGGCCCGGCCGAGCTCAGCCGCGAAGAAGCAAGAGAGAAGCTCCGTTCGAGCGCCAAGTTCGATCTTAGGAAAATCCTCGGGTTTTCCTGTGATCCGCGTCCAGAACCGAGAGAGTGGCGCCTCGCCGGCGGGATCGTGTAGCAGCCCACCGACTTCAGCCATGAAGTCGTAACCTGTGCTCCCGTCCACTTCCCATGAAGCCGGCAGCACCTCCCCAGAGGCCAGAATCTTCTCAACCACAATGTAGGGACGCCGCTTGCCCGCCTTGGCCAGCGTGCGACGCAGGCGCCGGCAATAGGCTGCGGGATCGGCGAGTCCATCGACATGGTCGACCCGCACCCCGTCGATCAGTCCGGCGGCGTAGAGGTCCACAACAAGCTGGTGTGTCGCGTTGAAAACCGCCGCTCGCTCCGCCCGCAATGCGACCAGCCCGTTGATGTTGAAGAACCGGCGCCAGTTGATTGCATCCCCTGCCGTCCTCCACCAGGCGAGCTGGTAATGCTGAGCCTCCAGGACCGTGTGCAGGTTCCCTCCCGTTGCGGTGCCATCGGCGAGCGGGAAACGGTGTTCAAAATAGGCGATTTCTCCTGCTTCCCGCTCAAGCCGGATCTCGCCCTTGGCGAGCGTCTCCGCGTACGGCCGGCCGAGAACTGGCAGCAAGAGCTTGCCCCGAAGCCAAGGCTCGGGTGGGAACCAGTCGATATCGAAGAACGCCGCATAGGGAGTCTTGCGTCCTTTTGCCAGAACGTCTCGCCACCAGGGATTCTCAACTGGGTCGGCGGCCATGTGATTCGGCACGATGTCGAGCACGAGCCCCATGCCGTGCCGATGTAGCGTCGCAGCCAAGCGCTCGAGCGCCGCGCGTCCGCCGAGTTCTGGGTTGATCGTACCATAATCGATCACGTCGTAACCGTGAGTCGAGCCCCGGCGCGCCTTGAAGAGCGGAGAGGCATAAAGGTGGCTGATGCCGAGCTTGGCGAAATAAGGTACCACCCTTTCTGCATCGGCCAGCGTGAAGCCGGGATGGAACTGCAGGCGGGCGGTGGCGCGTGGCGGGTGGGCTTCTTTCACGGATGGCCCCGCCCGGCACGCAGGGCGCGCAGCCGCGCGGCGACGTCGGGCCGGTCGAGCATCGTCTCGACCCGTGCCGGCAGGCGGTGGCGCCAGTTCGGATGTCCAGAGATGGTCCCGGGAAGGTTCGGCTGTTCCTCCAAGGCGAGAGCGTCTTCAAGCGGCAGCAAGGCGAGGCGCGATGTTGTCTGACCAATGAAGCTCGCCGCTGCTGTGGCGACTCGCGCGCCCTCGCCCGGTCCTGGCGTCTCGCCCTCTGCTGCACCCGCCGCACGAAAGCTGTGCCAGAGCAGGCGGCGCGCGCGCTCCCGCACGGCGCTCCCTTCATGCCGCAATCCAAGCTGCCGTCGCCACTCGATGTCCCTTCCGCGCCACCACCCGGCGACCGTTGGCAGATCGTGGGTCGAGGTCATCGCAACAGCTTCTTGCGTCCAGGCCGAGGGTGACCGAAAACCGCCCGCCACGCGCTCGAACCAGAGCACGCGCAGACCTGCCATGCCGCCGGCGGCCAGTCGCTCGGAGAACCCGGCGGGCACAGTGCCAAGGTCTTCGGCGAGCACCACTGCCCGGTGGCGGAAGGATTCGAGGGCGAGCAGCCGCATCAGGTCTTGGCAGGGATAGGTGAGATAGACGCCGTCCCGAGGAGAGGCGCCCTCAGGGATCACCCAGAGCCGTGTAAGCCCCATCGCGTGATCGATCCGCACGCCTCCGGCATGGGCAAGGGCTGCGCGCAGCATCCGGATCCACCCCGAAAAGCCGCTGCGAAGGAGGCCGAAGGGTGAGAAGCTTGTGAGCCCCCACCCCTGCCCGTCATGGTTGAACGCATCCGGTGGCGCTCCGATCGAAAGCCCGCGCAGCATCTCCATAGGCCGCATCCACGCGTCGCTGCCGCCCGGGTCGGCGCCCACGGCAAGATCAGTGATAAGGCCGATCCGCATGCCGCCCTGTCGTGCTGCCCGTTGCGCCGCAGCAAGCCCTGTCCTGGCGCGGTACTGAAGGTAGAGATGAAAGGCCACCTCCTCCGCCGTATCGCGCGCGAAGCGCCGCGCCGTTGTACTCCGTGGCGAGGCGAATTCTGCTGGCCAACGCCGCCAATCTGACACCCCACCCTTCGCGACCTCGGCGGCGGCGATTGCTTCGAAAAGCGCATGGAGACGAAGCTCGGGTCCAGCGTGACGGCGGAAGGCGGCGAAGCCCGGGCTTCCCGATTCGCTCGCAAAATCCTGCCTGAGCGCAGCGAGACGTGCCTTCACCACTGCTGGCCAATCAATCAATTCTCCATCCGCCAGGACGGAGGCGCCGACGCTGCACGGAGCATAGACCGGGTTGAGCGCGACACGGCTGGAAGGCGCATAAGGCGCCGTGCGCGCCGGATCGGCAGTGAAAAGGGCATGAACAGGGCTGATCGCGACCGCATCGATCCCGCGTGAAGCCGCCCTGTGGGCGAGCTCGGCGAGCGCGGCAAAATCCCCGCAGCCGGCATTGTCCCGGCGGCAGAGCGCATAGAGCTGTGCGGCAAGCCCTGCGAGGCGGCCGCCCGAGCCCGCGTCTTCAAGCGTCCAGCCACGTCGCGGCGCGACGGCCAACGTACCCGTCCAGCCCCGCGCCTCGATCCGGTGATAACCAACCGGCAGGATCGTCTTCTGCGTTGTGCCATCCCCCTCGAGCGCGCCGCCGCCTTCGAGCGTGACCCGCCATGGACCTGGCTGCCCCGGAAGCACGACCGGCTGGCCGATCTCTGCCGTGATGAGCCCTCCCGCTTCCTTGAAGTGAGCGACCGCTGCCATGCTCTCGCGCCGCTGTGCGTTGGTTTCGGCCGGCAAACCGAGCGCGCTGAGCGCCGCGCGCAGCACCCCGACCTCGACCGTCCTCAGACGGTTCTCTTGGTCGGTCCACTCCACGGCCAACCTGGCCGCTCGGGCGAGCTCCAGAGTGCCTTCGTCGCTCATGACCGTCGTTCCAGCCACGCGGCCGCACTTCGCCCCGGTAGGCAGCCCGAGGGAAGGGGGGCTTCAGGAACCGAGGCGAGAAGTTCGCCCTTCCCGGGCCAGCATGAGACGGACTCGGGGCCGAAATTGGCGGCGATCGTAAGCTCCGCTTCGTTGCCGAGCCGCCAGGCCGCCCGTACGCCGCTTATGCCGAGCACCTCCGCCCCGAGCGCGCGTGTTCCTGGAAGATGCGGTGCAATATGGGCGGCGCGCAGTGCAAGCAGCCGGGCATGGAAGGCGCGCACCGTTTCCTGTGCTTTCGTCCTCTCCGAGGCTGGGGCCGGGATCGAAGAGACGAAGGTCGCCGGGTCGTTGGGATCAGGGATGCGCGCTCTGGCCTTCGGATTGGCAAAGTCGGCAAAACGCGAGAACTCTCGTCGCCGTCCCTCCCGTACCAAATGGGCGAGCTCTTCCCGATGATCGGTAAAGAAGAGGAACGGTTTGGTCTCGCCCCACTCCTCACCCATGAAGAGAAGTGGGATCTGCGGAGCGAGCAGGAGGAGTAACTTCGCCGCTGCCAGGGCCGCGGGATCGGTGAGGGCGGTAAGCCGCTCGCCGAAGGCGCGGTTGCCGACCTGATCGTGGTTTTGAAGGAAGATGACGAAGGATGTCGGCGGCAGATCCCCACTCGGACTGCCGCGCCGCCGCCCGCCCCGAAAACGGGAAGGCTGGCCCTGATAGGTGAATCCCTCTTTGAGCGCACGCGCGAGCGCCGCGGCAGGCTTCGGATAATCGGCATAGTACCCACTCTGCTCGCCGGTCAGCAGCACGTGTAGCGCATGGTGCGCATCGTCCGACCATTGCGCATCGAAACCATTACGCAGCAGGTCCGCATCGTTCTCGTCGTTCTCGAGCACGAGATGCACGTGCCGGCCGGGCTCGACAGTGTCGCGCACCGAGTTGGCGAGTTCGACCAAGAATCTCCGGTCGCCGATCGCGTGCACCGCATCGAACCGCAGCCCGTCGAAGCGATATTCCATGAGCCAGAGCAGCGCATTGTCGATGAAGAAGGAGCGCACTTCGGATTGGCCGAAATCGATCGCCTCGCCCCAGGGAGTGGCCGCGTCGGCGCGGAAGAAGGACCTCGCATAGGTGCCGAGGTAATTCCCGTCGGGACCGAAATGATTATAGACGACATCGAGCAACACCATGAGCCCGAAGCCATGCGCCGCGTCGACAAGCTCTTTGAGCTCGTCGGGCGTGCCATAGGCGGTGGCCGGCGCGTACGGCAACGCGCCGTCATAGCCCCAGTTGCGGCGGCCGGGAAAATGGCTAATCGGCATCAGCTCAATCGCCGTGACGCCGAGCGCAACCAGCTCGGGGAGCAGCCGCGCAACACCGGCGAAGCCGCCCATGGCACCGACATGTAGCTCGTAGATCACCGCCTCGTGCCACGGCCGGCCATACCAGTCCGGATGTCGCCATTCATAGGCGCGCGGATCGACGATGAGGCTGGCATCGTGAACATCCCCGGCCTGCGCGCGCGCTGCGGGGTCTGGCACGGCGAGATCGGGCCGAACGCGAAATCGATAGCGCGCGCCGGCACCGCACGTGGCCTCGGCGACGAAGCGCCCGCCCTCCGCCCGCATCGAAATCTCTATAATCCCGTCGACTTCGAGCGTCACCCGATCACAGTCCGGCGCCCAGAGGGCGAACCGCGCGCGGTCGGGAGCGACGAGGTTGGCGCCGAAGCGGGGCGCTGCGGCAAAGCGGTTGTTCATCGCGCGGCCATCCTTCCGGTCGCGGCCAAAAGCACAAGAGAACGTGCCTGCGCCGTCACCGTTCTACCCTCGGGCTTCCTCTCCGGCTGATCCGGGTCAGCGGTGTCGAGGACGATACGCCAGGGGAGCGGGGGTGGCGGCAGCACGAACTCCCGTTCTTCCGGGCTCGCATTCAGGAGGGCGAGGGTGACGTCAGCCATACCCTCGGAACCGTCGAGAACGGCGGCACGGCGGACCGCCAGAAGCTGACCGATCGGATCTTCCCACGCCGCCTGCGTAAGAGTCTTGCCGTTTTCATCGAACCAGGCCGTGTCGTGCACTCCGGGCATGATCTCCTCCCTGCCGTGGAGGAAGCGCGCGCTGCGTAGCGTCGGGTGCGTACTGCGAAGTGTCGCCAGGCGCGCTATGACTCGGACGAGTTCTTGTGTTCCGGCCTCGTCGTCCTCGTTTCCTGCGGCGAACATAGGGCTCCAGTCGAACCAGGAAATCTCGTTGTCCTGGCAATAGGCGTTGTTGTTGCCGCGTTGCGTCCGCCCGATCTCGTCACCGCCGAGCAGCATCGGCGTGCCGTGTGAAATGAAGAGCGTGGCGAGCATCGCCCGCGCGACGCGCCCGCGCACTTCGTTGATCTTCAGATCCTCCGTTTCGCCCTCCGTACCCCAGTTGGCGGAGAGGTTGTCCGAGGCTCCGTCCTGCCCATCCTCGCCGTTCGCCTCGTTATGCCGTCCGGCATAGGTGACGAGGTCGTGCAGCGTCACCCCGTCATGCGCGGTCACAAAGTTGAGCGAAGTCCAGGGGCGCCTTCGCCGGTGCTCGAACAACTCGCTCGAGCCCATCAGCCGGGCGGAGATCTCCGGACGCAGCATTGGATCGCCGCGCCAGTAGCGCCGCACTGCATCGCGAAACTTGTCGTTCCACTCGGCGATTCCCGGCGGGTGGTTTCCGAGCTGGTAGCCGCCGGGCCCGAGATCCCAGGGCTCGGAGATCAGCTTGAGCGAAGAAAGCACCGGGTCCTGGCGGATCGCGTCGAAGAAGCCGGAGCCAGGGTCAAAGCCGTGATCCTCGCGACCGAGTGTGCAGCCAAGATCGAAGCGGAATCCGTCCACGCGATAGGCGGTCGCCCAGAAGCGCAGGCTGTCCATGACCATTTGCAGCACGCGCGGATGGCTCAGGTTCAGCGTATTGCCGGTGCCTGTATCGTTGACGAAATGGCGCGCGTGACCCGGAACCAGCCGATAATAGCTGGCATTGTCGAGCCCGCGCCAGCAAAGGGTGGGGCCGAGCTCGTTGCCTTCGCAGGTATGATTGTACACGACATCGAGGATCACCTCGATCCCGGCGCCGTGCAGCCGACGGATTGCCGCCCGCAACTCATGGGCGAAGTTGACCGGATCAGCGAAATAGCGCGGCTCGGGGGCGAAGAAGCAAAGGGTGGAATAACCCCAGTAATTGGCAAGCCTGCGCTCGACCAAGAAACGATCTTGAAGAAAGGCGTGCACTGGCAGAAGCTCGATCGCGGTGACGCCAAGCTTCACGAGATGTTCAACCAGACGCGGATCGGCGAGCGCGGCGAAGGTGCCGCGGAGATAGGGTTCGAGATCTTCACGTCGCATCGAGAAGCCGCGCAGGTGCATCTCGTAGATAACGGTCTCCTGCCAGCTCCTTCGCGGCGGGCGATGATCGCCCCAAACGGGGCTCTCATCCACCGTGACGACGGATTTCGGCATCGCCGCCGCGCTGTCGCGCCGATCGAAGGAGATATCGCCGCGCGACGATCCGATCCGATACCCGAACAGCGTGTCGTTCCAGAGCAGACGCCCGGCGATGGCACGCGTATAAGGATCGAGCAGGAGCTTATGCGGGTTGAAGCGGTGCCCGTTCTCAGGTTGATACGGGCCATGCGCCCGATACCCGTAGAGCAGACCCGGCCCGGCGTCAGGCAGATAGCCGTGGAATACCTCGTCGGTGCATTCCGGTAGGTCATAGCGGGCGATCTCTCGCCGACCGGAAGGATCGAAAACGCAGAGTTCGATCCGTGTTGCATGTGCGGAAAAGACCGCGAAATTGACGCCAAGCCCGTCCCAGGAGGCACCAAGTGGCGCAGGCTGGCCCGATTTGAGTCGCCGCGGCAGAGGCGGCATCAGCCGACTCTCTTGAGTGCGATGACCGCGAGCGGTGGCAGGGTGAGGGTGAGCGCAGCAGGAAACCCATGACTTCCGCAAGCCGTGGCGTTCACGCCTCCCAGGTTTCCCATACCGGAGCCGCCGTACACGCTGGCATCGGTGTTGAGGACCTCGGCCCAGCGCCCGGCTTCGGGTACGCCCACTCGGTAGTCGTGCAGCGGCACTGGTGTGAAGTTGCATAGGACCATCAAAGGCGCACTGTCCTCGATCCCGAAGCGGAGCCAGGCGAAGACACTCTGCATGCGGTCGTCGACGATCACCCAGCGGAAGCCATCGGGTGTAAAGTCGCGTGCGAAAAGCGCGGACTCCCGCCGGTAGATAGCATTGAGATCCCTGAGCAGGTACAGCAGGCCTGCGTGCATGGGGTCGTTCAAGAGATGCCATGATAGCTGAGTATCGTGATTCCATTCCTCGGATTGTCCGAATTCTCCACCCATGAAGAGAAGTTTCTTTCCGGGATGAGTCCACATGAAGGCGAGATAGGCGCGTAAATTTGCAAATTTCTGCCAATGATCGCCTGGCATGCGTCCAAGAAGCGATCCCTTTCCGTAAACGACCTCATCGTGCGAGATCGGCAGAATGAAGTGCTCGAAAAAGGCGTAGAGTAGCCCGAACGTCATGTCGTCATGGTGGTGGCTGCGATGCACCGGATCACGGCTGATGTAGCGCAGCGTGTCGTGCATCCATCCCATATTCCATTTGTGCGTGAAGCCGAGCCCGTCTTCCGAAGCTGGACGAGTCACACCGGGCCAGGCGGTTGATTCCTCGGCGATCAGCATTGCTCCGGGAGAGGTCTCGCCGATCGCGCGCGAGAGCTCCTGGAGGAACGCGATAGCCTCGAGATTCTCCCGCCCGCCATAGCGGTTTGGAATCCACTCACCCTCCGTGCGAGAATAGTCGCGATAGAGCATGGAAGCGACCGCATCGACTCGGAGCCCGTCAGCGTGAAAGTGCTCGAGCCAGTAGAGGGCGCTCCCGATCAGGAAACCACGTACCTCGTTTCGCCCAAGATTGTAGATGAATGTGTTCCAGTCACGGTGCATGCCCTCTCGCGGATCGAGATGCTCATAGAGGGCGGTGCCGTCGAAGCGGGCGAGCCCGTGCGCATCGGCCGGGAAATGCGCGGGGACCCAGTCGAGGATCACGCCGAGGCCCGCGCGATGGCAGCGATCAACGAAGGCGGCAAATGCCTCCGGCGGACCGAACTCCGGCATCGGCACGAACTGGCCGAGTGGCTGATAGCCCCAGGAACCCCCAAACGGATGCAACATCACCGGCATCAACTCAAGATGGGTGAAGCCGAGATCCCGCACATAGGGGATGAGCTGCTCCGCGAGCACTTCCCAGGATAGGGATCTGCCGTCCGCATGCCGCCGCCATGACGAAACGTGTACTTCGTAGATCGCAAGCGGTGCGGCATCTTTCCGTAGCACCCGTTGTGCCTGCCAGTCCCGATCCGACCAGGCAAAGGGAGCGGCGCTGGCAACGATCGAGGCGGTGGCGGGTGGCGCCTCGGCCGCGCGAGCAACGGGGTCTGCGTGCGCGGTGAGCGTGCCGTCGGCGCCGAAGATTTCATATTTGTAGAGCTCGCCTTGGAAAAGACGAGGGATGAAGATCTCCCACACACCACATTCGATGCGAAGTCGCATCGGATTCCGCCTTCCGTCCCAGCCGTTGAAATTGCCGATCACCGAGACGCGCCGCGCGTTCGGCGCCCACACTGCGAAACGCACGCCTGCCACACCAGCCACTTCCATTGGCTGCGCTCCGAGGCACGTACCGATCTGCCTGTGTCTCCCTTCGGCGAGGAGATAGATGTCGAGTTCACCGAGCAGTGGTGGAAAAGCGTAGGGATCTTCTGTCTCCTGGGTCACCCCGTGCCAATTGATCCGAAAGCGATATGGGATCAACTCTGAGAGCGCAGCCTCGAAAAGCCCGTCCGGATGCACACATCGCAGCTCGGCAACGGTCTCTCCCTCGGGACCGATCAGCGATACCGCGTCGGCGCCCGGCAGGAGCGCGCGGATCACTGCGCCCGAAGCGGTGATGTGCGGGCCGAGCAGAGCAAAGGGGTCGCCATGGCGGCCTTGCACCAGCGCTGCGGTCGTTTCCCCATCCAGGAACCGGTCGTTACGCATTTTCTTCCTCGCGGACGGGCTCGAGCAGCCGCTCGGCGAGTTGAAGTAGGCCGTACAGCGGAATCCCGATCCAGCCGGGACGGTTCGCCGCTTCATAGTTGATTTCATATGCCGCCTTTTGGACGAGGAAGAGATTGATCAGCGCATTCGCCGATTGATCGTCGGGGAACCATCTGTGCTCGGCTGTCCGCGCCACTGCACGATAGCCCTCGAAGAAGCTCGCCGAGGCGGCCGCGATGAAGTGGCGGAGAAGATCATTCCGTCGCTCCGCACTCGGCTCGGTTGCGGGCGCAGGCTCGCGCGCGAGTGTGGCGGCGGCATAGTCCAGGGAGCGCAGAAGCCCTGCGACATCACGAAGCGGGCTTCCCTTGGCTCGCCGTTCGGCGAGCGTCTTCGCAGGCTCCCCTTCGAAATCGATCAACATCGCATCGCCCGGCATGACAAGCACTTGGCCGAGATGGAAGTCGCCATGGATGCGGGTCCGGAGCGTGCCGGACGCGGCCTGGGCGAGCTCAGCAAGCTTTGCCGCAAGCTTTTCGCGGAGGGCAATCAGCGTGGCTGCCTGGGCGCTCTCCGTTTCGTCCTCCCATGCAGTGAAGCCGGCAAGGACCCGACACGCGGAAGAGAGTTCCGCGACGGCTGCTGCCAGCCAGATCTCGGCCTCCGCGGGACCCACCGGCTCGGGCGCAAAAGCAGGATCATCCGTGGGCTCTGCCAGCACCGCGTGCAACTCGGCAAGCCTCTTCCCGATCGCAATTGCGAACGGAAGGTAGGGCGCAAGCGCGTCCTTCCTTGCCTCCTCGTCCACGCCGGTGATCGCAACCGGATCGATTGCCCGCTTGAGCGTCTCCAGCGTCCATTGCCAGCCATCGCCCTGGTTGCGCACGAACCGCTCGATGATCAAGAGCGTATGCGGCGTGCCCGCGGCATCGACGCGGACGAGTTCCCCGAGCAAGGCGGGAACGTTTGCGAAGCCGCGCTCGGTCAGATGCCGGGCCATTTCCGTCTGGGGATGATGGCCGGGCGAGATGCGGCGAATGATCTTCACCACGGCAAGGTCACCCAGGATGAGGGAGGTGTTGGACTGTTCGGCCGAAAGGCGGCGGATTTCGAGCTCCTCCGGCACGTGCGGGATCGGCTCGCTCGTTCTAAGCCAGCGGAACTCGCCTTCTCCGAGAGGAATCGCACGCCCGCGGTTGAGGCTAGCGAGCACCGCGCGCGGCAATGAATCGATCGCGAATGCGTCGGTCAGTACGCCTGTGCGCTGACGCCTTCGCACACGCCCCAGCGCCAGCTGATGCGCGATCGCGCCTGGACCCTCGTCGTCCCAGACGATGCCTACGGGCAGGAAATAACGGTCGGTGCGCTCCTCGAGCGCGACTGCGATCTCGAAGGCCACGAAATCCCCACCTCGACCGTGAATCAGATCGGCGCGCGCGATGGAAAGGTTTGCCATCCTGTGATCTTTGGCCGCAAACCAACGCCTTCGCGCAAGATACGCTGGGAAGATTTCCCGTTCGATCATCCGGCGCGGCTCAGGTTCAAGGAGTTCGGCGATGTCGTGGCGGAGCACGAGTGTCGCGAGCTCGGGCAACGGCTCCGGCGGCGGCACGCGCCAGGCGGGTGTCGCCGTTTCGCGCTCGAGCCTGAACCAATAGAAGGCATGTGGTGGCAGGGTGAGGAGGTAGGTGAGTTCGCCGATTGGCGGAAAAGCCGAGCCGCCAAGCAGATCGACTGGCACCCGACCGGCGAAAGCGGAAAGATCGAGCTCCACGGCTTCCGCAGTGCGCGCGAGACTGCAGACGCAAAGGATCGTCTCCTCTTCGTCGCCTTCATATTCGCGCAGGAAGGCGAGGATCTTGCGGTTGCCGGGATAGAGCAATCGGAGCCGGCCGCGGCCGAAGGCGCGGTGGCGGCGGCGCACCGCGAGCATTCGTCGATGCCAGTTGAGCAGTGAATGCGGGTCCCGCGCCTGGGCCTCGACATTGACTGCCTCGTACCCATAGATCGGGTCCATAATCAGCGGCAGGACGAGGGAGGCCGGATCAGCGCGCGAGAAGCCGCCGTTGCGGTCCGATGACCATTGCATCGGCGTACGTACTCCGTCGCGGTCGCCGAGATAGATATTGTCGCCCATTCCGATCTCGTCGCCGTAATAGATCACCGGCGTTCCAGGCATCGAGAAAAGGAGGCCCTTCATCAGCTCGATTCGGCGCCGATCATGCTCGAGCAATGGCGCAAGCCGGCGGCGAATGCCGAGGTTGAGACGCGCGCGGCGGTCTGCGGCATAAGTATTCCAAAGATAGTCGCGCTCTGCGTCGGTCACCATCTCGAGCGTAAGCTCATCATGGTTGCGCAAAAAAACAGCCCATTGGCAAGATTCTGGAATTTCCGGAGTTTGACGCAAGATATCTGTGATCGGGAAGCGGTTCTCTTGCGCAATCGCCATATACATGCGCGGCATCAGGGGGAAGTGGAAAGCCATGTGGCATTCATCGCCAACACTGAAATACTCCTTCACATCCTCCGGCCACTGATTCGCTTCGGCGAGCAGTACCGAGCCCGGGGCCGCCTCGTCGAGCGCAGCACGGATCTTCTTGATGATTGCATGCGTCTCGGGAAGATTTTCACAGTCCGTTCCGTCGCGCTCGACGAGATAGGGCACGGCATCGAGCCGAAACCCGTCCACGCCGAGACGCAGCCAGAACCGCATCGCGCCGAGCACTGCCGCCAGAACGCGCGGATTGTCAAAATTGAGGTCGGGTTGGTGTGCGTAGAATCGGTGCCAGTAATAGTTTCCGGTCACAGAATCGAAACTCCAGTTCGATTTTTCCGTATCAACGAAGATGATACGCACATCCTTGTAGCGGCGATCATCCTCAGACCAGACGTAGAAGTTGCGCGCCCAGGATCCCGGCCTCGCTCGGCGGGAGCGCTGGAACCAGGGATGTGCATCCGAAGTGTGATTGACTACGAGCTCGATGATGACGCGGAGGTTACGTGCGTGCGCTGCAGTCACGAAACGGCGCATGTCCCTAAGCGTGCCATATTCGGGATGCACAGCGCGGTAATCGGCGATGTCATAGCCGTCGTCACGCCTGGGTGAAGGATAGAAGGGCAGGAGCCAGATCGCGCTCGCCCCAAGCTCGGCAATGTAATCGAGCTTCTCCGTAAGCCCGGCAAGGTCTCCGACGCCATCATTGTTCCCATCAAAGAACGATTTGACATGCACCTGATAAATCACGGCATCCTTGAACCAGAGCGGATCCTTCGCGACGATGCGGAGCCGTGTGCCGCGCATGCTCAAGCTCATTTGGGCCCTCCCGCGGGTTGTTCGAGCCGCCAGATCACGAACGGCAAATCGGCGGGGTCAAGCCAGATGCGTTGGCGTTTGCCATGCCAGATGACAGGTTGATTGCGCATCAGCTCTTCCGCGCCGATCATAGCGTCGTCAGGAAGATTGAATCGCCAGAGAGGGATTTCAATCTCCGCTTCAATTGGGCGATGCGGATTAAGATTGACGGCTATGAGTAGCGTATTGCGTCCATCACGAGACGTTTTCGCATAATAGAGTATGGCGTCATCGAAGGCGTTCAGGAACTCGAGGCCACGATGACTATGCAGCGCCGGGTTCGTGTGGCGGATTTGGTTGAGCCGGGCAATCTCTGCAACGATGTTGCCGGGCCGATCCCAGTCCCAGGCACGAATCTCGTATTTCTCCGAGGCGAGATACTCCTCTCTGCCCGGAAGTGCGCGCGCCTCGCAGAGCTCGAAACCGCTGTACATTCCCCAGAGGCCGGAGAGCGTGGCGGCGAGGGCGGCACGGATCAGGAACGCAGGCCGTCCGCCTTGTTGGAGGAAGAAGGGATTGATGTCCGGCGTATTGACGAAAAGATGCGGGCGGAAGAAGTCTGCAACCGACGCTTGGGAGAGCTCGGTGAAGTAGGCAATGAGCTCGTATTTCGTGTTACGCCAAGTGAAATAGGTATAAGATTGGGAAAAACCGATCTTTGCCAGTCGATACATCATGGCGGGCCTAGTGAAGGCCTCCGCGAGAAAGACCGCATCCGGGGCGCGTGCGCGGATGTCCTCGATCAGCCACTCCCAAAACGGAAGCGGCTTGGTATGCGGATTATCGACGCGGAAGGTCCGAATGCCCTGATCGAGCCAGAATCGCACCACATCGCGAAGCGCATGCCAGAGCGAAGGAATCGCCTCGGGCGCGTAGAAGGCGACATTGACGATATCCTCGTAGCGCTTGGGCGGATTCTCCGCGTACCGGATCGTGCCGTCGGGCCGCCACTCGAACCACTCGGGATGCGCGCGTACCCAGGGATGATCTGGCGCACACTGGATTGCGAGATCAAGCGCGATCTCGATCCCCGCCTCTATCGCTTTCTCGCGCAGCATGCGGAAATCCTCAAATGTCCCAAGAGCTGGATGGATTGCGTCATGCCCACCCTCATCCGATCCGATGGCGTAGGGGCTGCCGGGATCGTTGGGAGCGGGGATGAGCGCGTTATTGCGTCCCTTGCGATGGACACGGCCGATTGGATGGATTGGTGGGAAATAGAGTACGTCAAATCCCATCGCGCGGATCGCGGGCAATCGCGCGACCACGTCGGCAAAGGTGCCATGCCGTGATGCATTGCCACTCTGGCTGCGGGGAAAGAGCTCGTACCAGCTTGCAAATCCGGCGGCCGGCCTTTCGGCGTCCAGGCTGAAAGCGGGGTCGAGACGGACAAGAAACTCCTGCCGCGCCTTGCGCATCGCCGCGATGATTTCGGGCTTTGAAAGGAGCGCCAACCGCTCTTCCGGAGACATGCGATCGGGCGCACTCGGCAGTTCTGTGAGCGCCGAGCCCTCCACCGCGCGGATCAGGGTGATGGCCTCCTCGATCTCGAGCGCGATAGGGGCCCCTGCTTGGCGTTTCTTCGCGATATCTTCGAGGAGGCTCGCGAACGGATCGTGCCAGGCCTCGATCGTGAAGAGATGGCGACCGACGCGCGTAAGCGGGAAAGAGGCGGCATAACGGTCATTACCAAGCGTTGCCATCGGCGTGCGCGCCCATGCCGCTTCGTCCTCGGGACGCCAGAGGAGGTCAGCCGCAAGACGCCCATGCCCATCACTGACCAGGTCCGCCTCGACCCGGACCATCTCGCCCGCGATGCGCTTGGCCGGAAATCGCCCGCCGTCCACAGACGGGCTCACCGCCTCTATCGCGACCCGCCCACCGGCCACACGCTCGGCTCCGGGAGGAACGCTCGTGCGCGAGACACGGCGGATGGGGGGGGCTGCGAGGAAGCGGAACAGCTTTGCCTCTCCGGGCATGAGCTGAAGCATCCCTCCGGCTTCGATCCTCTCCTCAGCGGAGACAAGCGCCCCCGCGCCACCGAGCTCCGGCAGCACTGCACAAGCCGGCAAAACAGCCGGGCTGTCGAGGTCGGGGTTGATCGCGAGCACGAGTCCCGGTGCCATAGCCGTGCCACGCGCGAGCACCGCGATCTCTGCCTTCGGTGCGGAGACGAGCCGTGCCGAGGGGCCTCTGAAGAGTTCGGGCTCGGCGTGCCTCCGGCCATTGATCGCCGCGATCTCCATCTCCAGGCCAGCCGCGAACTCCAGCTCCATCATCCAGAGCGGTGCGTAATGGCCGGCCAGTGTGAGCGCTCGGCGCTTTTCCTGCACGCTGCTGGGTTTTTGCTCGCCGGGTGGCGAGGTCAGGCTGATCACGGCACCCAATGGAGTGATTCGCGCGGCATCCTCGTCGAGCCAGCCGGAGCGAAAATCCCACCAGCAGGAGGAGGAAGCCGCGGCGTCAAAGCCGCAGGGAACAAGGCGGGCGATCGTCTCAGGGCTTGCGCCGTGCGTGAAAGCGAGGAAGAAAGCATATTGATGGCGGGCACGAACTGCCGTGATCAGCCTGGTCCAGATCTCGGGCGAGAGGTGATGAGCGGATCTACAGCAGAATCCGGCAATCCCCACTTCGCACCAAGCCGAGAGTGTTTCCTCCACATGCTCGGGCCACAGATCAAGGATGATGCCCAGGTGCTCAGATGCAGCGCCAGCGACGATCGGCGCAAAATCTCTTGGCGCCATAGCTTTGGGCATCGCCTCAAACACGACGGCATCGAACCCCAGCTCCGCAGCACGTGCCAATTGCGGACCATATGTTTCGAGCGGAAGCTTTGCGAGCCGACAAAGTGCGGCCGTACGACTGCGCAAAGAGAAAGGCGCTGTCTTCAGATTTTCCTGCATCGAAGGCTTATATCAACGCAGCAATGGATGAGGAAATACGTATTTATATCGAAACGACATATCTCGGTCCTTGCCTCCGTTGAAACGTTTTGTCCTTATTAATGTTCTATTTTTTGAGTCTTCAATAGTGAATTATCATGTTTATATTGTGATAATAATTTGGCATGGCATTATCAGGTTGCTGTCCTGGTCGGCTTGTGGGAGGCTACCGGCATGACGACAGCCGACGTTGTCAAATTGGTGAGCGTCTGGGGCAGTTTGGTCCGTGCTCGACTTGGATGCTGCACAACGCCTTCGACGCTTGTGACATCTCGCCACATGCGGAAGACGGCGTTGCGAACGGCACGATATGTGTCGTGCGGTGAGGTAATGGCGATGAAGCCGAAAGAGACTATGGATGCGGCTATGGGCCGACAGAGAGCGCTGTGCATGGCGGCCTGGCTTGAATCCCTGCATCTGCCGTTCTCGTCGTCGCGTCGGCTGGTGTGAGGCCTCGGCCCGGTTGTTCAAGTCGCGACTTTGTCGGTGTTCCATGTCAGGCATGACTTCACGTTTCGCCAAGGCATAGCTCCGCGGCTTGTCTGTTATCATCACACGCGGGGCATATCGCGACTCTGTCAGAAGCTTACGAAGGAACCGCTTGGCCGCCTTGGCGCTCCGCTCACTCTGCACAAGGACGTCAAGCACGTGGCCATTCTGGTCAATGACTCGCCAGAGATAGTGCGGCTTACCTCGGATGCGGCTAAGCACCTCATCCAAATGCCACTTGTGGCCGGGTCTGGGGCAACGGCGCTTCAGCGAAGAGGCGAACATCCGACCAAAGCGGACGCTCCACTCACGGATGCTTTCGTGGCTGACGATAATGCCCCGTTCGGCCAAGATCCGTTCGACATCGCGGAGGCTCAGGCCGAAGCAGTGATAAAGCCAAACGGCATGCTGGATGATCTCGCCAGGAGAGCGGAAGCCGCGGTACGGATTGCTGGAGTGGAGGCTGTCGTCATGCCGGTAGCCTCCCGCGAGCCGACCAGGACAGCAACCTGACAACGCCGGATGCGCGCTTGCCAATGTGCGGATCCGAGACGGCAAGCGCCTCTCGGTCTTCCGGACCTATGTCTATCCCTGCATGGACCAGCCGAATCTGACGGTGCTGACCGGCGCTCTCGTCACCAAAATCCTATTCGCGGAGAAGCGGGCGGTCGGCGTGGAGGTGCTGCATGACGGGACTTCGCGACGCTTCCTGGTCGGAAGCGAGGTCGTGCTTTCGCTCGGCGCCCTTCATACGCCCAAGGTCCTGATGCAGTCCGGAATCGGGGATGAAGCAGAGCTCGGCAAGTTCGGCATCGATATCGTGCAGCATCTGCCCGGCGT
>Ga0335072_10004709_pt1 | contig 20156 bp, 17 predicted proteins | sample Lox_Sample_21_FD_206725 | JGI IMG/M metagenome (GOLD analysis project Ga0335072, IMG submission 206725) | Soil microbial communities from Loxahatchee National Wildlife Refuge, Florida, United States - Lox_Sample_2.1 | ecosystem: Environmental > Terrestrial > Soil > Wetlands | place: USA...
CTGCCGCGATCACGTCGACGAGATCCTGCTGGTCGACACGGATGAGATCTGCGCCGCCATCCAGGACGTGTTCGAGGATACCCGCTCCATCGTGGAGCCGGCCGGAGCGCTGGCCGTTGCGGGACTCAAGAAATACGTCGCCCGCGAGGGCTGGCGGGACAAGCGCGTGGTCGCCGTCAACAGCGGCGCCAACATCAACTTCGACCGGCTGCGCCACGTGGCGGAGCGCGCCGACCTGGGCGGGGAGCGCGAGGCGCTGCTCGCGGTCACGATCCCGGAGCGGCCGGGCAGCTTCCTGCGCTTCTGCGAGGTGCTGGGCAACCGCAACGTCACGGAGTTCAACTACCGCTACGAGAGCGAGCGGCTCGCGCAGATCTTCGTCAGCTTCGGGCTGTCGCAGGGCCGCGCCGAGAGCGATGCCGTCATCCGCGCCCTGCGCGAGGCCGAGGCCGGCTACACCGTCACCGACATGACCGACGACGAGATGGCGAAACTCCACGTGCGCTACATGGTCGGCGGCCGCGCCCGCGGCATCCACGACGAGGTGCTCTACCGCTTCGAGTTCCCGGAGCGTCCCGGAGCGCTGCTCAAGTTCCTCCAGGCCGTGGGCGGCCGCTGGAACATCAGCCTCTTTCACTACCGCAACCATGGCTCCGATTACGGCCGCGTGCTCGCCGGCATCCAGGTTCCCCCCGCCGACCGCGCGGATTTCCTGCAGCACATCAACGAGCTGCACTACGCCTACGCCGAGGAGACCGACAACCCCGCCTACAGGATGTTCCTGGGCGCCTGAGGCTGGACGCCCCGATCAGCCCGCGCGCTCGAGCGCGCGCAGATCGCGTCCCCGCGTCTCGTGGCCGTAGACGGCGACCAGGCTCAGCCCCAGGAGTACGGGGATGATGATCTCGATCGAAGCGGCGCCGATGGCGGGCACGAGCGTGAACACGCTCAGGGCCTGGCAGATGAGACCACCCGACTTGCTGCATCCCGCAACCCAACCGGTGGCGCGGCCCCGGATGCGCAAGGGATAACTCTCCGCGGCATAGGGAAGCAGAATCGAGATGACACCCGTCGAGCCTACGATGAGCAGCGTCAGTGCGATCGCCGGATTGGAGGCGGCCGCCACGCCCGCCTGACGCAACATCAGGGCCAGGAGGCCCATCGCGGTGACCGCCGTCATGACGAGCAGCGCCCCCTTCGTGCTCCAGCGGGAGTAGAGCAGCGCGGCGACCGCCACGACGGGCACCGCGACGAACGCAGCCCGAGCCAGAATTCCTGCCGCGGCTCCCATGTTGCGGCCTTCCGCGATCAGCTCGGCCGGCAGCCACAGCAGCAGCCCGAAGTTCACGAAGCCCCAGGAGAGTGCGACCACGGTCAGCGCGAAAGTCGTGCCGAGATAACGCCGGTCGGTCGGCGGCAGATGGGAGTGATCCAGCTTGGCCTCCTCGTCCCAGTCCGGCGTCTCGCTGATGACGACCGATCCAAAGCGCGCCAATGTGGCCCGCGCCTCCTCGGGCCTGCCGATGTGAACCAGAAACCGCGCCGATTCCGGGATCAGCGGACTTAGCGCGATGAGGATCAGCCCGGAGGGAAGATTGAGGAACCACATGATGCGCCAGCCGAACACGGGCTGCAGCAGCGCCGAGAGGCCGGAAGCGGCCAGATAGCCGCCCAACGCCCCGATGCCGCCTACCACCACGAGACTCCAGCCCCGGTGGCGCGTGGGCATGATCTCCGCCAACAGGGCGTAGGCCACGGGCAGCATGCCGCCTGCCGAGATGCCCATCAGGAAGCACATGAACAAATTCCAATCGAACGACGGCATGGCCCCGCAGATGGAAGTGCCGATGAACATCACCGCGGACACCAGGATGGTCGCGCGCCGCCCATAGAGGTCGGCGAGCGCGCCCCACACGAAGGAGCCGAGCGCCGTGCCACAGAGCGCCACGAACGGCAGCAGCGCCGCTTTCGCGGAGCCGATTCCGTATTCCACACGCATGCCGGGCACCACGAACCCGAGACTGGCCGGCTTCATGATGTCGATCGCGAGCGCCGCGGCGAGCGCCGCGCCCGCGCCCCAATGCCAGATCGTGAGCGGGGCGTCCTCGGGCGCGACGATGCGCTCGTGGGCCGCCATCGGGCTAGTGCTCGCCTTTTTGGGTTGTAGCCCGTAGGCCGCAGCAGCCGCGCCGCCGATGATGAAGGCCATGCCCCAGAGCATGCCTGCACCCATGGGCATACCTGCCAGCTGGTAGTTCATCGAGCGCGCCATGATGAACATCGGCAGATGCAGCAACACCCCGATGACCACGAACAGGCTCCCCAGCCAGAACGCCGGCGTGCTTCGCCGGTCGGCGAACATGAAGAGCTCGTTCATGGGCTTACCCGGGGCAGACGGGCTGTTGTATGCATGCGCGGACCCCAAGCGCCCGGCGAGCGCACGGCTTTCGCGCGTGACGCCCGGCGCATCCAAGACATCGCAAAGTGGGTTTCCGGCACGGCCCGCGAGCGCGTGCAGCGCCATCAGTATTACGTTATTGTGGGCGCCGAGGCAAGTCCATGAATGACAGGCGAATTCGAAGCGTCGCGGTCGTCGGGGGCGGCACGGCGGGCTGGATGGCCGCGGCCGCGCTCGCGAAGTCGTTGGGCGGCATGGGGGTGCAGCTGCGGCTGATCGAGTCTGCCCAGGTCAACCCCGTGGGCGTCGGCGAGGCGACCATCCCGCCGATCATGGACTTCATCCGCCAGCTCGGCATCGACGAGGCCGACCTGGTCCGGGAGATCAGGGCGACCTACAAGCTGGGGATCGGCTACCGCGACTGGACCCGGCCCGGTCACTTCTACTTCCACCCCTTCGGCCCCGCCGGCCCGGGGATGGGCGACATCCCGTTCCAGGCCTACTGGCTGAAGATGCTCCTCGAAGGCAAGGCCGGCCGGCTGGAGGAATACTCCATCCAGGCGATGGCCGCGCTGCGCGGGCGGTTCGCGCGCCCGGTGCATGCGCCCAACACCCCCCTCAACAAGCTGACTTACGCCCTGCACTTCGATGCCGGGCACTTCGCGCGTTATCTTCGCCGCTATGCCGAAGCGCGCGGCGTGCTGCGCACCGAGGGTCACGTCCGGCACGTATCGGTGCGCGGCGAGGATGGATTCGTCGACTCGCTGACTCTGGAGAGCGGCGAGCGCATCGGCGCCGATCTCTTCGTCGACTGCAGCGGCTTTCAGGGCCTGCTCATCGAGGGAGCCCTGCACACGGGCTATCAGGACTGGAGCGAGTGGCTGCCCTGCGATCGGGCGATGATCGTGCACAGTGAGCGCGCCGCGCCGCCGAATCCGTGCACCGTCGTGACGGCCCGCGAGGCAGGCTGGCAGTGGCAGATCCCGCTGCAGCATCGCGACGGCAACGGCTACATCTACGGCAGCGGATTCAGCGGCGACGATGCCGCGCATGCATTGCTGCTGCGCAACCTTCCCGGCCGCGCGCTGAGCGATCCGTTCGCGCTGCGCTTCCGCCCGGGCCGGCGCAAGGCGGCCTGGAGCCGCAACGTCGTGGCGCTCGGGCTGGCCGCGGGATTCCTCGAGCCGCTGGAAGCCACCTCGATCCACCTCATTCAGCGCGGCATCGCCATGCTGCTCAAGTTTTTTCCCGACCGGGATTTCGCGGCCGCCGACATCGAGCGCTACAACAGGATCCTGGAGTCGGAGTTCAGCCGCGTGCGCGACTTCCTGCTGCTGCACTACAGCCAGACGGAGCGCGCGGACCCGTTCTGGCGGCACTGCCGCGGCATGCCGCTGACCGGGAGCCTGCGCGAGAAGATCGAGCTCTTCCGCAGCCACGGCCGCATCCTGCGGGACGAAGCCGAAATTTTCCCCGTGCTCAGCTGGCTGTCGGTGATGGTCGGTCAGAACATCATTCCGCGCCGCCACGACCCCCTGGTCGATGCGCTCGATCCGCGGAAGATCCAGGCCCGGCTCGAGGAGCTGCGATCGGCGGTAAAGGACTCTGTCGATGCCATGCCGGCGCACGGGGACTTCATCCGAAACGGTCACGAGCGCGCGGCAATTGCCCCTGTAACCTGACGCGCTGTCCAGGCTGGTCCGGGGCCAGGCTCGGCCGTCACGCGTATCAGCTCAATACCATCAGCAGGTCCTTCGCATCCACCTGCTGTCCCGGGCTGACCAATACCTCTGCTATCTCGCCGTCGGCCTCCGCGCGCACCGCGGTCTCCATCTTCATCGCCTCGAGCGTAGCGAGCAGGTCACCGCGCGCCACCTTGCGCCCCGCGGCCACGGCGATGGTCGCAATCGTGCCCGGCATCGGCGCGCCGACCTGCTTCGGATTGCCGGGCTCCGCCTTGCGCTGCGGCGGGCGCTTGGCGACCTGGCTGCGGTCGGGCACGCGCATGGAGCGCGGCTGGCCGTTGAGCTCGAAGAACACGGTGCGCGTGCCGTCCTCGTGGGCCTCGCTCGCGGCGACATAGCGCACGATGAGTGTCTTGCCGCGCTCCAACTCGACACTGACCTCCTGCCCCGGCTCCATGCCATAGAAGAACACCGTGCTCGGCAGAATGCCGACATCGCCGTACTGTGCGCGCTCCGCGGCATAGTCGAGCCACACGCGCGGATACATCAGGTATGAGGCGAGATCGTCGTCCGTCACCGGCCGCGGTATCTTCTGTTGGATCTTCGCGCGCTCGGCCGCCAGGTCGACGGCCGGCATGTCCGCGCCCGGGCGCCGGGTAAGGGGCGCGGCGCCCTTCAGCACCTTGCGCTGCAGTGCCTGCGGAAAACCGCCGTAAGGCTGTCCGAGATCCCCCCGGAAGAGCTGCACCACGGACTCCGGGAATGGCACGTCCACCTGCGGGTCGAGCACCTGTTTCGGTGTCAGCCCGCCCGTCACCATGAGCAGCGCCAGGTCGCCGACGACCTTCGATGTCGGAGTCACTTTGACGATGTCGCCGAACATGGCGTTGACATCGGAATAGGCCTGGGCAACGTCCGGCCAGTGGGCGTTGTCTATCCCCAGGGAGCGGGCCTGCTCGCGCAGGTTGGTGTACTGGCCGCCCGGCATGCCGTGCACGTAAACCTCGGACGCGCCGGACCGGATGTCGCTCTCGAACGCGGCGTAGAGCCTGCGCACCTGCTCCCAGTAGGAAGACAGCAGGCGCAGCTTCGCCGGATCGACGCCGGAGTCGCGCGGTCCATGACGCAGCGCTTCGACGATGGAGCCGAGGTTAGGCTGCGACGTCAGGCCGCTCATCGCGTCGATCGCACCGTCGACGGCGTCCGCGCCGGCATCAATCGCCGCAAGCACGCTGGCAGCAGCGATGCCGCTGGTATCGTGTGTGTGGAAGTGCACCGGCAGCCCGATCTCGTCCTTCAGTGCCTTCACCAGCATGTGGGCGGCGCGTGGGCGGCACAGTCCAGCCATGTCCTTGACGCCGAGGACGTGCGTGCCGGCGGCCTTCAGCTCGCGAGCGAGCCCCAGGTAGTAATCGAGCGTGTATTTCTTCTCCCGCGGATCGCTGAGGTTGCCGGTGTAGCAGATCGCGGCCTCGCAGAGCTTGCCCGACTCCAGCACCGCCTCGATCGGCATGCGCATGTTCTCGACCCAGTTGAGCGAGTCGAAGATGCGGAAGACGTCGATGCCGCGCTCCGCGGCGCGTGCGATGAAGAACCGCACCACGTTGTCGGGATAGTTGGCGTACCCCACGGCATTCGCCGACCGCAGCAGCATCTGCAACAGCAGGTTCGGCACCCGCTCGCGCAGCATCGCGAGCCGCTGCCAGGGGTCCTCCTTCAGGAACCTCATCGCCACGTCGAACGTCGCTCCGCCCCAGCACTCCAGCGAGAAGAGCTGCGGCAGCAGGCTCGCGTAGTAAGGCGCGATGGCCGCCATGTCGATGGAGCGCATGCGCGTCGCGAGCAGCGACTGATGGGCGTCGCGCAAGGTCGTGTCGGTGAGCAGCACCCGCTCCTGCGCCAGCATCCACTGGGCGAAGCGCTCGGGTCCCAGCTCCTCGAGCTTCTGCCGTGTGCCGGGGACCGGATCGGTCAGGGGCACCTGCGGCAGCCGCGGCGTCTCCAGCCTCGCCGGGCGGGGGCGGTCGCGGGTCTCCGGATTGCCGTTGACGATGGTCTCGGCGATGTAGGTCAGGATGCGCGTGGCGCGGTCGCGCTTCGGCGGCCAGCGGAAGAGCTCCGGCGTCTCGTCGATGAAGCGCGTGGTGTACTCGCCGCGCGCGAACCGCGGGTGCGTGATGACCTGGTCGAGGAAGCGCAGATTGGTGACCACGCCGCGGATGCGAAACTCCCACAGCGCACGATGCATGCGGGCGTTGGTCTCCTCCGGCGTCGGCGCCCAGGCCGTCACCTTCACCAACAGCGAGTCATACGAGCGGGTGATGATCGCGCCGGTATAGGCCGTGCCCGCATCGAGGCGGATGCCGAAGCCCGCCGGGCTGCGGTAGGCGGTGATCTTGCCGTAGTCCGGGATGAAGTTGTTTTCCGGGTCTTCGGTGGTGACGCGGCACTGCAGCGCGTGCGCTCCGATCCGGATCTCCCCCTGCGGCGGCACACCGCTCTCCGGGGTGCCGAGCCGCGCGCCGCCGGCGATGCGGATCTGCGCCTTCACGAGGTCGATGCCGGTCACGCACTCGGTGACCGTATGCTCGACCTGGATGCGCGGGTTGACCTCGATGAAATAGAACCTGCCGGTATCGGCATCCTGCAGGAACTCCACCGTGCCGGCGTTCAGGTAATTCGCGGCGCGGCCGATGGCAAGAGCCGACGCGCACAGCTCCGCGCGCTGCGCGTCGCTCAGGAACACGGCGGGCGCCCGCTCCACGACCTTCTGATTGCGCCGCTGCACGGTGCAGTCGCGCTCGTAGAGATGCACCAGGCCGCCATGCGCATCGCCGAGGATCTGCACCTCGACGTGGCGCGCGCGGCGCACCAGCTTCTCGAGATACACCTCGTCGTTGCCGAACGCCGATTTCGCTTCCCGGCGCGCGACCGGCAGCAGCTCCGCGAGCTGCGCGTCGCTCTCGACGATGCGCATGCCCCGGCCGCCGCCGCCCCAGCTGGCCTTGAGCATCACCGGGTAGCCGATCTCGTGCGCGAGACGCCGGCACTCGTCCAGGCTCGCGGGCAGCGGCGGCGTCGCCGGCATCACCGGCACGCCGGCGGCGGTCGCGAGATTGCGCGCCGCCACCTTGTTGCCCAGCGTGCGCATGGTCTCGGAGCGCGGCCCGACGAAGACGATGCCGGCAGCGACGCAGGCCTGCGCGAACTCCGGGTTCTCGGACAGGAAGCCGTAGCCCGGGTGAACGGCATCGGCCCGCGCCTCGTGCGCGATGCGCAGGATGTCCTCGATATCGAGGTAGGCCTCGATCGGTCCCTTGCCGCGTCCGACGAGATAGCTCTCGTCCGCCTTGGTGCGGTGCAGCGAGAAGCGGTCTTCCTGCGAGTAGATGGCCACGGTGCGCAGGCCGAGCTCACTCGCGGCCCGCATGACACGGATGGCGATCTCGCCACGGTTGGCGACCAGAATGCTGCGGATCCCCTGCGACATGCGAGCCCTATACCCTTAAAATCCAAGCTGACCTGCGCTTCATACTACCGGACTCTCCCATGCTTTCGATTGCGATTCACGGCGGCGCCGGCGCGGTGCCGCGCCGCACCCTTACCGATGAGCGGGAGCGGCAATACCGCGACGGCCTCGCGGCTGCTCTCGATGTGGGCTACTCGACTCTGGAGAAGGGCGGCTCCAGCCTCGATGCGGTCACCGCCGCGGTGCGGACGCTGGAGGACAACCCGCTGTTCAATGCCGGCCGCGGGGCCGCGCTCACTCGCGAGGGTACCGCGGAGCTCGATGCCGCCATCATGGAGGGGCGCCACCAGCGGGCAGGCGCCGTGGCGGCCGTGCAGCACGTCCGGAATCCGGTCGAGCTGGCGAGGCGCGTGATGGAGAAGTCCCGGCACGTGCTCCTGGTTGGTGCAGGGGCGGAGGAATTCGCGCTCGAGGAAGGGCTGGCGCTGGTGCCGAACACTTATTTCCGCACCGAAGAGCGGCGGGCGCAGCTGGAAAGCGAGCGCAACGGCCGATCGGTCTCGGATCTCTTCCCCTCCTCCCAGGGCACCGTCGGCGCGGTTGCTCTGGATGCGGCCGGCGATCTCGCCGCGGCCACGTCCACCGGCGGCATGACGAACAAGCGCCAGGGGCGTGTCGGCGATTCTCCGATCATCGGCGCGGGCACCTACGCCAAGAACGGAGTTTGCGCCGTCTCCGCCACCGGCCATGGCGAATACTTCATCCGCACGGTCGCCGCCCATCACATCTGCGCCTCGATGGAGTTCCGCGGTCTCGGTCTGCAGGAGGCGGTACATGAATTGCTGCACGCGAAGCTCCGTGAGCTGGGCGGCTCCGGCGGCATCATAGCCATCGATCAGGGCGGCCACATCGTCACGGCCTTCAGCACGGAAGGCATGTTCAGGGGCGCCCGCGACTCGAGCGGGCTCAGGCAGATCGACATCTATTGAAAGAAGGAGACGGCATGGCATCCGCGCGGCAGGACAATGGAGCTGCGGCATCGAAGCGCCGCCTACTGGTGGTTGACGACAACAAGGACGCGGCGGAGAGCATGTCGATGCTGCTGGAGATGTGGGGTCACGAGGTGGCCTTCGCCTACGACGGTCCGAGCGCCCTCGAGACCGCCGAGCAGTGGCAGCCGGAAGCCGTGTTCCTCGACATCGGACTGCCGGGCATGGATGGCTACGAGGTGGCCGAGCGCCTGCGCGAGCTCCCCCAGGCCAAGGGCGCCGTGCTCATCGCCATCACCGGCTACGGCCAGGAAGACGACCGGCTGCGCTCCCAACGGGCGGGCATCGACCACCACCTGGTGAAGCCGGTCGCGCCCGATGCGCTGCGCAGTCTGATCGACTCACTGCAGCTGCATTGAGGCGGCATAGCCTCCGGCCGTGAGCCGGCCGTGATGGGCGCGGTCCCAGGCTTCCGCCGCCAGCATCTGCACACCCTGCATGCGCGCGCGCTCCAGCGTGACCGCGTCATCCTCCGCCGCCGCCACGAGCATCTGCAGCCAGAGGCGCACCCGCGAGAGCCAGCGCGGGCGCAACCACCCACAGCCCCGCTCCGCGAGATCGTGCACCTGGGTCACGGAACACGCGCCGAGCAGCCCGGCGCAATGCGGATGAATCCCGAGAACCGCCGGTGCACCCTCCGAATGGTTGACCACCAGCGACCAGGCGTAGACGAACACCGTGCGCGCCACGGCGGCGGTGCGCGGCACCGTGAAGAAAGAGGGACACGGGACGCGCGGCGCATCGTTGACGCGTGAGCCGCTGAGCCACTGCCAGCGCTGCGGCTCCCCGAAACAGGCGTCGAGCAGCAGATAGGAGCAGGCGGCCGCCTGCCAGCGGGAACGCTCATCGAGCACCCGCCACAGCTCCCCGACCTGGCGCAGCGGCGGCTGGGCGTGCGGCCCGAGGACGACGGCCTGCTCCGCCATCAGCCCGAGACAGGTGTAATTGACCTCCGCCAGCGCCTCCAGCATGTCCCGCCGCAGCCACGAGGCCCGGCCGAGAGCGCGCGGTTCCAACGCGACGGTCGCTTCGTTACGCAACATGACGGCAAACTCCCTCCTTCCGACACCCGCATGGTACCCGGGCGGCCGCCGAAGGCAACAGGTGAAATTGGGCTTTTTTGCCCAAAATGGCCAGGTTGTATTTTGGGAAATATTTCCCAACAATAGGGTGGGGCTTCGTCCCCGGGGGCAATCTCATCGACGGCGGGGGAACCGGCCATGCGCATCTCGGAAGACCGCTACGACCGCGATCGGCAGCGCCTGGAGCTGGCGCTCCGTTTCCTGACACACGAGGCGCGCACCCAGACGATCCGCGTCTGGACCGGACTCAGCGACGACCGCATCCGCAAGCTATACCGGTCCTATCTCGGCCGCGCCGCCTGTTATGTTCCCCGCCACCGGGGCAAGTCGCCCCACCAGGCCGCCTACTTCACGCGCTCGTTGAGGATCCAACAGGAAACCGCCGTCCTGGCGAGCTTTTTCGCGCTGGCCGGGCTGGTACCGGCGGAGCCCTCCGCGGCCGCCGCCACGGCGCTGCCGGACATTCCCCGGGGCAATTCCCTCTGCGCCGCCTTCGAGTCCTACGCCACCCTGGTCCCGACCGCCTCGATTTCCTTCGAGTACGCGGTCTTCCTCGCGGAGTGCCTGGCGCGCGGCGACCAGCTTCGCATCGGCAGGTGCTGCGAATGCGGCGGCATGATCGTCGTGGAGCGCTATCCGATCCGGGAAAAGCGCTGCCAGCACTGCACGGCGGCACGGCGCGGCGAGGCGGATCGATGAAGCCGGCCTGAGCCCTGGCTCGAGGGCGCGCGCCGCCAGGCGCACCGCCTTTCCGTCTCCGTCTACGGCGGCAGCGGGGTCCGGTAGATATTCCGCAGCCACTCCGTCCGGGTGAATGCGTAGGTGTCGGGGCTCGGGCCCGGAGCAAATCCTGCCGTGCGGTGGGGCAGGACCTCGCTCCCCGTGGCGGCCGACGGGACCGGGATGGGCGGCGGGGCACTCCCCGTGAGTGCGATCGGCAGGGTTCCGCCAGGCTCCTCGACATACAAGCTCCTGCGGTCCGGGGACCAGCGGCTCGCCCAATACCCGGCGCGCACCCAGCGGAAGGCGTCCTTGCCGACTCCCAGTATGGCCGTCGAGACCTGGCCGTCGATCACGGCAAGCACCGCCGCCCACCTGCCGGTCGGCGAGACACTCTGAAGGTGCAGTATGGGGAACTCGAACACGCGCTGCCGCGCGCTCCCGTCGTCCCGGATCCGATACAGGTAGCTCATCTTGTTACCGAGCAGCCGGCAGAATATCCAACCGTGCCCGCCGAATGCAGGCTGATCGGCGCCCCGGAGGAGAAGGCGCGGCGGCAGCTGATGGTCCAGCGGCGCAATCCAGATCTGCATCTCCCCACCCTGGTTCACCGAGAACACGGCCTCCCGCTCGTCGGGTGAGATGTCGTAGCTCACGATCCCGAGTCCCGGCAGCATCGGCTCCTCCTGGCCGTGCTGAAGATCCCGCCGCCACAGGCTCGCCGGGGCATCCGAAGCGCTCGCGACCAGGAAGTACAGACGCTTCGCATCGGCTGACAGCCACGGCGCGGAAGCGATCCCGTTGCTCGTCACAGGTCGTTCGCCGCTCGCATCGTGGATCCAGATCGACTGCCGCTGCAGTCCGAGCGATGTCACGAGCGAGCGCCCGTCCGGCGCGGCTGCGACTCCGACCTCCTCCGTGGGGCCGAAAGTGATCTGCTCGGGCATTCCTCGGGGATAGCGTTGTCGCCACAGATGCGAGTGGCCCGCGACGGTCGCCGAGAAGTACATCCATCGGCCATCGGGCGACCACGCAGCCGACGTGCAGGGGCCGCGCGGCCCGACTTCCACACCCGGGGAACTGCCATCGAAGGGCGCCAGCCGGCACCGCTGCCAGTCGCCGGTCCGGTCCATCTCCACGATGAGAACGGATCGCCGGTCGGGCGACAGCCAGGAATAGTGGGCCATGCCCCGCTCGTGGCGGGGAAAGTAGATTTTGCGCAGAGCCGCGCGGTCGTCATTGGAGGTGACGATGCCCATGTGGGCACCCGTGTCGGTCTCCGAGTAGAGCAGTTGATGCGGCCCGATCCAGGTGAGCCCTGCGGCATTGGCGAGGAGCAGCGTGGGTCGTCCACCGGTCGTCGGGACCGTCAATGTGTTCCATGCCGGGTCGGGTTGGCTGTTCGTGAAATAGGTGAATCCGATCTGCGTGCCATCGAAGCTGAATGCCGGACCATAAATCGATCCGACCACCTTCGTGAGCGGTTCGGGCTCTCCGTGCGGCAACGCCTGCACGTAAAGACGTCCCGGGTCTAGAAAGCCGGCACCACCCACGATGAAGGCGAGCATCTTCCCGTCGGGGGAAAGCGCTGGCGCCGTGGCGGATTCGTTGAGGTCGGTCAGTGCTTCGTACCGGGTGGTGCGTGCGACCGGTCCGGACCGCTCAACGACGGCAAGCAGAGCGAGGAGGGCGATGGCGAGCGGCGTTGCTCCGGCGAGCAATGCGCGGCGGCGGCTGAGCCTGCTCCCCGGGACGTCCGGCGGGGCTGGCGGCGAAGCCGGCGATGAGGTCGAAGGGCTCTGGCGCTGCAACTCGAGTGGCGGCCCGGGGGCAGGTGAGGGGTCGCCGCTCGCCGGAATGGCTCGCACGGGCGCGACGAATTTGAAGCCGCGGCCGGGCACCGTCAGGATGAAGCGCCGCTCGCCGGCGCTTTCGCCGAACGCCCGCCGCAGCGTCAAAATGCATTGATTGAGATTGTTTTCCTCCACCACCGTACTCGGCCAGACGGCACGCATGAGAGAGGCTTTGTCGACGAGCTCGCCCGCCCGCTCGACGAGGTGATACAGGACGTCGTACGCCCGCCCGGGCAGCGCGATGACCTTGCCCGCCGGAGAAACGAGCACCTGCAGGACGGTATCGAGACGAAATCCGCTGAATTCGTAGTTGGTCTTGACGCTCAGCTGATCCACGGTGAAACCCTGCCGCATGAGCACCCGCGATCCGTGCCCAATGCAACGCCTTGATTTTAATTCATAACCGCACGACTCCGCACGCTCCGGCCTATCTCGTCTCGTATCGGCATGTCGAGCCGTGGACCGCCCGATTCATGAGGATTCATACGATTCCAATGCCGTTTGATGCGCTAACCCGCAGCCTCCGACCGCATCGATGCACTCATCCCCACGAGTATCCCTCTCAACCGAAGGCAGCGAACATGAAAAAAGCAATGCTGAAACCGACCGCGATGATTATGTTTACTGGGCTGATTCTGGCCGCCGGCCAGGCCATGGCTGGATGCGGAACGGGAGTAATGGCCGCGGCGGCGGCAAAGCCGATGGTCTACCACGATGACGGCAGCGGCGGCCTGTTGAAGACCGACTATTTCCCCGGCGGCTATCTCCTGCGGGTATCGTCGTTCGGACCTTTCCGCACCTCCGCCATCACCGGCCTGTGGAAGTTCACCTTCACCTCCGACGGCAAGCACTCCGGACCCCCGCCGGGCGCGCCGGTCGATGCAGGCTTCGTGACCTGGCACGACGATGGCACGGAGATCATGAACTCCGGCCGGACCCCGGTCAGCAGCAGCTTCTGCATGGGAGTCTGGGAGCAGGTGGGGGCAAGAGTTTACAAGCTGAACCACTGGGCCATCAGCTGGATCCCCATGTACGTTCCCGGACAGACCAACAGCTGGAGCGAGGTGGGAGGCCCGGACAGCGCGTTCCAGCCCGCCGGCCCGACCAATATTCAGGAGACCATCACGCTGTCTCGCGATGGAAATGAGTATGTCGGCACATTTACGATTACGAACTACCTCTATGACGGCAAGAGCGTGACCGACGCCAATACCAGTGCGGGCCAACCGATAGTGATCACAGGGACGGTCGCCGCGACGCGTATCGAGCCGTAACGTCTTGCCGGGCCATCTCCGCTGCTCCCACCTGTAGGGTCAAGCGAAGGTGGTCCGGCCCTGCGGCGATACCGGAACGCATCAGCACACTGCCGAGGCCGAGGAGGGGCAGAGGTACCCTCCGGGCCCACCCCGACGCCGATGGCGGTCACGGCTTGGTTCCCGGCTGCGTCCCAGGGAAGTACTCGGTGTGGGTCTCCCCGGAGCGGCCGTAGTAGAGCACCCGCTTGCCGAGAAATGAGACGAGGTAGCCGGCGCAGCCCGCCCGGGCCACCTTGGCGCAGAAGCCGTGGTAGGTATAGCCCGGAACCAGGGCTTGGGCCTCGCTGATCGCTTCCTTGACCGTGAGCGCGTCGAAGGTCTCGGCGACCGGCTGGGTCCGCGTTGTTTCCAGTTCGACTGCCTCGCCCTCCGCCCGGTAGTAGATCGCGGTCGCGCGGCGCAAGTCGACGGCATAGCCGTCGAAGCCGGCCTCGATCAGCGTGCCGACGATCTGCGGGAAGGTCATGGCACCCGATTCAGCGCCCTGCAGGCACGTGCGGGCTGCACCTTTCCAGTTCGTTGTCATGTCATTCTCGTTTCGTGGTGGGATTGTGACAGGCGGTCGTCATCAGTCGACGGGCATGGATTTGAGACCGCGCTTCTCGACGATTTCCTGCAGGGTGCGCAGTAGCGCCGCGCGGTCCTTCGACCCCAGGTGATCGAAGAATTCGGTGTCGTTGGCATCAGCCAGTGCCGCAAGCTTGGGAACCATGGAGCGGCCCGCCCGTGTAAGGGAAAGCGTATGCGCCCGCGCGTCGTTCGGATCAGCGGTGCGCACCAGCAGCGTCTTGGCGATCAGTCGATCGGCCAGCTTGCTGATGGCGCCCCGCGTCATCCCCATACGCTCCGCGAGACGGCTAGGGGCGAGAGCTTCGTCGTCCAGCAGTTGGCGCATCAGCACCCATTCCGCAACGGTCACGCCATGCGCCTCGACCTTGCGGGCGAACCCCCGCGAGACGTGGTTGGATACATAGCGCAGCCAATAACCGAGATGGGCAGTCAGGTCGGAGGTGGTTCGCTTCGATGGCATGTCGACTCCCGCTTGACCAGCAACCTATCCTAAATAAGTTTCCTAGTCAACTAATTTATACCGGAGGTAACGGCCGGGATGGAGCGCATCCCATGAGTATCGACACACCGCTCCATCGAGCCGTTGGTCCCGCAGCCGATTGGCACGGGCGGTCATCATCGTGATCGCTTTCCGCAACACGCCCCAGCACCCAGGTTTCGGGCCACTGAGCGTACCTTTCAATAAAAACGTCCAAGAGGGTAACACCATGGCCTCGATCACGCGTTTGGGATGGTTTTGGATTGCGCCTGTCTTTCTCACACTCACCGCCTGCGCTCGACATCCCGCCCCCGGGGAACGCAGGCGACGAGTAATTCGACCGTTGCCGCTACGGCCAACGGGGAACCTGCGCCGTTTGATACGCCAACCTGCTCAGGCGCATCAAACAGTGACTCGACCGACTCTAATGCCGATGTCCGAGGCGTGCGAGCCGGAATGCCACTCGATGCCGCGATACTTCATCTGGAGTGTCTTGATCCATCGAAATCGGCGGCAAGGGAGACTTTGACCAACACCATTGGCGTCAACTATTACGGACACCAGATCCGAACACACGTACATGTCGCAACGGGCACCCCGCGCAGCAGCGATGAACTCGCCCGCACCAGTGCGTATTACGGAGGAGGGCCCGGGACACTGATCGAGGGAGAGATCATCGACATGGCACCCACGGGACATCGACACACCAGCGTAGTTTCGGGGCTACACGACCTCTTCGCTCGTGAACTCGCCGGTCATGCTCTGGTCTGGGATCAGGGTACCCTTCGGCTGAGCGCGTCTTCTGCGCCTCAACCTGACTTGGTACTCCTCGAAGCATCGGAACGCCCAGGCCTTACCGGGCTTTCGGCTTTCCAGTGACAACGTTCGTGGTGTTGATTGGATCAGTGGGATTTCTCGTAGCCACCGTCATCGAGGACCGGCATTCGGCCCTGATGGCGTTGCTGTTCTTGTCGTTGTGCATTCCAGCGTACGCGCTGGCCTCACGGTCTCGCAGGGCCAGAGCGCCGCAATTCGCGTAAGCTACCGCGCGAAGTCGCTCTGCGCCGCCTTCGAGTCCTACGCCACCCTGGTCCCGACCGCCTCCAGCGCCGCGCGGCGTGCCTGAACCGGCGCTGCCGTTCATTCGTCCTCGAAGACCCCCTCGATCGGCAGACCGAACAGGCGAGCGATCCTGAAGGCGAGCGGCAGGCTGGGGTCGTACTTGCCGGTCTCGATGGCATTGACGCTCTGGCGGGAGACGTCCAGGCGCTCGGCCAGCTCCGCCTGGCTCCACCCGCGCTCGACGCGCAGCGCCTTGAGTCGGTTCTTCACGGCCCGGCGCCTCTAGCGCTTGGACACCCACCACCCCGCCCGCGCGACCAGGGAGCAGAGCAGCTGGGCGATGACGAGTCCGACCCACCCCAGCGCGAAGTAGACGCCGGGCGTGCCGCGGCGACCGAAGTGGTGGGCGAGGACTGCGCCATTCAGCAGCCACAGCATCATGATCGGCGCGGTCAGGAGAATGGCTGCGGTAGACCCGATGAACCAGGAGAGCTTGCGCACTTCCTTTTCCATCTCGTCAAGCCGGCGCCAGGTGATCCGCCAGCCGATCGCCGCCGCCCACGCCAGGCTCGCGAACTTGGCCAGCGCCAGCCAAGGTGCTGCGGCATGCACGTCGTCGTGGAAAACAGTCAATATGATGGCGGCCGCGCCGAACCAGATGACGACCGCCCCGACGATGGCGACTGCGACGGAGCCAATGAACGCGATTTGTCGGTGACTGAGCAGGGGCGGGTTTCCGCTGTTTCCTAAAAGACAAGTAACCTTGTCATTTCGGGCCACAAAAGTCAAGCGTCCTTGACATTACCGACCTATGGGGCGGGATTGCGCCGAATGTCGCCTACGGCATTCCGCAGGAACGCGATGTCAGCGCAAATGGGCTGGATGTTTAACCAGTACCAAGCGTTGCGGCATCGTTGTTCGCGCCCAGACAGGCGCCCGTCGTCCGGCAAATGTTTCACGGTACTGTCCTCAAACTGTCACGGAGCTGAATTACGGTCATGAATCGACGATGCAATAATCGGGGGCAGTCGATGATCAGAATCAGAATAATCGCCGTAGCTCTCGTAACGGCCCCGCTGATCGCGCATGCAGATACGTTGCTGTTCGTGACAAATACAAACTCCGGCACGATCGGCGAGTACACGAGCTCCGGGTCGACGGTGAATGCATCTCTCGTCTCAGGATTGGTCAGCCCGACCGGGATTGCCTTATCCGGATCCGACCTGTTCGTCTCAAACAGCAACGGCGGGTCGATCGGAGAATACACGACCTCCGGAGCTGCGGTGAATCCCGCCCTGATCTCGGGATTGCAGGGCCCGGAGGAAATCGCGGTATCGGGTTCGGATATCTTTGTGGCAAACATCGAGACAGGCACCGTTGGTGAATACACGACTTCCGGCGCCACAGTAAACGCATCGCTCATTACCGGATTGACCAACGTTCATGGCATTACAGCGTCCGGATCAGGGTTGTACGTGATAAACAATGACAACACGGTCAACGAATACACCACCTCCGGCACGCTGGTGAAGGCCGGGCTGATTACGGGGTTGCACGCGGCGAACGGAATCACCGCGGCCGGGTCCGACCTGTTCATCAGCGAGAACAGCGGAATCAATTCCGGCTGGATAGGCGAATACACGCTGGCGGGAACCCTGGTGAACAGTACTCTGATTACCGGGCTGGACATCCCGGTCGGTATGACAGTGTCCGGATCCGATATTTATGTCGTAAATGCCGGCGACGGCATAGTCGGCGAATACACGACATCGGGGGCGACCGTCAACAGCTCGCTGGCAGGATCTTATGGATCGGAAGAGATCGCGGTTTCAAGCGTGCCGCTTCCAGCTGCCGTATGGCTGATGATGTCTGGTTTAAGCGTAATCGGAGCACTCGCGCGACGGCGCAAGACCGCATAGGGTGGTCCCGGTTCAAGTTGCGCGGGTGCGCAGGATATCGGCTAGGGCGGTTCGCAGGAAGGCAATGAGCGGCTCGAGCGTCGGGCGCTGCAGCAAGAGCGGTTGCGAATAAATCTGCTCGAAGGCATTCGCCTGCGTCTCCAGGCTCCTCACGGCATCGCAGAAATGCGAGGCGTTGAGGAAGTCCTGATAATTCAGCAACGCCGCCGGGTTGAAATCACGGCTGAGGAAACGATCGCCGCTGTAGAGGGGCACGCAGCCTCCAAACCACGCATCGACCAGCTTCTCGGTGTGGTATCCGGGATAGATTCCATTCTCCGGACACAGACAGAAGCGGAACTGGGGTAGCAGCTCGAATTTCGAGCGCTCCAGCGGGTTGTTGAACAATCGACCATACCCCACGACCTCGCCGACGTCCCGAAGCGCGAGAAACAAATTGATGCGGAGAGGCTCCGGGTTCCCGGCGATCAACACACAGAATCGACGGTGCGCAAACTCCATTGCGGGGCGCGGCCGCAGCAGCGCATCGATTGGAATGAGATCCTCGTAGCCGTGGCCCACCTGTCGCCGAGGCGCAGGCCGACGCCGCCAATGCTCGGCGAAGCCGGGCCATTCGAGCCGCCACCACCATAGCGGCAGACGAAAGTTTCTGCCGCCGAAGGGGTCGTAGTCGAAAGACAACGCGTAGCGATGCAGCGCGAGATTCGGCCGGTGGTTCTCGCCGATATATTGAATCGACTTTGCCGCGGGTACCGGTTGTTGGCCAAAAACCGAGGAAACGACGACATCGGCCGTAGCCATGTCGTCCGTGATTTCAACCTCGCCAAACGCCAGGTTGAATACGTAAGGTAGGAAGTATGCTCCGTTGGCCTCGGTGAAGGCGCCGGGCCAGAAGTTGACGAAGCAGACGCGCAAGGCCATCTTCGGGCAACGTTACAGCACCGTGGTTGCAGCCTCACGACAAGGGCGATCGGTCAGCCTGTCTCCTGCATACCTGTATTTTTGACCAGTGCCGTCAGACAAGACCCGGGACGAGCGCCCGCACCTGCTGCGCGTACGCATCGTAGGCAACGCCGAACTGCTCGCGCATGAAGCGCTCCTCGACGAAAATCCGGTGCACGATGGCGATGAGCGCCAAAGCGATGGACAGCACCCCCCGCCACTGACCGCCCGCGATGGCCATCCCGACGAAGGCCAGCGCCAGGCCGGAGTAGATCGGGTGCCGGACCCACCGGTACGGTCCACCGGTGATCAACTCATGGTCGGCCTTGACTGCGGCCACGCCGCTCCAGTTGCGCCCCAGGTAGATTCGCGCCCACACGGTGAACAGCAGCCCGAGTAACGTCAGTGCCGCACCGACGGCTGCCCAGAGTTTCCACTGCGAGACGGGTAGGAGGTGCACGTCGAGCCCGGGCACCGGGAGGCGCGGCGCCGCGAGCACCAAGGCCGCGGTGACGAGGAGTCCCGTGTTGAGAAGACGCGGCAGTGTGGCCTGGCGATGGGCCGTGGCTTTCACGTTGCGCGCGAGCACCACCCAGAGAACGCTCCAGAGCAGCCAGATGCCGTAGAAGAAGATCTCGTAGAACTCGCCGAGGCTCATGTGCGTCTCCCCACAATGCGCTACCTGCCAATGCGCTACGGGCCACATGATGTTACCGCCGCCGCCCGCCGCCCAGTGCCGGAAGTCACGCGACGGGAATGACGAAAGTCATCCCCTGAGGACCAAACACCCTGCACATATATACAGCCTATCGACAGGGCATCTGAATTCAGCGACCCTGCAACCACAGTCGGAGTACTTTTCCCGTGAGCATTCCCTTCCAGGGGTACTTCATCAATCTTGATCGCAACGCCGATCGGCGCGCGCGAATCGAGGACCAGCTCCAGCGGCTTGGGCTCTCGGAGAGCTACGAACGGGTCGCGGCCTTCGACGGGCACACACTGCCGGCAAAGCCCGAGAAGATATCCAGGGGCGAATATGGTTGTTTCGCGTCGCACGTCGAGGCGTTGTCGCAAGGCTCGCTGACCGGCAGGCATTTGCATATCGTCGAGGACGATGTACTGCTGTCTCCCCGGTTTCTACCGGCGTTGAGCGGGCTCGAAGCCCAGGGTGTCTTCAACCAGGTCGATCTCCTGTTCACCGACGTTGGATTCCGGCCCGATTCCATGACGGTCAGGGCGCTCGACAGGGTCGTGGGGGACGCCGGACCGGATCCCAAGTCCGCGCCTCCGCCGGTCAGGCTCCTCGATCTCAACAGCCTCGACTGGGCCTGCTCCAGCTCTTACCTGGTCGCGGGGAGGGCGGTGGAGAGACTGAAGCAGGCTCTCGCGGCGGATCTGCGCACCACGCCGCAGCTGCCCCTCGATCTCAGGCTGCGCACTCTGGTCAAGGCCGGTCAGTTCCGCGCCGCCGTCTGTCTGCCCTTCCTGACGTCCGTTGCGCTGGACCTGGACGTCCATTCCTCGGTGCGTGAGCCTGACACCAGCCGCATCGCGTGCAACATCATCAGGCAATACTTCTACATCGACGCCGACGTCAGCGTGCTCGAGTCTGC
>Ga0335072_10004710_pt1 | contig 20154 bp, 17 predicted proteins | sample Lox_Sample_21_FD_206725 | JGI IMG/M metagenome (GOLD analysis project Ga0335072, IMG submission 206725) | Soil microbial communities from Loxahatchee National Wildlife Refuge, Florida, United States - Lox_Sample_2.1 | ecosystem: Environmental > Terrestrial > Soil > Wetlands | place: USA...
CTCGGGGTGGGCTTCACCGACACGGACGCGGTCGTTGAAGGGATTGCCGGGAAGCCGGTCAATGACATCTTCATCACCGACGGCGAGCCGGAGTTCCGGCGGCTGGAGCGCGATGCCGTGGCGGCTGCGCTGGCCGGCCGCGAGGCTCGCGACGACGGCAGGGGAACGGCAGTGACCGGCGTGCTCGGGCTCGGCGGCGGCGCGGTGATGGACGAGCAAACCCAGGCCCGGCTGGCCGGGCGGGCCGTGGTGTACCTGGAGACCGGGTTCTCGGAGCTGGCTAAGCGGGTCGGGCTGGACCGGGCCAGGCCGCTGCTGATCGGCACCAGTCCCCGTGCCCAGCTCAAGTCGCTGCTGGACCAGCGGCTGCCGGTCTACAGCAGGCTCGCCTGGCTGACCGTCGGCACCGACGGCCGGGAGCCGGAAACGATCGCCGCGGAGATCGCCGAAGCGGTCGCCAGGGGCGACCGGCCGGGCAATGGCGTGCCAGGCGACGGCCGGTGACCGCGACCAGGATTGCGGTGGGCGGCGAGCAGCCCTACGAGGTTGTCGTGGGGAACGAGGTACTGGCCGAGCTGCCCTCGCTGGTTGGCTCGGAGGCTAGGAACGTGGTAGTCGTCCATTCGGCCACGGTCAGTAGGGTCGCCGTGCCGGTGTGCCAGGCCCTGGCTCGGGCAGGGTATGCCGTCCAGCCGGAGCCGGTGCCCGACGGTGAGGCGGCCAAGCAGATAAGCGTCGCGGTCGGCCTGTGGTCACAGCTCGCGGCCGCCGGGGTTGGCCGGTCCGACGCGATCGTAGGCGTCGGCGGCGGAGCGGTAACCGACCTGGCCGGGTTCGTGGCGGCCACCTGGCTTCGTGGCGTCCGGGTAGTGCTGGTACCGACCACGCTGCTTGCGATGACTGACGCCGCGATCGGCGGTAAGACGGCGATCAACACGGCAGACGGCAAGAACCTGGTGGGCGCGTTCTACCCGCCTGCTGGTGTGCTGGCTGACACCTCGGTACTGGCTACGCTTCCGAGAGCTCAGTACCTCAGCGGGCTGGCAGAAGTGATCAAGGCCGGGTTCATAGCCGACCCGGTCATCCTGGACCTGATCGAGTCAGATCCGGCGGCCGCCGGCCAGCCTGGCGGCCTGCACGAGCGCGAGCTCATCGAGCGGGCGATCGCGATGAAGGCCGCCGTGGTCTCGGCTGACCTGCGCGAGGCCGGCTTGCGCGAGACGCTCAACTACGGGCACACGCTTGGTCATGCGATCGAGCGCGTCGAGGACTTCGGCATGCGGCACGGGGACGCAGTCGCGATCGGGATGTGCTTCGCCGCCGCGGTGGGGCGGCTGGCCGGGCGGCTGGACGCCCCGACGGCGCACCGGCACCGTAGCGTGCTCACGGCCGTCGGCCTGCCGGTGAGGTACCGGGCCGACGCCTGGCCTGAGCTGCGCGCAGCGATGGCAGTGGACAAGAAGGCGCGGGCGTCGAAGCTGCGGCTGGTCGTGCTCGACGGCCTGGCCAAGCCGGGCATCATGGCCGACCCGCCGGAAGAGCTGCTCGAGCTGGCCTACGCGGAGGTGTCCTGAGCAATGCCGGTAACGACGGCGACTGTACCGACGGGGACTGGGCCGATGACCACCGTGCTGGTGCTGAACGGCCCGAACCTGCAAATGCTCGGCGTGCGGCAGCCGGAGATCTACGGATCGGTGACGCTGGCTGACATAGCGGCCACGTGCCGGGATCTCGGCGCTCAGCTCGGGCTGGCAGTCGATCTCCGGCAGACCGACGACGAGGGGGAACTGATCGGCTGGGTGCACGAGGCGTTCGAGCGGCAGCTACCCGTGATCATCAACCCGGCGGCGTTCACGCACTACTCGTACGCGCTGCGGGACGCCCTGGCCATGCTCACCGGTCCGGTGATCGAGGTTCACCTGTCGAACCCGGCTGCGCGCGAGTCGTTCCGCCACACTTCGGTAGTGTCTGCGGTCGCGAGCGGCACGATCGCCGGATTCGGCCCGCAGTCGTACGAGCTTGCGCTGCGCGCGGTCGCGCGGCAGCTGAACGGCGGTGCGCCCGGTGGGCCGTCGGCGCCGGCGGCTACCTAGGCCGCACGAGCCGCTGAACGATCCTGATGAGCGAGCTGCCGCCGGCGAGCGATGGCTCGGCTCGGCGGCCGACCGTGATGTAGACATAGTCTCCGCACGCAGTCGACGGCGTCACTAGGATCCTTGGCGCGCCCCGAGCCGGCGTGAAGGCCAGCTGGTAGACGTTGATCACGCCGGCGATGGCCGCCGGGCAGCTCGACATCACGTCAGGCGCACCGTAGAGTGCGTTGACCAGCCCGGCGAGCTTTGCCAGCTCCGGCCCCGAGGTCACTGTTCTCGCGTGAGTCCCTCGGTTCGTACGGTGGCTGACCGTCACTGAGGCGTATCTCGACGAATGGATGTAATCGGCGGAGCTCCGGGCCGGATACCAGGCCACCTGGGCGTCGGCGCGCAGCAAGGTGCCGCCCGGATCGGGCTTGAACGTGGCGTCCAGCTCCGCCGAATAGATTCCGGCCGGTAGCGCGCGCGGAGCAAAGCTCACGAACTCCGACGTCACCGTCGCGAAATGGCTGTAGGAGCCGTGAGCCTCCCACGTCAGCGCGGGGGGCCGGTGCGCCAGCAGGAACGCATCGACCTGGTCCATCGAAGCGCCGATCCGGTACAGCACCCTGAGGTCAATCGTGTCGGTAAGGATTGCCGGCGTGGTCGGGTTCAGGCCAGCTGGCGGCTTACTCGGCCAGCGCTGGACGCGGGCGCCAGGCGGCAGGCGCAAGCTGGCCAGCAGGCGCCGCCCGTAGGCCTGCGCTCCGGCGCGGGAGTCGGAGGATCGGCTGCTCAGCTTCACGGTCACGGGCCGCTGACTGGCTGCCGCCGTTGGCCTGCCGGGCGCCGGGGCGGTGCCGCAGGCAGCCGCCATCAGCGCAGTCCCCACGACGGTCGCCGCGGCAAGGACGGACCGTGGCAACCGCCCCGGCGTATGTGCGTGCGGTACGTCCATAGTCCGGCTCCCGGAGTCCTGGCCAGTCATCCGCGGCGCGGTGACCGCTCCCGTCAGATTGGACGCCAGCTCCGGCCGCCCGGTTGCCTGTCGGAGCTCCGGATTTGCGCGCCGCCGGCAGTGCTGGCTCTGTGCGTATCTGGGCGCGGCAGTTACGATTCATCCCTAGCCAGGGAACGTGGCCGTCTGGCCAGCTGAGGGCCGCCAGCTGCGGCCGTATGGGTGCGAAGGGATTCCGCATGCGCATCGGGATGGCTCTGAACTACGCGGGCGGCTTCAGGGAGACAGCAGCCGAGCTGGCCGATTTCGAGAAGGCCGGGCTCGATATCGTCTTCGTGCCTGAGGCCTATAGCTACGACGCAGTCAGCCAGCTCGGCTTCCTTGCTGCGGTCACTGAGCGGGTCGAACTCGCATCGGGCATCATGCAGCTGTATTCGCGCACGCCTACGCTGACGGCGATGACCGCAGCGGGAATCGATTACGTATCCGGTGGCCGGTTCTCCCTTGGGATCGGCGCTTCTGGACCGCAGGTGATCGAGGGCTGGCATGGCGTGCCTTACGACGCGCCGCTATCCAGGACACGCGAGACGATCGAGATCTGCCGCGCGGTCTGGCGCCGCGAACGGCTGGTATACGACGGCAAGTACTACCAGATTCCGTTGCCCGAGGGTCAGGGCACTGGCCTCGGCAAGGCGCTGAAACTGATAAATCACCCCGTCCGCGAGCGCATCCCGATCATTCTGGCGGCGCTCGGCCCGAAGAACGTCGAGCTGGCTGCCGAGCTGGCCGAGGGCTGGGAGCCGATCTTCTACTACCCGGAAAAGGCCAAGGATGTCTGGGGTCCGTCGCTGGAGGCCGGCCTCGCCAAGCGCGATCCTTCGCTGCCGCCGCTTGATGTATTCGCGCAGACGGCCCTGGCCATCGGGGAGGACGTCAAGGGCCTCATCGACCTGATCAGGCCGGTTCAGGCCTTGTATATCGGTGGCATGGGCGCCCGCGGCCGGAACTTCTACAACAACCTGGCGGTGCGGTACGGCTACGGCAAGGAGGCCGCCGCGATCCAGGATGCTTACCTTGCCGGGCGAAAGGACGAGGCTGCCGGGCTCATCCCGCAAGAGTTGCTGGAGCACGTGTCACTGATCGGGCCGAAATCGTTCGTAGCCGAGCGGGTGGCGGCAATGCGGGAGTCTGGCGTCACCACCCTGAATGTGGCCCCGATGGCTGGAACGCACGCACAGCGGGTGGCTCTGATCGAGCAGATCAAGGATCTGGCGAGCTAGCTTCCGCGCGGCTGTTTTGACGGCCCCGCCTCGGGCAGTGCCCAGATGCCCTGCGAGAGTGGAGCGTGATGGCAGCCAAGCGACGGCGTAAGCAATCCGGCGGCCCTGCTGTGGTCGTTGTCGGCGGCGGCTTTGCCGGGATGTCGGCACTGCAGGTGCTCGGTCGATCCCGCGCCGATGTCACGCTGGTGGACCGGAACATCTACAGCACGTTCCAGCCCCTGCTGTACCAGGTTGCCACGGCCGGCCTGACTTCCTCCGACGTCGCCTACCCGCTGTGGTCGGCGACCGGCAGGCGCGGTGCCCGATTCCACAAGGGCGAGCTCGTCAGCCTCGACCGAGACCGGCGCGTCGCAACGCTGAAGACGGGTGAGGAGCTGAGCTACGACTACCTGATCATCGCCACCGGAGTCACTGCCGCGTTCTTCGGCGTGCAAGGTGCCGCCGAGCACAGCATGAGCCTGTATACCCGCCGTGATGCGATTCTGCTGCGCAATCAGCTGCTGGACGCGCTGGAGCGCCGCAACGAGGGCCTGACCGATCCGGAGCTCGACGTGACGATTGTCGGCGGTGGTGCGACTGGCGTCGAGCTTGCCGGGACGCTAGCCGAGCTGCGCAATGTCGCGCTACCTGCGGTGTTCCCGGAGATCGACAGGTCCATGTTCAAGGTGCGGCTGGTCGAGATGGGCCCGGTCCTACTCGCGCCGTACCACGACTCGCTGCGCCGGTACACGCGCCAGCAGCTGCTCGACCGCGGCGTCGAGGTGATGCTGAACACTGCGATCAAGGAAGTCAGGCGCGGGTCGGTGCTGCTGGCGGATGGCAGCCAGCACCGTAGTGACATCACCGTGTGGGCGGCCGGCATCTCCGGGCCAGACGCCGGGTGGACATCCGGTCTGCCGCGCGGTAAGGGCGGCCGGATCGAGGTCGGCGCCGACCTCCGGGTGACCGGGCAGGAGCGGGTCTTCGCGACCGGCGACGTGTCCATCTACCAGCAGGAGCCGGTGGCGCAGCTTGCTCAGCCCGCGATACAGCAGGGTCGGCACGCTGCAGAGCAGGTGGTGCGGCTGATGGCCGGCCAGCCGACGGCGCCGTTCAAGTATCACGACAAAGGCACGATGGCGACCATCGGCCGCCGATCGGCAGTCGTGGAGCTGCGCGGCGGGATTCGTCTGCGCGGCACGATCGCGTGGTTCGCCTGGCTCGGGCTGCACCTGATCTACCTGCTGGGTAACAGGAATCGGGTGGTCACACTCGTGAACCTGTCCTGGCGTTACCTGACCTGGAGTCGCGGCGGCGGCATTGTTCTCGGTGACGACGTGCCTGGCGAGGGATTAGGAGCTACGACGCGCGATCTTGGCCGGACGGGCAACTCATGAGTGCAGTTTCGGGTCACTAGAGTCGCCCTATGGCCGAAATCCACGTAGCCCGCCGTTCCCGAGCCCAGCAGAAGATCGCCGAATCCGGTGCCGACGCCGCGCTGATAACCAGCGGGCCGAATGTCCGGTACCTGACCGGTCTGGTCAGCTCTAATGCGGCGATACTGCTGCCCGCCAACGGGGCTGGCGTGCTGGCCACCGACTCCCGTTATGCCGAGGCCGCCGAGCGGGACTGCCCCGACATCGAGGTGGCAACCGAGCGCCAGCTTGAACCCGCCCTGGTGATGCTGGCCGCCGAACGAGGCTACGGCACGCTGGCGTTTGAAGCGCAGCAGATGACCGTAGAGCGCCACACGGCGCTGACCGAGCTGGAACACCTGCCGCGGCTCGTACCGCTCGGTCACGTCGTGGAGGAGCTCCGGACGGTCAAGGATGAGGCGGAGATCGAGCTGCTGGCCAGAGCCTGCGCGATCACCGCCGACGCGTTCGCCGCCGTGCTCGCCAAGATCGAGCCAGGCCGAACCGAGTGGAGCCTCGCGGTCCTGCTCGAGCGGGCCATGATCGACCTTGGCGCGGATGGCCTGGCTTTCGACACGATCGTGGCCAGCGGGCCAAACGGCGCGATCCCGCACCATTCGCCGGGAGAGCGGGCCTTCGCGCGCGGGGATCTGATCACGATCGACTGCGGGGCTCGCTTCGGCGGCTACCACGCGGACATGACTAGGACGGTTGCGCTGGGCGAGCCCGCTTCCTGGCAGCGAGAGATCTATGAGCTCGTGGCAGCCGCGCAACTCGCCGGGGTTAGTGCCGCCGCGCCCGGCGCCGATGTGGCGTCAGTCGATGCGACCGCCAGGGATCTGATCGCTGCGGCCGGTTATGCCGGGCATTTCGGCCATGGGCTGGGCCATGGCGTTGGCCTGGAAGTGCATGAAGCGCCGCTGCTCGGGCCGGGCCGGACGGGTACACTGGCTGACAGGGTCCCCGTTACGATCGAGCCTGGGGTTTACCTGCCCGGCAAGGGCGGTGTCAGGATCGAGGACACCCTCGTCGTTCGCGCTGACCTCAGCGCAGCCGCGGGACCAGCGGAAGTACTCACCACCACAACCAAGGAACTGCTGGTGCTCTGACTCGCACCTGGTTCCGGATGCATGCAGGAGACACACTGACGTGGCCACCACCAATGATCTGAAGAACGGCATGACGCTGAGCATCGATGGCGCGCTCTGGAGCGTGGTGGAGTTCCAGCACGTCAAGCCGGGCAAGGGCGGCGCCTTCGTCCGCACCAAGCTGAAGAACGTACTGTCCGGCAAGGTCGTCGACAGGACGTTCAACGCTGGTGTGCGAGTCGAGGTCGCCAACGTTGACAAGCGCGAGATGCAGTACCTCTACCGAGAGGGAGAGGACTTCGTCTTCATGGACACCACCGACTACGACCAGCCGCACATTCCCGCTGCCGTTGTCGGCGACGCTGCCAACTACCTGCTGGAAGAGCAGACCGCCACGATTGCCTTCAACGACGGCACGCCGCTGTACGTTGAGCTGCCGGCCGCGGTCGAGCTGACAGTCGAGCACACGGACCCCGGCCTGCAGGGAGACCGGTCTACCGGGGGTACGAAGCCAGCCACGCTCGAGACCGGCGCCCAGATTCAGGTACCGCTGTTTATTACAACCGGCGAGAAGATCCGGGTCGACACGCGCACGGGGGACTACCTAGGCCGGGCCTGAGCGGCCATCCGGTCAGTTACGGGCGAACGCCAGATTAGCCAGCGTCAGTCATGGCAGCGCGCACCAAGGCCCGCAAACGGGCGCTTGACATCCTGTTTGAGAGTGAGCTTCGCGGCGAGCCGGTGCTGGACGTGCTAGCCGAGCGAACCGCAGCCGCCGACCCGCCGGTGTCGGAATACGCAGCGGCAGTCGTCCGCGGTGTGCATGAGCACGCCGATCAGATCGACCGGCTGCTTGCCGCGCACGCGCAAGGCTGGACGCTCGAGCGGATGCCAGCTGTCGACCGGAACATCCTGCGGATCGGCGTGCAGGAATTGCTCTGGAATGACCAGGTGCCGGATGCGGTCGCAATCAGCGAAGCCGTCGCGCTAGCCGGGGAGTTGTCGACAGACGACTCACCGTCATTCGTCAATGGCCTGCTGGGCCGGCTGCTTGAGCTGAAGCCGACGCTGTCTCTTTGAAGCCAGCACTGCCGCTTTGACATTGCCACCGGCACTCTGAGGCTGGCACCGGCGTGGCGCTTAGTCTGTCAGCGGCCGGCGCTACAGTCGGTATAGGACTTGGTTGCGGTGGCTGGCAGGTGAGACATGAGCAGTCAGGTCTTGCCGGGCGCGTCAGGATCACCCGGTGACGACACCGGCTGTCCCATCCTCCATGTCGACATGGATGCTTTTTACGCCAGCGTCGAGATACGGGATCGCCCGGAGCTCGCTGGACGTCCGGTCATTGTGGGCGGTCTGTCCGGCCGCAGCGTGGTGCTGTCTGCGACGTACCAGGCGCGCGCGTTCGGGGTGCGGTCGGCGATGCCGATGTCCAGGGCTCGCCGGCTCTGCCCGCACGCGACGGTGATCCCGCCGAGGCACGGGGTATACGGCGCGGTGTCGAAGGAGGTCATGGCGATCTTCGCGTCGGTTACCCCGCTGGTACAACCGCTGTCGCTAGACGAGGCGTTCCTGGATGTGTCCGGGGCTAGGCGGCTGCTCGGCCCGCCGGCCAAGATCGGCGAGCTGATCCGGCGCCAGGTGGCTGAGCAGCAGCAGATCACGTGCTCGGTCGGCATCGCCGCCAACAAGTTCCTGGCCAAGCTCGCGTCGGTGCACTGCAAGCCGGACGGACTGCTGGTCATCCCCGCTGACGGCGCGCTGGAGTTCCTCCACCCGCTGCCGATCTCGGCACTTTGGGGGGTAGGAGACCGAACCGGCCAGACACTGGCCAGGCTGGGCCTGCGCACTGTCGGGGATATCGCCAGGACGCCGATCAGTGCGCTTGAGCGGGAGCTCGGCAAAGCCGGAGCCGAGCACCTGCACGCGCTGGCCTGGGGCCGGGACGAGCGGCACGTCGAGGCATCGGTGCGGGAGAAGAGCGTCGGCGCGGAGGAAACATTTGACGTCGACGTCACCGAGCCCGCGGTGGTTCGTCGCGAGCTGCTGCGGCTGTCCCGCCGGACGGCGAAAGCGCTTCGCTCATCCGGGTACGCGACCAGGACCATCGTCGTCAAGCTCCGCAAGGCCGATTTCACGACCATCACCCGATCGAGGACGCTGCCGGAACCAACCTGCGAGACGCAGCGGATCTACTCCACCGCTTGCGCGCTGTACGCGGCATCGGGACTGAGCGGGCAAACCAGGCTGCGGCTCGTGGGCGTGCGCGCTACCGGGCTGGTGCGAGCTGCGGCCGCCTCGGCGCAGCTCGCACTCGGAGAGGATGGTGCCTCCTGGCGGGAGGCCGAATCGGCCCTTGACAAGATCAGCGGTCGGTTCGGCCCGGACGCGGTTCGCCCGGCCGCGCTTGTCGATCGCGGCAGCCGCAGGCCATCAGGAGTGCGGTCGGACAGGGATGCCAGGGCATAAGCAGGAAAAGTGCTGACTCCGGGTAGTCTGGCTCTCGGGAGAGCCGGCTGTGGCCGTGTACCCTTCCGCAGGGCACCTTTGCGCTCGTATTCTGGGCGTAAGGCAGGGGCCGCAGCGCACTTCAGCATCGGCCTGGTTGATGGGAGGCACAGTGCCGCTCTCTGAGCACGAGCAGCGTCAGCTCGAGCAGATTGAGCAGGCGCTCTACGCCGAGCATCCGCGACTCGCTCGGGCAATGCGGGCTAAAGACCCCAAAGTCCACTACCGGCGGAGGGTCATCGAAGCCGCGATCGGTTTCGTCCTCGGCGTGGGCATGGTGGTCGCCGGCGTCGTCCTGAAACATAACTGGCTCGCGGGTGCTGGCTTCGTCGTTCTCCTGGTCAGCAGTATCTGGGCAATTGCCAGCTACCGTCGGATGGCGGGCATGCTGACAGAGCGCACCCGAAGGCGGGGGCGCAAGTCAGCGTCGAGGGCTGCCGCCTCCAACGGCCTCATGGAGCGCATTGAGGAGCGCTGGCGTCGCCGCCAGGAGGGCAACAACCGCTAGTCGAGTAAGCGACCGGGTTACGTCTGCGTGGCATGACCACCTGGCCGGTGCAGGGCTGTGCGCAGTTGCCGCCGCACGGCGGGCCAGGAGAAGTCGAGCCAGCTGAGCAACTCGCCAGCCCGCTGGGTGAGCCGGCGTGCGGCCCCGAGCGTGGAGGCGGGCAGTAGCCTGGCGCGCAGCCGCTGTCGGCGCGGCACTGACGTAGAGATCGCTCGGCGCGCGATCAGCGCTTGGGCCTTGAGCCCAGCGCTTGGTCCCGCCAGCCGTGCGTACCTGGCACGCTCTTCGGCGGCGCTGATTCGTTGTACTGCCTGAATGCCAGACTCGTCTAGATTTGCGTCATTGGTCACCCGTCTGGCTACCGCGCGTGGAGTCTCGGCAGGCATGAAGCCCAGGCCGTAGTCGGCCAGATCATCGGTTAGCTCCCGCCAGGCCGCGTGCGCGAGATCGGCGTCGCTGGCAGCGGTCAGCCAACGTCGGCGCCTGGTGACCAGGCGGATCAAGGCCGGCCATGCGATGAGGAGGAACACCGCGGCAGGGATTCCGGCGGCCAGCCAGAGATCGTAGCCTGCGCGCTGGCTCGCGGGGGTGAACCCGCTGTCGGTGCCGTGGTTCAAGTGGGCGGCTATCTGGTGCCGGCCGTCAATCGGTGAGGTGTGAGCAGGGGTCGACGGGGTGCTCTGCGAGCTACCCTTGTTCAGCGGAAGCGTGTTGCCGAGGCTGGCGTAGGCGGGGATCTCGGCAGTGGCCTGACCGTGCAGGCCCGTCGGCGTCGGCTCAAAGCGGAGCCAGCCTTCACCGGTGAAGTAGAGCTCCGGCCAGGCGTGCGCATCTGCGGTTGTGACCCGCCAGGTGTGGCCCTGACCGTCAACCGGAGTGCCGCCGGTGTAGCCGACGGAGATCCGGGATGGGATGCCGACGAGCCGTGCCAGTATGGCCATCGCCTGGGCAAACTGGCTGCAGAAGCCGCGCTGGTCGGTGGTGAGGAATGCCGGCAGCCAGTTGCCAGCGGGTAGGTCGGGTCTGAGGCTGTAAGTGAAGTTGTTGCTGAACCAGTCCTCCAGGTTCACCGCCTTCTCAAACGGCGTCGTTGCGCCGTCGGTGCTGGCCTCGGCGATACGACGCAGCTCGTTCCGGTCGGGCCCGTTATAGGTCCCGTATTCTGCCTGGATGCTGGGCGGAACAGGCCCGTTGCCGATGTTGGCTTGCCTCGGAGTGGCTTCGGTGCTGCGCGCCGTGTACGACAGGCCGGCCATATCGATACCGTTGTTGAACACCATCAGCGAGCCGGAACTCTCTAGCCAGCCGTCGGTCCCGCCATTAATAGTGACCGCAGTCGGTGCGTACGGCAGCGGCAGCACTGCCGGCCCGCTGTAGTCCTTGTTGATCTGGACGTCCGTCGTCACGTTCGTAACCAGAGTAGAGCTGACGACGCCAGGCGCCTTGAACGGCAGTACTCCGGCCGTCTCACGCTCGGTAGAGTGCTGGGGCAGCCACTGATTGTCCCGCGCGTTGTAATTCAGGGCGTACACCTGGAGATACTGCTCACCCGGATTCGCAGCCGTAGTCGTATATGTCAGCACCGGCTGCGCTTTGCCCTCGAGCAGAGAACCGACGCGGAGCAACGGCGACAAGGCCGTGCCCCCGCTCCCGCCGCCACCGCCGCCATCGCCCGTGGCGAACAGGTCGTGGGCATGCATTGCCGGCAGGATCACCGGGATGACGACCGCCAGGCACACTGCAGCCAACCCGACCCGGCGGCCAGATGCTGCCAGGTCCCTGGTGTCCGGTCCGGACCCGGTCTCATCGGGAGACTGCACGTGGCGGAAGGTCACCAGCCTGCCCCACATCCGCAAGCGCTCGCGACCGTCGGCGGCTAGCAGCCCGAGATAGCCGGTCAGACTGAGCGCGAAGATGAGGATCTGCGGGACGCCGAAGACCTTGAGGTTGCTGGCGACCGGCACGCTGAACAGCAGCAGCAGTGGCAGCCCGGCCACGGCCGGGCGGCGCAACCGGACGGCGAGGATGTCCACGGTGATGGCGACTGCCCCGATGCCGGCCGCCGCGATGAGGCTGACCGGTTCCGGGTCAGCGACCGGCGGTGAGTACCTGAAATCGGCGAACGAACCGCGCCACAGTCGGCCAAGCGCTGACAGCGAGCTATGGCTCGGGATCACGAAGCCGAACGAGGAGCTATGTGCAAACGCGAGATTCAGGTACAGCAGCAGGAAGGCCAGGTAACAGGCCAGCACGGCGACTCCACGCAGCGTGCGGGCACCCGTCGCGCTCAGCGCAGTGATGACCACGATCACCAGGCCGACGATCCGGGCCGGCCAGCCGGGCCAGCTCAGCAGGGGGACGACCGCGATCAGGACAGCCACCGTTGCCGCTATGGCCGCCGGGATCCTTGACAGGCGGGTCACGATGCCGGCAACTGCGACCACTGCTACGGCGCCCAAGCCCGTCACAAACCAGTTGGCGCCGACAACGACCGAGCTGAGCGACAGGGATGCGAGAACGACGGCGACTGCAGCAGTAATCGCAAGGCGCGGGTTCATGCCGGCTGCCCGTCGCGCTCGTCGGCGTGGCTGCCAGGGGCGAGCAACTCGGCAGTGCGCGGCAGCCGGAGCCAGGCGGCTGCCAGCGGCGTGTTGGCGTCGATTGACGTGACGTGCCAGCCGGCGTTGCGCAAGACCCCGATAGCCGTAGCTGCCTCGGCGGCTCGTCGCGCCTTCGGTTCGAGAGCTACCGCCACCGGGCCGGCTGAGGCATGATGGTCGGCCGATGAAAGCTCGACGGCCGGTGCAGTGAAAACTGGCGGATCGGCCGCCAGCCGATCCGCAACTGGCATCGCGCCGCCGGGCATCGGCTCGCGGCCCGTGCCGTTGGCCGCTGTGCCGTTGGCCGCTGTGCCGTTGGCCGCTGTGCCGTTGGCCGCTGTGCCGTTGGCCGCTGTGCCGTTGGCCGCTGTGCCGTTTGCTGCACTGCCGTTTGCTGCACTGCCGTTTGCTGCACTGCCGTTGGCCGCTGTGCCGTTTGCTGCACTGCCGTTTGCTGCACTGCCGTTTGCTGCACTGCCGTTTGCTGCACTGCCGTTCTCCTGACGACGTCGGCGCGCCTCGTCAGACCAGCTCGCGACATCCAGCAGGAGCGCAATTCCCTGCGTCCCCTCGCCCCGGCAAGCGGCAAGCTGCTGAGCCTCGGCTACCGAGAGCCAGCCCATCACGGCGATGATCACGCCCCCGCCGAGGACCCTAAGCTCAGCCAGCGCTTGGGTCAGGTTCCCCGCGCTGGACGGCCGGAGGACGGCCAGTGAATCGAGGAGCCTGTCCTCGAAGAAGGGTCCACCACGGATCACGTCGCCCTCGGTGATGAACTGACCGGTCAGGCCTTCGGCCGCGACATGGACCCCGAGCGACGCGGCCGCGCTCACTGCCATCTCGAACGAGGACGAGGCGCCGCTGCCAGCGTGCACCCGTGAACGGCTGTCGAGGAAGACGGTCGCCTTGTTCCGCCAGCGCTGTTCCTCCCTGCGTACCATCAGCTCGCCGTACCTGGCCGTCGACCGCCAGTGCACGCGCCGCAGTTCGTCGCCATCCCGGTAAGCACGTGGGATGACGTCGTCTTCACCGGCAGTGGATGACAGGCGCGCCCGGCCGTCGCCCTCCCCGGCCCAGGACCTGCTGATTACGGTCCGGGCGAGCGGAATCACCCGTGGCGTCACGACGAAGGTATTTCGCCCGGACAGCGAGCGGGTCAGCTCGACTAGCCCGAACGAATCAGCCGCGCGCAGCTGCAAGGGTCCGATCTCGAATTTGCCCCGCAGATCGGACCGGAGCGAGTAGGTCAGCTCGCGCGTGCCGTTTCGCTCAATCTTGTCGAGCACGTATCGTGGCCGGGTACCGAGCGCGTAGGGCACGGTGTCCTCGGCTAGCAGCAAGCCGGTCGGGACCCTGGACACGTTCTCCAGCCGCAGTGTCACCGTGGCTGTCTGCCCGGCCGGGACGCGCGGCGGACTGATTGCACGGCTCGTCCCCAGCCGGTACTGGGCTCGCCGGATCGCGGTAGCAGCCAGCAGCGGCAGCGCCAGCAGCGCGATTCCGACGCAGAACAGGCCGCGTTCACCGAGCAGGTAGCCTGCCACCGCCGACGCGGCTCCGGCAGCCAGAAACGAGGTCCCCCGGGTCGTCATCCCGGCGAGCAGCGAGGTCCGCATGGTCGTTGTCCTTCCGGCTGCTCTCGAGCCAGAGTCTACGCCGCTTTAATGGCTTGGCAGCGGGAGTCGCCGGACGATTCCGGATAGGACCTGTTCTGGCATTTCCCGGCCAATCATGGCGTCGGCGCTAGGCAGCAGCCGGTGCGCGAGTACGGGGATCGCGAGTGACTGGACGTCGTCAGGGATGACGAAGTCGCGCTCGTCGAGCGCCGCCTGCGCCCGGCTCGCGCGCAGCAAATGCAGTGCCGCCCGCGGGGAGGCGCCAAGCCGGAGTTCAGGCGAGTTCCTGGTGGCGTTCACCAGGTCGATGATGTACCGCCGGATCGACTCGGAGACATGCACTTCGCGCACCGCGGCGACCAAAGCTCGCACGTCGGTTGCGTGCGCAACCGGCTTGAGCTGATCTAGCGGCGACCCGGCGCCATGGGAATCGAGCATGGCCAGCTCGGCCGCGGGTTCGGGATACCCGATAGAGATCCTGGTCATGAACCGGTCCCGCTGAGCTTCTGGCAGCGGGTACGTGCCCTCCATCTCGACCGGGTTCTGGGTCGCGATGACCATGAACGGCGGGTCCAGCTGATAAGTGCTGCCGTCAACGGTGACCTGTGACTCCTCCATCGATTCCAGCAAGGCCGACTGCGTCTTGGGCGATGCCCTGTTGATCTCATCGCCGAGCACGATGTTGGCGAAGATGGGGCCAGGCTTGAACTCGAACTCGCGCAGTTCCTGGTTGAACGCACTGACACCGGTAATGTCGCTGGGCAGCAGATCGGGGGTGAACTGCACTCGCCGGACCGAGCAATCGATCGATTTGGCCAGGGCCTTAGCAAGCTGGGTTTTGCCAACGCCAGGCACGTCCTCGATGAGGATATGGCCTTCGGCGAGCAGGACCGTGAGGGCGAGCCGGATTACGCCTGGCTTACCGGAGATGACGGTCTGTATGGCGTTGCTGACCTGTCGGGCCACGTCCACGAGTTCATCGAGCGTTCTGTCAGCTTGCTGGTCGGTGTCCGTGACCACGCGCCCTCCCGGCGGCTATTCCCCCTGTGAACAAGACAGTACGTCCTTGTATAAGCGACGCTGATCTCAGGCTCATTATCAGCCCCGTAACGCTGAGATGACTTATTCCACTTGGCTGGTCGCCTAACACGCGGCACATCAGGTGCCGCAGCCCCGGTTTGGACCTGATCCGGGCGCCCCACTCCACTTCGCTCCACGGCCATGACCTGGTAACTCCCCGCTCGGTTGACCGGTTCACAGGTTTCTTGCAATTGACGGTGGGGGATAGTGGAGTACAGTGGTGGTCCGTGGGGCAAGAATGGTGTCCTGAGGGCCTCGTGTGGGGGGCCTGGGGAGGTGAGGCGGGTGTTCCTTGGCACCCATACGCCGCGCCTCGACGAGAAGGGCCGCCTGATCCTGCCTGCCAAGTACCGCGAGGAGCTTTCGGCCGGGCTGGTAGTGACCAAAGGGCAGGAACGGTGCCTGTACGTGTTCCCGGTAATGGAGTTCAGCCGCATCACCGAGGCACTGCGAACGGCGCCGGTGACCGCGAAAGCCGTCCGGGATTACAGCCGGGTGTTCTTTGCCAGCGCGTCGGACGAGGAACTGGACCGGCAGGGCCGGATCACGATTCCGCAGAGTCTGCGGGAGTACGCGGGGCTGCACCGCGAGTGCGCCGTGATCGGGGCGAATACACGGCTGGAGATCTGGGATGCCGCCGCGTGGACGAGCTACCTAGAGCAGCAAGAGGACGCATTCGCTGACGCGTCAGAGGAGGTACTACCAGGAGTTCTGTAACGGCGCGCTGGATGCCCGGCGAGGTCTCCACCCGTGCTGGAGGGCCGAAGGCCCGGCTGACGTCACTTCCCCGGCGGCAGGCGGACACCTCGACTCATCAGTGCAGTGGCGCGGATGGGGGCCTGGCCGGGCATCTCGGCAGGGTGGCTCGCGTGAGCGTCGCGACAGGCGGCATCAGAGCAGCGGCATCAAACAGCAGCGGCATCAAACAGCAGCGGCATCAAACAGCAGCGGCATCAAACAGCAGCGGCATCAAACAGCAGCGGCGAGGGGGCACGATGGGAACGGCTGCGGCAGCGCATCTGCCGGTCATGCGCGACCGGGTTCTCGAGCTGCTGGCACCCGCCCTTGGCTCGCCCGGCGCCGTCCTGGTGGACGCGACGCTGGGGCGCGCCGGTCACGCTAGTGCGCTGCTGGCGGAGCATCCGCAGCTGAGCCTCGTCGGCATCGATACAGATGCGGCAGCGATCGAGGAGTCGCGACAGGTTCTGGCGGCTTTCGCCGACCGGGTGACGCTCGTGCAGGCGGTTTACGACGAACTGCCGCAGATCCTGGCGGATGCCGGCTACCGCACCGTGCAGGGCATCTTGTTTGACCTCGGAGTTTCTTCGCCGCAACTGGACAGTCCGAGCCGCGGCTTTGCCTATGCGCAGGATGCACCGCTCGACATGCGGATGAATCAGGCTAGCCAGCTGACCGCGGCAGACGTCGTTAACACCTACCCGGCCGACCGCCTCGCGCAGGTACTGCGCGAATACGGCGAGGAGCGGTTCGCCCGCCGGATCGCGGCCGCCGTCATCCGTGAGCGAGCGCGCGAACCGCTGACCAGCACAGCCAGGCTCGCCGACATCGTCAGGGACTCCATCCCGGCACCAGCCAGGCGATCTGGTGGCAACCCGGCCAAGCGCACGTTCCAGGCCCTCCGAATCGAGGTGAACGGGGAGCTCGAGGCCCTGCACCGGGCGCTGCCCGCCGCGCTGGACGCTGTCGCCGTTGGTGGCCGACTCGTTGCGCTCGCTTATCACTCACTTGAGGACCGTGCGGTCAAGCGGGAGCTGGCCGCCCGGTCGACCGATACGACCCCGCCTGGACTGCCGGTTTCGCTGGAGGCCTCCCGGCCACAGTTCCGGCTGCTCACCAGGGGCGCAGAGCGGCCAGGCCCAGATGAGCTGGCGGCGAACTCACGAGCGGCATCCGCCCGGCTGCGGGCGGCCGAGCGAATCAGAGCAGCGGCATGAGGGGGCAAGGGATGAAGGTCTCGTCGGCAGGGCGTGACGGCCAAATGCACAGGGAGGGATGAGCTCACCCGATGGACACCACGACGCTGACCGCAACCAGAACGCAGTCGCGAACTCGGCTGCGCCCTCCGCCGGGCAGGACCAGCCCGGCGGACGCGCCACATCGACCTCGCGGTGGCCGGTCAGTCGACCGCGGCGCTGGCCCGGCGGGGTCCACGCCCCGTACAACTGGCGGTCAGACGGCCAGGTCCGGACAGCCGCCCACGCGAACTGCGCCGGCTCGGACGAGGACCAGCCCACCTCGGGCACGGAAGACTGCGCCACCCGGCACTGTGCCATCCAAGGCTGGGCTACCCAAGGCTGGGCTACCCAAGGCTGGGCCCGCCGATACTGCGCGACTCAGGACGGGGTCGGCAGCCAAGGTCACGGCACCAAGGACGCTCCGCGATGCCGGCCGGCTCGCCCGCACCAAGAGCTCGCCTGCCAGCCTGGCGCTGCCGCGGATGCCTTTCGTCTTGGTGGTGCTAGGTCTACTCGGTGGCGGCCTGGTTTGCCTGCTGGTGGTTAACACGACGCTCGGTGCGACGAGCTTTCGGCTTAGTCAGCTACAGCGCGACAACGCGAAACTGTCCCTCCAAGAGCAGAGCCTGAAGGGCAAGATCCAGAACGAGCAGGCGCCGCAGCAGATAGCAGAGCGGGCCTACCAGCTGGGCATGCGGGCCGAGAATAACGCCACCATCCTGGATCTGCGCAACGGGCGCTATTACAAGCTGCACGATCCGGCCTCCGCGCTGGTCGCCGCCGGTACTACGGCTCAGACCACCGGGGGCACTAAGACGACGGCCACGGGCGGCCGGGTTGCTCGGCACGGGGCCGCCACGAGCGGGGCTGCCAAGCACGGGGCAGCTAAGCACGGGGTAGCGAAGCCCCGCGTTGGTAAGCACCGGACGGCTACAACCAAGGCCGGGTCGGGCCGGTGACCGCAGCGGGGCGCGACGATCAGGATGGTGCTAGGCGGCCGCGACGGGTAAGGCCGGTACCAGGCGGGTCCCGCGGACCCGTCAGGGCGGCATCGAGCGGGGCACGGGGCGATCTGGCTCGGCCAGCTAGCCGACCGCGGCCACGGCAGCGCCAGGGACAGGCCGGCCGGGGACGTCGCGGCACCGGACACGCTGTGCAGCAGGGGCAAGGCAGACCGGTCCGCTATCGACTCGGCGCGATCGGAGATCGAAACGCACGGGGCAGCTCTGGCCGCATGCCGCCAGGCTCGCGCAGGTCGCCCAGCCGGTCAGCTCGGCGGCCGGTTCGAGCGCAGCGTCGCGTCAGCTCGGCGCGGCGGCTGCGGATCACGCTGCTCTGCACGGCCTTCGCGCTGTCGATCTTCGCCGTGCGGCTGGTGCAGATGCAAGCCGTCGACTCGGCCGCTTACCGTAGCGCTGCCGAGCGGGTGCAACTGGCGAGAATCCAGATTCCGGCTGTCCGCGGCGACATCATGAGCAGCGATGGCGCGGCGCTTGCGATGACCATCCAGACCTACACGGTGTTCGCTGACCCGAAGCTGATTCCCGCTTCACAGCGGCCCGCTGTCGCAGCCAGTCTGGCTGACCCGCTGGGCTTGCCGGCCGCGACCATCCTGAGCATGATCAATCATCCGTCATCTCCGGAGTACCAGGTGCTCCGCAGCGACGTCTCGGTGACGGTCGGCGCCCGGATCAGCGCCCTGCGGCTACCCGGCATCGACATGCACGCGAGCTATACCACTACTTACCCGGACGGGGATCTGGCTGCGAATGTGGTCGGGTTCACCAACTCGTCCAAGTCCGGGGACGGCAGCCAGACCGGGGCTGCTGGCCTGGAACTCCAGTACAACTCGCTGCTCGCTGGCCGCGACGGCAGCGAGGAGGTGCAGGAGGGAGCGGACCACGAGCCGATACCGCTGACCGAGACGAACCTCACTCCGGCTGTCCAGGCCCGGAGCCTGCGGCTGACCATTCAGTCCGATATCCAGTGGAAGGCGGAGCAGGTCTGCAAGCTGCGCGTTGAGCAGACTCATGCGCGCAACTGCTCAATCGTCGTGATGCAGCCGAAGACCGGCGCAATCCTCGCGATGGCGCAGTGGCCGACTTATGACCCTGGCAATGTCACGGATTACGCTGCCACCACGAACATCAGCGTCGCTAACGTGTTCGCGCCTGGGAGCACGCTCAAGCCGATCACCGTCGCGGCCGCTCTGGAGAAGGGCGGCCAGACGCCGATGAGCGCGTACACGATCCCGTACTCCATCACGATGGACGGCAAGTACACGTTCCACGACGCCGAGTACCACCCGACGGTCAGGTACACCATCGCGGGCATCCTGGCCCACTCGAGCAATGTGGGAATGGTGCAGGTCGCCCAGCACATCACGCCCGAGCAGCAGTATGACTACCTCCGCGCGTTCGGGCTCGGCTCCGTCAGCGGTCTGGGCGCGCCGGGGGAGAGCGCGGGACTCATTCCCAGGCCAGGCACGCCCGGCTACTACCCCGACAACCGCTTTGAGTACGCCTTCGGGCAGGGCGTGGGGGTGACCGCTGTCCAGATGGCCAGCGTCTACGCCACCATCGCCAACGGCGGCGTCCGGGTCGAGCCACGCCTGGTGGCCGGGACGATCGGCGCGGGCGGGCACTTCACCCCGGCGCCGAAGCCTGCCAGCCGGCGGGTCATCCAGGCCAGCACCGCCCACGCACTGATGACGATGCTGCAGCAAGTCCCCAAGGTCGACGCCGAGGCAGGCGAGCCGTGGGGATTCATCGACGGATACCCCGTGGCCGCCAAGACCGGAACCGCCCAGGTTTCCGACCCTGGCCTGAGCAGGTGCCTTTGCCAGTATGGTTCCAGCTACATCGGTATCGTCCCGGCAAATAACCCGCAGCTGGTCGTTGCCGTGAACATCCAGGATCCGCGGGGCAAGTACTACGGTGACGAGGTCGCGGGGCCCGCATTCTTCGCCGTCACCAAGTTCGCCCTGCAGACGATGAAGATCGCGCCTGACTATGCCAGGGCGCCCTATATCCGGCTCACTGCGCCGTGATGGGAGGTAACCTCTGCCCGTG
>Ga0335072_10004712_pt1 | contig 20151 bp, 24 predicted proteins | sample Lox_Sample_21_FD_206725 | JGI IMG/M metagenome (GOLD analysis project Ga0335072, IMG submission 206725) | Soil microbial communities from Loxahatchee National Wildlife Refuge, Florida, United States - Lox_Sample_2.1 | ecosystem: Environmental > Terrestrial > Soil > Wetlands | place: USA...
TGGCGTGGAAGCTTGTTGGATTTCTAGGGCCTGCCCGATCGGTCATCCGCACCGAGACGCCGGGAATTCGAGTCCGCCGATTCGACCGGCACCCCCTTCTGGGCGGCCGGTCCAGCGATCCGAGGGGGCATTGACCGCTTGCTTAGACGTAAGCCGTTGATTTTATGGCGCTCCCTACCGGATTCGAACCGGTGTACTAGCCTTGAGAGGGCTATTTTGGTGTCTTTCACCGTTCACCATCGTATGCTTGAATACACTGTAAATATAGGCATTTCGTTCACTCTCGTCTAATATCGTGCTTGCTTGGTTCAACCACGGCAATTACCGAAAGTTACCGAAGTCTGGTCATAGCCGCACCACGGCTGTAACGGGCCTGAGGGGAACAGATGGCACGACTGCGGCGCGATGCGCGATTGGAGACCCGTGAGGCACGGCTTCGGCTCCCGCCGAGCCCCGACCGCGATGCCTATTGGCGCACCGTCGAGCCGGGCCTCTCCGTCGGTTACTACAAGGGTCCGAACGGCGGCATCTGGTTTGTCCGAAGCCGCAAGGGCACCCGGTACGTCAAAGCCCGCCTAGCGCTCGCAGACGATTTCTCGGACTCCAACGGCTCGACCATCCTTTCCTTCGCCGAGGCACAGAGAAAGGCCCTGGGAGCTTCTGAAACGCTTAAGCCGCGTGAGGAGCGCCACTACACCGTCGCGCAAGCAGTTACCGACTACATCGAGCATCTCAAGATCCGCGCCAAGTCCTGGCGCGATACCGAGGGGAAGCTTCGTGCGCACGTCCTCCCCGACCTCGGAGCCACCCAGCTCGCCGAGCTCACCCCGGAAGTGATTCGCCGATGGCGCGATGGCCTCGCCCGGCGAACCGCCGACCGGGGCCTCACGAGACTCAAGAAAGGCCGCAAGGCGCGCGCACAGGAGAGCGCTGAGCCGCTCGATTCGACGCAGCAAGCGGACTTCCAGCGCCGCAAGCAGGCGACCGCGAACCGGATCTTCAATGGTCTGCGGGCTTGTCTCAATCACGCTTTCCGCGATGGGAAAGTGGCATCCGACCATGCCTGGCGGCGCGTGCCGGCCTTCCGCAATGTCGACGCTCCGGTCATCCGATTTCTGACGAACGAGGAGGCGTTGAGGCTCGTCAACGCGAGCGACCCAGATTTCCGGCCGCTGGTGCGCGCGGCGCTCTTGACTGGATGCCGATATGGCGAGCTCTGCGCACTCAAAGTCGGCGACTTCGATCACGAGAACCAGACGCTCGTGATCCGCCAGAGCAAGAGCGGCCGGCCGCGGCACGTCTACTTAAGCGAGGAGGGGACCGAGTTCTTTGAGGGACTCACCGTGGGGCGCGCGCGCGAGGCGCTCATGTTCAGCCGCGCGGACGGCTCACCCTGGCGCGCCTCGAGTCAATTCCGCCCCATGCGGGAGGCCTGCCTGCACGCGGAGATCGTTCCGCCGGTCTCGTTCCACATCCTCCGGCACAGCTACGCTAGTTTCCTGACGAAGGCCGGCGTGCCGCTTCAGGTGGTGGCCTCCGCCTTAGGCCACGCGGACGCCCGCATGACCGAGAAGCACTACGCGCACCTTGCTCCATCTCACGTCGCGCAGCTCATCCGCGAGAACGTGCCGCAGCTGGGCGGAACCCCGCCGAAAAAGTCTCGGAAGGTGTCGCGCCTCCGGCCCCCGAGACTTTCTCTTTGACTGAGCCTTTCAGCGGCACTGTGCGAGAGCGCTGAATATCCAGATCTGCGTCTCGTCGCAGCTCCGCTGCGGCTGTGCGGCACGCGCTAGTCGCCAACAAAACGGCCCGCCAGAGGCGCTAGGTCAGCTTGCCCGCAGTTAACTGAGCAAACGCGTGCGGCGCGAGAGGGGGCGCGTTCCAACCCCGCGTAGGCGACGGTTTCTCGCACCTCCGCAACGAGGCGCTTCTGCGCCTCAGAGGCGGCAAAGGATCCTTCCAAAAACCTCTCCGGCCTCCACACCATCAGGGCTAGCGTTTGCTCCGCTAGTCTGGGATGCGGGATCTCGTACGACGCCAGCTCAAACCCGTATTTCGCATAGCTCCCTCTCTGGGAAGTTCGCGCGAGACAGACGCCTGACCTGCCGCTGAGAATCGCATGTCGCGCAAATGCCTTGACGAGTGCACTCATAACGTCGGACTTGCGCAGAGCGGTTTCGACTGCCAGTCGAGATACTTCAACAAAGTCCGTTCGCCGGTGGGACCCTAAGGCTGAAAAGGGAATATCCTTTTCGCACAGGAATCGATCGTCGGCCTCATGGCAGAAGATCAATCTACCCGTACCGATGACAACACCGTTGACACGGGCAACAAAGATCAACGAGCGGCGATCAAACTCGTCACCGAGTTCACAAGACCTACATTCCGGCCCGACGATGTCGGCGGCTGCGTAAGCGCGGTGGCGAAGATCGAGCACAGCGTGGTAGTCGGAAGTCGACGACACCGCCTCAACACGAAGTGCGACACCCGCTATTCTACTTTCGCGCAATCGATCTATTGTATACGAGGGCTCGGCGGACTCATCGCCCTTGCGGTGTCCGAACGCTAAGAATTGCTTCAACAACTGGCCGTCTTGCCCAGGGATGGTTGCCGTCACGCGGAACCGGAGGCGCTCGTGCTCGTGCACGAAGTGCGCGCCCGTGATTAGCAGATCGCCTGTGACTTGGCCCACCCCAGGCAGCCAACAATGAGCACCGACGAGACGCATTCCGCGGAGCGGTGCCCACAGACGTGCGCCAAAGCAGTGCAAGTCTAGGACGCGGCATTCCAGTGTTTGGGAGGCGGTCGCGAGCTCGGCGGTCCAATCAAGCGTTGGGTCGAATAATACTCGGCGAAGGCTCCTTCGCTCACCATCGACAGCCCGGGCTCGTCGTAGATCCCGGTAGGGTACTGGAGCTCCGATTTCAATCGGGGCAATCATGCAATCGACGGGTTGGCTCGATTCATCACCCAGTGGTACGGTCCCCACAACTAAGACTCGAAGCTTTCGTGATCGTACATCCCTCTATAGAAGCGACCAGCGGTTGCCGCAGCGTGATTCATCCACCGCCACTCTTCGTTGGTCAGCGTTAAAGTCGCGATGACGGTATTAAGCTCCGCGCTGTGAGTCACGTCCGTTAGGGCGTGACTTAAAAAGAATGACGCCTGAGACTTTTGCAGTCTCATCGCCGACAACAGCCTGCTTCCATAGTTACCGCCATGTGCCGCTGCGATACCCTCAATCGCCGCGGCAATCGCAAGGCGAGCTACTGGGCATTCTTCAGATATAAAATAATTCAAGCCGATATATGCCTGTGCGGTGTAGTGAGGGGGCTCTTCGCGCGGGTCAGGACCTGCGTAATTGGTGGCTCTGAGATCATCAAGAACCCAACGCCAATGCGTGCGCTCCTCCTCAGCATGCCGAAGTAGATACTCCTTTGCAGCCTCGTGTTGCGGGCTGCAGTTCACGGCTGCCCTGGCAAACGTATAAGGGCTGCTATAGGTTTGAGGAAACAGCGTTGCCAGGATTGCGTGGTAATGCCGCATCTCGACTCGACCAGCGTCGATAAGTTGTAACAGCCGTGCAGCCGGGAAGCCTGCAATGGTCTTTGCGACAGTCCTTTCGAACTCAGACTTCGCCGTGATTTGCGTATCTTCACTGGCATGGCGTAGGGCGAGCACTTGATTCACTTGGCATCCCTTATCTGAGCGTGGGTACAGCTGCTTTCGTTCCTTCAAGCGAACGCGGGCGCAGCGTGGTACCGGGTGAATATGACGTCGAGCCAGGTTCGTCTTGTGGGAGCGACACCGCAGCGCGCTGCGATGTGTGCAAATGGCGATCCGATGCGCATCAGGTATTCGAGGTCGTCGAGGACCAGGAGCGTTCGGTGCAGAATTCCGACAACGGGATCGGAAATTGGAGCCGCATACTCGCGAAAGCCGTATCCGCGGAACACTCTCGCTAGGGGAGGTGCGCAGGTGGCAAAGGCCAGCAGCGTGCCGAGCCGTACCTGGTGTTCAAAGATGGATTCAAAAAGCAGACCCCGGGCAAGTGCCTGTCGATGCGCTGGCGATGCCGCTAGCCGCGAGCAGACCACCATCTTGTCGGCCTTGAAATTCGCAAAGTGCTGGAGCTCAAAAACCTGGGCGTAGCGAGCACGCGCGAGAGGCGACGAGAAGGCGTTCGCGCGAACGGTCCCCACGATCTCTCCGATCACCTCTGCGACAACGATGTTGCCGTCTGCATCAAGCTCGTCGCACAGAAGACGCCGTTCGTGGTCAGCTTCGGGATACCCCTTGCCTTGTTCGGCGACGTATACCTCGTAGCGGAGGCGAAAGGCAGCAAAGCGGTCCGCGTGCGAAGTGGCGACGCGTGCAATCGGGGAGATGGACGGAGTGGCCTTACCGTTCCCTCTCATAGGGGAATCGCACAATTGCCTTACAACCATGCGGGCCTCCGCGCCCCCGTAGCTGCGTCGCCGGTAGCTGCTACGCTCTTTCTGCGTAGCATCAAGTCCTCCCGATGCGCGGACGTCTCGTTTTTTTCCCAGAGCTGCGGTGGAAGTTTGGGCCTGGCCACCCTGAGGAACATCGCCCACTTGGGCTATGGCCTCGATCACGCGCCGGGGGGGCGGACGGCCTGGATCGCGATACGCTGGCCTCCGCGGCCTATCGGTCGGGAGGATCAGCTGCCCAGAACGGAACAGCGCGTTAACCATACCAACGGGGGCGGCGGTCACGCCTGGCTTGGTGGATCGGTCGCGGATCGATTTCGCCAAATGCATATCCCTGGCCTAAAATCCAACTAAGAACAGGGGGTCCCCTCGTACCGGCGAGTCTTGCGGCGACGGGGCTTGTCTTGCGCGCCAAACAGTAGGCACAGGACAGCGCCCGGGTGGTCCCACTATGGCCGAACTCTCGAAAATCCTTGACGCCCTCTACGAGGGCACGCTGAACGACGTCGCTTGGGATCAATCGCTCGTGGCGATCGCGGATCTTGTGCGGGGTTCGGCGGCTTACCTGTTCGCGTTCAACCCACAGAACGGTCAGGTTCTTCGCGACGAGAATCACAGGGGAGATCCAAAGGTACTTGAAGACTACCGGGCCTACTGGACGTACCAAGATCCTCGCCTTCCTGCTTTTCTCCGAGCTGAAGTTGGTTGCCCTGCAACCGAGGGAACGATGCTCGACATCCGAAAATGGCGTCGATCCGCAGTTTTTAACGAGTTCTTGGTCCCGGTGGATTCGCCGCACTTCATGCCCGTCTGGCTTAATAAATCCGCGAGCAAGGCTGTCACTCTCAGTATCCAAGGCACACGCAGGCGGGGACCCTTTGAGTTAGCAGACGTGAGCGCGCTAAAGGAACTGGCGCCGCACTTGAGACGCGCTCTCATGATCCGAGACCGCCTCGAATCGCTGCGCATCCGCGCCGATGCCTTAGCACAAACCTTGGACAGGGCAAGGTTTGGAGTGATCATTCTCGATTCGGCAGGACGCTTAGTAGAAACCAACTACGTCGCCGACAAGTTACTATCCAGTCGCGACTCTGGTGTTCGAAGAAAAGCTGATGGAACGCTCGAAGTACTCGGACTCGCGGGGATACAATTGAGTCGCTTGCTCGCTGCGGGGCGGTCGTCGCCGCTCCGCGGACTCCCACTGATGGAGCTTAAGCGGCCCTCCGGTCGCCCTCTCTCAGCGCTAGTAGCCAAGCTGCCGGTTGCGAGAACGTCCTGGGTGGGTGCTGATCCAACTTGGATGTTGCTGCTCTTTGATCCAGATCGCAGACTCGAAGTATCAGCTGACCTGATCCAAACCGACCTCGGCCTCTCAATGCGAGAAGCCCACGTGGCTGCGTTACTCGCTTCTGGCGCAAATCTCCGGGAGATATCCCAACACCTTAGGATCAGCATTCATACCGCCCGGCATCACCTGAAGGCGATTCTCCGCAAGACCGATCTTCGATCCCAGTCCGACCTCATTCGCAGGATCGCGAGTGGTCCGGCGGCGTTAGCAACGCCCAGTGACAGTGCTGCACCTCAGTATTGATTATGAGGGCTCCGATCTAAAGGGCGTCGTTTCTTCTACCCAGTCCTGTGTCTCCATGCCCAATCCCAAGCCGTCCGGGATGTGACATAGCCCTTGCCGCGGCGCTACTTCTTGGCTGCTGCCGCCGCGAGCTCGTACTCACCTTCGACTGCTATTGTCACCGTACCGTCGTCGTTCGGCGTTCCCTTATAGGTCCCATTGCCTTTGATCCCTTTCAGCTTCCCGGTGCCGCCCGTACAGGACCAATGACCGGTTGAATCGCCGGGTTTCCCGTCCTTGATGGGATAAGCGTCGTGAAAAGCGAAAAACGCCTTATCGCCGCTTACCATCGTGGTGACGTGCGTGCCATGGACGGTCTCGTGCGTCGTAGTCGTATCGGTAACCCCGATGCTGTAGCCGTCTTTGGTCTTATCTCCTCCGAGGTCGGCAGGCTGCGTCCAGGTACAGCTGTTCTTGCTTAGCGAGTACGCATGGCCCGACGGATCTCCCGCCTCCAACGTGTATGCAGGGTCAGCCTTGTTGCATTTGAGCGTTCCGGACATCTTGGTCTGAGCTCCGGCGTTCACACTTGCGAAAATCGCCAAGAGCCCAACTAGTGCCACTGCATTCTTCTTCATATTTGCTCCAGTGCGGGATCGAGATCCGATAGCAGGACCATGCTCCCGCCTTCGTTTGCCGTCAACGCCCGGTGCGCTGCGACAACACTCGCGCGGCTTGATGCGCCGCGATGATTCTTGCGTTGCTGCAGCGCAGTGACGGACGGGTCCCGGGGCCTAGGATTTCTCTCTGAACGCGCCACGAACTCTCGCCCAATCGAACTGCAAACGCTCGCGCAGAGGCCTAAGCTACGAGCAAGAACAAAGGCAGCTGACCGCGCACCAGCCCGGCCAGCTGCGCTGCGGAGCAGCAAATGGACGCCCGCGAACTCTATAGCATCGAAGACGCCCGCTTCATGTTGGGTGGGATTTCCCGAGCGACGATCTACGATCTTCTGAACAGCGGCGAGCTCGCGAGCGTCGTCATCGGCCGCCGGCGTTTCATTCCCGCCGCCGCCATCACTGCCTTCATCGGCACCAGCACCACCCACGTCGCCCCCGCCGAGCGGCGCGCCACGGGCAAACACCGCGTGGTGCAAATTCCCTTGCAGCTTGAGCCTCAAGCGGCCAAACGCACTCGCCGGCGGCTCATGCCCTTGCGTTGAAGATATCGACGAACAAGCGCTTGCCGCCAAGTCCACGTCGGAGAACTGGGCGACGCTTACGCGTTCTTGAGGATCCCCTGCGCCTCGCTCGGTAGTCGCGCGCGGCCTGACTCGAGCTTACGTCGCCACTGCTGCCCGGTATTCCGTGCGGTCTTCCACGCCTCGGCGAGCTCCGCTATGCCTCGGACGATCCGTGCATCGATGAGAATCGCGACCTGCTCAACGTCTTTCACCGATTTGGCCTGGTCGACGCGATCGACGGTAAAATGCTGCTAGGCGAGGCCCCCTCGGAGGTGACAAGGAACCTGGACTCGATGGCCGGCACCGCGACAAAGCGGCGCCCAAGAGCGGTGAGATTCAGCAGAAGCGCGGTGACACTCTCAACGGGAATCTTCCGAAGCCGATCCCGCGGTTTTGCGCCGACACGAAGCTCGAGACCATGCGGAAGGTCACCGGACAGAGCAGCGTCGAGAACGTTCGCCGAGCCGCCGCCAGGCTCAAAGGGCGTTAGTCCCTCGCCGGTCACTCTGCGGCGCTCAGCGATGGCGCTTGGACGAAAGGGAGCTTGAGCGACGATGGGCAAGCTGTATGGCGGTCGCTGGCGCATCACGAGTTCTCCTCCCCTGGGAGGGGGAGGTCAGAGCGAGGTATTCCGCGTCGTGGACGAGAGTGGGCAGCTCCAGGGCGAGTACGCGCTCAAGCGCGTGCTCAATCCGGAGCGTCACCAGCGGTTTCGCGCAGAGATCGAAGCGATCAGCCAGCTTCGGCATCCGAACATCATCACGCTGATCGATCACTCGGCCCTCGATGCTTCCGATGGCGGGGATGAGCGGCAATATCTGGTGATGCCCATCGCGGTGGGTGGAAGCCTAGCGGATCCAGCTCGTTTCACGCCGTACAAGGAGAATATGGAGGGAACGCTCCGGGTGTCCCTGCGACTCGCTGGCGCACTCGCGGCGGCGCATGCGGAGGGCATCATTCACCGGGATGTGAAGCCAGCCAACGTGCTCTTCACGGGCGATGGTCATGAAATTTGGCTGTGCGACTTCGGAATTTGCCTGATTCGAGGCACCGCGCGGAATACGGAGTCACATGAAGTCGTCGGGCCCCGAGCGTTCATGGCGCCGGAGCTCGAGGCAGGCGGGCAATTGCAAGTGACACCGGCCGCCGATATCTATTCCCTGGGCAAAGTCATCTGCTTCATGATCTCGGGCGGGACCACGTTGCCACGCGAGGAGCTGAGCGAACCTCGATTCGCGGACATCTTCGAGCGCGGGGACCGTTACCGACGACTCCAGCTGCTGCTCAATCAAATGATTTGTCCGCTCGGTCGCCGACTCAAGACTATGGGAGAGGTCGTGGTGCAGCTTAAAGCGATCGAGGAATGGGAGAGTACGGCAGTCTCGCTGCCGATAAGTCTTGCAACGCGCGAAGCGATCGCGCGGCTCCAGGGGCAGGCCCTGCGCGACCACCAGGCGTCCGCGGCCGCGGCGGACGCGCGCATCTCGCGCGAGGAAACAGTGGCGCGGGTACAGCAGGCGTTCTCGAGTTGGGCCGAGTCGGAGCTCACGAAAGTTGCGGCCCATATCTCGACCGGGCAGCTCGCAGCAACGACCGCCGCTTTGACAAGCGGGATCGCAGAGACGCCGCCAATCGGCCTGACCGAACGGTCGCGGTATGACGTAATCACCGGTTGGGAGCTTGTAGTCGAGATGCGTGACCCGGCGCGGGGTCACGCCCTGCAGCTGCTTCTCTGCGCTAAGCGAACGGTGACTGTGGAGATCGCGGTCGGCGCCCGTCCGCGCTCGCCGGCCGAGCAAGGTGCTCCGGAGCTGGCCGTCCTGAGTGCGTATGCGAGACCTCCGTCTGCGGGAGGACCAGGCGCTCCGTCGCGACGTGCGGGATATCTGACTCGGCCTGCCTCCATCGGTCAGGCAATTCACGTTCCACCGGCGCCTCGACCGAGAGGCGTCCGCCCCGCAACAACGGGTCAACGTCCGCGGTCCGTGCCCCTGCAGCGAGTCTCACAGAGTTTCCGCCCCGAGCACTCGCTCAACACCCCCTTCAAGGCTGACGAGTGGAACCTCGCTTTTGAAAGGGTACGCTCTCAATTGGGAGAGGCGATCAGCGTTTTCATCGACTTTGTGATGGAGGAGCACCCGTCGATCGGGATCTGACGAAGAAGACGTCCCGGTATGCACAATGTCTTCACATCGGTCGAGTTCTGGGCAGCGCTCTTTGGCGCCCTCGGCGGCGCCGTCGCCGCGTTCCTTCTCGAGGCGCTCCGGCGCTGGGCGTTCGAGCGTAAGCACGAGCTCGCCGCCGGTAACGAGGCGGTGTTCACGCTTGCGCAGATGCATACACTCGCCACGCTGCTCTTTAACCAGATCTTCAAAGACCGCGACGCAAAGCTTCGGGACCTCCAGTCCCGTGACCCTTTCTACTTCGAATATCTCCCGATGGGCGTTCCGTCAAGCGCGGCCATCAAGGTGTCGCTCGATCGCCTGGGGTTCATTCTGGCGAGTTATCACCCCGATCTCCTGAATCGTCTTGCAGCCGTCGACCGCGAGTTCGCTTCCGTCCTCGAGACCCTTGCTGAGCGCAATAGACAACAGCGCGATTTTCAGCGCCGGCACGTCGAGCTACTGAAATCCACCCCTGCGGGAGTCGCTCCACACATTCTGGAGCAGCTGATCGGGGCGGACTTGTGCTTCCAGCTCAAAGCAAACACCGACTTCCTGAAGCGCAACCTGCCGCGCTGCGCCGAGCACGCACTCTCGGCGGGGAAACAGCTGACCGAGATGCTTTCATATCAATTCCCGGTCGGGCGGATCACCAACTTCGCGCCCATCCCGCGCACGACTGCCGTCGAGGCTCCCGCTGTCACCGGTCCGGTTTGGCGCCGCGCGATCCGCGCTCTCGTGACCCGCATTCGCCGCCCCACCGGAGTCGTTATCCCTCCCGACTCGACGCTGGAGCAGGGCGGTCGCGGTGGCCGCTACTCCTTCGGAAGATTAGCCCAATCGATCTTCTCCATCTCCCGGCGAAGACCGCGCCGCGTGACCTCGCCGAGCACGCGCTCGTCATACACGCGATTCCAGGGATGCTGCATCGGGTCCGCCACGGAGAACGGGTCGTACATCAGATAGTCCTCGATGCGCTCGAGCTCGAGTGCATCGCGCTCCGGGACCGGAAATGACGGGCCTTGAAGTCGCTGCTTGACTAGCAAAGGCAACAGGATGGACGCGAACGCCAGGTGAGCTTGCTCAGACCACACGAAGCGCTCGCCGCCACGCTTTTGGCCGTGGGCGGCTCCGCCCCGCGCATCGCAGAATTCTCGTGCCCAAGCCTCGAGCGGGCGCGACGCATTGGGGCGCGCCTCCCTCCACCGCTGCTCCAGGGGTCCCACGGGGGCATCGTCGCTTCCGCGCCCGCGAACCGCAACCCGCAGTGCTTCAACGAATTCGTTGACGGCTTGACCGATGTTGAAGAGATACTCGAACGCGCTCTTGGTTAGCACCATCTCCGCGTGTGTCGGGACATCCTGAGAATCGGTGTTTGCCCGGTCGAACTCGACGATGGCCTCGTAGGGCAGGGTCCCCGCCTCGTCGGCCTGTAGCAGCGCGCCTACGAAGGCGTGGTCGAATTGCATGCAGGCGTAGGCGTCAACGTGTGAGGGCTTCTGGAACGCAAAGTCGTTCGCTGTCCATTGGTGCTTCGTGCCGCCGTCACGCCGGCGAGTCGCAAACGAGAATGCTCCGGTATGTCCCGCCTGGTAGTGCTGCACAACGAACGAATAGGTGTCGAAGTTGCAGTACTCGAAATGACCTAGGAAAAGTCGACGCTCTGCCAAAGCGGCAAAGGCGACGAGTTCGCGTGCGCGGAACAGCTGCGAACGTACCGAGGCGTCAGCCTCCTGCCCCAGGCGCCATTCACCATACTCCATCAGCGTAGCCCCGGACACCACTTCGCCTTTGCTCAGGGCATAGGCCCTGAGCACACCGTCGATATCGGCCTGCGCGACGTGGTCCCCGTTGCCTGGCTGCTCACCGCGCTCATAGGGAATCAGCCGTAAGGGGCCGACCGTCAGCGCCTCATCGATGCTCACCCACGGAAAGAAGGCGATCGAATTCGGGATACGCGCTCCTAGACGTTCCAAACTGGTGGCCTCGCCGGCATAAGCCAATTATCGATCCCCAACACGAAGTCTTAAAGCGGTAGCCTTCTTGGAGGCAGCCTCACTTGGGCGTTCCGAGATCCTCGAGCGTTCGTTGCCACTCCGGAATGGAATGGAATTCGGAATCTCGCCGCCAAAGACTCGCGATGCCGATGTCGAAACCCCGTGTAATTGCTACGGCGACTCCGTCCGTCGAGCGGCTGTCGGGATACTTCTGAAGGACCACGGCGACCGCCTTCCGCACCAAGGCAGGGTCCGATGTTTCATTCGAATCGGAGACCCACAACTGGGCACTGATCACATGCGCTCGACGCTTCGCATCGAAGTTCTCCTGATCGACGAGACGCGCCTGGAGCACGCCCGGCAGGCGGTTGAGCTCTGCCTGCGCGGATTGAAGTTCCGCAAGCTGACCTAGGGTCATCTGAGAACCGAGAGCAAACCATCCGAAGATCCCAAAGACACCCACGAGAATTAATACGATGACAATCCAATGGGTAGGTGCAAGGCGTACGTCACCCGCGACAAGTGCAACGCGGTCCGAAATCGCGTCCACGACGACCGTCCTCGCAATCAAATCATGAATCAAGCGACGGGACGGCTTGTTGAACACTAGCAAGTATGCGTTGCCTAGGAGTCCGATCACCAATACGGATCCCATTACCACTCCGACAGCGATCGTGAGCACCTTGGGCCAATCGGGTGCCGCGAAAAATACGCCGTTCAGTAGCCACGGAACGTATAGGGCAAGGTAACGGAACGTGGCGGCGGAGAGAGATACGGGGCCGCCGTCGAGCGCCTGAACCCGGATTCTCATGAGTCGCTTTCCGAGTGTCTGCCCCCGCCGATGGTAGGCAGGGATGAAATAGATGGCGGCAATCACGAATCCGACCAGGCGGCCCGCTTGGCCAAGCCTCATGAACTGATGGGAGAACAGGAGCGCTATGAGCTGGCCGATTACGCCGAGCAGCAAGACATCCACCGCGAAGGCACCGACGCGACGCCAGAATCCGGCATACGCAGCGGATGCCAGCCTCAACGGACTCTCGGGCGTCGTTGGTATCGGAACAGGCGATGTCGTCTCTTCGGTCATGCTCATAGTTCCTAGCCTTCGTGCCGGAGCCACTCCGGCAGGGTAGCGAGGAAGCTTCTTTGCCGTCGATGCCTTACCAATTCTCCACTTGCCAAAGCTCCACGCGTTCTCCAAGGAACTGAAGAGCCCTGACAATGTTGTTGACTACCTCGTCAGCGCGCGCTGGCGTCAATGACTTCAGCCCTCCACTCCGCGGATAGAGAAGAACACCCAGCGAGGGCTTCACAATCAGTTCCCATTCAGCGGTGATCGTGCCACTGACATCGGAGTATTCGATCCAGCCGCCGGAATGGCGCATCACCGTGAACCCCTTTGAACTCACCGCGACATTTGGTCCACTTTTCTGAAATTCCGTGCTCATTAGTTACTTCTGCCGCGCTGAGCTGCCCGGGGCGCCAAGCCGCTCACACCTCACGCGCCCTCCTCCAACGACTGTTAGACGATAGTGACACCGACACCTCGTTCACTTACTCGAACTCCGCTCGTAACTTCCCGTCTTTGCGTCCTGTCTGCACCGCCTTGATGAGTACCGCGGGGCGGCCAATTCGACGGTAGTATCGTGAGGATCCCCACGTAAAGATTGGCTGATAGACGTGAACCGATGTGGCGTTTGCGTAGCGTATTTCGAGCTGCGATGAAGATGACCAAACCAACGTGACGGGTAGTTGCGACGCGCCATCGCCGCTGACTCCGCCGAGATAGGCAACCTCTGGGCAAGCGAGAAGGGCGTGCACCTTAGGCTCGCTCGCTTGCTGGATGCACACTTTGTAAGCGTGACCTTCCGCGTCGTCGCGAGAGACTTCCAAGAGGACGGCGTCGGCTGCTCCATCTGGCGAGCGCTGCCGTGCGATCTCATGGCTCTGAATCCTGGGGACATATGCGAACAGCGCCACCAGAAGGCCGACAAATAGAGCCGCGATCAGCCAACGGCCGGGCGTTCCCGAAGATCTGATGATTGGGCCGACTGACCTGCTCTCGAGAGTAGGTGGTTTGCTCGCGGGTACCTCGAAATCGTCTGGCGGAGAATCTTTCAGAGCGAGCGCGGTCAACTCCTCTTCGGGAACGGCTGGCTCCGCAAGAATCTCTTTCGCCGCGTCGGCGGATTCGGGCGGAACCCAAATGTAGCAGTCGCCACTCGCTCTCGGCGGCGCCCATACGCGGTTCGGCACGCCCTCCTCAGACAGCCGTTTTGAGACGATCGCCGCCGACATCGGGTCAGAGTACTGACCAACGGTGACCCAATCGTGTCCGGACATAGATGTTGTGGAAGTTCAGGATCACGCGATCAAGCCATGACTAGGCTACTGCGCCAAGTCCCTGGCGTCTAACTGTGAAGTTGAGCGGCCGGACGACCACGCCTCACGCCCCCGCCAAGGCTTTTAGTTCGCCCCTATTTTGCGACTAGCAAAAATGAGTGCCAATGCCCCCAGACCGCCAAACAATGCCACCTTGGAAACGATGGTCAGCAACGAGTCAAGCAGGAAGCGCTCGATTGGCAGATCTTCGTGCCGCGCGACGCTCACGGGCGCGCCGCGCGTAGATGCGGCTGGACGCAATGCTCATTCCGCAATGTCGACTGTAGTTTCCCGCTGCTAATATGAAAATTCCGCCAGCGCGATACATCGGCGGATGGCTGCCGGGTACTCACAGAGATTCATCGTAATCGGGGAGTTCGAAAGATGCTTCGGACGTTCTTTCTGCTAGCGACGCTGTCCGCGGCTACGGCGGCGGTAGCCGCGCCTGCGGCGTTGAGCGCGTGTATTGCAAGCGAGGCTTCCTTCGATGGAAGCGTGCCTCTTCGCTATGCGGTCGTGGGCTCTGACGCCGGTTCGAAGCTTTACTTATATTCGCGTCTCTCCGCTGCTTGCTTGCGAGGAGCAAATAATTCCTGCACGAGAGGCGGTTATTTGGTTCCCGGCGAAATTGTCGCAGTCGGTAAGACGTGTGATGGTTGGGACTACGTGCAGTACATTGGGGCGAGCCGAATCACCTACGGGTGGCTGGCAGCCGAGCGTCTAACGGAGTGGCATTCGAGCCACGAGGAGGTTGAGTCCGCGATCCGGGCTCAAGTCGCAGAATCTCCAATTCGGTTCCAGTTCAGCTTCAGACTCGTGGAGGGTCGGGGCACGCCGGTCTGCGAGGCGTACGTCCAGAGACTCAACCGGACGCCTTTTACACGACCGGCTTATTGTGGACGGCCCGAGAACGATTCTGTTCCTGGCTTTGAGTGGTTGCACCGGGTTCCGATCTCGACGAGCGAGGTGAATCGACTTTCCGGCACCGACCTCCCGCCGACCGCCAAGGTTGTTTCCTGGCGATACGACCCAGCAATCGACGCAGATAACGACGGACAACCTGACAGCGTGCTGATGTGGAACTTGGACGACGCGGATGACCCACGTTGCGGCATGGCTTACTACGCAATTAATCCAACTTTGGACACCGGGTTTCAGATGGCACTAATTCTGACTGCCGATGGCGCATCAATTGACTTGGCGGAAACTCAAAAGATTTTCGGTGCGACAGGCGGTGATTCAGTGGAGCCGAGCGTGACGCAATACTCTCGCGCAAAGCCTTTTTTAAAGGGGTTTCGGGGATATGGCAATTCTTACGGATTGTTCAGGTTTCACGGGACAACGTACTTCGACACCTTTCTGAACGGCAAGCCCAACAGGCAGCCTCCTCTCGGAAAGGGGCTTTCGAGTCTCAGGGTCTATCTTAGGCAGCGCAACGTAACGCGCGTGATGTGCACCATCAGGAGTTCGGACAAGTAGCGGGCGACGGCCTCGGAGACAGCGAACATGCCAAGTGCGCCGCACGACTACGGCAACGATCTGCCGATTGCAGCGCCATCGCGAGCAAATTCTCTGTGGATGAAACAGGCGGCGTTTGCATTGAGGTAGGCGTGCGATGAGCCAAAGCTAGCGGCTGAGCGCAACGCTGCTACATAGGCCCTTCTTGAGGTTGGATAACGAATCGCAATCTTTCCAGAACATGAAACTTACTGACCCGCTGAGTACCTGCTGCTGCAGCATCTCCGCTTCAATGAAGCCGCCGGCGTTGCCGACCTCAATCGTAACAATGTACATGGGGTCTCGTACTCCGTGTTCTGGTCTTATGCTCAGTATCTTGTAGGCCGTCCCATCGATGGCTCCCCTCGTTATCTTTACCGTCGCCCCATTGGGCCCGATCGACGCATGCCACCTCCCGCTAAGGAGCGGCGGAATGCTGCTCTTGGGAGGTACATGATCCGTATAGCGAGCAGGAGGAAACTGGAGATCGAATATTCTCCTGTGATAGCCCGTGTCGATACAGTCCCAGCTCTCCCCGCATTTGTCGCGCTGTTCCAGCCAGACTTTTTGCTCTTCCAGGAGCCTGACTCTCTCCGCGGGCGATGCCTTTTCGACGACCGTCCTAAACACATACGCCAGCTGTTTATCGTCCGACGCAAGGACGTTGTCACCGCAGATTCTCTTCTCAGTGACTGTCAGCTGCGTCGCGTTGCAGTTGAACGACGGTGACAAGCTAGGCGTCGCCGCCCACCCGGTGACTGTAAGTGACCCAACAAAGCCAAAGAGGCCCGCCACGAGAGGGTGGTGCTTACGCAACGGCATAGGTCCGTCAGTTGAGCGGTCGCCCGGCTCACGCATTACGGACCCCTCCAACGGTGAAGTTGAGAGGCCGCACAGAAGCCCAGCCTTTCGCGCCGAGGGCGCACAATTTCTCAGCGGCCGAGGCACCAAGCAAGAAGCCCCTCACGGACCCCTCCAACGAGTGTTAGACGGCACCGCCGTCCTCGGCGACTCTAGGTGGCGCCCACTCCTTGTCGAAGTCAAGGCCACATGTCGGGCAGGGTTTGTCTATGTCCCTGCCCCGAGCCCAATCCGCAAGGCCACTCAGGTCTTTGACGAGCCGGAGCCGTGTGTGACATCGCGGGCAGCGGAAGTGGGTGATGGCCACGCAGTATGCAATGAACGCAGCCAGCCAGACGGCCAGCATCGTCTCCCCCTTGTACGTGAGAAACCAGAACTCTCTTACCTGCGGATTGAGTTTGTCCGGAGCGAGCCAGTAGCACTCACCAACCCCGCTAACTGCCCAGGTTGCGAACAGAGCTAGCTTGTAAAGAAACAGCCGATTGCGGAAGCGGCCGCGAGGCGTCATGGCGGTATCACCGATGACCTCAACCGAGACCACGTCGACTTGGTACCCGGCAGTGCCGGGAGCATAGGCTGAGACTGTGTCGGAAAACTCGTCGGCAAGAGCTTCACCACTCGAATCGTAGTCATTATCGGCGACGAGCAGAAGCAAGTCTCCCGACCATTTGACATCTACGATGCTGTGCCATGGCCGAGACCGGAATTCGGTGCGCACATCCTCTAGCGCGTCTGGCCAAGCGCGCTGTGCGATTCGCTCACACTTTACGGTGACTCGAAACACTGCCGTCTAACGGTGAAGTTGACGGGCCGCGCGTCCGCGCCCGATTGGCTCTTTCCTCGAGGTCTTCGCAGATCGGACTCCGCCATCTCTCGATCATTCCTAGCGGCGGCCTCTAACGGTGAAGTTGAGGGGCCGCACAGAAGCCCCGGCCTGGCGACGCGGGCGCACACTGTCTTCCCGCGCCCGCGGAGCCTAACCACCAGCGCCTCACGGACCCCTCCAACGATTGTTCGGTCCATCCGAAACCGTTAAATCCCCATCCGTGCATAGTCGTAGGCTCGTAAGGCCCAGAATGGGAGGTCCGGCTGCGGCCAATCGTTTCGAAATGAGGTTATCGTGACCCACTCTGGGCCAATCGGAGCGCGGTCGGCGCCAGTTGAGAGTGCGGTGTCGAAATCGTGGGGACGGAGCCGCCAATATGACTGCAACCCTCCCGCCACGCCGCAGAATACGATGCCTTTTGTAATCGCATAGATTGCACCATAACCGGAATGGGCTGGCGCATGCCTGAGCTCATATTCTCCTAGCCGCTCGAGGCTAGCGACAAACACCTCGGCAACGTCGCTATGCGCTTCACGAACTGAAAAGAATGCTTCGGCCTCAGGGTTCTGCAGTGTCATGGAATGGGCCTAACGGTGAAGTTGAGGAGCCGCACACAAGCGCTGGCCGCCAAGCAGATCACGCATCACGGATCCCTCCAGCCATTGTAGGTGTCATCTCGCGATTTCCCTTCCAGGCTCCCCAGAGCCTTCGTAACGAGTATTGATCCGGCGTCGTGACAGGGTTGCCCGCAGCTAGCGAAAAGCGTCTTCCGGAGATGGTTCGTTCGACAAGCCAGGAGACCGTGTACCTGTCGGATCCAGCTCCATTGACCGCTGTAACGCTGAACGCGCAATTTCGTCTCTCAGTGAGGATTCGGATCCAATAGTGTCGCTGTAGCAACGCAGAATCCGTGCCGCTTGGCGCTTGGATACACCAATAACCGCGTCGCCGATCGCATTGAATATGCCAGCCACTTCCAATGCGTCGGCAATGGCTGTGGCGCGCACGTCCGGTGTTGCAGCAGCGGCGGACGTTATCGTGGGACAATGAGTGCTTTCGACGACTGCATTGAGCCTTCCCCAATCCACCGCGGATCTGTCAGCCCAGTCCAGTCTTGAGACTTGCAGAACCGTTGGAGGCTTCTCGTCGACACGCTCCTCATCGAAAAGCAGAGATCCCGCGATTGCAGAAAAGGACGATCCTCTAACCTTCCAATACCCATCAAGCACCGGCTTCCGAGAAGGCTGCAGATCTATCCGCAGGATTAGGTCCGTATGCCGCAGGAACAGATCTCGATCATCGGAAGTTAGTGATGGTGTAGACACCGAGCAGAGTCCCGAGATATCCACCCAATGCCAAGTCATGGTGACCGCCGGGGAAAGCGTTCCGCTGTTTGCCTTCAAAATGGTGAGCGTTCTCGCATCAGGTCCGGACACCAGAACAGTGCCATCATCGCGCGGCAACTCGCATCCATACTTTGAGCTGAAGTGCCCTAAAGCCGCTTCATCAGGATTGTCGCGCAGAAACGCGCCGTAGATGTCTTCTACAGATGATGTCGGTGGACTCGTGTGGAAATCCGTTAACGTCAAGGTAAAAGCATCGTAGGCGGTAAGGAATCTGCCATCGGCTGATAGGGTCAATCGGCCGCCGACCGAGGCTACATAGTGCAAGCTCGGCTTATCGCCCGAGACATCGTAAACTTTTGCAGAGGATCCGTTCCTTGGATGGGCAGCTGTTGCCGTTATTGCGTAGGCGCTCGCGTCGGCTGCTAGGGCCACCAGAGTTCCCTTAGCGTCGATCTCTTTGTTCCACAACAGTTTGGGCTCTTTGTCGTCGGTGAGATCGATAAGTGTTATCACGGCTCTGTTTGGCACTTTGTCAAGTGTATGCGAGAGCAACGCCCGTCGGCCGTCCGGGGATAGCGCCAACTGTATGAAGCCGTGCGCGTTGCTGTCTATGCCTAGAGATCCTGCTAGTCTCGGGACAGCGGGATCCGAAGTGTCTATGACATCAAGTTCCGACCGGCCCGACGTTCTATAGAGAATCACAATGACTCGTTTTCCATTAGAGCTAGCGCGGATCGCGGTGATATAGCCTGGACCTCCCAGATCGAGCCGACCCAACGGTATGGGAGCGGCTGCCTTTGCGCTGCTAGACCACAGACACGTTGTGTATATCAGAAGAAATGCGACGACGATAAATCGGCTCGGGCCTGTAAGCATGGAAGTCCTTTCATGCCTTTCAGTTAGCCGTAAATGAGACGTCAACTGCTAAATGCATTGCGTGCTTCGTGAAGGGGGGCCGCTGAACGTGCAATCCGCGGAGCCGAGGCCCTTGTCGCATTACGTCCCGGCGTTCGCTTGACCCCGCGCCTCCCCCGCTGAAGTAGCCGACGGCGAAACCTCGCACGGCGCGCCCTCCGGTTCAAGCGCTTTCGCGGCATAAACGGCTTCCGCCCCGCGGCGAGGCGCCGCGGGTCCCCTCCATTTATTTCACGGTCGCTTGACCCGTCGGCCTCATGCGCCGTGCGGAAGAGCCGTCGTCAACTTCACCGGGAGACGACGATGGCTCACATGCTCCTCATCCGCGACGGCGACCAGCTCCGGCAGGCCTCCGCCCAGGAAGTCCTTGACCGCGCCGCGGCGCTCATGGCGCAGCGCTTCCGCTCCGGCGCTCCTGTGCTCGGCAGCCCCGACCGCACCCGCCAGTACCTGCGCCACCAGATCGGGACGTTGCCCTACGAGGTCTTCGGCCTCCTGCTCCTCGACACCCGTCACCGGCTCATCCGCGCCGAGATTCTCTTCCGTGGCACGATCGCCGGCGCCTCAGTGCATCCGCGCGAGGTCGCGCGTGTCGTCCTCGAGGCGAACGCCGCCGCCGTCATCCTCTTCCACAATCACCCGTCCGGCGTCGCCGAGCCCAGCCAGGCCGACGAGCTCATCACCCGCCGGCTCAAGGAGACGCTCTCGCTCCTCGACGTCCGTGTGCTCGACCACCTCATCATCGCCGACGCCGCCGAGTACTCCTTCGCCGAATCTGGACTTCTCGAAAATGTTGAGTAGCCGGCCGCTGCAGTTGGTTCTCCCGCGCTTTCGCGCGGCAACTCCACACATTTACGCGCCGGCTACTGGCTCAACGCTACGATAACAGCGGTCACCG
>Ga0335072_10004713_pt1 | contig 20151 bp, 14 predicted proteins | sample Lox_Sample_21_FD_206725 | JGI IMG/M metagenome (GOLD analysis project Ga0335072, IMG submission 206725) | Soil microbial communities from Loxahatchee National Wildlife Refuge, Florida, United States - Lox_Sample_2.1 | ecosystem: Environmental > Terrestrial > Soil > Wetlands | place: USA...
TCGCGAGAGAACCGTATTCTCAGCAGGCTCTATTTCAAATCTATATATTCTCGCGAGGATACTATTGCAAATGCAGAGAGTGGAACCTTTACGTGGATCCTGGAAAATGGAGACGATGAGCCAAGTCGTTCAGTCCGAGCTATGAGTCATTCGAGTGAGGACGTGGCCGGTGAAAGCGAAAGCTCGATCCATCGAGAAGAGGAGGCAAATTCCGAGCTGGAAGGCACGGATGTTGGACCTGCGGACTCTAGCCAAGAAAACAATGAGTCAAGTGATGAAGAAGATGGACTCGGTCATGAAAGCCCCGAATTAAGCCATAGGGAAGAGAGGAGAGCCGGTGGTGAGAACAAGGAGTCGATTCATCGAGACGAGGACGAAACCTCGAACCATGATGACCACTCAAGCGATAGAAAGGCAACCGTAGATACTTTCGACGACGATGACGCAGCCAGCGTGGCAGATTCCCGAGACAGGGAGGAAATATCTCAGTCTGAAAAAGAGATGCGAGAATTTACACGAGATGCATTCCTGACATGGTTGAAGTCAGGGAGTCAGATTTATCACATATCAGGAAAAGCTGGTTCTGGAAAGTCCACTCTAATGAAATTCCTCTCCCAACATTCTCGTGTTCGGGAAGAACTTGAGAGCTGGGCAGACCCTAGGAAGCTCGTCTTGGCCAGTTTCTTCTTCTGGAATTCTGGAGACAAGTTGCAAATGTCCCTTGAGGGACTTTACCGGGCTCTTCTCTTTGAGACTCTAAAGCAATGCCCGGAGCTCATCCCAGAAATATTCCCAGACCAGTGGAATAGCCCGAGATCCGAAGAGACAGGATTGGAGACCACCCCATTTCGATTCCACGAACTCAAAGCTGCGTTCAAGAACTTGATTGGCCAGCGAGCCTTCGAGAAGCATCGGATTTGCCTCTTCATTGACGGTCTTGATGAATATGAAGGTGACAGCGTTGAACATTGGAAACTGGCTGAAAATCTTCAAAGCTGGGCCAGTTCGGAGGACATCAAAATCTGTGTGAGCAGTCGGCCGCATACTGAATTCTTGAATACCTTCTCGAACGATCCAAAACTTCGAATTCATCTCCACGAGCTAACACGAGGCGACATCAGTCGATTTGCCCACGCCATGTTTGAGCAAGATCGGAATTTTGACGGAATTAAAGACACGTACTTGGATCTAGTACGTGATATCGTCAATATGGCAGATGGCGTATTCCTGTGGGCTCGCCTTGTTGTTCGCTCACTTCTAAGCGGTGTTGGACACCGCGATTCTGCTTTGGCTCTACAACAGAAGCTAAACGCAGTACCAAGAGGCCTGGATGAATTATTTGATAAATTGCTTGGTGCTATTGACCCTGGCGACCGCAAAAGGTCTGACAAATTGCTTCTCATCGCAACTCTAGACCACGACCGAAATCCTCTCAACGCGCTTGCCTATTCGTGGCTTGAAGACCTAGAGGACCCAAATTTTCCGTTTACCTCACCGGTTCAAGGGTATTCTAACGAAGAGATCAAGAAAAGACATCACGATTTACCACCCCAGCTCGATAGCTTGTCTAAGGGATTACTTGAAATCAGCCATGCTAGTGAGTCTTCCGAAGACCTCTATTTCGCCCGTACAGTTGGGTTTTTTCATCGCACTGTCCGTGACTACCTTCAAGAGGATTCGAGGCAGAGCCAAATGAAGAGTCGAGTTCCAGGTTTCGATACCAACAAGGCCCTCTGCCGCTTATTTTTGGCGGAGTTCAAGTTTGCGAGAACAAGTAAAAAAACCTCTTCGGATGCTGGATCGAGTTCACTATATACTGCTTTCCTCCTTACTATGTGCTGGCTGAGAAATATGACAGCTGCCGGTAACGAAATGCCCGCCAAATTCGTGGAAGAGATTGGCAGAGTTATCGATGCTTACAAGCAGCTTCCATACTCGATACCAGAAACAAATGACGGGAGAGTTGCTTGGGGCGACCAGATCTATATGCCTCACAATTTTCTGGACTTCTCGGGGGATGACATCTCTTACCTTCATTGTGCCGCGTTCTATCATCAGCGCCAATATATCCGTCAAAAAGTATCGCAAGACCCTACCTTGATAAAAGGTGCCAACGGACTGAGTCTCCTCCTATCTGCCGCTCTTGCTGCTGACCATGAATTGAGTACTTTTATGCTGCAAGCCGGTGCATCCCCCAACGAGCTCACCGAAATACGGGTAAAGGGCGGTACTGATCCGGAGGAAGAAGCGACAGTTACAACAGTCGCGACAGCCACGACCTGGATGATTTTTCTGCTTCGTTTTGCTAGCCACATCCTCAAAAAGCACCCCCGATTTGAACCAGCCTCCTTAGTCCTAGAACAATTCCTAAAGTTCGGAGTTGACAGCGACGTCTTCTTCCTCGTGCATCGCACGAACTCCGTACCGACCGACGACCAACTCCTTTTGATTTCTTTACAGCAATTGATCCGTCTCAGCCAACCATCAAATTTCGAATCCATCCAGACGTTGCTCCTGACAGGGACAAAACGTCCCTTTTGGAGCACACCAACGTCCCTCATTTCAAGACTCACGCCTTGGTTGGGATCCTCGAATTCCGTCCCGTCGAAATACAAGCCTTTTGAGTTTAAGGAGCTAGGCGAGGAACAGTACAAATTACATAGTGTTTGCTGCAAGAATTCTCAGCTTCGGAACAACTTCTATGTGAGGGTTTACTAGAATTTCTCGAACCTTCAACATGGTTAGTCATTGCAAATGGCGATTTATTGCGTGCTGCCATGAAACTGGCACTGGACTGCATCTTTGATGTATTGGACATGAGGATTATGGCATGTGAAGGCGCAGGAGGATTTCATACATATCTGGATTCAATTGATGACTTGGGTTAGCACATTGCAGGCGAGGTTATTTCCAGATTCTGAGAGGAGGAAGCAAGACAGGAGTTTCGTCCTCTGATGAACCCGATTATTTGTGAAGCACGGGAGGACTGAAGGAGCTAGCGGAGCATATGGACCTAGTTTTCACTGTTTTGGGCGTTCTGAAACTGGGAATGAATCATGATTTATGTGAAGAAGTTCTCGTCATCATCAGAAAGGTTGCAGGATAGTCACGATCTGTTCAGGGTTCACTTACTCTTTGCAACGGTCAAACAAGGCGCCATCAGCCATCAGTTCAACGGAAAAATCTGCTCAGATCAGGTCTGGCTTTACTTCCTCCTGCAAGGTCAAAGAAAACGGCGTCAACCATCAACAAAAAGACATGCTCAGCTCGGGTCGGGTTCACTTACAACCTAACGGTCAAAGTCGGCGGCGTCAGCCACCAATTCAACAAAAAGATCTGTTTAGCTCGGGCTGGATTCGCTTACTCGCTGCAACGGCCAAAGAGGCATGCTTATGAGTAATCTACGTCTACAAGAGAAGTATGCCGACTAGAATTACACCTACCCCATATATCTACGGGATACACGTCTCTCTCGCAGGCAGGTATCTCTCGTAGGCATCTATTAGGCATGCATTTCTCACAGGCATGTATCTCTCTCGATCGTGCTTCCTATATGTGTGTCTCATAGGTGTGTATCTTACAGGGCCATGTATTTCGTAGGGCGTGCATCTCAGAGGTGTACATCTCATGCGCGGGCGCATCTCACAGGGTGTGCGCATCTCATGGGCGTGCACCTCGTGGGCGTGTTTCTTTCGCTGGCCTGCATCTCAAAGGCCTGCATCTCATAGGCTTGTATCTTGCAGGCTCGCATCTCATAGGCAGTACCCGAATTGTGTCCCCAGCCGATAAGCCGTCCAATTGTGTTCCCAAAACATCCCGCAAATCAAGCCCCACGCCTCATTATCGCCTGCGTCCAGATGTCATTGTCGTACCCGTAGGATGAGTTGAAATTCCGCCCAGCGTTCTTCTGACATTCTCTCTGAACGGCATCAATCACGAGCCCTGCCTGTTGAACAAGTACTGGAAACTTGAGGTGGAACCCCAAACCTCCATGTACATGCACCTCAAATGTCCCAAACAATGGCTTCGCATTCGGCGACTTCAATGGCCCGTCAAGCAGCTTTCCATCCTTGTCGTAACCCCTCCTCTTCAAGGCCTCGCGGAAAGCCTCTTTATACCTTCGTCTCAACCGCTCCCTCGTGACTGCTTTGTCAAGAACTTTGACACTCATGACGGTAAAGACCTGCCATCGCAGAGTATCTTTCGGTAGTCGCGTGTAGCGATCTCTGATCTTGTAATGGAGCACATTGTGAGGATTGGTAAGAACCTCGAGGTCCCTTTTATATGGCGCGAATTGAGGAGAGTAGTGGATATTTGCGAGTGTCAGGCCTGGGACTCGCAGGTGTCGAAGTTCAGGGTAGGGCATATCCCAAGGCTGTACAGAAGTTGTATGGAAAGCGACTTATCGCGTTCATCGTTAATGAAGATTAGGGACTCATGTTTGCCGTTTCTTAGCATGTGTGAGGCAGCTGGGATGCAACTCGAGGACGAATATTGTTTGCCTGCGGAAACTTGCCATCGGAGAAGACATGCGCCGAGCCCCCACTATGACATTCAAATTCGCCGCCAACATTATCCCCACTGTCAAACGTTAACAGTCAACAGCTCTCATACTACAACAACAATTTCACCATCTGCTGAAAGCTAAAACTAGATCAGGATGCCTAAGAATAAGGGAAAGGTATGTCTCCCGTCACCTGCGCACAATGTTCCCCACGACTGTGACGCGATACCGCCAGTTCCAAAGCCAGGCTTTGTGCGCCAGCCTGTCGGCGGGTTTCGTCCCCCTCTAAGCTGCACTGACATCGTGCCAATTGCTAATACACATACCAGGGAGGTAAAAATAGGCGCCGTGGCAAGAACGAAAACGACAATGAGAAGCGCGAGTTGACGTTCAAAGAGGAAGGCCAAGAATACGCCCAAGTCCTCAAGATGCTGGGCAACGGCCGCCTCGAAGCGCTCTGCTTCGACGGCGAGAAACGCCTCGCTCACATCCGTGGCAAGCTCCGCAAGAAGGTCTGGATCAACCAGGGCGACATAATCCTGCTGTCACTGCGAGACTACCAAGACGAGAAGGGAGACGTCATACTCAAATACAGTGCGGATGAGGCGAGAAGTTTGAAGGCATATGGCGAGTTGCCAGAAAGTGCAAAGATTAACGAAACTGATACGTATGCATCTCCTCTGTCAGACAGGGTAGGATGGGATGCTAATGATGTTGCAGATATGGCCACGAGGGTATGGATGATAATGTCGAGTTTGACGAAGATAGAGATTCGAGTGATGACAAGGAGGTCGATATTGATGATATTTGAAGGGGGGGCAGTTGGCTATGGAGCAAGCCAAGTATGGGTACAGGAAAAGCTGCTAGCGGACAATGGCCGGTTGTGGGGAGGTGGACCGCCGGGAATTTGCGCCTCGTGATGCGTACAAACGAAACGAGCATGAGAAAGGTCATCAAGGCTTCAATATAGCGGACTTGCAAGGCGTCAACAGTCTCTATGGGGATTTCAAGCATAGCATGAATTGTGGCGAATGAATATATGAAATACGAAGCGTACTGTCATGACCTCATGATCTTGCTCCGATCGACAACTTACAGTCCTACGGAGCCATCAAGTAAATGAACTCGTCTCCAAATAGTGACTGCTCACACTATTCGTCGTCACCCTCAAAAACGCTGGTATTGAAGAACTTGTAGACTTGTCTCCCAGCTTCTTTCCCAATCAGCGGATCCAAATCTCGAACGCGCATATTGGCCACTTCCATGATATTCTGAGTTTCTAGATAGAGTCGACTCGCGTTCTTGTGGGTCATTCCAGGAATGGTGCGGAGGAGATCCTGAGGAACCTGGTTGAACGTCCGCTCCTCCGGATCCTCGCCGTCATCCAACCCGATCTGCACAGCTTTGAAGGGGTCAGGCTCTTCTTGTTGCTTTTTGAGTTCTTCAAAGATCTCTGCCGTCTGGTATGGGCTACTTGACCAGATGACCTTGAGACGTGGAAAAGCGAGTGTAAGCAGCACCAGCTTGGATTGTAGGTCTCTGTTATCATTGTCTGGCATTTTTAGCGTTGCGACCGAAGTAAGATCTGCGAACGGATCGAGCGTGAACGACTTGTTGTGGTCGAACTCGATGAGTAGCATCGGGTACTTGTAATGTTGTAGCATCGTTTCAGCTTGATTGAACAGTCGGCCATTTTTAAAGGACGAGATCAGGTCACGAACAGACTTTCGCTCAATGCAAATTGATGGCGTTAGAACGTAGTCGCCAACAGTCAGCTGGCAAGGGACGACGACCATGCTTCGACCGTGTAGCAAGCTTGGTAATGCTGATCTGAACTCTCGCACATCGACGACGACAGTGGGTGGTGCGGCCGTTGCTGCAAGGCGGCCGCCGCCGGCAATGCGCGTGTTCACTGTCCGTAAGAACGCCTCTTGAGGATCAACGTTGCCAGCATCATTTAGGGTCAGCGCCATGCTACCTCGTTCGCGTATGAGCTTCGTGAAAGCATCTTTCTCACGCCGGACAGCAGAAAGATATCTTTGCTCTTCGACGCTGCCACCATAGTACATGAAGTAGACTCGGACAGTTCTGTCTGTGTGACTGGACCTGTAGACTTCCACTCTACGAATGAAGTCAGCCGATGGGGAGTACATTATGATGTATCTAGGTCGGATCTCTTCAAGCAGCTGGTCGTCTTGGTCACCGTCGTAAGGATGTATCACCACAGTATCATCAGGGTCGTAAAGCTCGAAAAAGTCTTCGCCAGTCTCGGGGAGATCATCAACCACCACGTCGTCCTTCTGCAGTATTTCTGCATCTGTCGGCTGGATTTCGGCGAGCAAACCAGCAACTTGGGCTGCTTTGTCATCGATAGCAGCCACGGAGCCGTTAATATTCCGGGTTGGGTTGCTGCCTGCAGCACCTCCTCCACGAATCCGTCGACGTTTATTTGGTGGACCTCTGCTGCGGAATTGATTGGAATTGGAGGCGCTTTTGATGTCGTTCAAAGCTTTTTGGTTCTCTTCGAACAGAGATGCGCTAACCTGTGCGAACGTCCGTTTCCAGCCCAGGTATTCGCGCAGACTGCGCCGCATCATGAACTCTGCGGACGGCTTTTGCGCTTGTTCCTCTTCTACGTGCGGTGCCTGTCCGGAGTTCTGATCCTGAGGAAGCGGCTTGACATGCATGGTCTGAAGGTATTCTCGAACCTGACGACATGTCCGCTGGTCATTGCACATCACAAGAATGGTGTTGCTCGAGTCGTCTCGGATTGCTGGATTAAAATAGGTGTCTCGCTCTATTTCGTCAAGAATCTCAGCGATTACATTCCATTTCGGTTGCTCTTCCAAGACAGGCCTCAGAGTGTCTGGCAGGTTAGAGCTGGGCAAAGTACTGCTCTCGTCAACCTTCCCACTGTAAACCCTGCTCTTTGCGGTTTGAAAGATTGTGTTGGCGGCATCTAAGAACAGCCACGGCGACTGGTTCTGTCTTGTCGAGCCTGGAGGAGGAGAATGAGCGGCGAGAATTGTGTCTAAATACTTGAGGAGCGATACACAATCATAGCTCAGCAAGGAATGCAGGATCGAGCGGAGGACGGTCAAATCATTGGCGATCTGCTTCGTCCTCCAACTTACTCTATGCCATACTGGATCAAGCTGCCTCCGAATGATAGTGTCAAAGTTTCGGTGTAATGCAGAGTCCAATGTCCAGTCTTCCATCTCCAAGCCCGTATTTGCCTTTCGCAGTTCTCCGATACTCACCTCGACACATTCAAGTACGGCATTTTGGATGTCTTGCATAGCGTCAGACATGGGTACTTCAAGCTCAATGACTTCTGCCTTTCGCTTTCCCTCCAGGCTTTGCGCAACTGTAGCATGAAACCTTGGCCACAGAGATGGCTTTCGCAAAAAGAGATTTCGCATCATGCTTGCCAATGGTGCGAAACCGGAGATGAAGGGTTCAGGTGAGTCTGAGAACGCTTTCAAGAAGCCGATTTTGTTGAACTGACGGTATATTCGAACAATGAATGCCTCGGTACTCGTCGCAACAATTTTCTCCGCATGAAGGATGACCAATCCTGTGACCGTTTCTGGATCGAGGAGTTTGGATAGCAGATCCACCACCAGTATACGGCTTGTCACCGACACCACGCCTCCTTCTGCATAGATCTTCTCACGCATCGGAACTGTAGCCTTGTCTGTATTGATGACCTTGAGGCCACGCGCCAGTGGGCTCCGTGAGATAGCATAGTGCTCTGCGAGAGCTTCGCCAATCCAGTCATTTTCACGCTCTTCTGCCCCAACAACGATTACCAAGGAGTTTCCAGAAGCGTCGTAGGAGTGGAGGAGATTCGTGACAATACGCAGAAGTCCGAGTCCGCGAGCTAGAATTACAAGCACATCTTCAGCGCGCAGCAGACTGTAGAGATCTTGCTGGAATTCCTATGACTTGTTAGCGGATGAGTGAACATCACATCAGCAGACATTACCAGCGGCAGCGAGAGCTTGACCGGCGGCTGGGAAGTCACCGCCGGCATGCTTTCACATTGCAAGGTATAGCTTGAAACCTATCCATAATGGGCTCGCGAATTGATCGATCCCGAGACGCAAAAAGCGCGGTAAGCTTAACTATCTCGTCTCGGTTAGAGCGCGCCAAATAACTCGCGCCATCACAAGACCGCTGGGGCGTCTATTCATTCTTTCGTCCATGAAATGATCCCGTCCAAAGGCCCGTAAGCGCTGCAAATGCAAATGATGAAATTTCTTACATTTTACGACCGGTGCTAGAAGTTCAAGCCCCTATTGCAGTCTCTATCAAACATCAAAATTATGGGTTATGGCAAAAAGCGTCAAATAGTACTGTCAATACCAGTCTTCCTCTGCGAATCAATCATAGACCATCCTATACTTGACATTCTCACCATCCTTCCCTTTCACGTGGCACCTCCGCGTCCGTCTTCTCTCTCTGTCCCTATCTACCCTCCCTTCCGCAGCCGCAATCAACTTACCTTCCTGCTCCCTCCATCATTGGGCACCTCGCCTTTAACTCATTTTGGTCTCCCTCTTAAATCCTGCCCCTCATCTCGCCAAAGAATGCATACCAGTGCTCGCGCAATTCCCAGTCCAGAACATACTACTCCGTCGTGCCCGGGATCCTGGCCACGATTATGGAACGCTTGATCTGGTATTCGCCCTATCTGGGCTGGGAGACGCACGGTGACGGGGATGGAGGCGATGGCTCTCTAGATTAGGACGAAGATGCCCTTGGAGCGGAAGGATGGCCTAGCGTCGTCCAAGGGTGGCTTTTCGAGCTTCTAGCTTCTAGAGAGATTGGAGAAGGGCATTTAGGATGGGGCGGCCATCGTGATGACTCTTCGCTGCTGCTAGCGGTCTGCAATTGCATCTTTGTGGATTCACATCTTGAGGTCAGACTGCACTGACAATGAAAGTAATGTCGTCTTTTGTACTCCTTGGCTTCGCGAGCTTGCCCTATATTTCTACCCCAAGTCCGAGGCTCCAAGAGGAAGAATGTTTGCTCCGTTTGTGCCAAGCCATTCCTTGTCGTCGTGGATGTGCAACATCAGTTGTCCAATCCGGCATTCTGATTCGCCATGCACATGTTCTAGGGATTGTTTCGAAGGCTGGCCGAAACCCTCGACCATTCTACGAAAAGCAGCAAACTGGGGGAGGCCGTGGCAAGAATGGTGCATTTGCTACATATGAAAGTTTTTGACCTTCTCTTTCGCAATCGAATAGGACATGTAACGCAGGGCTTCCCGTTCGCTCAGCCGTACTTAAGCCATGTGCCGGCAGGTTAGTAGTTGGGTGGGTGACCACCAGCGAATACCTGCTGTTGATTGTTTTGCTGTTTTCTTTTTTCCCCTTTCTTTTTGTTACCGCCAAGTCCTCGGAGAGCAATTGTTTGACGACTCATTACGGGCTTAGGACATCCGATTGCAAGTGCAGTAGCTAGACACCGGTGAAAATCTAAGACAGCGGATTACTCAACTGCGATTGTGTGTTAGACTGTCTCATCGATACCTGAATCAGGCGTTATGTGGCGTCTAGTAACTTCAGCTTGCCGGATGCGCCAAGCCTCTTTAGTATCGTCTCCGGACGTCCGTTTTGTCTCAGGTATGGGCTTGGGGAATTTTGATCGGCAAATATGAGATCTTCTAACCTCAAGCAGCTTGTTCCGAAGTGAAATTGTCATGGTGCGCCTTATAATGCTAGGTGAAGCGTTGTGGTGGATCACACCCCACAGATCGGCTTTAACTCGGCATTACGACTTCAACCCCCTGAAACCAACCCCTTTACTCGGCTTCAACCAACAAGCCTCTTTCCAATTCTGGCGTAGAGTTCTGGATAGGCCGACTTGATCAAATCAGCACCCTATGTTCATGCAGGATCAACACGAGCTCTTGAGCATCACCGCGCATCACCGATACCTTCGCCGACCATATTCACAACGCTCTGGATCCGGCAGTCTGGTGACTGGGAAGATGGAGGGGTCAATGACCCACAAGTTCTTTACCACATGCACTTTAATGTGACTATTGACCACGCTTTCTTCGATAGCTGGCCAGAGATGACAAATGCCACATGGATCTGAGAAAAGTTAGCACATGTTTCGAGTAGTCTACTGTGGTAATGCAACAGAAGAAATACACTTACGGAATCCAGTTTGCGAGCGTTCCAAGATCGCTCTGTTCATCGCTTCATCCGAGTGACGTAGCATGGGCCATGGATAGTCTTCTCCAATTATGTCTTTCATACCATCACTGTTCATGAGAATATCATCCACAAAACGAACGCCCTCACGCGTGGCGACAAGGTCGAGATTATTGGCGAAGTTGAGGGTGATATAAAGCGGATCCGCGTAACTAGCAGACCGTAGCTTGATCTCGCCTGATTTGGAAATTAGTCGATGAAGATCCCCAATTACGGTCAAACGGTCGCCCTCCGGAGGTGTTGGGAAATGCCACTGAAACGCATCACCAAACATTGACTGAAATCGCCAGCAAAAGCCCTTAGCTTGCAGCATTCGGACGATACGTACGACGCAGTCAATATCAAAATGTGGCTGGTCAGTGGGCCCGAATGGATCTACACTGGCGTTCCGTTCCTTCTCGATCCTATAGGACTGGCTTGTCATCGAATTGCCTTCGACACGAGGGAACCCAGCCAGCTTCAGAAGGCCGCTGTGGTAGGGCCCAGTGTGATCCTTGCGATAAGCCGCTACCTCCGCGTCGTGCATTGGTCCAGCACGCAAGAGGTGGCCGTCGAGTCCGTAACCGTCTTTCAATTTGGACACGTGTGGCATGACAGGATGGTCAAGGAGATTCTGACCAACATGGGGATGGTCGGTAGCGCATTGAATGCCACGTTGCGAGAGTTCCTCATTTAGTCCAATGCCCGAAATCCTCAATAGCTTTGGCGTCTCAAACACTCCGCAGGAATTACTTCCTTGGCTTTTACGGTGAACTACTTTCCATTGTCATTGACCATGACAACATCAGTACTGGAAGTGCCGTTGACGAGAAGATTCTTTGCCTTTATCTTGAACACCAATGTGATATTTGGCTTTCCTTGCAGGAAGACGCTGCTGTTCGAGTGGACACCTTGGTAGATGGCATTCATGCGTTTGGCCAAACCATTCACTTCGGGGATCACAAAGCACTGATCTTTCGTGAGTCTCTTGTTGGCCATGCCAGCTGGTAAAGCCCAAAGGGCATATCTGGATCATGATACGCCAGATGAAGAGATGGATCATAACCTGCTCCTTCTTACCTTGAAAGTCTAGGTCGGTGGGTAGTATCAACACGTTGGCCCACGGAAAGCCCCGAACTCTATGACAGGGCCGTCATTGTGGCCTTCTCAAGTTCTTGACCACTGATGGAAATGAATTTGAGGGGCACAACAGATATTCGTACAATGCTACCTCGCGGTCGATCAGGACCTTCCTTGAATCCCGCGTTCATCTCTATAGATTTGGCCGATATAAGCTCCTCGATACCGTTGTTCCACAAGACTACTGGCTAGCTTTTCAATCAGGACAAGGGCTGGCTCCCCAGCGGTATCTCCACCAGATCACAACGATGAATGTCTTAATCGCTGCGCACCCAAATTCGAGGACTATCGGCACGTCTGGACAGGAGAGCTAGGAAGGAACCAATGTCGAAATACGCGTGGGGAGGAATAAGATGCCTTCAATGCGGAGCAGTTGCTGAGAGAGCAAAGGGTCCCGATCGTGAATTCCGCTCTGGTTAGGAATAAGCTGGTTGTTCCGGCAATACATTGAACTTTTGCTGTTGATTTGCGAGAACATATTGCCAGTCCGGCCCAGATCGTATAGCTGAGAGAGATCAAGGAGAAGGGGATTCACAACTTTACCCGTTTCGGCAGTAAGGGATCACCAAACCACCACGTCTGGACCATTGGCCATGCAGGTAGAATAGATTAGGAAAGGGTGAAAAGCTGGTATTTCTTGCTGGCCCGAGTCATGCGTCGGAGGGGAAGTGTCATTGCTCTTTTCAACTCCACCTTAACTCTTGTGCATCAGGTGTGTTCGCGTTTGTGAGTTGGAGTAAGGAATGGGACTTGCATAAGTGACGGGGAAAAAAAGCTCCGATTGGCGGCGATAGGGGTCATGTCAAAACGATGGGCTCGGTGCTAGTCTCGACAACCATGACGGTTTAGGGGATATGCCCTCTTTTTGAACTGAACGACTGCTCACCGCATGGAGGCTTACCTGATGGGGGTACCAGTTGCGAGAGGTCAACTAATCGTTAAAGAATTTGATCGGCGTTGACATGCCGCTGGCCTTGGCCGTGCCTCGGCAGTGCGGAGGTGGACCACGCCCAGCCAGACGGGCCGGATCAACCTATCACTATCCCTGCTGGCCCGCGTGCTTCCCCACTGCTTCCCGCCTGTAGGTGAAAGTTGCTTCAGTCTAACAAAGTACCCCCACTCATATCTCAGGACCCCCTTTTTCATCATTCGCATCTCACTCTTGCTGCGGTGTGTCCGTGTCTGCTGTGTCCATCATACCACACTTAGAGTCTTGACGGCGAGGGAGACATTTGGCCAGTTCGTATCGCTTCAATATAGCAGTCAGCTGCTCGTCATTCTTGTCTCACGCACGTCCAAATCGGGGTCCCGCCCTGACTCGCTCTATTGGCATTCAGTAGTCTCCCAAGGCGCGCAGGGCGCCTGCAGAAGCAATTACGTGCTCAGCAACGCTAAAGGCAGATACTGGGTCCTCTCTAGCGCTTTGAGATGTAAAGTAGCATTTCGTGATTGCTGGCCCAGCCGTTTTTCAGGCACGCCGTTGTATGAAGTCGAACATCGCCGCGCTTTCTAGGCCCTCCCTCATCGTCCACTCCCGTCCCACTAAGCAACAGCGGTTTCATCCTTGCGCAGGGATCCGTGATAGAAAGTCGTTTGTTATTTCTCCGAGGTCTATTAGCTTTAGATGCTTGATTCGTGTAAACCTTCTCTCCGCATTTTTGCATCCTTGCCCCTCGTGGTACCCTACCACATTCTACTGCATCGGGAAGCACTCAGTTATCCGGCCCGCATGCATAGACCAGTCCTCCGGATTTGAGATTCTGATAGGGCGGCTTGGTCCCGGTTTTCCATGCGTCTATACTACTGCCATACTAGTCCATCTGCAGCTTTGTTGACTCGCCGAGTTTGTGCCGTCCCTGTCCATGTCAACGCGTGTCGAGTATGGCACCAACTGCCAAAGCTATCCTTGTTGATCGTCAGTTTGGCTTCCCAAATGAGAATACGGTCCACATACAAGGCTTACTGCCTCCCACATATCTGTTTGTTCACCTTTACCTCGCAACCACACGCCCATGCTGCTTGGGATTACAAAAGGGAAGAGTCTGAGCTGCAGGCCTGTCTCTCTACATTATTGTGACTGCTAATCGCGAACCTTGTCTTGGGTTGTTTGCTACCGGTGCCATTGTTCCCTTTGCGCAATCGGTACATTGTAGGAGATAGAAGGCATCATGCCTGGTGGAATTAACCGTAAGTCCCTTTTGCTCCCATCCAAATCCATTGAACTGCATGCTAATCCGGTACCTCGAAAGCTCCCCCAAGTGTAATAGCTTCGTGGCCCAAACCAAACTATGTCGACCCAGACACTGAGGGGCCTGCGTTGATGATTGTTGGCCTCGTTTTCAGTGGCATCGCGATACTTCTGGTGTCAGCTCGCATGTATACTCGTTACTCCATTACCAGGGCTCCGGGAATTGACGATCTTCTCGTGGCCATCTCCCTAGTGAGAGGGCAGCCTGTCTTGCCACCCGGAGCGCTTGCTGATGGCATATCAGGCCTTTTCTGTTGCCTTGACCGTTTTCATTATCATTGGAAACAAAGAGTAAGAACACTCCTCCGCATCGTGCAGTCAGAGCGCCGAGAGGAAATCCTATACTAACGGGTAGTCGTTCAGGTATGGCTGGGGCCGTCACATCTGGGACGTTCCGCCCACCAAGTTCGCCGGAATCAGACTAATTCTCTGGATATCGGAGTGGTGAGGCCCAATGCAGCCCGATGTCGTGGGAGCATCTCCTAACAGCGTGCGTGCCAGGCTATATCTTACCGCTACCTGCTCGGTGAAAATCTCCGTCCTGTTATTTTATCGTCGCCTGGCCTCCAGCTTCAACCGCTTTTTCTTCATCGCGATATGGATCGGGATCGCGTACAACATCGGCTACTACGTCTCGTTTGTCATAGCCCTTAGTTTGGCGTGTCGCCCTACCCAAGCATACTGGCTGGCATTCAACCTCCAATGGGCTGCGACCCACAAGTTCACTTGTGTAGACGAGCACATTTCTCTGCCCATGTCGGCAGGCCTGAGCACGTTCGGAGATTTTTACTCCACCCTAATTCCTTGCGCCCTCATTCTGAGTCTCAATCTGCCCAGACGACAGAACCTGGCCGTGTATTTGCTCTTTTCGCTCGGCTTTCTCGTCGTAGCAGCTGGACTCCTCCGTACCATTTACGTCAACTACCTCATGAACGAGACGTACGATAACACCTGGCTGCTGTGGAAGTTCTGGCTCTGGACACTGGTCGAACTTTACACGTCAATCGCGGCCGCCTCCGCCCCTGCTCTGAAGCCCTTCTTCCGTCGTTATCTTATGGACCCAATCACATCGGGACGGAGGAATTCTTACAGCTACTCCCGAGATGGCCAAAATCCGGCCAACGGAGGACGAAAAGAGCTGGGCAGTAATGTCAGCAGTACAGTACCGCTCGGTAACAATAGCGACGTGGAAAAGATCGCCATGAGTATCCACGGAGACGAAACCAGGCGATACGAACTCAGAACCCTGCCCAACGGAAAGGTAGAACCAGTGCAGATCATTGCGCGCGAGGAAAAGAGCGTTGAAGTACGATCGAGCTCGCCATCCAGCAGCCTTGCTCCCAGCGAGCACAATGACTGGGCGGTTGCGTCGACAGCCTCGTCTGACGACGGCTGCCCGTTGCGCACATACCGTGCAGAGATCGAAGCCCTCACGCCAATCCCGGGACCCGGCAGACCCGCCCCGGTCGTCGAATATATTGGTGGAGGCCGGCAGGGCTCGAGAAGCTTAACACCCAACCTACAGAGCAGAAGCCCAAGCCGGCAAGGACAGCGGCCTACGTCGATTCTGAGACCCTCGCAGTCCAACACTGAACTCTCAGTAGCAGAAAGAGACCAAATTGAGCCTCTTCCTCGCTGTCTGTCACAAGGTAGCGTCCACGCCGCCAGAATCAAGGCCGAGAGCATGAAACAGCCCGACATATCAGTCCCGGCAGTGGACCGAGTAGTGGCCCACCTCACCGCGGCTCGCGCGAGCCGGGACCAATATGACAGCGAGGCCGACCTCGCCAGTGTCGACTACGATACCAGTGTCGACGACGCGAGCTCGATCGGCGAGACGTTGCGGCTGCCGAAGCAAGACCTCGCGACGGGCCGCGCCTGTAGCTGCGGTGATCAGAGCCTGCACCTGCCGCGGCAGGGGAGTATTGAGGACGACGGAGACGATGTGTTTCGGCGGAGTAGGGTGGGACTTGCTATATAAGGCACAGGAATGGTGTTGAGGGTTATGGCGTTTAATTCCCGGGGGGAGGGAAATGTGCGAGGCGAAAGGGAAAGGGGAGGGTGGTTATCTCGTTAGTGTTGCGAATAGGCCGCGTTTCTGTCGCTACTCGCACTTGCCTTCTGAAGCCTACTGGGGCTTACTGTGGTCTCAAAGTATATGGTTACCTGTTTCTAACATGTTATCTGCCTGCTATTGCCTGGACAGGCATTGTGTACTTAAGTCGCTCGTTACACCCGAGTACGATGAAACAATAAGCAGTGCTTCCACAACCAAGATATATGCACACCTATCTGCTGCGCGCGACATGGCTGAATGTTCTAACTGTTAGAAGCCTTTTGCTCTTTTGTTCGTCTCTCGTAAATGAGCTTTCCGTCAATCAAGCCTAGCGCAGTGGCAAGTTCACATCATCATCAAACCCTGTCCTGCCATGAACGACTGCATAAGCGCCTCCCTGCCTGCCAAACATCTCCTTCAAATCTTTCACAATAGCGTCCGGTCGTTCCCACGCCGCAAAGTGCCCGCCCCGGTCATATTCACTCGCCAGCACCAACGGACCCAAAGTCTTATTCCACAGCTTCGGAAACTGCATCAGCTCCTTTGCAAATTTGGCGGTGCCCAGCTTGACGTCCGGGATGAACTCGGCCATCTTGGCACGGTGGCCTGTCGTCTCGTGCTTGGACTCGTAGTAGATGCGCTGGCTGGCTGCAGGCCCGGCGGTGGAGAACCAGTAGATGGAGACCCAGGTCAGGATCTCGTCGTCGGTCCATGCGTAGCTGTCGGTCCAGTCGTGGAGTTTCTCGTAGATCCAGGCGAGGAGGCCGACCGGGCTGTCGGTCACGCAGTAGCCAATTGTCTGGGGTTTCGTCGACTGCTGCTGGTAGTAGCCGGTGCCTTCAGACACGAACCATTTGCTGTGTTTGTAGCCGGCATTTTCAGCGTCCGTTAGAGGCGTTTGCTGCGCTTGGAGGAAGAGCGCTGGGTCGTCGCGGGCGTTGGGGTGGTTGGGGTTGGCGAAGTTGGTGTGTGTCGCTTTGCAGGCGTCCGGGTAGAACAGTGCCATTGTTCTGAGCACGGAGTAGCCGATGTCACCGCCCTGGGCCACTGTGAAGCGGTGAGTTGGTTTGGGTTTCTGAGGGTGTGGAGGTGGTTGTTACCGTATTGAGTGTAGTCCAGAGCTTGCATTAATTTGTAGCATACTTCTGCATGCTGTTTGACGGTGAACCCGCGCTGGGATTGTCATGGTCAGCCAAGAAGTGTAATACTTGGGGTAACCCAGCTGCCCGGCGTTTGTTTCCAAAATTTGCGAGAAACGGACAGCTGGTTTCTTACCTTCTTCGTCCCTTGCGAGAAGCCGAAGTTTGGCAAACTTGGAACCACCACGTGAAATGCTGGACTATCCTTGCCTCCTTTCACAAGGTCCGGGATGATCTTGCGTGCCTCGTCGAACGATCCAGGCCATCCATGTGCAAACAGCAATGGAATAGCACCTTTCACCTCGCTCTTCTGGTGCACAAAATGGATCTTCAGGGTCTCGAAGCCCTCAACTTGAATATCGACAGTAAATTGGGGTAAAGTCTCGTTCAATTCTGCTTCTGCTTTCCGCCAGTCGTATCCATTATGCCAGTAAGCTGTCAGGCGCTTGATGTCAGCCAAGGGCACGCCGTAATCCCAACCGGCATCTTCAAGTTCATCAGGGAAGTCGGCTAGAGCAAGCTTCTGCTTCAACCGGTCGAGCTTTGCTTGGGGTACTGCGATCTTATATGGGCTGATTTGAGCCATTGCGTCTAACTGAAGGTGAAGCTTAAGCTTGTAGGAAGCTTCGGTTTCAAGCAGGCTACGGTGTCACTTTTGCCTTATTTCGCAAGGATTATAAAGCATGTCATAGGGCGGCATACGAGTACGTCGGATCGACGCTTGAAGCTTGACGAGGGGAGTCTGTCCTGGCCAATATTAGGGCTTCAAAGCTTCAGGTTCAGGCGTCCTAATCAAAATTTGAGTCACGTGATCCGATCCATCTCCGTTTCCGTTCGAGTAGCGCGAGGCTGGAAGGTCGATTCTTGAATCAAGTGCTACTGTGGCGTTCCCCAGGGCGGTTACCGAGAATCTTTGATTGTTTGACGTGACTCGTACGCCGTGATGAGCGTTTGTATGGTCATCTGGAAGCTTTGAAAAGTGAACGCGTCAAAACGCGTTTCGTGTCTCCGCAAATCTCAAATTCCACTTTAACAAATTCTAGATCAGGTCCTATTGTATGATAGAATGAAACCAGACATAAGCGCCTTGATATCATGGGACCGTGAGTGACAATATGGTACCACGGCTGCCTTTGGAACCGTGGTCTCCTTGACCTGAAGCAATCCAACCTTCAAGCTATTCCTCTCAAGTTCAATGCCGCTTGCCGAAAAGCAATCAACGGCATGGCTGTCGAAGCTTACCCTACCCTTACTTCGTCGAGTTGCCTTCCTGATCGGAGCACCTACCTCAGGTACAAAGCCTACCCTTACCAGGCAGATCCGACAAGAACTCGGGGCTTACAATGCGACAACGGCTCGAAAGAGATCTCAAAGGTCCACGTTAGCGCCTACCGGCAGGCTCAGTATCGTTTCTATTGATATGGGTATACGAAATCTCGCGTATGCTCATCTGGTTGCTCTTCCAGCAACCTCTGCAAATGCCTGGAATGTCGCAAAGTCTCCTACGTATCTACGACCGAATCTGCTGGCCTGGAAGCGAGTCGTCATATCAGGAGCTCCGAATGGCGTAGTTGCGTCTACGGGGTATCAGACAGAGCACCGAAACTCCCACGATGTCGTGGTAGCTCCTCTCCAAGCTGCAGAAGGGACATTGAACGAGGGTGTGATCCTCGAACCAGAGAAAGAAGCCTTCGACCCGCCCACCTTCGCCACCTACGCATATGATTTTGTCAAACGCATATTGGATGCCCATCGCCCGACCCATGTGTTGATTGAGAGACAGCGATTCCGCTCTGGTGGTGCTTCGACAGTCCAAGAATGGACAATCAGGGTTGGCGTCTTTGAGGGAATGTTGCATGCCGTTCTGAAGACGTTGTCCAAGGAGCACGGTCTCCCAGTCATCGTGCAAGGAGTCGACCCAGGGCGAGTCACGCGGTACTGGCTGGAGGGTAGGGCGACGAAGGGCAAAGAGCGCATCAGCTCGGGCAAGGAGAGCAAGAAGGCTAAGATCGACATTGTAGGAAACTCGCTTGCAAGTGCAGGCGCAGCAGCATTTGTTAATGTCAGCTCTGGAAGCGACCATGGCAGTCATCACGGAGTGGAAGAGATGGTTGACGCTTATCTTGCACGATGGCAACGGAAGAATGGCAACTCGAGAAGTGGAGTCGCAAAAGATATACTCAAGTTAGATGATTTGGCTGATTGCCTGCTCCAGGGTGTTGCCTGGTTGAACTGGCAGAGCAAGAGGGAGGAGGTGCTACATCGGGGCCTGGAAGCCTTTGCAGAAGACTCACAGTTCGCATCAGCTCGACTGCACAAATCGAGTAGATTGCCAACCGCACTGTCTACGGCAAAGAAAAAGGCACTTCGCAGTTCGCCCGTGAAGTCATCGTCGAATGATCCAGGGGTCGTGACAGAGTTTGACTAAGACACTATGTTTTGGCGTACCCGTTGGGGGCAATCTCGGGGCACTGGTTTTAGCCGAGACCTTCATTTAGATGCGCGAATGAAGTTCAATATCATGACCTTTAAATCGCACCTAGTTTGTCTAACGTTCTGGATCAAGAAGATCTGTCTACTTAGGTCATAAGCCTAGCTACCTCGCGGGAGCCCGTTTTCGTTAGTATCGTTAAGTGCATTCATGGTGCAGTTGGGTGCAGATCATATCAAGCCTCACTTCCGGATACACATCCGGCGACTTTCAAGATATGCAAAAGTAGTTTCCCATTATGTTAAACGTCAGAATGAGCGCCTCTGGATTTCAGCTTTCTTGGTCTAGTCAGAAGCCTCACTCCGGTCTGTCCAGCACCTATCATGGTGTGAGTAATGGATGAGACGCGTGTACTGACGAAGTA
>Ga0335072_10004715_pt1 | contig 20150 bp, 24 predicted proteins | sample Lox_Sample_21_FD_206725 | JGI IMG/M metagenome (GOLD analysis project Ga0335072, IMG submission 206725) | Soil microbial communities from Loxahatchee National Wildlife Refuge, Florida, United States - Lox_Sample_2.1 | ecosystem: Environmental > Terrestrial > Soil > Wetlands | place: USA...
ATACTCGGACCAATCCTTTCCCGGCGGAACATCGCTATTTCCTCAGCATAATGTTGTACTGGAGTACCTGGAACGCTACGCTGACGAGGTCCGACATCTCATCACATTCGGCACCCAAGTCCTTGATGTCAGCCCCATCACCGAACACGGTAGTCATGATAGATGGTCAGTTTCCACGAAGAACCTGAAAACCGAAGAGATCTCAGTCTCACTTTTCGACGCCGTAATCGTTGCAAACGGGCATTACAACGACCCCTACGTCCCCGACATCCCGGGAATCAGAGAATGGAACGCCGCCTATCAAGGCTCGATCTCCCACTCCAAGTTCTACCGAAGGCCCAATGATTTCAATAACAAAGTCGGCCCCCATCAAACTAACGTATACCAACAACTAATTTTTCTCCCAGAAAGTCCTCATAATCGGCAATTCCGCCTCCGGCATCGACCTCGCTGCCCAAATTGCCCCGCACTGCGCCCCACCCCTTCTCATCTCCGCGCGCTCGCCTCCAAGCCAGTCCCTCCCTCCATCTTCCCACTTCCCATCGGTCTCCCTCCCCGAAATCGCGCTCTTCAACGCCCCTGACCGCAGCATCCTGTTCGCAAACTCCCGCATAGAGAAAGACATCGACGCCATAATCTTCTGCACCGGCTACCTCTATTCCTTCCCTTTCCTCACCTCCCTCGACCCACCTTTGATAGGCCTCAACGGCCCCACCGCCGGCGCCAGAGTCCAAAACCTGTACCAACACATCTTCTACCGCCCGGCCCCAACCCTAAGCTTCATCGCCCTCCCCCAGCGCATCATCCCCTTCCCCCTCTCCGAGTCCCAAGCCAGCATCATCGCGCGCCACCTCTCGGGCCGCCTCGCCCTGCCCCCCCGCGCCGCCATGCAAGCCTGGGAAGACGACCTCCTGCTCCTTTCCCAAAAGCGCGGCGGCGAGGCCAAGTTCCATCTTCTCGGCTGGCCGGCTGACGCGCTGTATATCAACTCCCTGCACTCGTGGGCCATGGGCGCCTCGCCGCGGCGTGCGGACGCGGGAGACGCGCCTCCGGGGAAGGAGCCGCCGTTCTGGGGCGAGAAGGAGAAGTGGATGCGCGAGCGGACGCCGCTGATTAAGAAGGCGGCGCGAGAGCTGGGCGCGCGGGAAAGGGGTGAGATCAAGACGTTGGAAGAGTTGGGGTTTGATTTTGAGGCGTGGAGGCGTGCGGGTGGTGAGGTGAGGATGGGTGATGGGGCGATGGCGGGTGGAGGTGCAGGGGATGCGGTGGGGGGTGAGGTTTAGATATGCCGCGTTTTGATTCGTTCACTCTGTATCTTGTTCTTTGAGTTTTTTGAATATTATGATCATAGAATAGTAGATATCGGGCATTGAGAGGCATTAAGATGGATTAAGTGTCTTGATTGAACTTCCATTCTTTAGACTCCTCGATGTATACGCCACGCTGGGAAGGAAAAGTATAATTCATCTCCGTGAGAATACCTACCCTAAAACATTACTCTCCAAACTCCAATTGCTAAAGCCACAGAAGTCTTTCGCCCATATCCGATTAATACATCATAAGAGACCTGGTGCAAAGCTAGCACAGCACCCGACTACTATCCTGTTCTAGGGCTCCTCCTCCTCCCAGTACTCTGCGAGAAGTTTGGAACCATACTATTCTCTCTTCCCTCCAACGCAACAACAGCCGGCTTCTTAACGCTCCTCGGCGGCTTAATGCCCGTACCAGTGACGCTCCTTTTAAGCAATGGGATCTTGCCAGTCGCGTCGCTGGCCAGGGCTGAGGCTGCTGGATCAATGCTTGACGTTAATGAACCGGCGTTGATGTTGGCATCGACTTCTCGCAGTCCAAATGCGGAAGTGGGAGTTTGCAGAGGGCCGACCGCGGAATGTAGCGTAAAATTGGACGTAGATTGCGTGGGGCTGTCGTTGAAGACGACTGGGATGGTCTTCGTTGGGGATGCCGAGAAGGATGCCGATTTTGGTCTCCGGAGAGCGGCGAGGAGGGTCTCGTGAGATTCTGTTCGTGGGAGTTCGGTGGGATACTGGTATTGGATCTTCTGAGGAGTTTCACCAGTAGGTATGTATTCGTGCAGAGTGGTCATTGTGATGTTTGATCGAAGCTCCGCGAGAGGTTGACGTAGGGTAGTGTCAACCTGCGCGAGTGTTTCGCCCAGGGCGCCTGTCTTCTCTGACATTTCAACACCAAGACTTCTCACCCGCTCATAGCTGGAGGTGAAGTGATTGCTGATATTGCCATAAGAGCTCCTCACAGTTGTCAAAAGACTATGCAATGACTGACTGTGAACATCATGGTGCTGGGCATTGTGTGATCGAGCGCGAGCAACAAAGTCGTCTAGAGCCTGCATTTGAAGACCAATCTCCTTCATTTGGTTATCGACTATGCGGATGGTCTCCTCATGGACTGACTTTGTGGCTGTCTGCAGAGAAGCATTGTGCTTATTCGCGGTCTAAGAGATGGGTCAGTATGAACTCGAACAGGATATTGGATGTACACTTACCACCCAGTCTTCCTTCAATTTGCTCTTCAAAGTCTCCCGTGATCGCAGGACTTCTCCAACCAGGCTAGTCTCTTTGTCATTCCAGGAATCCATACCTTGAGAATACTTTGCTCGAGATGCTTCAAAGGTATCTTTAGAAGAAATAATGTCCCTTTGTACTTCGGTTATTCTGGTGGTTAGTCGAAGATCCTGTGCCTCGCCTTGTGCTGCAATTAGGCTCGAGATCTGTGATAATAAACTCTGGCGATCTGCAGCAAGTTGTTGACGTTCTTCAACGAGAACAGCGTCCAAGCGTGCAGCGGCTATGGTGTTTGCTTGCATGGCAACCTCGCTTGCAGCAGTGAGTTGCTTTCGGAGATCATCAGCCTCGGCCTTCTGGGAGTTGATGTGCTTAATAAGTTCCTCAAACAGATTCTTAAAGTCACGCCCAAGAGAGCTGTAAGAGCCGTGAAGCTATTTTGATCAGCACTTTGACAACCACAGGAATTTATGCATGTGATGCTTACCTGAGAATGGAATGCTCCAAGTTCTCCCATGACCTCACCTGATATCCGCTCAGCTGCGGCCGAAAGGCCTTGGAGCCCTTCTCCGACGCGTGTCTTGACTTCTTCCCGCAGGCTTTTTATTTCTTCAAGGACCTGATTCATTTCCTCCTTGGCCTGCGATGTTTGCCAGGATACGTCTCTCCCAGAGTTCTCGAACATGGCTATATTCTCCTCCAGGAAAGTCTGCGTCGAAGACAGCTTATCTAATTCCTCCTTCACAAAGGCCTGCATTCGCCCAGATACGCTTGTCATAATGTCCTGCTGCTGTGCGCGGAACTCTTCAACCCTAGATTCAACGAGACTAGTGACCTCGGATACTTGTGCTTGCGAGAGCCCCCATGTATTCCGATTGAGTGATTGCAGATCCGACCGCCTACGAAGCTTTAAATGGAGACCTCCAACATCATCAACGGTCTTACTAAGAGTCGCAATGAGCTCATTTCCAACTGTATTGAGCTGCTCCTCTGTTCGCTCATGAGCTTCTCGCAGCAGAGCTTCTTCCGCTAAGCTTTGCCGCGTGTTCGCAAGAACGAATTCGGTCTGTTCGAGCAAGGTCTTTGTGTCATCCAAAATTGCTCTGGTTCCTTCGTGGTCCTTTTTAAGGTTCATGAAATTTTGCGTCAAAGAGTACAATTCTTGCACCTTGTTCCGCAAATTTGTCTCCATTGTCTCAATTTTGGCCGCTTGCTCTTCATTTAGTATCCGTCTAGACTCGCTTTCGCCTGTAATCTCCTCATAGTTCTCGTTGGATAGGTATACTCCATTCCGTTGGCGCGTTGCGATGAGTTCGCTCTTGAGTTTCTCAATTTCGGTAGTAAATTCCTTTAGTAATGTCTTTTTGTTGATCATCTGGTTGACTTGCGGCTTGTTACGGATGTTCTTAGCTCGAAATGCATAGTCAAGAGTAGAGATTGTCTCCTCGAGATTACTCTTCGCGGGTGATACAGTAGCAATGATACAGGTCTTAGTGCGGCCTCCAAGAGAGTCTTGAAGGAGTCGTGTGAGCTTTGATTCGCGGTAGGGGATATGACTGCTGCGGTCGACCAAGGCGTTGATGACGCGACCAAGGGTCAATAAACTCTTATTTATAAGGCCGGCTTCAGCTGCGCGCTTGTTTTCGGCGCCAGAGCGCTGAATGTTTTCGCTGCCTGCAAGGTCAACAAGATTTAGCTTCCCTGCGCTGATATAGTCTTCTCCGTTGTCAGCAGTCCGTTTGATGTAGACAGTAACCGTGAAGACAGTATGACTTCGACTACTTAAGTCATTGCACTTCGTCGCTGCGACTTGGCGTTTGTAGCTCCCTTCCTGCAGTAATTTGACTCCATCCACAGCGCTCTTAATGTGAGACTCCTCCATGCCCTGAACAAAAGTCCCAGCATGTCCTTTCTTGCTATTATCCTCGTAGATCTTCAGCTTTGGATTCTCCTCAGCGGATATAAGATCTCGCAGCTCCTCATTATAGAGCTCAATGAATGAACATTTGACGGAGCTTTCAGCGTCACTAAGTTCGAGCTTGTTAAAAAGCGCATGAAGCGCGCGAGGAATAATACCAGCTGCGTCAGAAAGCATGCCGAGCGTGTCATTCATGTCGCCGGACATGGTATATGTCTTTCCAGTACCGGTCTGGCCGTATGCAAAGATTGTACAGTTGTACCCTGTAAGCATCTGTAGAAGAATCAATAATAAGATCTCAAGGACGCTAGGAAGATAGTTACCTCATCCAATATAGGCGTTACTACATCGTCGTAGATCATGCTCTGGTCTGCAGCAGGGGAGAAGACCTTGTCGAAATGATATGTCTTGTTGCTTAGAGCACTGGGACCCATAGAGAGCTCAACAGTCTTTCCCTTGACACCATCTGTGGATAGAACTACACCACTGTTTTCTCGGACCTCTCGCTCGTTCCGCCCTCGACATCTCACGACAACATTGATATTTGTTTCCTCGCCGCCATCATGCTCATAGTCTCGTTCTTTCCTCTTGGTCCCATTCGGAGCTGTTGTAGCTATCGATGCGATAGATTCTGCTGGAGATATTGCGCCGGATCGTGAAGGTGGGGCTACGGATTGAGCTCTGGATGGTGGTGGTCGCATGCTGTTCTTTCGTGTGGGCGCGACAGGAGCCGGCCGTGGAATACCCGCCATGCAATTGCAAGGCCGTCAATCCGGGGTAGCTCGATGTGTTCGAGCGATGTGCAAGGACTGGAAGAGGAGCGGTGCGCTCAGAGTCCTCTTGCTGTATTGCACGCGAGGATGCACCAATGTATGATAATAAATTTGTAGGTGGCCGCTAGAATGCAGTGCAATTGATACGCGTCAGGCTGTCGACATGGGCAGAACTGCAAAGTTGGTGATAATTTAAGTTGTGGTTTCCATAGCTGGCAAGGAAGTAAACAAAGCGACATCAACAAACGGGGAATCTGGTGGCCCAAGCTCCAGCCCCTCCAAGCCGACCTTAGCGAGCCGGACCTGCTTCAACCGCCACTTTGTTAGAGCAATAAACGCGACTTCATATTTCTTCTTCCTCTTCCTCTTCTTGTCCATATCTCTGCCTTGTGGGGATGACACTATTTACAGCGCCCGTATATCCAAGAAGGGCACTAGGATTCCTGAGTTAGCTCTCCTTTTAATCCCGTCCAAGTCTTGTGACAGACGACTAACAACGCTCTCCACAGTCCTGGGGGCCTCTCTCCATGATATCCTCACTCGACTCAAAGCTGAACCCCAGAATTTCCCTAAGCTAGACCTCATATACTCTCCATTACAACCTGTCAGGGACCCAGTCGTCCTAAACTTGCCAAAGAATGGCATCCGGATGCGTTTCGATGGACCCGAACAGCGGCTACGACTGATTGAAGTCCTAGACTTCTCGAAGAGTAGGCTCTCATATAATAACAACGATGTTGCTAAGCCGCCCGTCCAGGCGCCGCCGAGCTCCCAGATATCAACGGAGAGTCACCCAGGACCTCAATTTCGACATGTTTACAACAAGCTGCTAGGACCGACCTTTCCGGGGGAATATGTCGCTCCAGACACGGACGATGACACTGGATATGGGCTCTACATATTATCATATCCGGGAATAGCTTTCTCGTTTCCAATAATGAACTCTGCTTGGGCGCCTGGTAAAGATTTTGTTTCCCTGCTCTCGTCATCTGCGACCCAGCCAGCGGCTTCAATGGCCGTTTTTGACGGAGACTCGTGGACAGATGCGCGGCAGAATCTCTACACACAGAGCTTACAAGACCCAAGAAACTTTGCGCCTGTGGGGAAAGTGCGAGAATTGTATCCAGATGAGGTCAGTTTGGTCAAGATCTATGGTGAGGGACGATTGGAGATGGAACGGCCATGGGGTATTGCCTCGTTTTGGCTTACCCTGGGCGAAACTACCCCACAAGAACTTGTTGCTGAACTTGGCCCACCAGATGCTATATACCGCAAAAATGATCAACGAATGATGATTCATAAGGCACGTGAGCGAAGAGATAGTCGGACGCCAACTGGAAACGATCCCAGGTTACGTGATGATTCTACAGATACGGACCACTCGTCAACACACACTGGCACGGATGTCTCGGACGAAGAGTCTGATGCTGAGAGTACTGTAGGGCGTATCTCTGGTGAATGTTTCTACAATTACTTCTACCGCGGCTTTGACATCCTGATCTCCTCCCCAACAACACCCTCTCGTCGGCCCCCTTCTCTTTCTGCATCCCCTCCCGCAGCTTCTACCAACCCTATTCCCATGGAAGCATCAGCTCCCCTCGTCGCCACAAAAATTATTCTGCACTCCAACGTCCCTGGCTCATATTCCTTCAACCGCCACCGCCGCTGTCGATGGGATATTGACTACCTATCGCGCAAGCCAGGAGCATCTCCCGTTACATCCGAAACACCTTTTGAAGAAGTCGAATGGCTCCTACAGGCAGAATGGAAGAGCATCTACAAGAACGCTACGGAAGCTAAGCAGCGCCAGCGCGGAATGGTTCTTAATCGTGGATGGGGCGATAGCCCGGGAAGTAGTTGTGAGCTCCTTGGTGGGTGGGAAGATAGTGCCGGCGGCAAGCGTGTTGATGGCCCCAATCTTGTCGACGAAGAGAAAGGATTGGGTAACACAACTCTATATGGTTTCCCAGGGCTCGTTTTTGAGGTCTTGAAGAATGGAACAGTCAGTGGGCTGACGGTATTTTGATTATGCAGCATAGCTGGCAGGTTAAGGGACCAGGATTTGCACACTTGCATGGTTGGTGTTCTGCGGAGGGCCCATGAGATGGCCTAAACATAGGATATGGATTTTTGAAATAGAACCAATTAATCAGACCTTGCATTGCCTACTAATTAAGGTTATTCATGCTAGTAATGTATTGCGGTATTTGAAAGCCGTGCCGGCAACTCGCCAAATATATTTTACTCGTGCCGGATGCCTTAGCCTTATGCTACAAGATGTCGTTTCTTAGACCGGAACGGCTATCAGGCTACCTTCTTATCAGCCGTATAGTTCGGTATACTCCTGTATATTGAGATTAAAATTTTCAAGATCGGAAAACAAGCCGGCCCAAAGCCAAGAAGAACGGCCCTGAAAAATCAAACGTGGCTTCCAGAGGCGCCAATGACCATCAACAAACCTGGTCGACCATTTCTACATTGTGCTATCGATTCTTTGCTTCAGAACAAGGTGTCAATATTATGTCTTCTAGGTTCTATATTGATCCCTGCCCTTCTACGTCTAGGTGCTCTCCTCAACAAGTATTTTACTAGCTGCATAATCTGGTATTATTTTCTCACCGGCCTTTATCATATCGGGTCCGAGCTTTCCATACAAGGAGAAAGGCGGTATAACCTGGCAAGTGCTATCAAAGATTTTATAGAATTCGGCGCAGAATTTAACGTTGTACGGGTGCAATCGGGAGATGGCATGTCGGAAACCGAATGGGCACCCTAGCAGTTCATCTTAGACGTATTTTAAAATACACCCTTTGTGTTTGACTGAGATTGAGAAAGTCATCGGGGAAATCGAGGAAGCGCAGGAACTAACAACGAAGATAAGGCTCGATAGGTCGAAGACTAAAGGGCTGAAGGATGCTAAGAAAGCGTTTACCCGGAAGTTGTTTGGAAAGTAGATTCTGAGAATTAGGGGTTACTGGATATGACGAGATACTAATATATTACTCCAGTAAATTAGGTAACAATGTAGCGTAAATTAATAGTCTAATAAGGTATATGCTAAGGGGGACTTCAAAGCAGAAGATTTTAACTTCTTAGCAATATAAAGATAACCTTTTACAGTAGAGGTAAGTAGGGAGCTAGTCTGTAAAATTGAAGAAAGAGAGTTTAATTTACTAATTTCCTATAGTATATCTCTTGAAAAAGCTATTAAATATTATTAATATTTATAAAATCTTAATGTTTTACAGAAGATAGTTCTATGTTACGAACTGTATTGACAATCTAGCCTGGTATTTGGTATCCATCTGACCCTCACTCTAATTCCCTTACCGAATGGGCTTAGGAAGAGTGCGAGGGACCCTGGGTGGGAGGGAAGGACAAGTGCATGAATTAGGCTGAGCGAGAAACTGGTAATAGGCAACAGAAAGTTGGAAAAAGAACACAGAGGGGGGAAGGGCGGTATTTATGGTCGTCGAGAAAGCAGAGAGGTAGCCCCTTGGGTTTAGCGGCCGCCTAATTAGGGAAGGCGCGTGCCACGGTCAAACACAAGGACGGAGATTACAATTTTGGGTTCAATTAAATGCTTAAGTATAGAAAACTGATATTGTTCCACTCCTGCCTTAGAAGTCAAATATTTCCTCCAAGAAGCCTTTGAGGCTAACAAGTACTGTATTTTGTTCTATCATTCCTTTCTGAACGCCTATTACTATGCAATTGTCAGGGCCACGCAGAGCGGTACTATTAACGAGAAAATCGAAGCTAAGAAAAGGAGAAAGGAAAGAACCTACTTAATTACATTTGGTCGTTGCTCAGCTCTAGATCAATGTTTCCCATTCGTCCTGTCCACCATGACCTCTGTCTCGTGACAGCAGTCACACCTCTTGGCCTGATGCCAGCCAGATGATAAAGAGCTTTGTCTGTCGTGCTCCAAGTCCGCCTCGCCTGTTGTTCCTGCCATGCTGCTTGCTGTTGAAGTTGTCGACGACTCTATTGCTCAGGATGCCGCATGCGAGTGCATTCGGGGCTGCCTCGGAATTCCAAAGGAACGGAAGATCGAGGAGCTACGAGGTCAGTTGGACAGAGATGAAGGTGAGGGCAAGAGAGGCCCAGGCAGTTGCAGAAACAGAGCATCTTTCAGCGCTCTCTGGTGAATCAAGTGTTGACATTTTCGGTGATTAATATGTTCGACTAATTAGCCTGCCGGTCTTGAGCGGTGAATGAGGCTGCTATAGGTCAAAATCTAGGTGGAGAAATATTGTGGATGAAAACTTGGGCAAAACCCCTACTTATAGACAAATTGAGTAACATCTGTTGAAGTGTCCACCTCTCAACCCCTTTTAACCTTACGTGACACTACGCTAGTATAAGCGAGTGGACACAAAATGCCGCTCGTGTCATTTAAAATCAATCAAGTCGTCAACTCCAACCATACCAACCATACGTTGCAACAACACTACTGTCCCAAAACTCGGGTATTCCATTACCCCGTATCGGCAGTTACTTGCCCATCTTGTACGCAATTACCAAAAGTGGCAACGCTTAAAAGCGAGGTACACTACGATGATCAGGTGACATATGAGCGACGATGCGGCTGGGTTCCCTTTAGGAACCGGCAGCAACGGGAATTGAAACGTACGCGATTCGACAACATTCGACAGCCAGCATTCTTTCTTATCGCTCATCTGATTTACGTATATATTTTCCAGAGACTTAGCTACGCATACTACTTTTATTCTCCCTCATTATTACTGGCCCCGGGATCCTATCCCCATTGCTGGAGGCATACCGAAGTTACATGTGTAAAAGCGTTCATCCCCTCGACACTAGTCACTAGTTTTCGTCTCACATAAATCTTAAACTTGAGCTCAATATTAATATTTAAGCAAGGAAGTACCAGTAGCTCTACCAGATAGTATACTTGGCTACACATCTGGCGGCTCAAGCTCAGCCATCAGTGCATCGTAGCTTAATGTGATAGCGCTCACCCTTTCGTCATTTTGGCCGTAGGTCACGATGACTGTATCGCCTCTGCGCACGAACCCTGTCGGATACGTCACCCAAAACTTGCGTGTACTCTGATAGACCCCTCTAGGTACGATCGGGAACGGTAGGATTCCTTGAATGTCAAACGGGGGTTTAGCTGAAAAGCTGTAAAATCCTGCGAAATACAAGCTGTTGTAGTCGATTCTCTCAGGTTTCAGCATCATCTGCGTATGAAAGAATGAGACGAATAACCCTCGTTCAGGGTCGTAAATGGCAGGAGAGCCGCCACGCATGAGCCCAAGGCGTTCGGCGACCTTGTTGGTGCTGCGGCTCACCTCTTTGAGCTCAATCGTATTCACTGCTCGCTCCCATTGCTCATCCTCTAGGACAAAAACGTGAGGTGGATTAGTGGTGTAAATGAAATATAGGCCAGCAGCCATGCTGAAGGGGGTCCAGTTTTTCTCGGTATGCTGCTGTATAGCACCCACCGAGAGCCGCTTGCGGCGGATAATACGAAACAGCCTGGCTCCAGGAGGACCATAGATTGCAACTTCCGATGCAAAAATATAGCGGGCTGTCTCATACCTTTTACCATCTAAGGTGCTGTTATAAATGACAAATAGCCGACCCTTGTGGGGTAATAGACGCGGGTCTTCAGCAGTGGCATTGATGCTGAGATCTTCGCGCGTCTCTAAGATGCTTGGGGCACCTAACGGCTGCAGATCAGCATCGAGTTCCACCATAACAATCTGCATAGATAGGCGGCCTATCGGGTCTTGGGTATCCAGTCGGTAGGCTAAGACCATAGTATGATTTAAGCAAGCGATGGAGCCATTGAGTGCCATGCCACCAGGGGGTACAGCTAGGGGAATGTCTGACTCTCCAAGGAAAAAATTGCTTCTTGATTCTCGGGCTATTCTCACAGGTGTCGCCATAGCACTAAGTCTGCTGTCAAGCCCGTGCAGGGAGACGGACGGATATAAATCAAGGGTAAACAAATAGTGCTCGATAAATCCAACGTATTCGCTTCGACACTTTGCAGTGCAAGTGTATGGTGCTCGAGCACGTAGTGAAGATTGCTCGTAAGCGTCATATGCTGAGCTATCTAAGGGTGTTGTAACCTGTGCTTGACATAGAATTTCGGGAAGAGACTCTTCATTGAAATTATCGTCGACAATAGAGAGTACCGACGCGGTCTTGCATTCCGGGTTGGCTGCATTAATGGGTGGACCAATCTGCGAAACCTCGTTCAGCCGCTTATATCTTGCATTCTCGCGTTGTAGCGTAAGGATTCGATGGGTAGCTTGGAGTATGTGGCTCTCTTTCTTCAGCTCTCGTTCTAGCTCCTGCAGCTCCTCAAGAGTTGATTGATTCGCATCCTTGGTATGTTGAATTGCTCTTGTTTCCATAGCAATACCGTTACGGTATATGATAGAACTTAAGGACTTCGCCCGGCGCAGGAGGGATTGAGAACGTGTGTTGCTTGCGTCGGAAGGTCTCGCTTCCGATACATGATGTTGAACCATTATATGAAATAGGATCACTACAATTGGTGAATATCGATTGTCTAGAATGCAGTGATGTTAGCAAAACACTTATCGGGAAGTGTTTTGAGTTTTCGTTGCCGGTAAAGGATGCTTTATTGATGAAAAATCTAGGGCTGTCGGTACGACTTTGGTTACGCAAGAGTCAAATATAGTGGCAGAGTTTTCCGCCACCGAAGCGGACCACTCATAGTGAAGGTGAAAATGAATAGCTGTAGCTCCACGTGGGGCATCACTATTTATGAATTGCATAAAATTATAACAGTCTTGGGACTGGTCGCAGGGCAACTATGAAGTTCCTTATATGCGATCTAGGGTGGTAATGTTGGAATGCCGAGGTAACCGATCCTTAATATATAACCAAAATCTTCTCGAAATCCTCATTTGGGCATTCCTCATTAAATAAGTTAAATAGCGTTTTCGCCGATAACTCTGAATTGCTTATACTCACATAGCGTGACCGTTCATTCTTTCCAAAAGCAAATGAGTGATCCTGCTGGGAACTTGTTGTATCACTAACCAAGTGTAACCATTTTGTAAGCTTGATCCTTGCTATGTCTTATCGCCCAGGATTCCTACTTGCCAAAAATTCTCAAGAAGGATATCAATTGCTATCAACCTATGCTTCTCATGCTGGGCTAACGTTATGTTGTGCTCTAATTTTTCTCAATCAGGTCTCGGACGGTAGTGAGGGTAATCAGAACAAGGCGTTGACGAAACAGTCGGTGTACGTCAATTTCCTTTGGTTCGAGCCACCTTAACAATCCAGTAAGAGAAGATGAGGATATAAGCATGTTCTTAAAGAAAGAAATATCGGCCTCCCAACATCTGTGCATCTCTTCGATATGTTGCTGTGTGTATTCATGTTGTTTCTGAAATTCGAGAATGAACTGTGCAGAATTGGGATTCGAGAACTCCTTTTCGAAAGGAACGGTAGCCCTTGACGCTCAACCGATTCTGCGAAATCTTCCATAGCTGGAATTTGGAAGACGAGATTTATGGCGATACAAGTAGTCGATTAAAAACGAGCTTTCAAGAAGGGAAGGGGGGCGCCTTTTTATTCACGTAAAGCGGGTGGGCAGACTACTTCATTCGTAATCTCCATTTGAATATACATCTATGTATCAGCCTTCCAAACCCAGATCTTCCAATCCAGTTATACATAGGTTGTTGGACTATGTGAAAACGCAACGGAGCCGAGCTGTGTCTAAACGGTGTGTCGAAGGTGGTATTCTCGAGGGCGGTCGGAGTTGTTGGACTTGTTGTACTCACAACTAGCTCAAACACGGCACTCCATGTCTCTACGTCAGGCGCGTCATTGACAATCTGTTTCACGAGAGGCATAAAAGATACAATGCCCAACAGATTCGAAATCACGGTGGTGAAAAATAAAGCTGCTTTTCTTGCATAAGTTATCTGGTATTTTAAAAGCTTGTCCTTGGCGCTTAGCTCATCATTTACTAGGCTTTGTATGCTAACAGTGCTACCTGAAACAGTGCGGTGTGCCTTACTATGCTTAGCGATTATGATCTAGTCCGCGAGTTAAATTGCTCACTAAATAATCTAGGTACTAGATAGTTTCAATTGCTCTAAACTAGACATGGTAATTCTCTAGTTATGTAATAAAAGGAGTTTTCAGGCTTGAAGAGGAGAAAGCACACTTTATTTAAAAGGCTTATAAGCTTGGAAATGATTATGATATCAAGGTAAGCATTAATTCTCCACCATAAAGGTCGTTGCTTCACGTATAGATCAGTTGACCAAGAAAGTTGGCCACCGCATATAAAGAAGATTGTAAGACAATGTCATTCCCTTCCAAATCCCTAACATGCTAAGGCCAAAGCAGCAAGCTTCATACTCAGTTCCCGAGAACATGCCTCTTTGAGATAATGGAAATCCACGGAGCTCAACGGAGTAGAATTTCAGCATATACAGATTGAATAAAGAATAGCACAAACTGTCAAGAAAACAGAAACTAAAGAGGACTCGCTTGATGGCTTCATCCAGCTTCTTGCAAAACCTTGGACAGGTCTAAGGGTCGTAATGATCTTTCGTAGCCGGTCGGCCGAGAGATTATGACACAGCCTTTGGAGACTAGCCGGCCGAGTTTTCTGATGGGTATGACTGTACGTGTAAGGACTCCTTGATAATATTAATTATATATCTCTCCATCACTAGGCTTCTAGAGCCACCATTTGCGCTTCATGCGGCCTGATTCACCCTACTGCCAGAATCACCGGATTTTGACCAACACAGGAATTGCTCCGGACGTCGGACTGAAGGAACAACCGCGGGTAATAGGTATCTTAGCTAACGGTGGCGCTAACAATTATAAGCAGATGTCGAAGATCATTACGGCCGGACTGTTCTCATAGCTAGCTTATTCTATTCCTCGTCAACACCAGTACCTTATTTACCAAGTGTTATTGTCCCATGACATCTTGGCCCTCTTCAATCAATTTGGAGCTCCAATGGGTTGCTGAGCCATACGCTGGTAAGGCGCCAAGCTCCTTTATGACTGCCGCCTTCCTCGTTTCAATGACTAGAACAGTCATCAAGCCCGACATTATGACATCGAGCCTTATTTGCGTATTGGCGTCGTCGCACACAAATTGCGGTGGTGTCATCCCATCAGCATGGAAGTAAACTACCGCGAGGTTTCTTTCCGTGTGGTGGGGATCTCGATATTGCCCATTTTCGTCTATGATGGCAGGCTTTACCTGTCCGACGCATTTTGTCAGTTAGACTGCCAAATCGTCATTTCCACCATTGGAGGACTCACCTTGACGAGGCCCTGGACATTTGCGTCAAAGCCCTTCCAGCTTTCGACGACGTAAAATGCCTCTGCAATGCCATGCTCGCCGCCCGACTCCCACCATAGGCCATAAGCATCTCCTAAACGACCAAGGGTATTTCTGTCCCCCCATGAGAGTCTCAGTGTGTTCCCTTGTCCATTGTGGGCCGCCTCGGTAATGACTTGACCAGACAGGATTTTCTTCCACACGGGTATCGACTCCATCACGAGCTTGGCCACTGGCCAGTTGCCTGGCTTCACCAAGTCTAGGCTCGGCTCAATATCTGACGCGCAGACACCGTACCAGACCTATTTTAATTTGGATTACTAAATAAATTGCTTAGCAGAACTAAAGTTTCATAGATAACTTACCCCCTTAATTGGATCGCGTCTTTGGATGGCTAGCTCGTTGAACTCCTGGGCAGACCGAATGCTTGGCTGTGCGGTGACCGAGTAGAGGGGCTGGCGGTCGGCGGGTCCCATGTGGAACCGTTCAGCAATAGGAAAGATATGTGTCATTGTTTGGCGGAAGAGCCAGATTACAAGCACGGCCGAAAAGTCGACGCTCGTGTCCTGAAAGTCGTCATTGTAAGATGGCGGGGCATCCGGGGCGCTGGAGGAAGCAGTACGCTCATTCCCAACGGCTTCGCGATACAAGGAGCCCGCAAGATTGAAGAAATAGTTGAGATCTCTCGTGCTGGCCGCGGCTAGCCCTGCAATTGCGTATGGGGCTAGCGTAGGGGCTGGCGCCTGGATGGGCTTGTACGCCTGTGGCAGAGTAAAGTTGAGAGAGTACTCCCCTGTTCTACCAGTACTGCTTTCTGGTGGCGCTTGCGACGTCTTTACAGTCTTTCGGATTGGCATTTTTTTGCTTGTCTGAAGCAAATGTGTTGGAATGCGCAGTTGGGGTGCATGTGTCAAGATAGAATCGGTGGTGGATTAATGCGTGCAGCGGGGGAGTTGCTGCTAGTGCATGCGTAAGGGATGTGACTGGTATTTTCTTGCGAGAGTATGGGGAAAGACACACCCTGTTCCTTTGTACCCTGGTTGGCCGGGTTGGCAGCAGTTTCCACCTAAAATCCCAGCCCCGCTAAAGTCCTAGCCCCGCTAAAGTCCAAGCCCCAAAGAAAGCAAATTCCTTAGTATTTTCTGCGGAGGAAGCCACTAGAACTGAATAAAAGATCGAATTATTCTGGTTTTATAGCCATCTACTTCTTTGTTTACTTTCACTTGCGATATAAACACTGATGTCTTGTCCCGTACAAGCGTTGACCGACTTTTTCGAATTAATACGGTAGTCTGGTCCTCGGGGAGGTTCAGCCGTAGAGACGAAAGCGGTAATGTGGCTTAGATATGGCTTTAATATGTCCTCAAAACGGGCAAGGCAGTTGTTGCCGAGTCCATTGGCTGTGATTTTCATATATTCATGGTATTGCGCCCTTTTGTGTCCCCGGGCCGGGCTAGCCTCGTTCTTTCGTGTGTTCTAAACACGTCGAAACTCACCCACAATGGATGCTCGGGAGGTAAAACTGATAGATACGAGTGGTAGAAATGGTCAACCAGGAAAAGATAACTGGACCAGCAGGCCGGCAGAAGGTAAATATCCTCGGTAACTTACTTAACTATTCCTGACCATCTTCAAAGCTCCGTATGGACAGCGTGGTATGAATGGACAGTCTGCGGCTGCTCCTACTGCTGGCCAACCGGCCTCAGATATCCGCATTCGACTGGCATATTCGAGCGAGGAGACCGGAATAGTTCAGGTGATTGGTGAAGGACCTCACACTGGCCAACTATGGAAGATTGCCAGAGACGAAAAGCTGCGCTTGAATGTAAAAGGTGGCGATGGTGGTGTCGGCGGCAGAGGTGAGGATGGTCAAGCTGGTGGCCGAGGAAGAGATGGCAGAAACGCGACTAGGCATCGTAATGGAGAGAACGGCGAGGATGGTGCTCGGGGCGGCGAGTAAGTTCAAATGTCCCTCCAGTGCCTGACGAAGTCTGACGATGCTATCAACAGTGGAGGGTACGGATCGAATGGTGCCGACGGTGCAGCCGCAGGCAATATCTTCGTCACTGTTCACAATGATGATACGGATCTACTTGTTCCCTTGGAATATGATGTGAGAGGCGGTGTTGGTGGCGCAAGTGGACAACACGGTGAACCTGGAGATGGTGGCGTTGGCGGTAGAGGTGGAGCCCCGCATGCCTGGTGTGTAACCCTAGTGTCGTTGCCCTAATTCGGTTATTAACTGTTGATAGGACGGAGAGACACGGTGACACGGTCTCTGCACACACTAGGCCCGGAGGCACGAACGGTAGAAATGGGTCACCTGGAAATAGACCCGCAACATATCTTACTGGTGGCAAATCGTCAGTGCTCAACATACTCATTTCTTGATTACCTTGTAACTGATTTCTTCGCAGAGGACCACAGGGCAGCATTCAAATTAAGGTCATTCGTGGTGACTTATCGGAGGCTACCTACCCAAGTCCATATACCCTTCAGGTTGTCAGGTTTGATATTACTGATGAGAACCAAGATGGCATTAATGAACCTGGTGAGCACCTTATCGTTCACAACATTCGCGTCCGAAACGTTGGGGGCATGCCGTCTCCTGAGTCGCGATCCGTACGTCTCCTCATTCAGGGTACCCAGTTCCTTGAGCCCATTACCTCAGAGCTTGTCGAGCTGCCACGATCTATTCAACCGGGCCAGGAAGTGGACGTGCCTGGTGCGTTGAGAGCTTATATCAGAAATGAATGGTCGGAGAAGCCGATTGGAGCAGTTTTGAACTATGTCGACAATGTTCAGCTCCTTGCGACTTTCCATGAACGCCTGAACCGGCCAATCCCTAACTTCTGTGGCTTTACGCAGGTTGTGATTCGATATCCTCTTAGACTGGATCCTCCGACATATCTTGATTGTGTTGCTAAGGGTGACAAGGTTAGATTTAAGTGGGTGGTAAGTGGCTTTCTTTCCGCATGCCAAAAAGTAATGTTGTTGACGGATACCAACAACCACCTTAGCTCCACAACGACTCCACGAAATCGTACGGCATCGAAGGAATCCTTAGAAGAGCAACCGCGACTAAGCTATCTGATCCCGACCGTTTCTTCAACCTTACACACGCTGCCCAGGACAAACCAGATGAGGCTACCGATGAGCTTCCTGTGATTGAGCCCAACGAGATGGTCACCATCGACCAAGACTTCAGCGTGGACGAGAGGACCTTAGAGTTCAGTGAGGGTTATCTCACACTTGAACTCATGCTATCAGATCCAGTAACTAGCAAGATGCGTTCCGTCCAGAAACACCAGATGCACATGCAGATCTCTGGTACGTACAGCTTGAGTCCTAATCCAAGCTATCTGCTCGTCGTCAATTCGAAGACACCCAACCATGCTATCCATCAAATCATCAGTCTCATTCGACATCGCCTTCACACGCATCTGGACATCTTCAATCTCAGTCTCACCGGCTCCTACGAGAGTCCTGTCACCAACGAAAACGTACTCAAGTCTTATGCTGGTAAGAGCGTCATTATTTTTGGGAACAACTTCCCATATTTCGATCAGGGCAACAGAGAGCCATGGTCACTTCTAGATCCTTGGCATACCGGCTTGTTGACGAAGGGTGGCACAAATATTCTTTTTGCTGCAGTATCTAACCTCGAAAGCCTCAAACTATGGGCAGGCAATGCCACATTCCCGGCTCATGACTTCACTGCCGGGGCGCACTCGATCAATGATAAAAACGTCGACAACCTTGTAACCAAGCTCCGAAGGACAGATTCAAAGGTCTTGACGAGCGACATGGTTGTTCATCGATTTGCAGTCAAAAAGGGCATGTTTGGAACAGTACAATCAACTGTTGACTCGGCAGCGAATTCTGCAGCCAAGAAGCTCAACAAAAATCTTCCCCTGCGCCGTTTCATCACCGCTCCTGATGTAGAAGCTTTGAGAGAGGCTGAGAATATGGGAGGAGTTATTGTCTGCGAAGGAGTGCCCAAGACCTCGAAGATGATGGCGTCGGTTGGACTCTTCCCAAAATCAGCACCAGTCATTTCGGACTACGACATGTATTTCATCATCTCTTGCTTGCCTTTTGTAGTGAAGGCGCGCATGTTCTGGAATATGATTGGAAAGTCCGATGCTACGGGTGTCGCCTGCGATACCATTTACTCAGGGCTTGAGAGCTTATATTATGCGCTTCCCAACGAAGTACCTGGTCAGACTAAGGTGGACGATAAGGTAAGGATCATATGAACGAAGGAAGATTTCTTAAAAAGTTGACTCACGATTCCAGATCCTGCAAGCTCTCTGCATATCTCTGCAATTCGAAATTTCATCAGAGATCTACCGCTTTGCAGCTACGAAGCCTCGATTCCCAGACCCACTCAGTGTGTCAGAGAAGCTCACCCAACTGCCTTTGTTCACCCAATTCTTCGCGATGGCTCCTAAGAAAGCTCAAATAGATGACATCGCCAAGGCTCAACTCTTTGTGTCAACCCTTGGTGCCATACGCGCTATCTCAAACCCAATCGGCCTTTGGCAGACCATCAAGGGCGCCTTTGCCTTCCTGGGTAACCGCAAGGGTCAGCTAACGCCAACGGTCAACGAGCAAATATACGCGGCCACCGTAGGCGCTTGCTCAGCAAACGTGGCCACCACAGTCAAGGAGCACATCCTCCAGCGGTCGAAGCAGGTCAAGAATGGCATCCAGGCCACGAAGGGGCACAAGAGCTTCATGGCCTTCGGCATGCAGGAGCTCGCGGCATTTGTCCATGTCCAGCCCGTCGTCATGTTTGATCTGACGGAGCTGAAGCCCCTTAGCGTTGCACTCAACGGCGCGGCGCTGCAGAGCAGCCAGCAGGGATATCACGTCCATCGGCAGACTACGATGCAGATGGAGGATGGGGCCAAGAGAACTTTGAGCAACATGGTGAATCCGGTTGACGAGGGCGACCAGTAAACCGTTTGATTCGACTCTACTGCTTCTGCCCCGCGTGCAGTTCTTCTTTCGTCTTTTCCTACGTCCCTCGATTCGCCTTTGCTAATCTCAATCATATGAACTTTTAATTGTTGTATAGGTACATATGCCGTTCTAATGTGGTTCCTTGACTTGGGTGCGGAGAACGTGGGAGAGAATGGAGACTGCTTGAAGTCTGGAGATTAACTGTATTCTGACCAGTTACCCCTTTAATCTAAATTTTATGGAAGCGAATAATGTTGAAGTACCTGCCAGCGGTAATATGACTAACGCATGATGATAAAACAGAAGTTGAGTAAAGAATATTGGCATCATGGTCAAGCTGCAGAGGACAGAAAAACATAGCTAGGTTGTGGTACTGACGCGAGCCTGATGTTGGTTTTCCTACATTACGTACCGTACGCGAGGCATTTGGCGACCAATATTAATGCGCAGCAAAAAGGGTAAATATCACTTATTAGGTTCCTAAATTAAGAACTGCGAAATAACTCAATTTCCCAAATACATACTGAAAGCACTCATATTAATAGCTGAAGGAATGGGTTGTGGAAATCCATCGAAATAAGTGGCTTGATCAAGTTGACCGTTAGTAAGGCTGTTGCCGGTTA